>Ga0180434_10003666_pt1 | contig 19412 bp, 19 predicted proteins | sample SS_ome_7_FD_132453 | JGI IMG/M metagenome (GOLD analysis project Ga0180434, IMG submission 132453) | Hypersaline lake sediment archaeal communities from the Salton Sea, California, USA - SS_1_D_2 metaG | ecosystem: Environmental > Aquatic > Non-marine Saline and Alkaline > Hypersaline >...
GTTGATCTCAATCTTCTGATCAAACCAATCCTTTATGTGATGGATGGCGTGATGGCAATGGAAGGAAATGGTCCCAGGAACGGGAATCCGCGTGCAATGAACGTATTGCTATTTTCAACTGATCCCGTTGCGTTAGATAGTACGATGTGCAAAATAATCGATCTGGATATTGAGCTGGTTGAATTATTGCAGGCTGGTGAAGAATTTGGCCTGGGAACAACAACAGATATTGAACTCGTTGGCGATCCGGTTGAAGATTTCATCGATTCTGCATTCGATGCTAATCGCAGTCGTGTACCGACAACCGAAGACACCTCATTTTTGTCTACCAATTTTATGCGCCGATTTTCAGCGCCGCGACCGACAATCCATGCAGATCGCTGCACACGCTGTGGAACCTGTGTCCGGGTCTGTCCCGCGGAACCAAAAGCACTGCGCTGGGCGGATGATGCCCATCAGGATCCACCTGTTTACGATTATTCTAAATGTATCCGATGCTATTGCTGCCAGGAGATGTGTCCTGAAAATGCAATCAGTGTTAGGATTCCATTTCTTGGGAAGATCATCCATTCGTAAAAATGTGATAAGAAATATATTCTTTGTGTTATTTATTAGAGTATCAAGATACTCGGGATATCAACCTCAAATCCATGATCGCTTGAATATCGGGTTTTTGGCCAGGCATCATCTTGTTGTGACGGCATTTCAAGACCTTTATCGGTGAGCAATGTTAATTCCGCTATTTTCATACCCGGCATGGTTGAAAACCATTCAAATGCCATCGCTGTTTGAATAACACGGGTAGTGAGACCGAGAGAGGGATTAACGATTTGGTATCCCGGTGGTCTGCCCGATAATGTGCTTCCCATTCATCCGGCATTCCAAATTTTCCAAAAAAAGTCATTTCCGCCTATTTGAAAATAGACATCGTTGACAGCTGATCCAAACCATCGCAGACGATTTAGCTCAAAGTCAATTAATGGATAATGGTGATGATGAATATCACACCGATGCAATTCAACCCCTGGATGGGGATATCAGAAGCGATTTAACCTTGATAAGAGCATCAGAAGTCTAACAGATAAATATGTCCGGGGAACACCAGTACAAAACCCAAAAATACTCAAAACGCAATAAGCAGGCGGGATGGGATTTGTGTATTGAATAACCGACCCAATCATCATCGATGATTGTCAGCCGGGCACACCATCGCGTACGGCTAATACACTTTTTCAATCAGGAGTTAATTCCGAAGCAACAACAAGAAAATTTTACATTTTTCGTATTCATCAATTGCTAATTCAAATACCTTTTAGTATCATTAAAAAACAACCATTCAATAATTTTGATCAAAGGAGAATTTTATGCCAGAAAATGCAGATGGATGTGTGACCCCTTCAACGGGTCCCATCCTCGAAGAAGAAATTGAAGAAACAAATAAACCAAATATGAAAATGGAGGAATCAATGGTTCGAGCGCGTGTTGGCAAACCCGCACCTGATTTTGCACTGGGCGCATTTCATCAGGGCGGTTTCAAGAATATCCAATTATCAGACTACAAGGGCAAATGGATTGTCGTTTGCTTCTATCCGGGTGATTTCACCTTTGTCTGACCGACCGAATTAACGGCAGTTGCCGTCAAATATGAAGAACTACAAAAAATGGGGGTTGAAGTTTTCGCGATCAGTGTTGACAGCCGATTTTCACATAAAGTCTGGCAGGAGACAGAATTAACAAAGATGGTTGATGATGGTGTCCCATTCCCCATGCTCTCTGATGCAGGCGGAAAGGTGGGTACCGTTTATGGTGTGTATGATGAAGCAGCCGGTGTTGATATCCGCGGGCGATTCTTAATCGATCCGGATTTCAATATCCGGGCGATGGAGGTTATGACACCTGAAGTTGGTAGAAATGTAAATGAGCTTATCCGCCAAATTAAAGCTTTTCAGCATGTCATGGAAACCGGTGAAGTCACTCCCGCGGCATGGGAGCCAGGCAAGAAAACCCTTAAACCCTCACCGGAACTAGCCGGCAAGGTATGGAAAGTCTGGAAACCGGGCGAAGAATAGTTGTTTTCAAACATAGATGCAAAGCCGCCGAATTCGGCGGCTTTTTTGTGGTTTAAAACATGATTGCAATCATCTATACACAGCGAAAAAAACCACTATAATTGTACATATTAGCAGTATGAAATCGGAGGAACCAGCGATGAAAAGAATTATTCGGATTATTGGAATTGCAAGTGTGACGCTTTTGCTTTCAGCATGTCAGTTGTTGAATATGAATACCGAATCTATGATTGCTACGGCAGTGTCGGAAGCTGTTGATGCCAAAGTCAGCGAGTTGGAGCAGTCTGTTTCCGGCGCGAAAGAAGTTGTCGTCCAAACTGATCCTACCCCTTATCCGACATATACCCCATATCCAACGTCTACTCCACAGACATTCACTTCATATGGTGGCAGCTATCTAATCGGCACACCGGGCGGATGTTTAAACGCAGCATTCATTTCAGAGACTGTTCCTGATAACACTGTTTACGCCCCCGGGGACGGGTTTATTAAAACATGGACGATCCAAAACACTGGATACTGCACATGGAACACCAACTATCATCTGGTGCTGGAAAGCGGTGATGCAATGGGGGGGGATACTGATACCAGCCTGAGTGAAAGTGTTTCACCAGGAGAAAGCGTTAAGATATCTACGAATCTCACTGCGCCTTCAACCGATGGCACATATCGCGGAGAATGGCGCATACAGTCCGATCTGGGCGTAAATTTTGCACGCTTCTGGGTACAGATCATTGTCGATTAAATAAACGAACTTTTCTAATGGATTGTAACCCCCAGCGAGGCCTGGGGGTTAAATATTATGATTATTCGCAGATAGCAAGCAACGCGATCTCAGCCATTGAAAGATAACCCTTTTCTCGTTCTTCCGGAGGGGCTGATTGATGGGTAACCAGACTGTCACTTACTGTAAGGACTGTAAGCGCGCGGGCATTGAATTTCGCTGCCAGCGTATAGAGACCTGCAGTTTCCATTTCAACTACTAACGCACCGAATTTTGCCCATTTCTTCCAATAGACATTATCATCGTCATGATAAAACGTATCGCTTGATAATATACTTCCAACGCGAACATCCAATTTTTTTGATTGACAGATATTATAAGCTGCCAGTAACAATTGAAAGTCCGCTGTGGGCGCATAATCCTGGCCATCAAACCGCAATTTGTTGATATGGGAATCGGTGGATGCGGACATTGCCAGGATGACATCACCAATTTCTAAGTCTTTTTGCAATGCTCCACAAGTACCCACGCGGATGATGGTGTTGACATCATATTCCGCGAATAACTCATGCACATAAATCTGTAAGGTCGGTATCCCCATACCCGAACCCATGAACGAAACCCTTTTTCCTTGATATATCCCGGTGTATCCCAGCATACCTCGGATATTATTAAAGCAAACCGGATTGTCTAAAAGCGTTTCCGCAAAAAATTTTGCTCGCAGCGGGTCTCCCGGCATGAGTACTGTTTCAGCAATTTCGCCTTTTTTTGCACCGATGTGTATGCTCATATTTTCTCCTTCGATCATCTTTTTTTGATTACATTCTAAACCAATGTCTTAATTCCTCAACAATCCACGGGCGCTGTTGCAATACAAAGCCTATCAGACTAAATGCTATACACGTTGACATAACAATCAGTGCCCAATCAAAACTGATCACGCCTTTCGTATGAAGGTTGATTGCTCCATTGATGCAAATGCAAAAGATACCGATTGCGATCAGGATCGCTGCAGGGATTTGTAACTCCCGAACTATTTGATTGCGAATAAGTATTGAAAGCATTGCCGAAATCAGAAAGAAAGAAATGGTGATCGGCATGCCGATGGTCAGGAACCATCCACCTGTCCCCGAAATATTCTCAATCGAAAAAAGAAAACCCAGCATTGTAATAGTCCCGACTGGAATCCATTTTATAAATCGATCTTTATTGAAAAAGAATGGGCTGATTGACCAGGTCCATACAAAAACCAAACAGGCGGATACATATAAAGACCAGGATATGTTTTGGGAAAACAGCCGATCAATAAGTATTGTGATAAGCACGGGGGAGAGGAGCGTGATTGACATCAATTTAATCCATAAGCTGCGGTCGAATTCGCCGGTACTGTATTCTTTTATTAAAGGCTGCGAACCGGTTTGTTTGCTTGCCGTTGAATGTGCCGGTTTAATAACCGGCGTCTGGCAGAGTGGGCATTTACTTGCTTTCTCATTCAACTGAACACCACAATTCACACAGTATGTCATAAATCAGATCTCCTCAAACGCTTCAACAAATACCGGGATTCCTTCATTAATTAGGAATCGAAAGAAACGGCGCTCAATTTCCGATTCTTCGATCACACGGGAAAACGTAATATATACACTTTCTTTATAACCTAACGCAGCAACGGAGATATTTGTGGGATGCGTTGGTCCCAGCATGAACCGAAAAGATTTGACGTGCGCCTTCATCTGTTCCGGAACATGCACCATGCCGATGTTAGAGAAGATGCTGGTAAAAAAAGCCGGTCCCATTAATTGATATCCAAGATAGATCAAGTTGTTTTTTATACCAAGGGGCAGCATCCGGATAAGGGGATTTTTCGAGTAGCGTAAATTTCCTGCTACCTGCCCGCGGAGATGTTTTTTTGTTGTTTCATAGTGCAAAAAATGATGCACCAATTCTACGATTTCATTGAATGAATAGTTTCCACGCTCCGGATTGATGAATGGGGTGACAAACGCTGAAAAATTGCGCAATGTTTTTGTTTCGAAATAGTTCCTCAAATTTACAGGGACCTGGACTTTTACTGGAAGTTTCAGCTGGATTGAATGATCTCGCTGGAAATCTGACAGTACTTTTATATACACGGCGGCGAGGTATTCGGTGATTGTCACATTTAGCTTTTTTGACGCGTTTTTTAATGAAGCAATGGGAGTTTTCCCATAAATAATTCGTATGTCATCCGGATCAATCGCGGACCCTCGAACGTGATATGCTATTGACCGGGATGTTTTACGGGTTGGGCTGTTGCGCGCGAATGTCTGAAACTGATCGCTATTCTCTTCTCCTAATGGTTTAACATCGCAATTCAACACACCATCCGTTGCGGGTATCTTTGTACCGAGATGCCTTAAATATTGCGCAACTAACGTTTTTAGAAAAACCATCGCACCCACACCATCCGTGAGGGCATGAAATATTTCCAATGCGATCCGATCTTTGTAATAGCGAACGCGAATGAGGAATCCATGATTGGATTCATCGGTCATTTGCGTGCACGGATTCAAGACGTCACTTTTGACGAGCAGCTTTTCGTCTGTGTGAACAAAATAATGCCAAAATAACCCCGATCGGAGCCTGACGGAAAAACCTGGAATTCTCATTAGTGTTAGATCAAGGGCAGATTGCAGCAACACTGGGTCAACCTGTTGATAAAGAGTCGCTGATACACGAAATACCCCCGGACGTTTTTTATTTCGGATCGCTGGATAAAGATTTGCTGTGTTATCCAGACGATAAATCCTTTGTGTGTTTCTGGACGTGTTTGTATTTATCATAGTTCAATCATAACTTTAAAGGAGCGCAATGTATATGCTGGAAAATAAAACAGCGCGGCAGAGCATGCGTAATGTTTTTTTCGGGAGGGTTTCATTTTTTGGCGATATAATCTGGATTATTTCAAGATTTGTGCCCCAGGTAGGATTCGAACCCACAACCTAGGCGTTAGGAGTGCCTTGCTCTATCCATTTGAGCCACTGGGGCAGCGAAAAGGATTATAGCATTTTGGGGTACTGACAGCAAGAAAAAAATTGACCGCCGGCGGGTGCCGGCGGTCGAAGGGAGGGATTCCCACCAGTTACCCGTTTAGGGATTTCACAGCGCGAGGAGGGACGCTCTGCAAAAAATTCTGGCGGTAAGAACACATACTAACTAATCAGTTTTCTGTGTCTTGAGGAGATAATATACCATAATTGTCCGATATGGTATTAACATAATGTAAATTCTGTCTAAGAATCATTATTAAACATATTCAGCCAAAAATTTACGTCTGAATTGATGTTTTTATCATTTTTTGCAGGGTTTCTGGTTTGATTTTCTATCTCAAACGCAAAAATTTCACTTTTTTGTATTTTTGCCCCCACTCTACGGGCTTTCTCCTGAACCCAACGGTCGGAACTGATAACCGTATAATTTCGTGCATTTCCCTTGAGCTCTACCAATTTTTGATGGATGGCTTTATCAGCATTCAATGGAGAACGCACGAATTTTACAGTGATAAACGCACTCCGAAAATTGTTGTTACCGTTGACACTCGCACGGTCGAAAAAGATGATCGCTTTCTTTCGTATCTTCCTAAAATATTGATCAAGAATCTTGATCAGGTATGCTTCATCATCAATATCCTGTAATGAGATATTGTGTAGCTTTCCGATCAGGTTATGTCCATCGATAATATAGGGCATTATATAAAGTCTTGAAGCATTTTAACATTTAACCACGAAGCACGGGTTAAATCTGATATAGTTCTAAACCATGCTGCCATATCGTTTAGAATTATATAGAGAGAAGGAAGACTAACCAAAATGTCAGAAGCATATTACAGAAAATGGCGCCCTTTAGATTGGAAGAGTGTCATTGGACAGGACCATGTCGTTAAAACACTGCGAAATGCTATTCTTCAGGATCGTATCGCGCACGCTTATTTATTTTCTGGACCCCGTGGCACTGGCAAAACAAGCACAGCGCGAATTATCGCAAAAGTTGTTAATTGTCTGGAAGAAGATAAAGCGAGCCGTCCGTGCAATCAATGCGCCCATTGCCAATCGATAAATACCGGGCGTTTTCTCGATTTGATCGAGATTGATGCTGCGTCGAATACGAGTGTTGATGACATTCGCGCACTGCGTGAAAAGATCAATTTTTCGCCAACCCACGGTACTTACAAAGTTTACATTATTGACGAAGTCCACATGCTGTCTAATGCGGCGTTTAATGCTTTATTGAAAACGCTTGAAGAGCCGCCAGGCCATGCTATTTTCGTGCTGGCTACGACAGAAGTTCACAAAATTCCGGCTACTGTTCTGTCTCGGTGCCAACGGCATGAGTTCCGCCGCATTCCATTAAATTCTATCCTGGTCAATCTCAAAATGATTGCTCATGAGGAGGGAATATCCGTTGAACCCGCTGCTCTGACGGAAATCGCCCGCCAGGCAACAGGAAGCATGAGAGACGCAGTATCTTTACTGGATCAATTGGCTTCGACTGGGAACACGGTCAGTCTGGACTACACCAAAGAAGTATTGGGGACAGCTGGAAATGAATATGTAACCGATTTGATCGGGGCAGTGATAAAGAAAGATACTGGAGATGCTTTATCGATCATAAATCGAGCTTTGGATAATGGCAGCGATCCGCGTCAATTTGGGCGGCAAATTGTCGATTGTTTGCGGAATATTTTGTTGGTCAAAATGCATGCTGATAGAAACCTTGAAGTTTCCCAGGAGATGGCTGCGCAATTATCTTCGTTCGCGAAAAGGATGCAGACTTCTTTCCTGTTATCCGCCATCGCCTTATTTGATGCGGCCGCACAATCTACTAACCTGGGCTGGCAACCAGCTTTGCAATTGGAGATGGCTGTTATGCAGATGAGCGAATCCCATTCAACGGAACGAAACGCTAAAAAGGAATTGCATCAACCAGAGAAAGACGCACCCAATAATAAAATACCCAGTAAGCATTCCCCCAAAAAAAGCGTTAAAAAGAGCGAAAATAGCTCCGATGTCTCCAGTATCAAGACGGACAAACAATCAAACAAGCAAAATAAGAAGCTCACAAGCGCTGAAAAAGAAATTGATATTGAAAAAAATGGTATTGAACCATATTGGAATGATATTAAACAAAAAGCAAAGGAAATGTCCGCTGAAACAGCCGCTTTGCTGAATTCATGCAAAAGTGTAAGATACATCAACGGTGTTATCGTGGTATCGTTTTCTAGCAGTATTCTTCAATCAAAAATGGAGAATGGAAACAATAAAGAAATAGCCAGAAGGGTTGTCGGGCAGTATTTTGGTAAGGAAATTGCCATCCGCTGTGAGGTGGTCGGAAAAAACGGGGGTCCAACACCAAAGATTGATCCAAAAATTGATCAGAACGGTATGATCGGTGAAGCCCTTTCTCTCGGCGGAAAAATGAGCAAAGAAGAATGACAGATTATCTAATGGAAGAGAAATATGAATAATAGCGGTATGCTGAAACAGCTTTTGCAAATGCGGAAACAACTAAAAAAAACACAAAATGAATTAGAGAAGGAAATTATCACAGGCAGCTCCAAAGATGCGTGTGTTCAGATTATGCTTACTGGAGCACAAAAATTCCATCGTGTTATCTTGGACGAAGATAAAGTCAAGCCGTTAAATAATTCTCAATTAGAGAAACATATTGGGGATGCGCTGCAGGATGCATTATCGAAATCACGCAGTTTGATGGCGGAAAAACTTGGCCCACTTGGCGGTGGAATGACCGGGATGAAATTCTAAGCATGGCATTATTACCTGCACCTCTGGAAAGGTTGATTCTGGCACTTGAACGTCTACCCGGGATCGGGCCCAAAACTGCATCACGCTTAGCTTTTTATTTTTTGCGAGCACCGGATGCTTATGCGGAAGACCTGTCAGAATCATTGGCTGCGGTGAAAAATGGCACAGCTTTTTGTGAGACATGCTTCAATATCATGGAGGCAGGCAGAAAAGAATGCCAGGTTTGCCAGGATGAAAAACGGGATAGAAGCATCATCTGTGTTGTAGAGGATCCGCTGGATGTTCTCGCGCTTGAAAAGACGTTTGGATATTTTGGCCTGTATCATGTGCTTCAGGGTGCATTATCTCCGATTGAAGGTATTGGACCAGATGATATTCGTATGTCTGAATTAGAAAACAGAGTCAAAGATAAAAGCATTAAAGAAGTGATCGTTGCGACGAATCCGAGCATGGAAGGCGATGCCACGGCCTTATATATTCGCCAGCAGCTTGAAAAGTATCCTGTTAAATTAACCCGGCTGGCCCGCGGATTACCAGTCGGCGGCGATCTGGAATATGCTGATCAAAATACGCTGCTGCGTGCCCTGGCAGGCAGACAATCGCTCTAATCCCGCCAGAGAACTCCGAAATTAACGATACGAATATTCTTTTTGGTGGGTGAAATTTTCACTTCCTTGATTTGATCCAAAGCATCACGCCATTTTTCATTAATTTCCGATATTTTCTTTTCGTATTCTTCCCTCAGTATTTTCAGATCTTCTTGATAATTTTCAAGCACGATCTCCGCTTCTTTTAAGCGAGCTTTTGCTTCTGCCGACATCCGCATCTTGCTTGAAGAAGAAGACAATCCGGTGAGTTTTCCTTTGGTGGCAAGTTTCAATAATGATTCGCCGACTCTTAATGCGGTATCCGTACGTCGGGATTTGAGCTGATCTTGATATTTTTCGATTTTCAATTCCTGGCGTTCGATTTTATCCTCAACTGATTTGAATTTTGGCGTGTAGCGATCTTCAAGGTTATCCAGTTCTTCTTTTTCTTTTTGTTTTGCGGCCTGTTGGCAATCTTTTTCAAATTCAACCTGACTAAGCTCCGGTCCTGCGTTTATGTCCAATAATTTTGAAGAACGCACTACTACAGTATCTGTTTCATAGATCCAGTGTTCAAATTGCTTTTCCTGCGCATTCCACCATGATTGGTCTTCCATATAATCTGGTAATGATCGAAATTCTGTTTGGTTACCGGCTGATTTTGAGATTTTATCGATATCAACCTGATGTTCGACACCATTTTCCCAAACCTGCGTTGATTCAGAGGGTTTTTCAATCACACAAGAAATTGATTTATCATAATCCAGCGGCGGCCTTTGACGGTGGTACCTGATTTGTGCAATGGCAACAATTGATGGAATGAGCGGTTGATCAGGCGCTTTCTTCCCTGTGAGGGAGAAGAATTGGGAAACAGACCCTGGCAATTCCCTGCTTTTTGTTGAGGCTTTTTTGGTTGATGTTCTGATTTTCGTTGCAGAGGGTTTGGCTTGATCCTTCTCATCACGATCATAATCAATTTTTGCATCGGCTAATTCATTAAGCGCGGGTACTTGTGATATGGTCAGCGGTCCAGCCAAGAAACTCATTACCCAACGCGTGTGGAAAATATCAGGTTTTTTCTCATGCACATTGTGGTATAAGAAAACGCGCTTTCCAAGCGCTGAGATGATGCGATCATAATCTGCACGTTTTATGCCGCCAGCGGCGCTTTCGAGTCCATCTAATAAACGCTGTTTATCTTGATCAGTTTGTAATCTGCCAATCATCCAGGTTCCCGCGTTGGAGAGGGCTTTATAGTCAACGTCGACTGGATTTTGGGTCGTCAGCACCAATCCAACGCCATAAGCTCTAGCAGTCTTCAGCAGGCGAATGATGAGGGATTTCGACGGTGGTTTTGCAACAGGCGGGAGATATCCATGTATCTCATCAAAATAGACCAACGCACGTAAGTCACCCGTCCCACGCTGTTTTCTCATCCAGCTTTCTACCGCTGCATATAGGAGTGTGATGAAAAACATGCGTTCCGCGTCATCCAAATGGGCAAGATAGAAAATGGCATGCTTTGGTTTTCCGCTGCTTGTGTATAGCATCGATTCGATATCGAGCGATGGCCCTTCAATCCAACTTTGAAAAGAAGGAGATGCAAGTACGTTGTTAAGAAGGAGCGCAAGCTCCATCCTGGCATCTTTTGGGAAGAAATCGTTCAGGCTAAATGCGCCAAGCTGGTCGAAAGGTGGTGATTGAATTTCCTTAATGACCGTCGTCAGGTCAAGTGATTTGTTCTTTTGCCAATAATGTTCAATAATATTTGATAAAAGGATATGCTCCTTTGAGCGTAAGGGATCGATATCTTTCATCCCTACCAGTGTCAGTATTGCGGTTACGGTTGAAGAGATTTGGTCGCGCAGGGTTTCTTGTTCAGTTTCCCAGTCTAACTCTGGAGCAGAAAAGGACGCAAGAATATTGACGGGGACCCCGGTTGTTGAACCGGGCGTGTAAATCGTTCTTTCCACAGAATCTTTCAGGTTTTGAATATTTTCCTGATTAAATCCCCAATCAGCCAGGCCATTCTTCCACAGAGATGCAGTATTTTCTGCTACTTCTTCGACCGATTTATTCCTGCGTTTCACATTCGTTTTATCAATCCAGGGTCTGAAATCCGAAGCATCTAATTGCGGGAATGAAAGCACAAGATTCGTGAGGTCTCCTTTAGGATCAAGGATGATAGCGGGGATGCCCTGCAGGGCAGCTTCTTCTAACAAACCAACGCACAATCCTGTTTTACCCGAGCCCGTCATACCGGTCACAATGGCATGAGTAGTCAGGTCTGGCGGATCATATAGCAATTGTTGATCCAATATTTCCTTCTTTTTTAGATCATACTTTTTTCCGAGATAAAATAAATTGTTATTTCCCATGCACACCACCTATATTGATTGGATTAATTATACTCATCGAAATGGCAGGTAAGTAAATGCTTTATAGATATAATTGATTTAACCTTAAAAACCACACGACTATGGCGATTGATTTTAAAGTTTACCAACTACAACATATTGCAAATCAAGAATACTATCAAATTCCAGGATTTCTGATTAGATCCGCTCCTAAAGGAGCCCATCGCCATCGGCAATCTGATATTTTTGCGATTCAATTGATTCGTGAAGGGGATGAGCTGATTTCAGGAGAAGATCTTCAGGAAACAATCAGTCGCGCCTGCGATTCATTTTTTCATGCGCAGGGTTCAGTAACCCATGCCATTCAAACAGTGGTAGAGGGTTTTAATAAACAATTCTACGCGCTTAATGCGGAGTGGGGATATGATGGCAGGCAAATATCTGGATCGATCAACATATCGGTTTACCACCATGACTGGTTATTTATCGGTCAGATTAATGAAGCGTATACTTATTTGATCGGAGACGAGAAGTATGAATTGTTTGGGGAAAGTGAGAGTAATTCTGATAAATTAGGGATCTCGCGCAGAATCAGTACCCGTTTTTATCAGACCGCATTGAATCCTGGAGATATGCTTCTTATGAGCCCAAAAGCGCATGGCTCCTGGAAAGCATATTATTTGTCAAACAGTCATCAAATCCAAATACCCCAATTGAAGCGCCGTTTACATAATCAGATGATCCAGGATTTTTCTGTGATTGTGATCAAAACTGAATCGGGGAATGGAGTGGTTCAGCTTTGCGAATGGGAGCATGAAGCACCCCCAACTCCTGATGCCAGGGTTGCTGATGCTTCCAATAGCCAGCCAATTCAGTCAATTGAAGAAAGTGAACCAGATGAAAAGCCTGAATTTTCTCGAACTGATTCAATGGGTGAAGAGGATTATTCAGAACCGGCGTGGATGGCAGGGAAAGAAGAGACATCCGAAATTGATCATCCATCCAGTTTAGATTCCCTAAAAATTAAGGAAGGAAAAACGGAGGAAGAAGATTTCTCAAACCCAGAAAGACCTTCCCAGGATGATAACCCGGACGCTGGTGGGCGGAAAATAATCCGAGCGATTGCACGTGCCTGGATGCAGGCAAAAACGGTGCGAGCCAAGCTGCAGCTTCAGATAAGGCATATGACACGAAAGATTTTTCCAAAAAAAATATCAACGCCGGGTGGTAAGCATGCATGGCAACATCTTTTAACGGTCCTTATCCCGCTCATATTGGTTGGTGGGTCATTGTATATTTATTCAAGTTCTGGTAAAGATGAGCAATATGATCAGTTTATGCGTTCTGCATTAGAAAAATCTACGAGTGCCGATATAGCCGAAACCAGCGCTGAAAAGAAAGAAATCTGGCAGGCGGTCATGGATTTCACGCTGCGGGCTGAGAATTATAAAGTCACCAATGAGTCACGCCAGTTGTTCTTGAAAGCTCAGGCAACGATTGATCGCATGGATCTCACCATGCGGCTTGATTTTCGCCCAGCGATGACCCAGCCATTTCCTGAAAGTGCAAATATTACAAAGATCAAAGACAGTTCATCGGGGATTTATCTACTGGACTCTTCCACTGGAAACGTTTTGCGCGTTTATCTCAACCCAAAAGGATTTTTTGAGTTAGACGAAGAGTTTTTGTGCACACCTAAAGATTATGGTGTGGTGAAAATGGGGGAAGTTGTTGATTTTGTTGTATTACCAGCAAATAAAAAAGGATATAAAGTTCTTGCGGTTGATGAGAGCGGCAATCACATATATTGTCAGCCAGGTAAAGCTCCTGATTCCCGAACGCTTACCGAACCGGAAGGGGGCTGGGGAGCGGTTTCCCAAATCGCCTATTATGAAGAACGATTATTTGTCATGGATGCATCGAAAAATCAGATTTGGGTTTATGAAAGCGATAACGATGAGAATAATGAATTATCCGGTATCGTTTTCGTAGCATCGCCAAGTGCCTCGGTCGATGAAGATGCACCTGATATCGGAGGTGCGATTGACATAGTCATCAATCAGGGGGATCTGTACATTCTGCATGAAGATGGGCATATGACTTACTGCCAGTATGATTTTGAAAATGCCCGCTTATCCGATTGCGAAGATCCAATTCCCTATACTGATAACCGCACAAGCAGTGAAAATAATAAACCATGGATATTTACAGGCACGCGGTTCATCAGCATGCATCATGGAATGCTTCCCAATCCGTCGATTTTCTTGTTGGATGAAGTTAGTAGTACCTTATTTCAATTCAGCATGCAATTGAATTTGGAAAACACGCTGAAACCACAGGTGAATCCAGATTTTCCGCTGCCCGGATCCAGCCCAACAGGATTTGGGATTCTTCTTGACCAGGAAGTGCTGCTGGCTTATGGCAACACGTTGTTTACTGCTCCCTTGCAGTAAGTTTTTTCCTGCGCAGCCAGGCATTCAGGTGGTTATGTGACCAGGTATTGATGATCTGGAATCTTTCCACCATAGCCCTGCGGGCGATATTTAAACCGAAAATCGACTGGCCCAGCATTGAAGATGCATGCGCGTCACTATTCAGGCAAATCGGTGCCCCGGCGTTCAATGCCGCGCGAACTTTTTGATCATCAAACAGCGGGTGGGATTTATGGGAATTAATTTCCAAAGCAACCTGATTAAACGCACATGCGTGGTAGATTCTTTCCCAATCCAATTCCACGTTATCATGCATGGGATACAATCGTCCGCCTGGATGACCGATAATATTCACATAGGGGTTTTCAATAGCACTGATCACTCTTTTTGTGTTTACTTCCCGTGACTGGCCTAAAGCAACGTGCAAAGATGCCACCACAATATCCATTTTTTTGAGAATGCGGGCGGGCAGGTCCAGTGAACCATCTGGCAGAATATCTACTTCCGCACCCTTCAGAATGCTGATCTGATGACGATATTTTTCCTGTAAATCGTCAATTATTTTATGCTGTGCCAGAAAATAATCAGGATTTTCATACCTTGGCTTTAAAACGAGCGGTGAGTGATCTGTAATCGCGATTGTTTTTAGGCGCTGCTCGATTGCGGCATTTATCATTTCTTCTAAAGTGTTTTTTCCATCGCTCACGCACGTATGCATATGCAGGTCAGATTGAATGTCCGCGGGTTTGATGAGGTCTTGAAAATAAATATCAAAGATGTTTGTATTAGAAAAATCATTTTCCCTTACTTCAGGCGGAAAATATGGCAAATCTAAGAAACGGTAAATATCAGCTTCTGTTAAGAGCGGGTGCGGCTTGTGATGAAACCAACAGCCATGAAAGGACACTCGTTTATTTGCATGGAAAGCCACAGAATTCAGCCAGTCGGTGTGGGAAACCGGACCGGTTGTGTATAACAAAGCCGTCGCGTATGCGGATGGATCAGTAAGCCAGATCAGTATTTTGATCCCGATATCCAATTCAACTTCCACCACATTTCTGGATTGTTTGCGAAACACGAAAATGCCTGACAACTGCGATATTTCTAATATTGTGTCCTTTATGTTATCAGTAGAAACAACAACATCAATATGGCTAACAGATGATCTTCCGCGCCGCAACTCACCCGCAATACCAACTTTGATAGCTGATGTCTGGCTGAAAAGCTTGTTCTTCCACTTATTGGCTACAGGCAGAATATCGTGGCTGCTAAATCGCTTAAAAAGTTCGAATTCAAATGTTGATAATTGTTTCGTGCTGATCTGCATAAAAACCTCGTACCTAATTTTATCGGGTAAACAGAAATGAAGATTAACCGATGGTAAACAATTTGTAAAGAACATATCTGTTTTGTCACAAAGCAGAAGTATAATACTGAAGAGGAAAAATCAGTGAAAGCATTCAATCATATCCAAAAGCCCACTATTATTGTGAATAAATTGCAGGTGATGAAGAATATCACTATCATGGCAGACAAAGCAGAATCCTGCGGAGCCAGATTTCGCCCCCATTTTAAAACGCATCAATCGGCACATATTGGTGAATGGTTCAGGAATTGTGGTGTTGAGGCAATAACGGTGTCGTCAGTAGATATGGCTGAGTATTTTGCTGGTCAAGGATGGGAGGATATTTTGATCGCGTTCCCTGTAAATATCCGCGAAATCGATCATCTATTCAAACTTTCCACTCAGACAAAGCTGGGTTTATTGGTGGACCATGTCAGGCAAGCAGAAGCATTGATAAACTTTCGTAAAGCAATTCAGGCAGATGTGTGGATCGAACTTGATACAGGGATGAATAGATCCGGTGTTAATTGGAGAGATCATGGGAAGCTTGAGGAAATTGCTGAAACCATCATCAGGTCTGAATGCTTGAACTTAAAAGGGCTATTGACACATGCCGGGCAAACTTATCATGCCGAATCAACCGAGATGATCAGATCACTTTTTAAGGAAAGTGTTAATAGAATAACAAATTCACACAAGTATTTACAGGAAAAATATGATCAATCATTTGAAATATCCGTTGGCGATACGCCCGGTTGTTGGTTATGTGAAGAATTTGACACCGCCAGCGAGATCAGACCCGGAAATTTTATTTTCTTTGATGCAATGATGTACTCGCTAGGCGTTTGCCGGGCTGAAGATATCGCATTAAGTGTTGCCTGCCCTGTTGTATCGAAATACCGCTCCCGAAATGAAGTATTGATATATGGAGGATCCGTTCATCTCTCAAAAGAGGTGATTGAAAACAGCAATCCGCAAAATTTTGGGTTTGTCGTCACCACAGCAGATAATCACCAGTGGAAACTTGAAAAAACCAACATAGTCCGATCGCTATCGCAGGAGCACGGCGTCGTTAAATTAGCTCCAAAGACTTTCAAAAATATCGAAATTGGTGATTTGCTCTATATTATCCCGGTTCATTCCTGTTTGGTTGTGTCTCTCTTGGGCGAATACACCAGTACGGATGGGGAGTTGATTGAAGCGAAGATTTCAGTTTAGGAACCGGCTATCGTTAATGGAACAGGGATGAAGGTGATCAGAAATATGATGATCATCATTAGCCCCAGCCAACGCCGTTTATCGTCGAGCTTTGTGACCTGATCAAGCGGTTCAGCAACGCGATTTCCAAAGAAGAATAGGATCGCCGCCCATGTCCACCAGCCTGCCCAGAAGAAACCAAAGGTCACCAGGGTCGCCAAAACGATCGGAAAAATATACCGCATTGCTTTTGTGCCAAAAACGGATTGGAAAATATGGCCGCCATCAAGCTGGCCGGCAGGAATCAAATTGATGGTGGTGATAAATAGTCCCGCCCAGCCCGCCCAGGCAACTGGATGCAGCATGACGTCCTGTGCGCCCCAGGGAAAGGGCATACCAGTGAAGAAAAATCGCGCCCAAAAGATGATCAGGGAAATGCCAGTAAGGTCCTGTGGTTTTGGCAGCCATTTGCCGAATGCAAGATATTTCATCAGGAGATATAGCAAAGAATTACCTTCCATTTGAATGCCGACGGCATTTTCCCCGGCAAGAGGTATCGTGTCCAGTACTGAAAAATTTAGTCCAATGAAAAGCACAAGTATTGAAACGATCAAACCGCAAAGCGGACCGGTCACGGATAGGTCGAATAACTCCTTTTTGTTCTTTGGGATTGAGCGCATGCTGATGAACGCTCCCATGGTTCCGAAGGTGCTCAGAGGAAATGGAATAAAAAACGGCAGCGTGACGTTAATGCCGTGTTTTCTACCCGCAAAATAATGTCCAAATTCATGCGCGCCTAATATGGCTAAAAGCGAGATGGCAAACGGCCATCCGGAACGGATCAAAGCAGTGATCAGTTGTATTGTGTTTGTCGGCATTTCTCCATCAAAAGCATATAATCCGCCGGTGATCAGTACGCTGATCAATGTGATCAGGAACATCGTGAAATGCAACACTAGCCTGGGTTTGCGCTGTTTTTGAGGGTCTGGCAGGATGATCAGCTCCTGTTTGTCTAAAAGCGGTCGGATTGTCGCGATCAAGTGATATTTGGTTAATTCATTCGAGATCTGGTCAAACCCACTTTCGCTATCCGTGGATAAAAGGTGTCCCAGGCATCGTATTTTAAATAGATCATCAGTGCTTCCAAATTCAGATTTCTCAATGTGGAAGAATTCTGAGATCAAAGTGATTAGCTGTGTGTTGTCTATTGTGTTTGCCATGTTTAATGTATATAAAGGCGGGGATGGATGGGAGTCGAACCCACCGCGGCTCGCTCAGCGACCCGCCACCGATTTTGAAGACCGAGGAACCCACCGGGACTCAACCATCCCCATCCCGATAAGGATACTCGACAAGAAAACCTTTGTAAAGGATAAATAGCGATCAATATAAAACGCACGCAACTGCGATATAATTTACAAATATAATTCAAAAGAGGTGCAATTAAGAATGAAAATAGCATTTGTAACAGATGATGGTAAAACGATTACCCAACATTTCGGGCGAGCCGGTCAGTACCTGGTTGTGGAATTAGAGGATGGCAAAGAAGTATCCCGCGATTTACGCGATAAGCTGGGGCACACGCATTTTAAAAATGCCAATGAAGAACATCAGCATGTACAGGACCACAGCAGCCCAGAAAATCACCGTAAACATATCCAGATGATGGACGCAATCATGGATTGCGATGTGGTTGTCTGCGGCGGGATGGGTCGGGGGGCATTTGTGAGTATAACCCGTTTGGGAAAAGAAGTGTTTATGACGAACAATCTTGATATCAATTCCGCTCTTAAGGGGTATATTGCGGGGAATTTGACCAACATGTCGGACCTGGTTCACTAGCTATAAAAATTGTACAAACAAAAGAGCCGCCGAATTCGACGGCTCTTATTTTCAATTTTCTTAGATCAAATTACGCAAGTCTGACGTTTACCGGGGTTGTTTTCATCAGATTATCCGAAACAGGGCAACGTCTGTCAACCTCTTCCAGGAAATCTTCTTTCTCTTCATCGGTGAGATCCGCATCAATTTTCACCTCAGCTGTAATGGACTGGAAACCAGCGCGTTCCTCTTTACTCTGTCCACGAAGTACTTCCAGATTGAGATCGCCTGAGACTTCCACTTCGACGCCCCGCAGATCAACTTTCCTCTGTCCCGCAACGATTTTCGCAATCGTAACCAGGCAGCTGCCCAGCGCCACGAATGTATAATCCAGCGGTGTGGGGGCGGTGTCTGTACCACCCATGCCTGCGGGTTGGTCGACATAAGCTTCGTGTTTACCTGCTGTTGTTTTTACCACCCAGCCGTCCGGTCCGGTTGCCTGTACTTTAACTGTTTTCATTGAAGCCATTTATCTAAATTCTCCTCGTGTTTTATTTGGTTTTTCCAAGAAAGGAGTTTACCATAAATATAAGCGCGTAAATTATATATATAGAAAAATAACTATGTAAAAATATGCCCATGCAGTGTTAAAAGACAAAGGGAAATATTTCATAAAAAAATGGACGAAAGCCGAGCATCATAAAACCCAGGAGAACACCGATGATCCAGCCGGCAATGATATCGATCAGAAAATGAACACCGAGTGCCACGCGCGCCAAACTCAACATCATACCCCAAATAAGCAGAATGATACCCAACACCGGCAGGTTAAAACCAAAAGAAATCACGGATAACATGATTGCACGGGCAGCATGGCCGGAAGGAAATGAATGCGGGTCTGTTTGGCGATACATCCTTCCCCAATTTCCAGCGGGGCGCTGTCTTTTGATCATGAATTTGATGGCAATGACAATCAGCGCTTGAATAATGACCGATCCCGCCAGGTAGGCAACGAATGTATGCGTTGTACCGCTGGATAAAAGCCAGATGATAAATAAAAGGATTTCGATATACCAGGA
>Ga0180434_10003667_pt1 | contig 19407 bp, 9 predicted proteins | sample SS_ome_7_FD_132453 | JGI IMG/M metagenome (GOLD analysis project Ga0180434, IMG submission 132453) | Hypersaline lake sediment archaeal communities from the Salton Sea, California, USA - SS_1_D_2 metaG | ecosystem: Environmental > Aquatic > Non-marine Saline and Alkaline > Hypersaline > Sediment...
TCTTTGCTAAGCTTTTGTGTATGTGGGGGGCTGACCCCATTTGTGGGGGGTGAACCCATTGTCGAGGTCAAGGCGGGAAGATGTAGGTCTTGCTTACTCCTATAAGGGGATCTATCACCACCACCTCGTAGGAGGGAGAGGATTCGATCAGCTCCTTGAGAGTCTCGATGTCATCGAAGCTCTGCAGTAAGTCCAGGTCGCCTGGGGTTATCTGAATATCGTTGCGGCCTTTCATGCCGGCTGTCTCCACCAGGAAGACCTTTTCGCCGCCTCCCGGCGGGATTATGTATATTCTCAATCTGGCCTGCTCGGCGAGGCTGAAGTACAGGTGAGGCCAGCCGTCATATATATCCACGCCAAAGGAGTCGAGGACGGCGGGTTCGTCCCGCCACTGCTTGATAAGCGGGGGGGTCACAGGATGGGGATTTTTGATATAGAAGGCTATCTGGCCGTCAGATACGTTCCAGGCCAGGTCCTCAGCGGTTCCCTGCATGTTCCAGCTGCCCCGGTCGTAGGAGGCTATCCCCTCAACTTGGAATAAGATGGATATCACCAGTAGCACGATAAACACGCTCTTGGCCGCCGTCTTCCAAGACGGTTTCATCATCTTGTCGTAATACTCGAAGGCTGGAATGAACAAAAAACACAGGAAGGGCAGGGTGTCCAGCAGCAGGCGGTTGCCGAAGCTTAACCCTCCGGCCCATGCCGTTTTCTTGGAGATGAGCAGGAGCTCGAACAGGAAGGCCAGGGCGAAGCAGAGATAAAGCGGGAAGGTTTTCTGCCACAGCTCCTTTCTTTTCCAGATAAGGAGCACCAATCCGGCAAAGGCGAGAAGAAGAATGGGGGAGATGACCAGGAGACCCCTGCTGGGACTTATGAGGTTCCCCCAGAATCCCGTCAAGAGAGGTGTCTGCCAGTAGCCGCCGGATTCGTTGTATTTGCTGAACTCGCTGGCCGGCAGCAGGTACTCGGGAGCCATAAGCGGAAAGCGGTAGAAAGCCCCGTAGGCGGCGTGGTTATACCAGGCGGTTATCAGGGCTCCCGGGAGCAAGGCGGCGGCGAATCCCAGAAGCTGGGAGCGCCTCTTCCAGACGATGTATATGAGGACGGGCAGGATGAAAACCAGGTTGGTGGTCCTTACCAGCACCGAGAGCCCCAGGGGGAGGCCGGCCAGGGCCGTGAATCCGGGGCGCTCCTCTCCTCTTATCAATAAATAAATGGTCAAACATATCAGGAACTGGGAGGGGGCGTGCTGCCACAGGGCCTGGGAAGAGGTGGCGAAGGCGGGGGTGGCCAGGCCGTAGATCAGAGCTATTATCACCGCCCATTTCTCCCTGGTGACCCGGCGCAGGGCAGCATATAGAAGAGCGACGCTGAAGGCCACGTAGAAAGAGGCCGCGAACTTGGAGACGTATATCAGTGTCGTGAAAGAGGGGGTACCCTTGAACAGCAGAAAGGGAATGTAAAAGGGAAGGGCGAAAAGGGGCGCCCCAATACCGAAGATGGAGTGCATGCCGCCGTTATAGGGGACGATAAAATAAGGTCTTCCTGCGGCGTAGAGCTCAGGAAAGAAGGAGAGGCTGATGGAGCTGTGCTTGATCATGGAAAGCGGGAGGTACATATTGGGTATAGTATCCCTCGTATAAGAGGTCTGGAGGGTGAGGTTGTAGAGGACGAAGAAGGCCAGGAAGAGCAGGAAAGCCCTGTTCTTGAAGGCCCTTTTAAAGAAGCCCAAGACATCGGCAGTGATACCGGTGGTCCTGCTGCGGCCGCCGGCGTTCGAGCCTGGATCGTTCTTGCCCTGGTCATGACCATCGCTTTGCGGCGAGGAAGGTGATGGATGCATGAAACCCTTTCCTTAGCCGGCCCTTTTCGCCGTCTTGAGTTGTTTATTCGGCGTTGAAGATGGTCCACTGAAATATGGAAGCACCTACCTGATTATCTATAGCCGTTTTCGGGGTAGAATACTCAGCAGAAAGCCGAGATTATACGAGAAAGGGCCATGCATGCTTGCGGGGATCGATATTGGGGGCACCTTCACTGACCTCGCGGCCTGGGAGGAAAGCCGTATTCGCATATATAAACTCCCCTCCAGTCCCGAGCGGCCGGATTCCGCCTTCTTCCGCGGCCTGGAGGAGGGAGGCATGGAGGGGGCGGAACGGGTGGTGCACGGCAGCACCGTGGCCATCAACGCCCTGCTGGAGAGAAAAGGAGCGCGAACGGCCTTCGTGACCACCTGGGGTTTCTCCGACATGCTGGCCATCGGGCGCCAGGTGCGGCCGCGGCTTTACGACCTCATGGTGGAGAAGGAACCGCCCTTGATACCGCCGGAGCTCTGCCTGGGGGTGAAGGAGAGGGTGGGCCCCCGCGGAGAGGTCCTCGAGGCCCTGTCGGAGAACGAGGTGAAGAAGGCGGCCGATTTCCTGCAGGAGAGGGATGCCGAGGCGGTAGCGGTAAGTCTACTTTTCTCCTTTGAGCATCCACAGCATGAGGAGATGCTGGGCGAGGTACTGCGCTCCCGCGGTTTCAAGGTCTATCTCTCCTGCTTTATTTTGCCCGAATATCGCGAATACGAGAGGGCGAGCACCGTGGCCGTAAATGCCTACGTGGCCTCGGTGGTGGAGGATTACATGTCCAGGCTGGAGCAGGGCTTGAGCGGGAAGAGGCTGGAGGTGATGCACTCCGGGGGCGGCACCATGAGCACCGCGGAGGCGGGGGACATACCGGCCAGGACCCTGATGTCCGGCCCGGCGGGGGGCGTGGTGGCAGCAGCCAGGGCCGCTGAGGCCACCGGACGGCCCCGCGCTATAACCCTGGATATGGGAGGTACGAGCACCGACGTATCCCTCCTAGACGGTGGAGTGGCGCTGACCGCGGAGGGGAGGGTGGCCGGGCTTCCCCTGCGGTTCCCCATGATCGATATCCATTCCATCGGGGCGGGAGGGGGAAGCATTGCCCGGGCGGATGCCGGCGGCGCCCTCAAGGTCGGCCCCGAGAGCGCCGGGGCCGATCCGGGCCCCGCCTGTTACGGCAAGGGTTCCCTGCCCACGGTGACCGATGCCAACGTGGTACTGGGAAGGCTCCTGGAGGAGAGTTTTCTTGGAGGCAGGATGAGGCTTTATCCGGAGAGGGCGGCCAAGGCCCTGCAGGGGCTGGCCGGGACTCTTGGGTGGAGTATAAAAGAGGCAGCGGCCGGGGTCCTCTCGGTGGTTCTGGCCCACATGGCGGGAGCGGTGAGGGTGATGACCGTGGACAGGGGCCACGACCCGGCGGATTTTACCCTGGTGGCTTTCGGGGGAGCCGGGCCCATGCACTGCTGCGAGCTGGCGGGGCTGCTGGGGGTGAGGCAGGTCCTGGTTCCTCCCTGCCCGGGTACCTTCTCGGCACTGGGCCTGCTCATGGCGGACAGGGTGCGTGATACCTCCAGGACCTTGATGCTACCCCTGGACAGCGAGGCCCTGGCTGCGGCAGGCGGTATTCTGGCGGAGATGAGAGAGGAGACCTCGCGAGCCTGGGGGGGAGACAAGGAGGAGATAGATTTTCGGCCCGCCCTGGACCTGCGCTATCACGGCCAGTCCTATGAGCTGATGGTCGATGCTGGGTACAGCGGCTTGGACCCGGGTGAGCTCGGGGATGATTTTGACCGTGCCCACGGCAAGCGCTATGGCTATCATCTTCCCGGCGCGCAGGTGGAGCTGGTAAACGTGCGCCTTAGATCGATACTCGCCTCCTCCGTGCCCTTGCCGCGAGAGGGACCGTATGGACGGAGCGACATCGGGGTTTACGGCAGGACCACCGCTCTCTTCGGTGTCCTGGAGGGGGAGTTGAGGGAGGAGGACTGCCTGCTCATGGACAGGAAGAGCCTGGTACCGGGAGACAAGTTGGAGGGACCCTGCCTGGCGCTGGAGGAGGATGCCACCACGGTGGTCCCTCCCGCGTGGCGGGGAGAGGTTGACGATGGAGGAAATATTATCCTACGACGGGAGGGCGGCTGATGCAGGCTGGCGGGAGAGATGAGATGAAGGGCACATGGGACGCCGCCAGGCTGGAGGTCTTCCACAACCTCCTCTCGGAGGTGGCGGAGGAGATGGGCGTGGTTTTGGGCCGTTCCGGTCATTCCCCGAACATAAAGGAAAGGCGGGATTATTCCTGCGCTGTATTCGACCGCGAGGGTAGGCTGGTGGCGCAGGCGGCACACATACCGGTACATCTGGGCGCCCTCCCAGCCTCCATGATGGAGCTGGTGAGGTGGCTGAAAGAGCGGGATGAGGAGTTGCCGCAGGGAGACGTGATCATCTGGAACGACCCCTTTCACGGCGGCACCCATCTGCCCGATATCACCATGGCCGCCTCCGTCTGGGCCGACGGAGAGCTCCTGGGGTACGTGGTCAACCGGGCCCACCACGCCGACGTGGGTGGCAGGTCGCCGGGCTCCATGCCCCTGGGAGAGGAGGTTTTCCAGGAGGGATTGGTGATCCCTATGGTCCATTACGTGCGGGGAGGCCGGGTGGTGGAGGAACTGGAGGATGTGTTTCTGGCCAACGTGAGAACGCCGCTGGAACGCAGGGGAGATCTACGCGCCCAGATGGGAGCCCTCAGGGTGGGGGAGAACAGATTGAGGGAGATAGTCGATGAGAGGGGGAGGGAAGAGGTACTCTCCTACATGGGGAACCTCATGGATTACGGCGAGATGATGGCCACCGCTGCCCTGTCGGATATCCAGGAGGGAGAATACCTCTTTCACGATCGTCTGGACGACGACGGAAAAGGCCGCAGCGATATCGAGATCAAGGTGAGAGTGGTGTTCGCGAATTCCCGTATGGCCGTCGATTTCTCCGGCAGCAGCAATGAGGTAGAGGGGCCCCTCAACTGCCCCCGTTCGGTGACCCTCTCCGCAGTGTATTACGTATTCAGGTGTCTTCTGCCTCAGGACGCTCCCTTCAACCATGGCTGCCTGCGCAGGGTGGAGGTGAACATCCCCAGCTCCTCTCTGCTGGACGCCTCCTGGCCCAGGGCGGTAGCGGGAGGGAACATGGAGACATCGCAGCGGGTGGTGGACGTGCTGCTCGGGGCGCTCTCCCAGGCCGTGCCCGAGAGGATTCCCGCGGCGAGTTACGGCACCATGACCAACCTGGCTGTGGGGGGAAAGGAACCCCATACCTTCGCCTACTACGAGACCATCGCCGGCGGTTGTGGTGCTCGTCCGGGGAAGGACGGCCTGGATGCCACCCACAATCACATGACCAACACCATGAATACCCCCTTGGAGGCCCTGGAATACTCCTATCCTCTGCGAGTCCAGGAGTACGCCATAGCCAGGGGCAGTGGCGGCCGGGGAAGATGGCGGGGTGGAGACGGCATTATGCGCAAGATCCAGTTTTTGTGCAAAGCCACCCTTACCCTTATCTCGGACCGCAGAAAAAGAGGTCCTTACGGGTTGGACGGTGGTGAGGAGGGGAAACCAGGTGAGGACTGGTTGCTGAGTGAGGATGGGCGGAGGGAGAGACTACCTTCCAAGGTTGAGGTCAAGGTGGAGGCGGGGGACACTATCGAGATACGCACGCCGGGTGGGGGAGGATATGGCTCACCGGGCCGTTGAGGAGAGCAGCGGGTACGAGGAATCCCCTTACCTTACTTGATGTGTATGTGGGGGGCTGACCCCATCTGGGAGAGGCGGCGCAGGGCTTCGGTTTTCTCGCTTCTCCCGGCCTTGAGGGAGCGAACAGCCTTCTCCAGTATATCTATGGAGGCATCGTAGGTTTCACGGTCCACGGGGAAGGGGTAACCGTCCTTGCCGCCGTGGGCGAAACTGTAACTCGCCGGGTCCTCCCAGCTAAGGGAGGTGCCGTGGACAAGCTCGGCTATAAGGGCAAGGGACCTGAGAGTTTTACCCCCTACCCCCGGCATACCCAGCAGGGTAGCGAAGTCCTCAGGCTGCCTTTCGTAGGTCTTGAGAAGGACCCTCCTGATGGAGGCGGGGTGGAGGTGCTGGATGAAAAGCTGGTGCCTGCGCGGCAGGTCTAATCTCTGCAGCCTCTCCAGCTCGCCCACCAGCTTATCCGGATTCTCCAGCGAGAGAGCCGCCGAGGCATCACGGGTCTCCCGGCTTTCCCGAGCCGTGAGGTTGAGGGTCAGGCCGCGTTTGTGGGAGCATATGGCCTTGTGGGGTTCCTCGATGAAATCGGACAGCCCCCGGGATATCCAATGATAGCGACGGGCAAGGCCTGCGGACTCGTTCATCCCCTGCTGCACCACCGTCCATTCCCCATCAGCCGTGAAGATGAAAAAGTGGTGGTAGATCTGGTAGCCGTCCTGCAGGGCGTTGCTGTCAACCTTGGCGGACATACGGCTGGCCTTGACCAGGTCGGGCGCAGCACTTGACAGGCCGATCTTCTCGGCATGTTCCTCTATCTCCTGAGGGGTGCGGCGGGAGGTGGCTCCCTTTCCGCCGCAGGCGAAGAGGCTGAGGTCGGACCGGCCGCGCAGGGCCTCCTTCACCGCACCGCAGGTGGTGGTGGTTACGCCGGAGCTGTGCCAGTCGAACCCCAATACGCAGCCCAGGGACTGGAACCAGAAGGGGTCTGAGAAGCGCACCAGGGTCTCTCCCGGACCCAACTCCTCCACCATGTAGTCCAGGATACCGCCGGACAAGCGCACCATTCGCTGGAAGAGCCAGCGCGGCGCCTTGCCTCCATGCAGGGGAAGGTTGGCAGTACCGGTCCTTTGCATCTTTCACCTCGGTTTTTAAGGGATGTAGCTAGATTCTAACAACTGTAGATGACACGAAAGCGCCGGTGATCGCCCCTTAATAGACAGGATAGGGGGGCTCGTCGGGAGGGATCCAAACGCCGGCCTCGAGGATCTTTATGTATTCCTCGCCCGGCAGGAATAGGCTGGTGCGGTAACCGTAAACGGTAAATAGAAGATCGCCCGTCACGCCGCTGATGGTGTCGTTCACCAGGTTGGCGACGAAGTCGGGATCCAGATAGGCCACGAGATCTATCATCAGGGGGACGCCCGCGTTGTTTATGGCCCTGGCCACAACGCCCCCATCCAGCTCCTCGAGCAATTGCAGCATGAAATCATAGCCGTAGTCGTTCATAAGGTCCGCCAGCTTGGCTCCTCCTCCTGCATCGGCCATGGCCGTGAACAGCTCCTCGATGAGGGAGGAGCCGGGGTGCATGGCATACTCGGCGTTTATGGCGCTGGCGATCACCGAGCCGTCCAGGTTGGACAGGAGGCCGGCGATGGCGGCCGAGTTGTCGTTTATGAGGCCGGCCATGGTGTTCGCGTCGAAATTCTCGAGGAACCAACTGGTCATAGAAGGGTTGGCATTGAGGGCAAGGGCGATGCTCTGCGCGGTACCAGCGTCCAATTGGGCCAGCGCCGCCTGTATCATGGTCTGGCTGGCGGCGTTGGAATTGATTCCCGCGGTGATGACCGGCGCCACCAGGGTGGCGTTGAGGTTGTCGGTCAAGGCCGCGATCAAGGCCTCCTTGCGCGGGTTTAAGTCCAATCCCTGGGCCAGGGCCTGGGCCACGGTAGTGCTGGTGTTGGCCAGGAGGTTGCGCAGGAAACGGTAGGACGGATCGGACTGGGCCTTCTGGCAGCTCAGGTTGATGCCTACGGCTGAGGCTACCGCCGTATCCGGCGATATATTCTCCACCAGGATCCTGACGAAGGTGGGATTGTTGTTTATGCCAACGGCCGTGGCGGTGCCGACATGGTCGCTGACATCGGCGAGTAAGGCGGTGAGCAGGTTATCTCCCGGATTCTTGGCCACATTTTCGTTGATACCCTGGGCCAGGGCCTGGGAGGCGGATGGAGATATATTGGTCACGAGGGCCGAGATCAGGTCCTGCCCGAAGGGGTGGAAGGCAGCGTTATCGTTGATCCCCTCCGCGATCTTCCGGGCAACGGCTGAGCCGGTGTTGGAGATCATTCCGGCCGTGAATTCGGGATTGGCGTTTATCACCGCGGCCATCACGGCAGGGTCCAGGGCGGCTATCAGGGAGGGGAGGAAGTCCATACCTGTCAACCAGTTCTGCCTCATCCCCTCAGCCGCGGCCTCTCCCAGCGACCTGCTCCTTCCTTGGATCAGATCCCTGAGAAAATCGGGATTCTCGTTGAGAGCCCCGGATAACGTGACCGGGTCGAGGTAGGCAAGGAGGCTGGCAAGAAAAGCCGGGTTTCGGTTCATGCCCCGGACCGCGGCGCTCACTACCTCCGAGGAGAGGTTCCCCACCAGGTCGGATACAAGGTCGGTATGGACCGATATGGCGTCCGCGATAGGGGCGGGATCCAGGTTTCTCAGAAGCTCTCCGAGGAATTCCGGATTCTTCCCGAGCCCCGCGGCTATCGGCTCTCCCAGGGATGGCGAGAGATATTTGACGAGATCCTCTAAAAGCTCCGGGTGGGCGTTGAGGGCGTTGGTGATGATAGCCGGGTTCAGGGCGTTCAACGCCTCGGCCAGCAGGGCGGGATTGGCCCCGATCCCCGCTCCCAGGCCGGCCCCGACAGAGGGGCTGAGAAGAGGCAACAGTTCGACGACCAGGTCAGGGTTGGCATTGATCACGTTGGCCAATACCTCGACGTCCACCAGGCCCAAAACCTTGCCGAGCATGGCCTGGTTACTGATGAGGTCGGCCACGAACCCGGGATCTATATAATCGGCGGTCTTACCCGCCAGCTGCATGGATTGCTCTATCAGGACGGCTACCAGGTCGGGGTTCAGCAGGGAGACGAGATCGTTTATGAAATCGGTGGCGGTCTGCAGGGCCGCGGCGATGGGAACCGGCTGCAGGTAGGGCATAGTGGCGGTTATCAGGGTGGTGTTATTGACGATATCGGCCACATATACGGGGGAGATGCCATCCATGATGCCGACTGCCGTCTGGACATTGGCGTTGAGAGCGCCCGCGATGACCGCTGGATTCAGGGAATTGACCAGGGAGGTCAGGAAAGGGCCGTTCTGATTGATGGCGCTCGCTATTACCAGGGGATCCAGGTAGCCGATAATGGAGACCAGCATCTCCTGGTTGGAATTGATGGCGTCGGCCATCACCAACGGGTCCAGGTAGGAGACCAAGGCGGCCATGAAGGTGCCGTTTTCGTTGATGGCCCGAGCCGCTATGGCGGGGTCTACGGCTCCCATGAGGGTGGCCAGGAAAGGCCCGTTGGAGTTGATGACTCCCGCCATCGCCCAAGGGTCCAGGTAAGAAATCACGGCCGAAAGGAAGGGCCCATTGCCGTTTATCACCGGGGAGAGAGCCTCCGAGTCCAGGTACCCGATGAGGTTTGAGACGAAGGCGCCATTGGCGTTCACCGCTCCGGCCAGCACGGTGGGGTCCAGCATGGAGACCAGGTCCACCAGCAGATCGATGTTTTGGTTGATCGGCCCCGCCAGGGAGCGGGGGTCCAGGTAAGGTACCATGGCCGTGAGGTAGGTAGGGTTGTCGTTGATGGTCATCGCGACGACCTCAATCGTTCCCTCTTCCACCATGGCTCCGAAGAGGTCCGAGAGGAACTCCGGGTTCTCGTTCAAGGCCTCTGCCACCGCCTTAGGCTCGGTTGCGGCGAGCATATTGGAGAGGAAGTCGACATCGCTGGCGAACTTGCCCATCAGCGGACCCAGGGGGCTTCTGGCGGGAAGGACCATGACGGCGCCCAGGATGATGGCGGCGAGCACCAGGACTACCATGGCGGTATTGAGCACGAGCTGTGTCCGTCTGTTCAACAGCCGCATCTTACATTCTTCCTTCTCTCCGTTATCATCAGAATCAGGGCATGGGGCCCGTCTCCACATGTTTGAGGTAACCGTTGACCCATACGTTGAGATTGATAAGAAGCCCGAAGATGGGATCTTTATAGGTGGTCTTCATGAAGATGCCAAACCCCAGGTTTCTCCACATACCATCCGGGTATTCAGAGATAGCTGCATTGGTTATATCCGCCACTTTCTGCGCATCCAGGCCGATTAGCAGCTCCTCCGACAGGGTGGAGCCGTGTTCGCTGAACACCTCGGCCAGGGCCTGGCCGTCCAACCCAGCTAAGAGCCCTTCGAGCAGATGCTGGGCCCCGCCGTTCAAGGCCTGGGTCACCAAAGAGACATCGAGCAGGGGAGGGGCGGGATTTTCGCCCAGGAGTGCCTTCACCAGGTCCATACCCGCGTCGTCCAAGACACGATTGAGCATGACGGCGTCGATCGCGGCCAGGAGCTCTCGCAGGAAAAAGGCGGGAGCCGCGTCGATACCGCCGTTGATGGCCGGTCCCAGGACCGAGTTGTCCAGGTTCTTAAGCATTTGGTCCAGGAATACCAGGTTGGCTTCCATGGCAGCGGCCATCGTTTCTACCGTATGGTCCTGGGCTTGATGGAGGAGCAAGTAGAGAGGGGAAGCAGCCCCTCCCGCTGCCATAGCGTTTATCCCCTGGCCGACGGCCGCTCCGGTATCGGCATTCATGTTGCTGAGCAGCTGGAAAAGAAATCCGGGATTCTGAGCGGCGCTGGCATTCAATCCCTGGGCCATGGCCTGCGCGGTGGCCGGGGACATATTCCCCATAAGTACCCCGACAAGGTCGGTATTGGCATCAACGGCCTCGGCCATGCGGGTGCCCGTGTCGCCGCTCAGGTGGGCCATGGTCTCCTGGATCAGAGCCGGGTTGGAATCCAGTGCCTGGGCGACGGCGGCCGCCGCATTACTGTCCAGGTTGGCCAGGAGTTCCTCGACGAATCCGTTGTTGTTCAAGTTCAGGCCCTGGGCCGCAGCCTGGCCGACAACGCTGTCCAGGTTGGCCAGCAGCTCACTGGTAAAGGAGGGATTCGAGTTCAGGGCCAGGGCCGCGGCCCTGCCTATCTCTCCGTCCAGACCGGCCAGGAGGCCCTGGAATAGAGCCGGGTTCTGGCCCAGGGCGGCGGCCATGACCGCCGGGTCCAGGTAGGAGACCAGGTCGGTGAGGAAAGCCCTGCCGGCGTTCAATCCCTCCGCCAGCCCCCGGGCATAGCCGGGACCCAGGAGGCTTTGCAGTTCCCTGGTGAAGTCGGGAAGAAGGTCCAACAGGATTGACAGCCCCGTAGCGCTGAGGTTTCCCAGTAGAGCGGAGAGGAAGGGCATGTTTTGATTGAGCCCTATAGCGATACCCGCCGCCGTTATAGGGGAGAGGTCGGCGCTGAGTTCCTCTATAAAGGGCAGGGTGGCGTCGAGGATGGAGAGGGTCACATCCACGTCCAGGTTGGCCAGGACAGCATCGATAAGGGCGGGGTTTTTGTTCACCCCTTCGGCCAGGGCCTGCGCCACAGTCGTATCCAGGTTGGCGATGAGGGAAACGAGGAATGAGTCCGCTCCCTCCATTACACCAGCCAGAAACTCGGGGTTCGCGGTGGCCACCATCCTGTCGATCAACTCGGGGGCCAGGTTCAAGCCCTGCGCCGCGGCCCTCCCGACGGAGGCGGGAAGATCCATGACCAGGGAGGCCAGGAAAGCGGAATTGACGTTGAGGGCCCCCGCCAACACGTCCAGGTCGATCAGGGGTATAACCTCATTTATGAATTCCTCGTCGTTCAGGAGATAGGTTATATAGTCATCTCTCATAAAGCTGACGATATCTCCCACCGCGTCTCCCGTGCCGTGCAGGGAAGCTGCCATGGCGGCGGGGTTCAATCCGTCTATGACCGCCGCGGTAAAGGCGGCGTTGGCATTCATGGCGCCGGCGATGGGCGCGGGCTCGAGCAGGGAGAGCAGCCTGGTAAGGAAGGCCTGGTTGCTGGCGATATCCGCAGCGGCGCGAGGATTTATACTGTTCATAGTCCCGAGCAGGAAGGCCTTGTTCTGGTTGAGGGCGTAGGCTATTGCATCGGGCTCGGTGTATCGGATGACACCGGCGAGAAAGGCTCCGTTGGCATTCAAGGCCGAGGCCAGTACGGAGGTGTTCAAATACCTTATGAATCCCGTCAGGAAGGCGGGGTTGCCGTTAAGGGCATAGGCGATGGGGGCGGGGTTCAGGAGGGCCATAAGAGAGGTGATGAAGGCCTGGTTGGCGTTTATAGCGCTGGCAAGCACCGCCGGGTCCAGGTCGGCCAGAAGCTCGCTAGCAAACCGTGGATTGGCGTTTATGAAAGCGGCCACAACAGCGGCGTCCAGGCGGGCCAGTAGCGAGCTCAGGAAGAGGCCGTTGTTGTTCATCACCCCGGCTGTTACCGCGGGATCCAGCTCGGGAAGAAGCGAGGCCAGGAAATCGCCGGTCTCGTTTATCACTCCGGCCAGCGTCTCGGGATCGAGCTCAGATACCAGCCCCGCTATGAGGTCCGGGTTGTCGTTGATCGCCGCGGCTACGGGCCCGGCGTTGATATGGGAGAGAAGCGCCGAGAGGAATTCGGGATTGTCGTTGATGGCGGCGGCGGTGGAGGAGAGGTTCTCCGGGTGTTGAAGCTCCACTATCAGAGCGGAGAGGAACTCCGGGTTCTCGTTGACGGCTCTGGCCACCGCTACCGGGTCCAGGCCGGAGACGACGCCCGCCAGGGTATACCCCCTGCTCATCATCTTGCCCGTCATCGTCCCCAGGGCCCCCCTGAAATGGGGAAGCATCAATATGCCGGTCGCGAGCAGCACTACCAGGATGGCGATGATGGTTACGTTGACTATTATCTGTATTCGTTTTCCTCGCAGCATCGCTCACGTCCCTTAAATCATGGGTCCCAGTGATAGACCTCGGCCGGCGGGTACCACGGGTCCTCCCCATAGCGCATTATCCGGCCCCAACTCCGCGTATAGATCAGGTTGAAGAGAAGGCCCTCCGCCTTCAGCCACAGGCATTCCAGCATGTTGTGTCCGGGATTAGGCAAGTCCAGGGAATGCACCTGCAGGGAGCCGTTGACTATATCGGTTACCGCCTGGGCGTCGAGTCCCCCCATAAGTTCCACTAAGAAATTATCCGCCGGGGCAACGTAGACGCTGTTCATGACCTGGTTGAGCAGCGCCGCCCAGGTGCCTCCGAGCCCATTGACCGCGGCCCGGTCCAAGAACCCCTCGATGAGCGGGGGATTGGCGTTGACCGCGCTGGCCAGGATGTTCCCATCCAAGGTGTTGAGAAATCCTACCAGGAAGGCCTGTCCCCCGGGATCGGCCAGGGCGCCGTTCAAGGCGGCGGCCACCTCCGAGGGGTCGAGGGCGCCGACCAGGGTGGTTATCCAGGTCTCATTGGCGTTGAGCTGTAGGGCCACCTCCCGACCATCCAGGTTTTTGAGCAGGTTCTCGACCAGCGCGGGATTGGAGTTCAAGCCCTGTGCGGCGGCGGCGGCGCTATTGTCATCGAGCCCCCTTATGAGATTGGAGAGAAAGGCGTCCATGTTGTAGGGCGGATTGTTTATGATATCTGAAAGGACCTGGGCCGTATCGGCTGAGGTCGCCCCCAGCAATACCTCCAGAAATGAGGGGCTTACCCCGGCCGAGTTCTGGTTCAATCCCAGGGCCATCTCCGTGCCGGTGTCTCCGTTGAGCTCCTGCAGGAGGGTGGCTACCAGCTGGGTATTGGCGTTCAAGCCGGCGGCCAGCTCCTGGGCCACCTCGTTGGAGAGGTTGCCTGCCAGGTTGGTGCTGAAGCCGCTGTCGTTGCCGTTGATCCCAACCGCGATGGCCTCACCTACCTCGGGGGAGAGGTTGGCTATCAGCGGCTCTATTATCGCCGTGTTGGCGGATAAGGCCTCCGCCATCCTTTGGCCGGTGTCATCATCTAGATATCTGGTTACGTCTTTGGCCAGGGTGGGGTTGGTATTCATCCCCTCGGCTATCGCCTGGGCGGTGTCGGCGTTCAGGGCGCCCAGTAGACCGGTCACAAAATCTGGATTGTTATTGACCGCGTCGGCGATGACCCGCGGGTCGATGCTTATTATCAGGCCTTTTATAAAGGACAAAGGCAGGATCTGGCCGGCGTCGGTGTTCAGCCCCTCGGCGATAGCCTGGGCTGTCCCCTCGGATAACAGGGGGATGAGGCCGGCCATCAGGTCGTCGGCCGCACCGGAGTTCAAGACCCCCGCCACCATGGCCGGGTCCAGGGTGTCCAGGGCGGCCGCCAGGGCCGGGTTGGTGTTGGCCGCCAGGGCGGCCGCCTCCGCTACATTGGGAGGCAGCATAGCCAGCAGGCCGGGTAAGAAGCCGCCGGATAGATCAAGGGCAAGGGCCACCGCGGAGGTATCCAGGTTGTTCAAAAGGTTTATCAACAGGTCGGGGTTTTCATTGCTGCCGGCGACGGCAGCGGCGGCGACGTCACCGGAGGTACCTTCGATTACCGCGGTCAGGAAAGAAGGAGCCCGGGCCAGGGCCGCGGCTATCCCCGCTCCATCCAGGTTGGCGATCAGCGCCGACAGCAGCTGGGGATTTCCCTCCAGGGCCCGGTTGGTTATCTCCGCCAGGGCCGGGTCCAGTAGGGGTATGAGCCTGGTGACCAGATCGGCGTTCTCGCCTAAGGCCATCCCCACGGCAATGGTGTCGATGAGGGGAAGGGTATTGGCGAGGAGCCTTTCGTTGTTGATCATGGTGGCCGCCAGCTCGGGGTCTACAGCCTCCAGGAACTGAAAAACCAGGTCCGGGTGGGCATTGGCAATACCCGCTGCCCAGGCCGGGTCCAGGGAATTGATCAGGCCGGAGATGAAGTTATACCCGTTGTTCAATGCCGCGGCCACCGCCCCCGGGTCCAATTGCGTCATCAGGGGACCGGTCCAATCGGGGTTATGGGCGGTTACCGCAAGAACGCCAACCAACAGCTCATCCGACAGGTTGTTGAGCAGGCCCGCGATGGTAGCGGCATTCATGTTTATAACACCGGCCATGACCACCGGGTCCAGGTAGGACATCAGGCGGGAGAGGAAGGTGGGATGGGTATTCATCCCCACCGTGATCACCTGGGGATCCAGGTAGTAAAGAAGGGAGGTGGTAAAGGGGCCGTTGGCGTTGATCACGCCGGCCGCCACAGCGCTGTCCATGTATGCAATCAAGTCCCCTATCAGGGAGGGATTGGCATTCAAAGCGGCGGCCAAGACCGTGGGATCGAGGAAGGACACCAGGCCGGCAATAAAGCCGCCGTTGTCGTTGAGGGCCTGGGCCAGCACCGCCGGGTCTATTGCAGCCGTGATGGCCGTGAGGAACTCACCGTTCTCGTTTACCGCTCCGGCCAGGACACGGGCATCGAGCAGTCCCACCAACTTAGACAGCCAGTCGCCATTCTCGTTCACCACCCTGGCTGTCGCAGAGGGGTCGAGGTAACGAGTAAGCGCCGCCGTGAACTCCGCGGTATCGGGGTCGTTTATCAACCGCGCCAGGGTATCCGGTTTAAGCTCGGCTACGAACTGTGCAGTGGCCTCGGGATTGTCGTTCACCGCCGTGGCTATGATCACGGCCCCTTCGGGACCTAACTCAACGACGATCTCGCTCAGCATCTCGGGGTTCTCCCGCAAGGCCTCGGCCAGGGTGGCGGTATCCAGGCCGCCCAACAACCCCGAGAGGATATGCTTGGAGCTGAGCAGCCGCCCGATCATGGGGCCCAGGGGATTACGGGAGGGGATCATGACCAGGGCGCCAAGGATCAAGGCCCCGATGATGAGGATGAGTATCGCGAAATTGATGATGGTTTGTGTTGAGTTCCTAGACATCTATGTTTTGCAGCTCCCCCCTGCTCTGAGAATCCCCCAATCGCAACCAAGCCTTAACCGGGTAAAGTCGTATGAATATTCTAAATTATATAGGCCCTATACACTATGTTTGCATGGTACGGTAAAACATAGGGACTCTTCGCGCTGCTCGTTCATGTGTGTCCTATACTGTATATTACCCCCTTTCGAACAGTCTAGAAGTTTTCGTACACCTTGCTGTGAAAAGCATAGTACCGGAGATTGACATGCTCGATTGGGTGTCGGGCCCCAATCGGGGAGTGGTTTTGGGTAGAATAATAATAAGCGAAATCAAAGGCGGTAGATGATGGCGGAGTTTGTAAGCGGAAAGTTGGTCAGCGGCGGCGGCCTCTGCGAGGGCTGCGGCAGGCGCCTCGAAGAGGGAGAGAGGGTCTTCGCACTGGCCGGCGAAGTGGACGAGATAAAAGAATACCTGTACTGCCAGGGCTGCCAGCCCGGGGAGGAGGAATTCCCGGAGGGAGTGCTGTGCATTGAGCCGGCTCTGGCGGTGGAGGAGCCCGGGGAGGAGGAGCGCCGCATGGGCATAGAGATAAAAGCGGGCTCCCCCTGTTCCCGCTGCGATCATATCTTCGTGGAGGGGGAATGGCTCTTCGTAGGCGTTGTCGAGGGGCTGTGCCGCGGATTCGTCTACTGCCTTGAATGCTGCATGAGCCAACAGGAACAAGAGGAATAGCGCATCTGCCCCCTTATAAACTTGTTGTTAATCCTTCCAATACTCCCTACTTGCGGTATAATCTCGTCGTTGTGATGGATGCTGTAGCGAAAGGAAAGGGTAAGGTATGGCCGCAAACGAGAGGAAGTATGTCCTGGCCTTCAATTCCAGCCCTCATAAAGAGAAAGGGCTCACCGATAAGGTGCTGTGCCGCTTCATGGCCGGCGCCGAGGCCGAGGGCGCCGATACCGAGATCGTATACCTGGCGGAGAAGAAGATCGCCGATTGCGTGGGCTGCACCTTCTGCTGGTTTAAAACTCCAGGGGTATGCCGGCACAAGGACGATGTGCCTGCCCTGCATGAGAAGATGCTCAAAGCCGACGTCCTGGTTATGGCTACACCGCTATATGTATGCGGTATGAACGGGATAATGAAGCGTTTTTTCGATCGTATCCTTCCCCTCGCCGAACCCTACCAGGAGTATGATGACGGGGTCTGCCGCCACCCCTCCTATTTTGAGAAACCGATGAAGGTAGTCCTCGTATCCACCTGCGGTTTTCCCGGCCTGCGCAACTTTGACCCCCTCCTGTTGACCTTTGAACGTATGTACGAGGTGGGAGGGGGAGGCCTGGAGGCGGCGATCCTGTTTCCCTCCTCTACCGCGCTGGCCCGGGATCCCAACCCGGCCGAAGAGCAGTTGGAGTACGTGTACCAGGCCGGTCGAGAGGTTATGGGCGAGGGGATAAGCGAGGAGACGGTGCAGGGTTACAGCCGACCCTATGTTGATCCCCACAACTATGTTGACGAGCTCAACGAGCTCTTTCGCGTCATGCAGGAAAACATCCCTTGATTGCTTTTGCGGCACGTATGCCTATAGCGAGGCGGCCTGTGTCCCTATAGCGAGCGCTTCTTGGTGGACTCTGCCAGATCCAGCTTGTTTATATATCTGAGTGAGGGGTACTCGGAGAGCACCATGAGGCCGATGACCAATACCCCGGTGATGACGAAGGTCCAGGGCGAGATGGCCGGGGTAAAGGAGAAGAGGTCGTTCTCGTACAGCTTCATGGCCTGGTCCATCACAATTCGGGCGGCGATATATCCCGGGATAAGGCCCATCAGTCCCATCATCACGTTCTCCATGGTGAGAGAGAGGGATGCCTTCCACTGTTTGACGCCCAGGGTGAGCATGGTGGCCACCTCCTGTTCCCGCTCCATGATGTTAATAGTGGAGGTGTTGAAGACCAGGGTGAAGGCCATGATGATGCCGAATGCGAGCATCACGGCCATGACGATGTACATGAGGGCCATATAGGAGTTTATCTCCGCCTGGATCTGGTCCAGGTCCACCAGAGTGACCACGTTGGGCAGCGCGTAGAGGGCATCCCTCACCTCCTGGTATTTGCCCGGATCGACCTTGATGTAAAAGGCCGAGGACTGGTGGCCGTAGCCGAGCAGGTCTCTCGCCTCATCCACCGGAATATAAATAAAGGAGCCCATAGGGTCCTTGATAAAATCCGAGACCACGAAGGAGCGGGAGCGGCGGAAGGCGGTTATCTGGATGCTATCTCCCTCGGTAACGCCCAATTGGTCGCGGTAATTGCTGCTCAGCAGGCAGTGATAGGGTGAAATCGCTACTTCCTCGTTTTTTTCGTCCAGAAAACCCCGCATTACGGTGTCCGCCAGCATTCCTAAGACCATGGAGTCGGCCTCTTCCTCGCCGTTGCTGACGGTGCAGGGCGTTCCCACCGTCGGCTCCACTTCATTAACACCGGGAATCTTCTCTATTTTCTTCTGGGTTACCCGGGTCTGCGGGTCCAGGTAGAGTACAGCGATGTCGAAGGTGAAGAGATGATTGAAGGCCCTGTCCATGTTGAGGTGCACGGTGTCGTTTATGCCCAGGTTGAGCATGATCAATACCACGGCGAAGACTATGCCGACGACGGTGAATGCGGTGCGGCGCCGGTTTCGAAAGACGTTGCGTAGGGGCAGTCTCCAGAAGACGCGCAGGCGGTTCAGGGATGGAAGCAGCCTCTCCACCCAGGTGCGTTTGCCGTACTTGATGGGATCCACCATGCCGCGCAGGGCCTCGGTGGGCTGAACGGCGGCGGATTGCCGCGCCGGTACCAGGCCCGCCAAGGCGCAGAACCCCATGGCCATGAGAAAGCCGTAGAAGAACACCTCGGGGTAGAGTCCGTAAGAGACGAAGGGGATTCCCAGCTGGGAGGAGTATATCTTCGATATGATCCCCGTGGCGGCCCACCCCAGGAGGCTTCCCACAATGACGCCTACCACCCCCACCGCGAAAGCGAAGGATAGGTAGTGGAACAGGACGGTGCGGGAGGAATAGCCGATGGCGCGCATGAGCCCGATGATGGACCTCTGGGTCCTGACCATACGGGACAGGATCATATAGATGCTGAAGGCGGCGATGGTGAAGAAGAGTATGGGGAAGAACAGGGCGAAATCGTGAAACTGCTGCAGGTCCATCTCCAGCAAGGTCTTGGATATCTGGTTGTCCCGGGTGGTGACCTCCAGTATGTTGTAGGGGTTGAGGATCTCCCTCACCTGTGTCTCGGTGGTCTCCAGTAGGCCGTAGTCGTTGAGGGTGAAGGCGAACTCGTTGTAGGAGTTGGAGGGGAAGTTTATCAGGAAACGGGCCTGTTCCATGTTCAGGTAGAACACGCCGTAGACGGTGGCCGAGGTCATGGGGAACTGGCGGCTGCGGAAGACGATGAGATATTCCGGGCTGGAGACTATACCGGCGATACGGATGGGTATCTTCTGACCACCCTTGGACGCGTAGATGATATCCCCCTCTTCCAGGTCGTTGAATTCGGCGAAATGGTACTCGACAACGGTGGTCAGCTCGGCCTCATCTTCCTTAAGCTCCCGGCCCTCCCGCAGGTGGAGCATGTTCACATAGGGCTCGGTGGTGGGCACCCCGATGATCTGTCCCGTGACCCGGGTGCCGTCCTCCAGCTCCATGCCCAGAGGGTCGCTGACGCGGGGGGTTATCTCCTTGATGTTGGGAAGCTCCTTAAGGCGTTCCACCACCCGCTCCGGGGCCCTGTCCACA
>Ga0180434_10003669_pt1 | contig 19403 bp, 23 predicted proteins | sample SS_ome_7_FD_132453 | JGI IMG/M metagenome (GOLD analysis project Ga0180434, IMG submission 132453) | Hypersaline lake sediment archaeal communities from the Salton Sea, California, USA - SS_1_D_2 metaG | ecosystem: Environmental > Aquatic > Non-marine Saline and Alkaline > Hypersaline >...
TCTAGGGTCGTCTACAGGCCTTGGCTTTGCCATTGCAAAAGCCCTTTCAGAAGAAGGCGTCCATGTTGCCATTACCTCTCGTGAACTTTCTCGAGCCAAAGAAGCTGCAGATAAACTCCCTAACGCCACACCTTATGCATGCGATCTTTTGGCAAAAGATGCTGGGAAAACCATTGTCGAAACCGTCGGCCCAATTGACATTCTTATCACCAATGCAGGTGGACCTCCGATGGGAAACTTTCTCGACTTGAGCCCAACTGATTGGGAAAAGGGCTATCATAGTCTTTGGATGTCAGCTATTCAGGCAATCCAAACGGCCCTTCCTCATATGCAAAAACAGAAATGGGGACGCATTATCCTCTCCACATCTACCTCATCAAAACAACCGATTCCCGAGCTTACCATCTCCAACGCCTACCGGCCTGGTCTCTTAGGTCTTATGAAAACTGTCGCAATGGAGGTTGCGGGCGATAGTGTCACCGTCAATGCCATTATGCCTGGCTCCACCCACACCCGTCGGATGGAGGATTTTAAAGTTCCTATAGCAGAACTCGCTGAGCAGGTCCCTGCTAAAAGACTCGGCAAACCCGAAGAATTCGCCGCTTTGGCCACGTTTCTCGCTTCCGAACCTGCCGCCTACATCACAGGCCAAGCCATTGCATGCGATGGAGGCCTCATAAAAGGAATTTAGTATCTAATTGCAAATTCTATAATTAGATACTAGATAAGAACACTGCCGTTGCTTGTGAAACATTGAGGGAGTCAATCGATCCTTGCATTGGAATCATCACGTGGAAATCTGAATTTTTTGAGAGAAGAGGCTGTATTCCACTTCCCTCAGCCCCCATGATTAATAAGGTTTGAACCGGAAACTCAAAAGAGGAAAGAGAATGAGCACCAGGGGCAACTTCCGCTGCTACCGAAAAATAGCCTCCCGCCTGGAATTTCTTTAGAGTATCAGCTAGGTTCGATACTGGCATTAAAGGAACGATTTCAGAAGCACCTACGCTTGCTTTACTCACCACAGGGGTCAGAGCTACATTGCGGTTCTTAGAATAAATCACCGCGTCTACACCAAAACATTCGGCAGCGCGAAGGATCGTTCCAAAATTCTGTGGATCATTGATCGAGTCGACCATCAAAACAATACTCTTCTCAGGGGCAGTTTTGAGAAATTCCTTAGGGGCTAAAAACTCTCTTTCCTTCACTTCAGCAATGATTCCCTGGTGCGATTCTGAACCTGCCATCGCGCTAAGCTTTTGCTTTGAAACAACGGTCACATCGATTCCTAGAGGATTCTCTTTTTTATGTGAGTAGACTTTAATCAGTCGCTCAGGATTCCTCTTTGCCACTTCTTCAATGGCATGTTTTCCCATGATCACTCTCATCGCTTATACTCACTTTCAATAATGCTGTTTTTCTTCGGTCCCGAAATCGAATAGCGCGTCAAAAAACGATCAGGGTTAATCCAGTTCCACTGAAGGAAATACGAATCACTTTTGCACTTAGCATGCCCTTTGAGTTCTCCATCAATAATAGGAAGCGTCATAAAAAGACGCCCATCCTCTTCTTGGTAAAAGTAAATCGACAGCTGCTCAGGCGCAAAGTGATACCGGTAAAACTTTGTGGCAAACAGGAGCTCTTCATGTTGCGTTTCATGACACATCTGTTCCTGGTATAGGAGTTGATTTCCTTCATAAATATCGAAGAACCCACTCCCCCACATTCTCCCTTTAGAAGTCCCATCCGGGGCCGAAATCTCCCGCTGTATCTTCCACTTTCCGATCAAATCTTCTTTCTTCATACAAAGAGTGTAACACCTTTTAGGGGTATAATGGAAGTTTGATTTGTCGCTAAATAAAAAATTAGATATAAGGATGTAGATCTAAATTTTAACCCCAAGGAACCTCTTATGGAAGTCCTCGTTGTAGTCTCTAAAGTCAAAAAAATGATTAAAGAAAAATCTGGAATGAACACCTCTGCATCTGCAATGGAGGCTCTAACCCAAATTGTTCACAGCGCGTGTGAAAAAGCGGTAAGCAATGCTCAAGCTGACGGTAGAAAAACTGTCATGGATCGCGATTTTGAAGCTTAAGCTTTATTTCTCTTATGTTTTTTTAAGCCCCTTCTCTTTGCATCCTCAATTGGGATTGGGATTGCGGGAGCCTCAGGGGCTGGAAAAACAACTCTTGCTACAAAAAGGAAATAACCATGCATAAAAAACTCCTTGTCTTACTTACTTTTCCAATTCTTATGTTTGCTCAAACAGAGGAAAATGAAGATCTATTTAACAAAAGCAACGAGACAATTCTTGTTTCTGGGGAATTCCTCTATTGGACAGTGAGTGAAGGAGCACTAGACTACGCGATTCGGATGGACACGCCCTCATGGGGACAGAGCGATTCATATGCTCAGGGAAATATCGAGCGAGCAAAGTTTAATTGGGAACCAGGCTACCGCTTTGCAGTTGGTTATTACCGTGCTCTCAATTTTTGGGAAGTCGATTTTGAGTGGACCTATATCCATCTGGAGGGGCATAACAGAGCTAAGCGCCCACCAGTAAATGAGAACCGATTCATTACAGGGACCTACCCTCAAGTTTTTCCAGCTCCTGTAGATCATACGACAAGTCACATTTACCTCCATTACAAAATGGCAGAACTCATGGCTCACCGAGTCTTTCACCCTTTTGATAACCCGCACCTGCGCATGAAGCTTCTTGGCGGCCTGACGGGAGTATGGCTTCATCAGGGATGGAAGGTACGTTATTTCGACGCAGAGCTCAATAATACGATGATTAATAATCGATGGAAATACTGGGGATTTGGACTGCGCGGAGGACTTAGCTTCGATTGGTTTTGGGGACGTGATTTCTATGCTACCGGAAAAATGACCACTGGTCTTGTTGTCGGGCACTATCAAAACCATGCCAAACAAGAAACCAGTGTGATTCTTCAGCCTGGAGACAACCCAGCAGTCCCGATTCGAGACGTACGCTATGATGACTACAGACTCTCATACACACTACAATTTCTTCTTGGCCCTTCTTATCAGAAAAGCTTTAATTCGTGGAGAATGGAGGTTTTTACTGGGTATGAAATGTCAATCTGGAGCAATCTTCAAGAAGTCTTCCGCTCAACAAGCGCACCTGCCGACCAAGCAAAACAGACCTGGTTGAACACAGGTCTCATTGGTCTACATGGTCTGACAACACGAGCCACTTTCAATTTTTAAAGAGTGATGCCGATCTCTACGCAAAAAGTCCTGGTCAAATAATTCTTAATCAGAAATAGTCCAAATAAAGACTAATTATATGGTGCTGCGCATGAAAAAGGCTCTCATTATTATTTTCGGAATTATTGTTGTTTTAATTCTTGGAGGAATCCTTGTGTGGAATATGCTTCCTACGATTATTTCTCACAAATTATCGAAAGAAGCAGGGGTATCTGTCACGATTGGAGACATTCAAGTTAGCCCATCTAGCGTTCGAGTTGACTCAATTCGAGTGGGAAACCCACCTGAATATAAAAAGACGCCTCGTGCTCTTTCAGTAGATGAGTTGGGTATCAATGTCCCTCTCACTCGCTTCTTTGATGATAATATTGTAATTGATGAAATGACAATGGATGATGTTTATGTGGGTCTAGAGTTTGCTTCTTCCAGAAGTAAGAATGGGAACTGGACAACAATTATGAATAATATGAGCAAATCTACTAGTGACGAAAAAGCTAAGGCAAAGAAGAGTGGAAAATCAACCTCGGTCCTTATTAAAAAGCTCATTATTACAGATCTTAAGATCGAGCTTGCCTATAAGACTGGCGGAAAAGCCAACCAAAAACTGCGGCCCATTGATCGGATCGAGCTGACAAATATTAGTAGTGAAGGCGGCATTCCCACCTCACAAATCATGAATATTGTCATGCAAGAAACACTTCGCAATATCTTCAGTAAAGAAGGGCTTCAAAATATGCTTGAAGGTGTTCTGGACCCAAGTGATTCAGGAGGAGGTGTTATGGATTCCATAAAAGGGCTTTTCTCTGATGTCATTCTTCTTGATAACGATTGGGAAGAGTATGAAGTGGAGTTTGAAGAGGCTCAGTGAGAGAAATCTATATCATCCGTCATGGGGAAACGGAGTGGGCTCGAGATGGGAAACACACGGGTCTAACCGATATTCCTCTTACAGACATGGGAGAATGCCAGGCTGCCTCTTTAGGGAGGCGCATAGAGTCTATTAAGTTTAGCCACATTTTTTCGAGCCCTCTTAAACGAGCACTTGACACTTGCAAAATCTGCGGATTTGATCCCCAAATTGATAAAGACCTTGTAGAAGTAGACTATGGTGCTTACGAAGGACTGACTTCCAAGGAAATTCATGAAACAAACCCAAAGTGGAATGTCTTTACTCATGGTGCGCCAAATGGAGAGTCGATTGAAGCGCTCCTAGCCCGTGCAAATAAATTCATAAAAAAAATAGAGGGATTAGAAGGAAAAATCGCTGTCTTTACTAGTGGTCATTTTTCACGTGCCTTTGTTACCCAGTGGCTTGAACTTCCAATCGATAGTTCAAGACGTTTTTCTCTTGCCACAGCATCACTTTCTATTTTAGGATATGAACATACTAAACGAGCTTTAAAGCTTTGGAACGACACATCTCACTATAGTAGGAAGAGCAAATGAAACAAGAAATTATAGACAAATTACGTGCAGATCTCCGTGCCCTTCATGACGATTGGGAGATGCTCCTTTCTCAAGATACTATCGCAAATGACCCAAAATTTCTTGAGAAAATTGCTGCTGATATTCAAAGGCTCGATACCGATGCGACTATTGCACTTAAAGCAACAAAATTAAAAGAGCAGGCTGAAGTGGTTCACTTTGCTCTTTCAACTCCTTGGGGTGCCCCCTTTATTGGAGAAACAACACTTATCGATGCTGCCCGCAGCTACGACTCAAAGAATTCCGATTCTCCACTTAAACATCTTCTCTCCGCCTTCATCCAGTATGGACACCGCAAGAAGGTTCCTCTTTTTCACGTCCTCGACGAGATTACAGACGAACTAGATAGCGCTTCTAAGTCCTAGCGATTTGCTTCAAACGATTGAGAAGAAGGATATTTTGCTTCAACTTTGGAGTGCATAAGACAAGCACCTCTGCGTAACCATCACGCTCAGCAATACGAAGTCCTTCGTACAGATTAGTAGACTTTAACTGAAAGTGAACTCCATCACTTACCAAAGACGGTTCATCGCTCATAATCAATCGCTTACTTTTTGAACTGAGCTTAAGATAAATCTTCATTTCTTCCCACGAAGAGAAAAGGCGAACGGCACTACGCATTTTGGTAAGATTTGAGTTCCCATTTAAAACCAAAGCCAGGGGATGAACCGCCACTTTTCTATTGAGCACTCGCTCAATTTCTTTGTGAGGAATCACGCCAAAACGATACAGAGTTGGACGCGCTGGATCTTCTAAAGAAATTAAAGTTGATTCCATTCCAAATCTCGTTTGCCCTCCATCAACCAAACCTTCAATTTTCCCATTAAAATCTTCAAGCACATGGCTAGCCCTAGTAGGACTCGGTTTCCCTGACTGGTTAGCAGAAGGAGCTGCAAGGGGGCAACCTGTCAATTCAATCAACCGGCGGGCAATAGGGTCCGAAGAAATTCGGACTGCAATAGTCTCCTTTCCGCCAGTAATGAGACTTGATAAGTTCGGGCTCTTTTTCAAAATGAGAGTGAGTGGGCCGGGAAGAAACTCTTTAGCAAGAGCATGAGCCTCTAGAGGGATATCTGCTGCAATAAATTGGAGTTGACTAAAGTTGGCAACATGGACCGAAAGTGAGCGATCTAGAGGGCGCTCCTTAACGTGATAAAGTCTCTTCAAAGCTCCTTCATTTAAGATTGTCGCCCCGAGCCCATAAACAGTTTCAGAAGGAAAAGCAACAAGCCCCCCCTGCTGCAGTTTTCGTGCTGCACTCTCAAGCTGAGCCGAAGAGCACCCAAGATCTTCGCGATTTACCGGTCCAAAGTATTCGGTGTACATGTGTTCCCATTCACTAACAATTTAGTCAAAGCATTATTACCATTTTACAATTTAAATACAACCCCTGATTGATTTTGTACTTTCTCTTGCAATTTCCCAAAAAATGGTTACAATGGGGGAATGGAAAAACAAGCACTAAAAAAAATTGGATTAGTTGTCCTCATTTATGCCCTCTTTGTATTCTCAGGAGGCGTTATGGGCTTTGCAATGAAGCAAAGCATGCCATCTTTAGTCATGGGGGGCCTATTTGGTCTATCACTTCTTTATTTAAGTGTTAAAATTATGACCTTTCATCGGTGGGGATTAATGACTGCAATCGTGCTAATTCTTCTTCTCGACGCATTTTTCTCTTATCGATTTGTTACTACTCAGACACTTTTTCCAGCTGGAGCAATGCTCCTTCTCACGACCGCGACCCTTCTTGTTTTGATGTTTATTCTCAAAAAATTAGGACCCGTAGCCAAAAGTCGTAAGCAGATGTGAACGTCTCTTTTGAAAAAGCTTTTTGTTTTTTCGATTAAAGTCTTGCTTCCACCGCCCTACCTGTCCCTTGTTAAACGTCTTCGTCCCTCCAAAGAGCTCCTCAATAACCTTTTCAAACATTTCATCACTAATCTGAATCTCCAAAAAAGTTAGAAGTTTTTTTATTTCTATTCGTTGAGCACTAGAGTCCCCTCCTCCCTTCGGTCCAATGAGGTTTTCAAACCGACAGGTAAAGGTTCCAGGATCGTATGCATGTTTTGCAGCTGCCTCATACGGGCTGAGAGGAAAGTAAATTAAGGTTGGGTGGATTCCAGAAACCTCTGATTGTTTACTATGTCCTCGAATCACGTACTCTATTTGCCTGTCTATCCCAAGCTCTCGAAAATGGGCCTTTGCTTCGTCTGGCAAATTGCGGATATTTTCATCCACTCCATCTGCTTGCCCAGACGCGACATATCGAATCCATGACAGACAGACATCGCGTGGATCTCGCACCAGAAGAACCCTTTTCTGGTAACACTCCATTAATTCTTCGGACGCATAAAACTCATCGGTGTGATAAATCGGGTAATGCCCTTCCTCGTCCACTAACTTGAGGAGCTTTTTTATCAGATGAGTCCCGGACTTGGGAACGGTGACAATTGCAATTTCCGTTCCACTTAAACCCAGCACCCACAAAATACTAATTGCTAATAGAAAACTTCGCATAACTGTTGGACCTTACCACATATTATATTCCACAGTAAACCATTATAAAGTTCTAGACAACCGATGCAGAAAGGCCAAGTTGAGCTTTTGAAGCAGCCTAAAATGACGCTGTCTGGGATAAATTTATACTATTTCTGGAACCGACGCTCAACAACACCCCAGTCAATATTCTTGTAAAAGGCCTCAATATACCCTCCACGATTGAGGCCATACTCTGTAAGATAAGCATGCTCCCACACATCCATTATAAGAAGAGGTGTGCCTCCTGCAAGATGATTGATATTGTGTTCATCCACCCAAATATTACGGAGCTGCCCATCCACAGGATCTTGATAAAGAATCACCCAGCCAATTCCCCGGATCATTCCTGTAGCAAAGAAGTTTTGTCTCCAATTCTCAAAGGAAGCAAAGTTCTCTACAATTTTGCGATAAAGACTGCTCTTGGGTGACAAGGGCTGTTTCCCCCCAAGGTTCTCGAAATAGAGCTCATGAAGAACCATCCCATTGAACTCCCAGCCAAAGCGTCTTTTTAAAGCGCCGTAGGCAATCGTTTTGTCATCCATCTCTCTGAGAGACTGAGCCAGGGCGTTGGTGTTTTTGACGTACCCTTGATAGAGCGTGAAGTGCATTTCGAGCACCGAATCATTGATTCCATCCAATTTCCCTAGTAAGTAAGAGAAATTTTTAATTTGATAGCTCCCGCCAAAAAGAGATCCGAAAAAAACAAAGGATAAGCAAATTAAAATTTTATTCATAACGATTCCATTATATTTAAAAATTTAATACATGCAACTAAAATTTTAATTATTATGTTACTTAAACACAATAGTTTACTAATATTTATATTTTTGTTATAATATATTCATTAAAAAGGGGCAATTAGGTACTAAACAATGGAAACTAATGTTTCGATAAGTGGTTTAAACCATAGCTTTGTCTTGGTTCCTCATCGCATCCCCACTCGGGATGACGGCAGCTCCACGCATGAAAACCATTTCAAAATTGCAAATGTTTTTCGTCATCATGTGACTGATCCAGACAAAATTGCACCCTACGAGGTCGCTGGATTTCCTAATTATCCTGGAAGCTCAAACCTTCTATATTTACCTATCGATATCTATTATACTCTTAAATCACTAGGCCATTCAATTGACCATGGAGACACAGAAGAGATCTGTGACGCCTCTGCTCGATTGCTAGGTGTACCTGCAAATTTCGTCAGTGCAGCTGGTTTTCTTGTGGGTTATGGGATCGGGCTTGGAATTATTCCAGCAAGTGTCGTTTTGCTTCTTCCCATTGCCTATGGTGCAGGAATCGCCCTTTGTATAATTGAAGGGGCAGTAGATGCCTGGTCTTTAAATCGACAACACAAGTTTGAAAATCAGTTTGATTTTGATTTTCTCTCGAACCTCCGTTATATGGTGAGTGATTTCGAATCCTCAAAAAGCTCTGAAGCCATCGAAGAGATGGCTGAATTAGTGAATAAGAATCCTGAGAGTCTTAAACAGCTTTATGGAGAGCAGTTTGAGAACGTCAAGAACCTCTTCAATCAAATGAATGAGGAGCTTGAAGAAAACCCTTATGACGCAGATCTCATTCTCAAGAAATATGCCTCTCCTCTTGAGGAAATTGCGCGTCTTGCTGTCATGAAAGACCTAAAGCATTTAGAAGAAGAATTCTTGCAGCTTAACCCAGAGGAAGTCGTCAAAATTCACTCTAAGGTTCTTCAGAAGAACCAAGAGAAGAGCCTAGAAGAGCTTCAAGAGATTACTATCAAGAAGTTGAGAGAAGAATTAGCGATTAAAAAGAAGCGTCTTGCGCGACGCGTCCGCCCCTGGATGGTTAGTGAAGCGAGTGAAACAGTTTCCCCTATTCTTAGTGGAGTCATAAAAAACGATAGCGAAGCGATAAAGGAAGGCCTCCGTCTTGCAGACGATATTCATAGTCAGTCTAAGAAAAAGAAGATCGCTCATATCTTAGGAATTATAGCTCTTGTATTCGCAGCTGCATCTCTAGTGACAATGTGTGTCACTTGTCCTGCATTTCTTCCCTTCTTATTGGTCGGAATTGCAACAACTTTTGCCTTAGCAAGGGTCTTTGTCTACTCTGGATCCCTCGACTCTCGTGGATGGACCTTTGAACCGAAGAAATGTGTTCCTGAATTTATTCGAAAGAGAATCTGGGAAGAACCAAAACCTGAGATAAAGCAGCAAAAATTCCGCCAGAAAGTCGTGAACCCTCTTGATTATGAGTACGAAAGTGTCCTGCCAAGCTGGTCTCTTAGCCCAGAGAAAATGGAAGCTATCCTTCCATCTCTTTCCCCTTCTCAAGGGTCTGTAGAATCCCAGAAATCACACCATGTCGGACGCTTAGTCTCTCCATCTCGTTTAGACCCGCTATTGTGGTTCCCCCCGGTGAAGAGACAGCATTCCGAGCCTCACTCACCTCTGCACCTCTATGTCTAAGCAAAGCAACAGACCCTTCAATGGTTCTTAAGACAAGTTCCTTGGCCTCTCCATTCTTGAATCCAACAGTGATCCCGGCCTGAATCATAGCTTCAATGATTAGATAAATAAATGCTGGACTTGAACCCGTGAGAGCCGCAAAAGGATTCATTAACCTCTCATCAAGCCAAACTGTTGTCCCCAAACCCTTTAAAATCTGATCGACCTTTCTCTTGTCTTCTACTAACACCTCATCCTCATCTGCTACTCCAATCAGCCCCATTCCACAAAGGAGGGGGATATTTGGAAGAAGCCGAAAGACTTTAGGATTGGAAAAAAGGCTTCTCAATCGCGATAGAGGGGTTCCTACAAGAATACTGAGGAGAAATGCTCCCTTTTCTAAAACTGGATCAAGTTCTTCTGCAACTTCTTCAAGATCCTTAGGCTTTACTGCTAAAATTACAACATCACAGGAGTTTCCAATTTCTTCAAAAGAAGCACAAAGTGTCACTCCCTTCTCTTTGGCCAAATCTTTGATATTTTCTGGATGCCTTGTGTAGAGAAACACTTCTTCATGATCTTTGATGATTCGGGCCATGGCACTTCCCATCACCCCACATCCGACAATACCTACTTTCATATCGTATCCCTTGCGTTGAATGGGTTAACTTGTTAAATTTTCATATTCTATGAATAACCTAAATGTTCGCAAATCCTTTTTTTTGCTCCTTATTGGATGCGCCTCATATTTCTTCATCGACCAACAGATGACGCTACTGGTATCTCCCTATGCAAAAACTTATCGAATTGTCTTTAAAGGATGCACTCTATTAATCTTTCCTCCCCTCTATTTAGCTCTATCAGTAGGTGGATTTGTTATAGCTCGTCTGAAAAAAAGCAGCTGGAGCCTCCCCTTTTTTGAAATATTGGTCGCTCAATGTCTCTCTATCGCTTTTGCTAGGGTTTTCAAAATTCTAATTGGCCGAGCACGCCCCGATATTTTCCTGAAGAAGGGAGTCTACGGCTTTTACGGCTTTGAATGGGATCATCACTTTCACTCATTTCCTTCTGGACATTCGATGGCTGCTTTTACCTTAGCCAGCTCTTTAGCTCTCCTCTTTCCCCGATTTCGCGTCTATTTCTTCTCCGTCGCAACCCTATTGACAACGAGCCGTATTTTCCTTTTAGGTCACTTCGCTAGTGATATTATTGGAACTGCAGCCATTTCTCTAGTGATTGCAGGCGGGGTTCATCACTTTATCAATTCAATTACAAGGAGCTCCTATTATGAGACAGCCTGATTATCCTATTGAACCTCTCATCCTAAACAGGTGGTCACCTCGAGCAATGTCGGGCGAACCTCTTTCAGATGATGAGCTTTTCCCCCTTTTCGAAGCCGCGAGATGGGCCCCCTCATCGTATAATGCGCAACCATGGCGATTTATATACGCAAAAAGAGAAACAGGGGCTTGGCAGGCTTTATTTGAGCTCCTCGTCCCTTTTAATCAGTCTTGGGTTACCGATGCTTCCGTCTTGGTTGTCATTGCGTCGCATACTGTTTTTGAAAGGAGTGGAAAGCCTTCACCAACCCATAGCTTTGATACGGGAGCTGCGTGGGAAAATCTTGCCCTTGAAGGGGCTGCTCGTAACCTTGTAGTTCATGGAATGCAAGGTTTTGATTATGAAAAAGCTAAATGTGTTTGTGAACTGCACCATGATTATGCTATTGAAGCAATGATTGCTATAGGAAAACCTGGAAAGACAGAAAACCTTCCTCAAGATATCCAGGGAAAAGAGACTCCCTCGTCTCGCAAACCCCTTAAAGAACTTATCATCAATCTAAATAAAAAAAGCTAAGTGGGCAATGCCCACTTAGCTTTTGTACGGATACTAACGAAGCTTAAAACTTAAGCTGCAGTTTTTCTTCTGCGTCTTCTGCGAACTGGCTTAGCTGCAGTTGTCTTAGCAGTAGTTTTGCGCTTTTTGCGTCGAGTGGTTTTCTTCGCAGCTTTGCGCTTGGTAGTCTTACGCTTAGTAGCTTTTTTAGCTGTAGTTTTTTTGCGTCGAGTGGTTTTCTTCGCAGCTTTACGCTTGGTAGTCTTGCGTTTAGCTGTCTTACGCTTAGTAGTCTTGCGCTTAGCTGTTTTACGCTTAGTAGTCTTACGTTTAGTAGCTTTTTTAGCTGTAGTTTTTTTGCGTCGAGTTGTTCTCTTAGCAGCTTTACGCTTAGTGGTTTTTCTAACAGCTTTTTTTCTAGTTGTCTTTTTTCTAGAAGAAGCTGCTTTTTTTCTTCGCTTAGCAGGCATGTATTGTGCTCCTTATTTGGAATTCCTTTTTGGTGATTTAAAGCTAGAATTTGCAAATGCTTTAAAAAACCTTACTTTGTCCTACAAACTTTAATATACAATTTTTGTAATAAAAAATAAAAATTATTTTTAATATTTAATTAAATTTATATTTTTAGTTTTACTAAAAAACAGCTCTGAAACTATTCTGAATACGATTTTGAAAAGAAAAGAAATTTTAAAAAAAATTGAAAGTTTTATAAAAAAATGAAAAAAACACGAAAGTTCTGAATAAAAAAAGACTAAAACTGAAGTTTTTTAATATTAATGCCTTAAAGGTTTTTAAAAATCCAAAAGAATCTGAACTACAATTATTTGCAACTATTTAACAGTTGACGAACTGGATGACGACGAACATTAGAAAAGCGACGCAGCCGTTTCGCTTTTAGCTTCTCTTTAAGGGGATTTTTTGTTGTTGGTCTAATGTTTTGTTTCTTAATCATTGCGAATCTTTGTAATATTTAATGCCGAAACTCTTTTATATGTTGAATAGTAATTATTGAAAACATCTTTTCTTAAGTTGTTTATTTCGAGTATTTTATGTAAAACTCATCCATCTTATCTTCCCAAGAATTAAGATCACACTCTCGTTTTCTTTCAAGCGCATCCTTCTGATTGATCACTTCTTGCTGCTTTGATGGTGGTGTTTGTTCGTAAAATCCAGGCGCAGCCAATTGTTCGTTTACTTTTTCGATCTTTGCTTCTGAATTTGCAATTTCCTTTTCGAGTCTTTCGATATCTCGCTTTAATCGGTTTCTTTCCTTTCTCTCTTCTTTCTTCTCTTCATAGTTCTTTTGCTTTCCTTCAGTTTTTGGAGCGATTTGATCTAAATAATCTCTTTCGTGTTCTTCTACAAATTCCTGATATCCTCCCTGGAAATCAACTAGACCTGTTGGCCTGAGCTCGATGATTCGATTAGCCACTTCTGAAATGAAATAGCGATTATGACTCACCATAACAAGAGTCCCTTTATACTCCTTGAGAGCTTGAATCAATGCATCGACACTTTCCATATCAAGATGATTAGTCGGTTCATCCAAAATGAGAAAATTTTGCTCAGACAACATGAGATGTGCAAAGACAAGCCGAGCCCCTTCCCCTCCACTGAGTGCCCCTATTTTTTTTCGAACCGCATGCTCGTCAAAAAGCATTTGCCCTAAGATTTGCCTCACTTTTTGATCCGAAACCCCCTTTGAAACTCCACTAATCCAATCATATAGTGTCATGTCTTTACTCAAAATGCGATGGAAGTTTTGCGGGAAGTATCCCCACTTAACGTGAGGTCCCCATCGAGACCCTCCTTGATCAGAAGCGATATTATTGGTGAGTATTTCAATTAATGTCGATTTTCCCATCCCATTAGGCCCAACAATCGCTACTTTTTCAAACCTCTCGACTTCAAAAGAAATTCCTTTTAATACAGAATGCTCTCCAAATGACTTTGTCAGGTCTTTTGTCACCAGAGCCCTTTGACCTGAAGGGCGGGCATAAGTAAATTGAAAGTGGGGATATTGCCTTGTTGAAGGGAGAAGTTGATACTCTTTTTCTTCTTCTTCGAGCTTTTCGATCATCCTTTCTCTGGAGCCTGCTTGGCGCGCTTTAGAAGCCTTAGCCTTAAAACGCGTTATAAAGCGCTGAATATCTTTCTTTCTTTTTGCAAAAGATTCAAGTTGAGACTCTTTTGCCACAACTCCTTTTGATTTTTCCTGCAGGAAGTGATCAAAATTCCCAATGTAGCGTCTCATTTCTCCATAATCGATATCTAAAATCTCCTGACAAACACGATTGAGGAAAAATCGATCGTGTGAGCTTAGGATGACCGTTCCAGGATAATCAATCAGATATCTCTCGAGCCATCGAATCGAAAAGAGATCAAGGTAGTTGGTTGGTTCATCAAGCAAAAGGATTTCTGGTTGAACAAAGAGAACTTGGGCAAGAAGAACGCGTAGTTTATAACCGCCCGATAAGGTATCGAGTGCCATCCCATGCCTTTTGGTTTCGATTCCAAGCCCGCTGAGAAGCTGAGCTGCTTTTGCCTCTGCGCGATACCCTCCCTGCATCGAAAGTTTCGATTCAATTTCGCTTATCTCCTCTGTTTCTCTATCTGTGAGTTTTTCCTTGCCTAAGAGAACCTCTTTCCTCTTAAGAACCTTCCAGAGCTCTGTATCCCCCATCATTACTACATCTAGAACCGGCTCAGCGCCAAAGCGGTAGTAATCTTGGTCAAGTATTCCAACGCGTGCTTCTTTGGGAATTTGGACGTTTCCTCTGCTAGGTTCTAAAGATCCGCTGATGATTTTCAAAAAGGTTGTCTTCCCTGCACCATTAGCTCCGACAAGGCCATACCGTCTTCTAGAAGAAAAATGAAATGAAACGCCTTGAAAGAGGATCCTATCCCCATAAATCATCGTGAGCCCGTCAATAGAAAACATGAAAAGTCCTTTACTTATAGTGCGAAAAATTATATGTCTTAATGTTTTAGAAAGCACTTAAAAATTTCAAGGTTCCCAATGGACGATGAACATCGACCGATCGTGGTTCTCTATTATATGCCAACTTGCCCTTATTCGAAGAAGGTTCTTGAGTTTATTGAAAAACAAGGGCTAGAAGTCCCTTTGAAAAACATAGATGAAGATCCAAAGTCTACCGAAGAACTCCTTCATCTAGGCGGCAAATCCCAAACTCCCTGTCTATTTATTGATGGGAAACCTCTCTATGAATCTCAAGATATCATCGATTGGTTAAACGATAAGAAGGATCTATTAGAATGATAGGCCCCTCAAATCCAAAAAGAGTGATTTCCGTCTTTGTCCTTGCGATGTTGAATATCTCAATGATGGCAAGTCTCCGAAACCTTCCCCTTGTCTCAGAGTTGGGGTGGGGAATGCTTTTTTTCTTTGTTGTAGTAGCTGCTGTCTTCCTCATTCCTTGTGCCCTTGTTTCAGCTGAGCTAGCAACAGGCTGGACAAAATCAGGGGGGATCTATGTTTGGGTTCGAGAAGCTCTTGGGGATCGATGGGGGTTTTTCTCAATTTGGATGCAGTGGGTCCACAATGTAACGTGGTATCCAGCAATTCTTGCCTTTGTGGCTGCTACTCTCGCCTATATCGTCAACCCAGAGCTCGCGACTAATAAGATCTATATTCAAGCAATTGTTCTCATTGTTTTCTGGGGTATGACTCTCATCAACTACTTTGGAGTGGAAACCTCGACGATTGTCAGTACCGTTGGAGTCATCATCGGGACAATCATCCCCGGGCTATTTATTATCGGATTGGGTGTGACTTGGGTTGCTCTAGGAAAACCCATTGAAATCCCCTTCCAAGCAGATAGGCTCCTTCCCAACTTTAAACAACTCGGGAGCCTTGTCTTTCTTGCCGGTCTTTTTCTCTCATTTGCAGGTTTTGAAGTTGCTGCGGGTTATGCAGGCGAAGTCAAAAATCCTCAAAAGAATTTTCCTAGAGCCATCATTATTGCAGCAATTGTCACTTTTTTCCTTGTTGTGCTAGGTGCCCTTTCGATTGGAATTGTGATTCCAAGGGATAAAATAAGCTTAGTTGCTGGTCTTATGGAAGCGATGAAGTTGTATTTAGCAAGCTATGGCCTAAGCTGGCTACTACCAGTGCTTGCAGGGCTCCTTGTTATAGGCGCCGTTGCTGAGGTGAACTCATGGATTATGGGGCCTGTAAAAGCGCTTCATACTACTTCTGTTCATGGAAATCTCCCTCCATTTTTTCAAAACCTTAATAAGCATGGAATGCCCACTCACCTTCTCTTATTCCAGGCAATTATTGTTACCATTTCATCCTTTATCATTGTATATATGCCAAGCGTGAGTACAGCCTATTGGATTTTAAGTGCCTTATCAGCACAGATGTATCTTATTATGTATGTCTTCATGTTTATTTCTGCAATCCGACTACGCTACACACACCCTCACGTTCCCAGGGTCTACCGTATTCCCCATCCTCATAGGGGAATTTGGCTTGTCTCATGCATTGGAATCCTAGCATCCTTGTTTGCGATTTTTATTGGATTTGTGCCCCCCCTTGGATTCGAAATCGGAAACCTCTTTGCTTATGAATCGCTACTCATCATCAGCCTACTCGTCATGGTTGCCATCCCCCTTATTATTTATCAGCTTCGGAAACCCTCATGGGTCCCTGAAAAACACCGAAAGTGATATACTCGTGCTATGTCTATTCCACTCGCTGAACAGTTAAGGCCGCAATCCTTTGATGAGGTTGTAGGGCAGGATGCTCTTGTCGCCCTCCTTTTGAAAATTATTGAAAAGGGACGCCCCTTGTCTATTTTATTATGGGGACCCCCAGGATGCGGAAAAACAACCATTGCTCGTCTCTATGCAAAGGCATTTAACCGTCCTTTCATTCCTTTTACAGGTGTAATGAATGGAATTGCCGATATTAAGAAAGCTATACAAGAAGCAAAGTCCCGCCCTCTAACGCACGGGCAACCCATCCTTTTTATCGATGAGATTCACCGTTTCAATAAAGCACAACAAGATGTATTTCTTCCCTGTATTGAAGATGGAACTGTAATTTTGATCGGGGCAACAACAGAAAACCCCTCCTTCACAATCAATAATGCCCTTCTCTCTCGCCTCCGCGTTCTGACTCTAGTAAACTTGGAACCAAAAGCCCTCACCAAAATCATTGCACGCTTTGAAGAGGACTCAAAAAAAATCTCCCTTACACCTGAAGCTAAAAGTGCATTGATTGGATTTTCTCATGGTGACGGACGCCACCTTCTCAATACACTGGAAAACCTGCAAACCCTTCAAGAGGGAGAGGTAGATTTAAATACTCTTTGCGCTCTAGTTCAAAAAAAACCTGCAGCCTATGACCGTCATGATGATGGTCATTTTAATTTAATCTCTGCCCTGCATAAGTCTGTTCGAGGATCTGACCCTAATGCGGCACTCTATTATTTCGCACGAATGCTAGAGGGAGGAGAAGACCCTAACTACCTTGCCCGACGTATTGTTCGGATGGCAGTTGAAGATATAGGATTAGCTGATCCCCAAGCTCTGCCTCTCTCTCTTGCAGCATGGCAAACTTATGAAAGACTAGGTTCTCCTGAAGGAGAGCTTGCTCTTGCTGAAATGATCCTTTACCTCTCCCTTGCCCCAAAAAGCAATGCTGCATATCAAGCGCTCAAAAAAGCTCAAAAATCAGCTGGCGAAAGCTCCCATCTAGATCCGCCCAAGGCAACCCTGAACGCCCCTACCAAGCTGATGAAAAAGCAGGGGTATGGACAAAACTATCAATATGACCACGATTATCCCCATGCTTTTTCAGGACAAAACTACTTTCCTGAAGAGATCGAGCGTCAAACGTACTACAGCCCCGTAAAGAGAGGATTTGAAAGAGAGATGAAAAGACGGTGTGTGTTTTTTGAAAACTTGCGTAAAACGCTTAATTCTAGCTAACTAAGGCTTCTATAAAGTAGTTATTTTAAGCCTTTATTTTTTCTCCAATATTTCATACACTCTATGCGAAATCGGAGAAAACCTTATGACCAAGTGTGTTTTTGATAAGCCAACTCTAAGCCAAATGTTTGATAGAACAAATGGATGTAAAATTGTCGGCCGCGTGTATAGCGAGACAGGTATAGCCTTCTTTACTCATGTGGTAGCAGCTTATCTCATTGGTCAAAAAGTTCTAAAACCGGGATTGATTGGAGCAACCTCCATTTTGTCCGCATACTCCCTAGCTATTTCAGATCATCTTTATTTCCAATCCGAAGAAAAAGCACATCAGCGCTCGCATGGATTTATCCGCGCCGTTGCAAATATGGGAATCACCTATTTAGTTTCTCGCCATATCATATCTGTGAACTGGAAGTGGCCAGTAGTGTCTGTGTCACTAACAACCTACTTTTGTGAATTCGAAAAATCTAGAAGTGCTCGTCGCAATTAGAGCGCATTCCTCAAGACCATAAAAAAAACCTTCAAGCTCCCGCGGCCCGCTAGAATCCTTTCGTCTCCTATCAAGCACACAGTCGCATTGAAGGTCCGAAGCTGCGTTGATCCTCTAGCTAAGTCCAGGTTGAGAAGCCGTAGCCTCAATCTAACCTTTCGCCTCTATAAGAGACATGATGACCAGAGTTGCCCAGGAAATGACCGCTTCAAGCGGATCTCTGAGAGCGACGCTCTCGACCTGAGGCTGCAACCTCCCTAGAACCCTAAGGTTCTAGCTTTTGCCAAAACTGTTGATGAGATTTATTAACCTCCCGCTCGCCACTTAGCAAGCTATTTGTTTGGCGTGTCGTTCTACACTTAATTTAGCACGGAAGCGATTAATTAATTAAGTCGTTTATTTAATATAATTCATAAAACTTTGACCTTCAGATAATGAAAGATCATTATTAAAGTTAGCGACGACCCAGTTGAAATTTTCTAGCAAGTGCTCAACATCATGAGAATGAGTGAAATACTTGATTTGATATTGAAGCCAGATTAATTGATCATGCAGCTTTGTTTTTACTCCACCATCATCTGTCCGTGTATGCAAGTAGGCATGCATAACATGGTAGGCTTTATTCACTTCGGCTTCAAGATGCTTTGTATCAATAGGCTCTGCTGGCTTTTTTGGAAAAAACAATGCTTCGCTCATTGAGCCCCCTTGAGAAGCCCTTCTATCTCCGAAGAAAGGACTTTTCCCGCACCACCTTTTTCCTGAGATTGTTCTTTATTTTCTCCCTTCTGATACAGGCCATGACGAGAAAGAGAAACTGGAATCTTCCCCTGCTCATCGATAAAAAGAAGGCTTGTAGGAGCATTTCCATGAATTAGCATCCCTTCCTGTCCCTTCGTGGGAACAATAACAAAATGGGGAAGCTCGTTTGCGATCCCCATCGCAATATTTGGCTCACTAGATTCATGGTAAAAATTCATCATGGGAGAAGACCCTCCTCGAATGAATGTGGCCATATTTCCTTCCCGATCTCCTAACCCGACCGCGGCTCCCCCATCTTTTAAGGGGAAAAAAGTCCCAACGATTTCCTGCTGTTCGTTTTTCATGATCATCGCAGGAAATGCTCCTCCTTGTAATTGTAGGCGAACGTTCCCCTCTCCATCATTTAAAGTTAGCAGGGTATTTTCGTCGTCGCCCTGTAGAATAATATTAGGGGTCCCATTTGTCCCTTTTAGTACAATCCGACGTGCTTCTAAAGTTCCATCCGATTGAAAAAGATTGGGTCCTACGTAAGCAAAAAAACCGATCATCGCAATAAAGACACAAAGATTCGCAATAAAAAATATACGATTAAATCTAATAATTTGCCTTATTTTCATAAATCAGTCCGTTGTTATTTCTGATTCAATAAAAATTATTTATCTTTATTAATTTAAAGGAAA
>Ga0180434_10003671_pt1 | contig 19398 bp, 18 predicted proteins | sample SS_ome_7_FD_132453 | JGI IMG/M metagenome (GOLD analysis project Ga0180434, IMG submission 132453) | Hypersaline lake sediment archaeal communities from the Salton Sea, California, USA - SS_1_D_2 metaG | ecosystem: Environmental > Aquatic > Non-marine Saline and Alkaline > Hypersaline >...
ATCCCAAATTGTGTGCTGAACTTGAAAAGATCATCCAGTCTGCTGAAAACCAGGATAGGATTAGAAAGTAAGCTTTACTATCGAAAATCAGCGTTATCCCACAGCTACTTCTTGGAATCTTTTTTGTCCCGGGCAGGAGGCTTTTGGCCGGGTTTGAGGCCGCTTTCATAAACAGCTCCATCCAGCTTTTCTTCGAATTCTTTGTGCATAGCCACCCGGATATCCTCCTCGAGGAAAAGATCGACGGCTGTTGCGGCCATCACCTTGGCGGCCAGGAGGAGGCCTTTGTACCCGATGGGATGTTTGGATGAGGCCACCACCGCCCAACTGTGCCAGGGGATGCCGAAGGGGGCGCATGTTGTCGAGATGTGGAGCGTGGGCGTTATCCAGCTGACTTCAGCCACGTCTGTAGATCCTCCCTCAGGATCCTCCGGGCTTTCCTTCAAGGGATTGATGCCGGCGACCATCCCCTTTTCTTCAACCCCGGTTTCCTTCTGAATTCGTTTGGCATAGGCGATCTCTTCCTCAGTGTATGTGATGGGGCCGATCCATTCTAAGTTTTTCTGCATGGCTTTGGATCCCGTCCTGTTAACGAGCATTTCATAGTAGCTTCCCTTTTCGTTTATATTGGAAGTTGTCCCTGTGGCCACAGCTGCGCCTTCAACGATTTTCCTCATTCTCTTGAGCACTGATTTAACTCCCTGCCTGTTGGAATCCCTAATCCAAAGCCAGACCCGCGCGTATTCCGGCACGATATTGGGGACCTTTCCGCCGTCTTGAATGACGTAGTGTATCCGGACGGATGGCTTGACATGCTCCCGCAGCAAGTTGACACCAAAGAGCAGCATCTCAACGGCATCGAGGGCACTGTTTCCCTTCCAGGGATCAAAGGCGGCATGGGCTGTTTTGCCGAAAAACTCGATTTCCAAATCGTCGATGGCCTGGCTCCCCTCCACATCCACAGAGGTCTTGTAGGCCGGATGCCATGCGAGGCAGGCATCCAGATCGTCAAAAAGACCGTCCCTTGCCATGTAAAGCTTCCCGCCAATATCCTCCTCGGCAGGGCAACCGTAGAGCCGGATTGTGCCCTTGATGCTGTGGCGTGTCATGACATCCTTGAGAGCAAGAGCTGCCCCCAGGCTTCCGGCTCCAAAAAGATTGTGTCCGCAGCCATGCCCTGCCCCCCCGTCTATGAGGACCTTTTTGAAGGGCGTGCAGTCCTGGGATAGACCGGGAAGAGCATCGTACTCGGCCAAAATGCCGATGATTGGCTTTCCTATGCCATATGTTGCGACAAAAGCTGTTGGAAGGTCGGCCACTCCCCTCTCCACACTGAATCCTTCTCGCTCCAAAATCTCAGCCAGCACTTCTGATGATCGGCTTTCTTCCATAGCAATTTCCGCGAATTCCCAGATTTTATCACTCGCTTCGACCAATAGTGGGCTCTTTTTATCGATAGCAGACACAATTTCCTGCTTTATTTTTTTATGCTTGATATCGGTCGATGACAAAGCCGGCTGGAGAGAGCCCAGCAATAGGCAAATGCCCAAAATCAAAATTGGTTTTCTCATAATCTCCTCCTCGGGCAAAGGTTGAATCATACGGCTCTGACGATCCCCATCTCAGACTGCCATCCGGAGTCCTCTGATGAGAATCACAAGGAGCGACAGGCCATATTATCACGTTCATCCGTTCTAGCCAATAGAAGAAATCAGCAACCACCCGTTCCAATGTTCAGGTTGCATATCAGGCGAAAAAGCAAGGTTTTTCTATCTGAAAGGCAGTCGAGTGTTCTGTATCAAAACAAGTCATTCTATGTGATCTGCTCATAGGTTGGGTGGCACGGATGAAGGTGAGATCCAAGTCCATTTGATCCGCCTTGGGGTAGCTATTAATATGGCAAGGCGAGTCTGCATCTGTGTGAGGCTCATGAGGTGGGTGGAGGGGTTTTCGACGAACACAGAAATAGACTCGTTTAAAAGCTTAAAGGCTGACATAAAGACTGATTCAATTTGACTTCAGATTGTACTTCTGCTATAAAGAATACAACTTATGCAGCTGAGAAAAGATGCATTCGATTTGATACTCAAAAAATATCGAGATTCCGCTTAAAGTGATTGAGGCTGAAGCGTGGACGTAGCCGATCAAAAACCACCGGCCGGGCCGCACCTTCTTAGAAAGCTTAATCTTCTGGACACCACATTTCTTGTCATCGGAGCCATAGTCGGCTCCGGAATCTTCATGACCACGGGATTCATCGCGGAGTATCTTCCAAGCCCTGGATTGATCCTGCTTATCTGGCTCGTCGGCGGATTCATCGCCCTCAGCGGAGCCCTATCATTTGCCGAACTGGGCGCTATGTTTCCCACTTCAGGCGGGCAGTATGTCTACCTGAAAGAAGCCTTTGGCCACTGGGCAGGATTCCTGTACGGCTGGGGATTTTTCTGGGTCATAGAGTGCGGCGGTGTGGCCACTCTGGCCGTCGGATTTGCAGAATATTTCGGCTATTTTGTTCCTCAAGTGTCCACACAGGTCTTCCTTCTAAAATTGTCTCTTGCTGGCCATGCTTATACACTTTCTGCCGGTCAGCTTGTTGCCGTTGCATCTATTATTTTGCTTTCGGCAGCGAATTATTTCGGCGTCAAGAGCGGCATTACGGTCCAGAATATATTCACTTTTTTAAGAATAGCTTCTGTGGCTGCACTCATAGTCCTCGGTCTATAGATCGGACATAAATCCGGCGTAATGAACTTGAGCCAAATCTTCAGCGGTGGAGACGCCACATTCAGCTTCAAGCTCTTTGGCCTGGCCCTTATCGCTGTTCTCTGGACCTATGACGGCTGGTACTCGGTAAGCTGTACAGCGGAAGAAATAAAAAATCCGGGAAGGAACATCCCTCTGGGTTTGATTCTGGGAACATTCAGCGTGACTCTCATCTATTTTCTGGTCAATCTCGTCTATGTCTTGGCCTTACCCGTTGAGAGCATGCAGGGAGTGGCACGCATTGGTGAGCTGGCATCAACCCACCTATTCGGTCCGACAGCGACAATTTTTATCTCGGGAACGATCATGATCTCCATCTTCGGATGCCTCAGCGCTTCCATCCTTTTTGGACCGCGAGTCTTTTTTGCCATGGCTGAGGACAAAGCCTTTTTCAAAAGCATGAAATACATCCATCCCCGTTACCGAGTCCCGACCAAAGCGATCCTCTGGCAGGCTGTCTGGTCTTGCATCCTCTGTTTGACAGGAACCTACCAGGATCTCTTCGAGTTTGTTGTATTTGCCTTAGTGATATTCTGGGCAGCTACCGGTCTTGCCGTCATCGTTCTCCGCCACACGCAACCTAAAACACCGAGACCCTACAAGGCCTGGGGCTATCCTGTTCTTCCCATCCTCTTCGTCCTGATCAACTTCGGTGTTTTTCTGAACACCATCTGGGCTCAGCCCTTTCAATCTTTGATTGGCCTGGTCATTCTCCTCGCCGGAATCCCGGCCTTCCTCTACTGGAAGTCAAAAGAAAAAAGCCGGCCATTGGTCTGAATTTGTCCTTTTGATCAGTCTGCGGTCCCACCACCATCAACCACCAGGACAGCACCGGTCATAAAAGAGGAATCCTCGGACGCCAAGAAGAGTGCGGCCTTAGCTATCTCTGCTGGCGTTCCGATGCGTCCCATCGGACGCCGAGCCCCGGCCTGACTTAAATATTCGCTCCATGAAAGACCTCGCATCTTGGCATCTTCTTCGAGCATCGGGGTGGTTACATCCCCGGGGCAGAGACAGTTCACCCGAATGCCCTGTTTTGCATGGTCAATGGCCATCGCCTTTGTCATGAGAACGACTCCCCCCTTAGAGGCACAATACGAAACGGCTTCATTACCGCCAACAATCCCCCAGCCGGAACCATTGTTGATGATGACACCGCTTCCCTGCTCAATCATTCTGGGTGTGACAAACTTAGACATCAAAAACGTCCCTTTGAGGTTAATATCAAGAGTGAGATCCCACTCTTCCTCCGAACAATCGACAACCGTATGAGGATAGAAAACACCGGCATTGTTGAAGAGGATGTCCAATTGTCCGAAGGCATTCAGTGTTTTATCGACAGTCTTCTGGCACTCTTTGGCAATGCGGACATCCGCCAGCACAAAGATGGCTTCTCCTCCAGCTCTATTTATCTCATCAACAACTTTTCGACAACGGGACTCGTTGCGTCCGGTTATACAGATTTTTGATCCTTCCTGGGCAAACAAGAGAGAGGTCGCTTCCCCAATCCCTGAGTTTCCTCCTGTTATCAGAGCCACTTTGTTCAAAAGCTTCATCGCGTTTTCTCCTTTTATGCCATTCATAAACAATCTATCCAATCCTTATGAGTAGGGCCTATTTACCATTTTATTCATTCCTCCCTGAATCACAAGGATTCTTCGTTTTACGGACCACAGAAGCTCTGAATGTCTTTGACCAGGGAGGGATACAATCATGGAAACATAGTGCTTGACCTCCTGATTAACGGGGAGTTAGAATCTAGAATCACCAGTCGCGCCGGCGTTAAGGCGTGTATTACCGTATGCTCGGGCGCGATAATTTGCTACTACAGGAAGCAATGCCAATGTTAGAAACGAGAAGACCAAAAATTGAATTCTTGAATGATAGCTTGATCCGAAAAATTATTGATGAAGGGCTAATCATTCTTGATAAGCATGGCGTATATGTGGAGAACAAGGAGGCCATGGAGCTACTGCGTGAGGCAGGAATGAAAGTGGATGGCCCCACGCAAAGGGTGCACATCACTCCACAATTGGTTGAAGATTCTCTGTCGTCGACACCCTCGTCCATAAAAATGTATGACCGGGACGGAGAGAAGGAATATATCGTGGGTGGTGATGAGGTGCACTTTGATCCTGGATCCACTGCCGTCACAATACTGGATTCGGAAATAAAGCAGGAGCGGAAGGCCATTACTGATGATTTAATCAGATTTGCCCGTTTGACAGATTGTCTTGAACACATCCACTTCCAGAGCACCGGTATAATCAGTACAGATATCCCGGAAGCAGTTTCGGACAGCTATCGAATGTTCATTGGGCTTCTGTATTGCCAGAAACCCATCGTGACAGGAACTTTTCGCGTCGAGGGATTCCAGCCCATGCACAAAATGCTTGTCGCGATAAGGGGAAGCGAACAAAAACTGGCAGAAAAACCTCTGGCCATATTTGATGCCTGCCCCTCCCCTCCCCTTAAATGGAGCAACCTGACCGCTCAGAGCCTCATCGACAGTGCCCGGGCCGGAATACCATCAGAGCTAATCTCAATGGGAATGACCGGAGCCACATCTCCAGTGACAATTACTGGTACACTCGTGCAGCATGTTGCGGAAAATCTTTCGGGGCTTGTTATCTGCCAATTGGCTGAAAAAGGCGCCCCAGTCATTTTTGGCGGCTGTCCGACAAGCTTTGACATGCGAAAAGGAACGACACCCATTGGGTCTATTGAGACAATGATGATAGATTCCGCCTACGCCCAGATCGGCAAACACCTCAATCTCCCCACCCATTCCTATATGGGGATGAGCGATGCCAAAATCACTGACATGCAGGCTGGGTTTGAGACGGGAATCGGGGCTGCATTGGCTGCCTTAGTCGGAGTCAACGTAGTTTCTGGCGCCGGAATACTGGATTTCATAAAGTGCCAGAGCTTGGAGAAGCTGGTCATAGACAATGAGATTTGCGGGATGGCTTACCGCCTGATAGAAGGGATTTCCCAGAGGGATGATCCTATTGCCCTGGATCTTTTTGAAGGATTTGATGCCAACACTCAGTTTCTGTCCATGCCGCACACACTGGAATGGTTCAGAAAAGAGCACACATACCCAAGCCTTATTGACCGGGATGCGTACGAAGTCTGGACATCCCTCGGAAGCAAAACGATTGCGTCGCGCGCTAGAGAAAAAATGGACAACATCCTGCAAAAAACTCCTCCCACCCTTCCTGATGCCAAGATTCAGGAGGAACTGCGGACAATTATGCTCTCTGAAGCTCAAAAGTTCGGACTCACATCCCTACCTGATATCGATATCCCAGAGCTCTAAATAATACTGGTTTGGGCAGATAAAAAGAGTTAATATAAAGAACATCCCAAGAGGGTAATTCGTCAATGTCATCGGAGAAATTCGGCTGGACAGAGAGCCAGAGGCAACGCTTGCGCGAGCTCAACGCAGAACCGGATCTTCAAAGCCGGATGTTCAGCAGCTCCAAAGAACGAAATGAGAATTTCTCAAAACTCGAACAAGATTTGATCCATACAAGCCACCAGAATCTTAAGGAATTGAGAACCAAACGCAGGCGTCCCAAGCTCTGCCAGTTGGAAGATTCCCTTATCCAGACGTTGGTTCAGTGTGGATTCGTCCAAGTCATGACGCCCATTCTCATCTCCAAAGCCTCGCTGGAAAAGATGTCTCTCCTAGAAGATCACGAGCTGCACAAACAGGTATTTTGGGTCAGCGAGAGGAAGTGCCTCAGGCCGATGCTGGCCCCGAATCTGTACTTCCTCCTGAGAGAGCTCATGAATGTATGGGAAAAACCGATCAGAATATTCGAAGTGGGGCCTTGTTTCCGAAAGGATACGAAGGGCAAGTACCATGTCAACGAATTCACAATGCTCAACCTGGTGGAGCTTGGCTTACCCCAGAAAAAAGGGAAAAAAAGGCTCCAAGAACTCGCTGCAATCGTCATGAAAGCAGCTGGAATCGAAAACTACACGCTCATCTCCCATCAGAGTGAGGTCTACGGAGAAACAACAGACATTGTCTCGGAAACCGAGGTGGCATCCGGAGTGGTCGGGCCTCACCCGCTGGATACAGAATGGGGAATCATTGATCCCTGGGTGGGGATCGGGTTTGGATTGGAAAGACTTCTCATGGTTCGCGAGAAATATCAGAATATCCAGAGGGCAGGACGCGCTTTGGTCTACCTTGACGGAGAGCGGCTGAATATCCAATGAACACAGCAATATCCATAGAAATTGTGGAGATAAACGCATGAACAAAGAACAATTTTTCAAGGAAGCCGAACTTGCTATTCTCGAACATGATAAAGAGAAAGCCGAAGACGTTGCCAGAAGAGGCCTTGCCGAAGGCCTGGATCCTGTAGAATTTATTTCGAAGGGCTTCAGAGAGGGGATTACCCAAATCGGGGATCTGTTCAGCAGCGGAGAGATCTTTATGCCTCAGCTTATACAGGCTGCGGACGCAATGAAAGCGGCCAACATCATACTCACCGAAGCACTGCCCGAAACAAGCCAACAGAAAAAGGGCAAAGTCGTCATCGGAACTGTGCATGGAGATGTCCACGATATCGGAAAATTCCTGGTCATTTCACTCCTCCAAGTCAACGGATTCGAGATCTATGACCTCGGCCATGATGTCGAGATACAGAAATTCATCGACAAAGCCCTGGAAGTGGATGCGAATATCATAGGAACGAGCGCCCTTTTGACGACAACTATGATCGAGCAGAAAAAGCTGGAGGAAGAGCTCAAGAAAAAGGACTTGAAGAAGAGGTTCAAAACCATGGTTGGAGGCGCGCCTGTTACCCAGCGCTGGTCAGATAGAATCGGGGCAGACGCATTTGGCGAAGATGCCAATGACGCTGTCGAGAAGGCTCTTCACTTGATGAGTCAAAAATAGATCTCGTCTAACACATGATTGACCTAAAGCCTCATGCCGGAAAAAATGTGTACTAGACTGACAAACATCCTGGATAAGGCTGTCTCCAGAGTTCCCTTAAACGGTACAGAAGCAGCCTACCTCCTGGGGTTGACTGAAGGATCCCAGATATCGGAGGTTTTCCAAACCGCACGGGGTCTGAGAGAACAAAACTTCGGAAACAGGATTTTCCTCTACGGTTTTGTCTATTTTTCGACATACTGTCGAAACAACTGCCGATTCTGTTCTTCCAGAACATCAAATAAACTCGCCCGAAGATACAGGAAAAAAGAAGATGATGTTGTTGAGGCGGCTTGCCTTCTCGCGGAGTCCGGCGTTCACCTGATTGATCTCACCATGGGTGAGGATCCTTTTTTTCTCCAAGATAGCCGTGGATTCGAAATGCTCCTGAGAATGATCATAAGAATCAAGAGGAGAACGGGTTTGCCGGTTATGGTCTCGCCGGGAGTTGTGCCGCCAAGCATGTTGAAGGAATTTGCGAATTCAGGAGTGGATTGGTATGCCTGTTACCAGGAAACACACAGCAAAACTCTATTCGAATACCTGCGCCCTCACCAAGATTATGATGCACGGCTGTACTCGAAGAAAACAGCCATAGACTTCGGCCTCTTGATCGAAGAAGGAATCATGAGCGGCGTGGGAGAGTTCCTTTCGGATATTATTGTCTCCTTGGACACAATCCGGGCTTTGGGCGCTCACCAGGCCCGAGTCATGAGCTTTGTCCCTCAATCCGGCACACCGATGTCCGACAGGGGGTCACCTCCCCGGCTGAGAGAACTCCTGACGATCGCTGTGCTGCGACTCCTTTTCCCGGACAGACTGATACCCGCTTCGTTGGACGTGGATGGTCTTGATCTGCTCCACGAAAGATTGGATGCCGGCGCAAACGTGATCACATCTCTCATTCCGCCTCGGCTGGGACTATCGGGTGTCTCTCAACCCTACCTGGGAATAGATGAAGAACAGCGAACTATCAAGGAGCTGCGTCCCATTCTGGAGAGCAAAGGTTTAACGGTGGCCTCACCCCAGGAATACATCTGCTGGGTAAACACGGAAAAATCTCTCCTCCGGCAGCGTTCCATCGGCTGTGAGGTGACCGCATGAAAGTGGCTGTTGTCGGAGGCAAATTGCAGGGCATTGAAGCCGTTTATCTCGGAAAACAAGCTGGCTGGGAAGTCCTTTTGATCGACCGAAATTCGCAAGTTCCTGCAAGAGGATTGGCCCACTCCTTTGTCAAAGCCGACGTTATGAAGGATCTCACGCTCCTTATGCGGATTTTGCAGGATGTGGAGTTCATCATCCCCGCCGTGGAAGACCTGGATGTCCTCACTGCCTTAGACAGGCTTGCAATGAAGAACGGTTTTCTCCTTGCTTATGATTCGAGTTCCTATGGCGTGACGTCTTCCAAGAGGAAATCCGAGCAGCTTTTCCAGGATCTAGCCCTCCCTCTGCCGCAAGCCTGGCCAGAGTGTCGTTTTCCTCTGATCATGAAACCCGTGACTCTTAGTGGAAGCCGGGGTGTTCGCATAATCAAAGATAAGGATGAATTTGCCCTGGCTGAAGCGGCTCTGGGCATTGATCTTGACAACTGGATTCTGCAAGAATATCTCGATGGCCCTTCCTATTCCCTTGAAATCCTGAGTATGAACGGAAAATCCATCACATTTCAGCCCACACTCATAGATGTCGATGGTCATTTCGACTGCAAAAGAGTCTTAGCGCCTGTACACATTCCAGAGACCCTGAAGGATGAGCTGGACGCAATGACTAGGCTTGTTGCATCCACTCTCGGCCTGAGAGGAATCATGGATATTGAAGTCATCCGGCATGGGAAAGAGCTGAAAGTGTTGGAAATCGATGCTCGTTTGCCCAGTCAGACGCCTACGGCCGTGCTTCATTCGACAGGGATCAATATACTGGAGCTATGGCACAAAACATGCGCCAATCAGGCTGTGCCGGAAGACTTAGAAATAGGCCTCGAGCAATATGTCATCTTTGAACACATTCGCGTGACGCCCACATTTTTAGAGATAGCCGGAGAGCACATTATGGCCGAGGCGGGCCCTCTGAGTCATCAAAGAGATTTTTTCGGGGCGGACGAGGCTCTGACGGACTTTGTCCCGGGAGCTTCTCATTGGGTGGCCACACTGATCATGAAAGCCGCCAGCTCCATGGAAGCGACAGCCAAGCATAACCGTGTAATCGGCTCTATCCAGAGTATATTTCATTTGCCTGAATGTATCGATACATTCCCCGAATGGTGATGATGCCTATGATCATAGAGAGAGGAAATAGAGAGGTTTCATGACGCGTCTGACAAAAGGCATGATTGCGGGAATCGATAGGAATATCGCGTCATATGACAAAGAGCTTGAACAGATGACAGGATTCAATCTGATACAGATTGCAGCCCGGGCAGCAGGGATGGCTGAAGAAGCTGCAGCCATCCATTTCAAATCAGAGTCTGCCGCCGTTGTTCCCGTCACTGCGGGTGCGGGAGCCATAGAGGGATTCCCTCAGGCGGTGAAGAAGATTTTAGACTACCTGGGCTGCCCGTCCTTTGTCACGGAAAGTTCAGATGTCAGCGGGCTCGCCGAAGGAATTGAAAAAGGAGCGGGAATTGTCTTTCTCGCCGATGACAACCGGTATGTGGCCATCCATTTGCGTCACAGGATTGTCATCGATAACGATCGGGCAACAGGCTGGGGTTATGCCTTTGCCCTGGATTCTCTTGCTGGCGGGTTGAAAGGAAGGAACGTTCTTCTCATCGGAGCAGGCAAAGTCGGCGCACATGCACTCTGTGCACTCTCCCATCTGCGTGCAGAGGTGGGAATTTTCGACATCGATCTCGCAAAGTCCCGCTCGCTCGCCCAAAAATACACGATGAGCTTTGAAGAAGACCTTGCGGACGCATTGAGTCGCTATACCTTGCTCTACGATGCTTCTCCGGCATCGGACATCATTCGACCCGAACATATCAAGCCTGATACAGCCGTGGCCGCCTGCGGCATACCCCTCGGCCTGAGCAAGGAAGCCAAAGCCCTGGCGCATGGGCGCCTTATTCACGATCCCTTAGAACTCGGTACAGCCACAATGTTGACCATGGCTGTGCAAGATGCCTCTGCCGCCAACAAACGGGGGGCAGATCGGAATGATCGCATAGACCCTAAATCTATGAAGCCGGGTGCAACTCCCGGGCTCCCCGCCAAAAGCACAGTACGCGAAAAGTCCCGTTCGCGAAAAATATAAAATGCCAAATAAAAAAATTAAGGACAAATACTACCGCAAACAGGCCGATTTTTTCATTCTTGTTGAGAAAATCAAACTCTGGCCTTCGAAGAGAGGGATCATTCACGGGATCAAAGAATTTGATGTCAGGGGGCAGTTTGCCCGGGTAACGACGCACTGCAATATATCCTTCACGATTCGGCACTCGAAGCGAAGCCGGGCTGCCCGTTGGCTGCGCAACAAATGGTTTGTCCAATCCTGCAAAGAGTGTCGCATTCCTGAATGGAAGATTGAGAAATATCAAAAAACGCATTTCAGCCATCACCGTGGTTCATTTCTTAGAAAGGAGAAGGACTGAATACGGGAAAGGAGAACAGATACACAACAGTATGACTGGGAAAGGACAGATAAAGACCCATGTCTTCAGCTTCTGAACAATGCATTAGCATTTTGTATAGCCCTAAGGAAAATTCCAAAAGAAAGGAGGTGAAAAAGCATTGTCGAAAATTAGAACACGCATGGGAGACGGATCCCTCATAGAACTCACGCCGGATGAACTCAAGCGAGAATTCGAAGAAGGAACGCAGGACGCAGCCAAGAAAGGGAAAATCCCCCCCCTTAATCAGGAGGAGCTCGATTTGCTTTTCAGTATCTACAGCGCACCCTCCCGGCCTGTAGGGGTGGAAATGGGAAAGGAAGTCGTCTTCACTTATGACTCGACGTGCGGTGAGGTGCAGCGTACCTTAACGCCCATCGATCGCACCCAGTCCCTCCAGTTGTTCGAGCGAATGCTGGGCGCAGATACGGTCGAGCTGGGTCACAACGACTACAGCTTCAAGGCCGTTAAGCCTATTATTGCTTACGAACGGCTGGTGCTGGAGCAGGCGTTGTTGGTCACCACAGTCCCTGTTTTATATGGCGCCATGCCCAATCTGGGTCTCTACTACAAACCGGAGGGTCCTGTCCAGAACCCTTCGGAACTTATGGCCATCGGAAAGATAGAAGACGCTAGGGTTGCACATGAAGAAGCTATCGAGTATGCGGTCAAAGACATGGTGTATGTCGCAAGCGAGCTTTATGAATCGGGAGTCGATGCCGTGGATTTTGACACAACCGGATCTGCCGGTGATCCCGATTTCCTGGCCACCTTGAGAGCGGTGGAAATCTTGAAGCAGAAGTACCCTGACCTGTGTGTCGAGATGGGAATGTCCGGAGAATTCATTCTGGGCATGCATGGAGACCTTACGTATGACGGTGTTCGCCTGGCAGGATTGTATCCTCATCAGCAGGTTGAACTGGCGGAAAAAGCCGGTGTTTCCATTTTCGGCCCTGTGATCAACACCAACACCAGCAAGACATGCGCCTGGAATGTCGCCCGTGTCATCACATTCTTGAAGGTCTGTGTCGCACAATCGCACATACCTGTTCATGCCAACATGGGAATGGGCGTTGGAGGATTGCCAGTGACGCCTTTCGTGCCCATTGATGCCGTATCCCGGGCATCCCAAGCTGTGGTTGAAATCACACGATTGGACGGGTTGTAGGTGGGCGTAGGGGATGTTCTTGGCATGGCCGCAACTCACGCCATTGCCTCGGGCATGGGCGGAATGCGCACAGCCGGAGATCTGGTCGCGCGCATGCAAATGATCCGTGGCATGAGAATCGATGAGGCCAAAGAGTATGTGGCCGCAAAGCTCAAAGTGTCGCCGCTCGAGTTGTCCGATCCGTTGATCATGAGCGAAGTCAGAGAGGATCTGAAGCTTGGCTTGATCAATCCCCCCCCGGATTATGTTATGGGCATAGAGACGAAGTTTCACATCGCTGATCTTCTGGGGATTGAAATCAATTCCCTGCGCAAATTCAAGGAAAAAACGCGACTCTAGGCGTTAAGTAGCGATACAAACACAATGCTCTGGCTGTAGAAAAGAGAGGTATTAGTCTGTACCGATACAGCCGTAGGGGACATACAGCACTGGTCTAGCAAAATAAAATAGCCACTTAACAAGGAACACGGCCCTCATCAGTCCTTCGTCTGATTTGGGCAGCTTTTTCAGCAGCTCTCAGTATGTTTCCGGGCCACTCACATCAATAGGAAAGTCGAAAAGCAATCTGAATCCGGCGCGGGGCGACAATGGCGTCGGGCCCCAGGAAGTAGGGCGATGTCCCTATATCAATGGTCTGGGTTATGGCATCCGTGTTCAGGATGTTGAAGAAATCCGCCGCAATACGAAGGTTGAACCGGTTTGTGAAATTGAATCTCTTTTCTATCCTTAAATCGAGCAAGTGTGTCGGATCGAGCCGCCAGGTGGCACCCCTCGGCTCCCCCATGATCTGGAATGCACCCTGATCCAACCCGAGGACCGGTACTATCCTTGAAATCGGCTTCCCTGTCTGGCCCGCATAATTGACGCTCACGCTGAAACCCAACGGGAAAAAATAGGATCCCTGGATCTTGACCATGTACGTCCTGTCGCTCTGCAGAAGACTGTCCCAGTTGTTATTGATGAGCTGGTTGGGATTCTGGATGCCGTTTCGACTGCCCTGGTAGATTTGGGCGATGTTGGAGACGCCGTTGGCTTTGGACCAGACAAAAGAGGCGCTCATCTGCCAGTTGTTGGTCAGCCTTTTCTGAATTCCTACGATCAGGCCGCGGTATTTTTGCTTGTATTCCGGAGGATTGATCAAAGTAAAGAAATCATCATCGACAGGAGTTGCCTGGTTCCAGACTTGGATCGTCTGCCCGGAATACTCGTCCAAATAATCCACCTGCTCATACTGAGCGGCCGTATTCCACCAGGAATAGAAATTTTTCGTGTGTTTGTAGACAAAGGTCAGCTCCAAGGCCAAGTCGGGCAGGAGCTCCCTGGTCAACCCAAAAGAAAACTGCTGGCACAGGCTGTTCTTGACATCGCCGATGGCATTGCCCTGGGTGGGATCCCAAGTCCAGAAGGGAATATCATAAGCTCCTGTGTCCCAGTTATACAAAAAGGCATTCACGGGTTGAGCGCTCGGGGTCATCCTGGCAAAAGTCATCAGGGTCATGCCGTCATAGTAGTGTCCGTAGTTCACTCTCAGCGTCGTCTTCCTGTCTGCGGTCAACTGGTAGACAAAACCCAGCCGGGGGGAAATATCGTTCCAGGAGAGGATGCCGTCGATCCCTTCGATCTTATTCCCGGTTTCGTTCCGGTTGACATCGATCTCATCGACCTCCATGATGTTCCCGCTCTGGTGGTCGAAACGCACCCCCAAGTTAAGGGTCAGCCTGTCCGTGATGGCCCACGCATCATCGATAAAAGCCCCCATCTTGACCACCGAAGAGCCGTAATTGTAAGGCTGCTGGAAATAGGCGGCGTAGGGGTACCAATCAGGCCAGGCATTGTAGGCATCGTAGTCGTAATAGACGACGCCTCCGGAATACGACCAGAAACCGTTCGAACTCCCCCGGTTGAACTGGACGCCGAATTTGAACTCATGATTGCCCTTGATGAAATCATCGGCAAAGTGGGATAGCGAGGCGTTCACCTGGAGTTTGGTGTAAGTCCACTCGCCCCAGCCCCAAATGCCGTTGCGGTACTCGCCCGTGGCCCCGTTGAAGTGGCAGGGCTCGTCCAAATTGTTGTCCATGGGCTTCCAGTTGTCCTTGACAATCCAGCCGCCGATTTTCAAATCGAAAATGGTGTTCTGGCTCAGTATGGATGTCAGAAGAATGTTGGGCACGCCGTATTCGCCCGGTTCCTTGGCACAGGCATCAAAAGGCTGCGAGGGCGTGACCACATCGGGCAAATCCGACCATTCGTGCTGGTAGGACACCATGAGCCTGTGGTTCTTGGCGAGCTGGAATGTGGCTTTGACGAAGATCCTGTCATAAGCGGATTTTGTCGGGAAATCTGGGGGCGTTCCCAGCTGGGAGTAATCGTATCGTTTAACGTGGCCGTTGACGTAATACCAAATTTTATCCTTCTTCAGAGGCCCGGAGATTTCGAAACTCAGGTCATGCGACTTTTGGATGGAAAAGGGGTACTCGGCATCCGGGACGTTATTGTCCACCAGGTCGGAAAAAATGGTGTAATAATACAAACCTGTTTGGAAATCATTGCCCCCGGATTTGGTGACGACATTGACCACAGCCCCCTGGAAGTCGCCGTACTCTGCCGGTGTCCCGATGGTGAGCACTTCGCCCTCTTCATAGATGTCGGGGTTGTTCCAAACCCAGGTCGTTCCGTTCCAGTCAAAGGATGTGTCCACTCCGTCGACCAGGTAGTTGTCCGACCAGCCCGCCGAACCCAGCGACGAGTGCCACTCTTCGGTGCTGGTTTCGTTCATTGAAACGCCGGGGGCCCAGAACATGATATCCATGTAGGTGAACCGGGATTTGGGGACATTCTCCAGAATATTGATATCATAAGTCGAAGAAAGGCCTGATTTGGTCACATCGACGACAGGCGACTCGGCGACGACCGTCACCTTTTCTTCGAGAGCTGCCGGCTTCATAACAATATCCACGCTCACGGTCTTGCCGATGGAGACGACGATGTTTTCCCTCTCTGTCGATTGAAATCCGGACAGAGTAAAAGCCGCTTTGTAAATCCCGGGGGGCAGGGCGGCAAACAAATAGACGCCGCTCTCGGACGTCAGCGCTGATTTCACTCCTCCGATAAGATCAGGACTCTGAATCTCCACCGTCACACCCGGCAAAGGCTCGCCTGCATCGTCTTTCACAGTTCCCCGAATCGTACCGGTGAGCCTCTGGCCATAGGAAAAATGGAAAGTTAAAAATAGGATGGCCAGAAAAAGACAGATGAATACAGTTCTCTTTTTTTGGTGCATGTTACCTCCCATAAAAATTTTTGCTGATAGCGCTTTCAAGGCTACTCATCTATGGCATCCCTTGCCTGCGCTTGCAGGACAAGGAATAACTGACTAAATATGACAATTCGCTTTGGAATACACCATCTTATCGATAGGTTTTGATTGCTTATTCACCCTCTGCTCCACAATATGGAACGATATTTTATAGTACGATAGAATCGTAGGCAGGATTCACAGGAATGTCAAGAAAAAAAATTTCCTGCGTCAGGTATACTGTCCGTATTTGCTTGCGGCCGCGATGATGGCGCGCACGTTTTCCCGCTTGGAATCCCAGGGAACCTCACATTCCGTGCCGAGGACATAGCCGCCCCCCTCGGCGCAGTCCTCGATCAACTTCTTGCAGTAGGCGTCCACCTCCTCGGGTGCCCCGTAGACAAGAAGCGAGGAGGGCACATTGCCGTAGATGCAGACCCTTCCGCCCAGTGCATCTTTGGCTTTTTTCATATTTGTTTTTTCGAAGTCGATGAGGACTTTGCCTTTGGGCAGCCCCTCGGTGATACCTTTGATCGTCTCCAGGCAGTGAGTGAGGTCATTGTCCCAATGACAGTAGACCTTGAACCCTCTCTCTACAAGAATATCAACGGCTCTCTTGGCATAGGGCCAGAAAAACTCATCAAAAATGCTTTTGGACATCCCGGGCGGACCTCCGTTGACAAAAAACACCGTCTCTGCCCCCGGCACCTCGCCGGCCCCCATGATCATGGCGTCCTCCATGCCCCGCATGAGCTCATAGTCCAGCAAGAACTCACTCATTTCTTTGACTTTTTCGGGCCGCTCGAAGAGATCTTCGGTGAGTTGATCCAAACCCCGGTAATACTGAAGGAGGTCCAGGGGATGGCAGACCCGGCCGCCCATCAGCAGAGGGATCTCATACTCGTCAACGAAATGTCTCCAGGCATCCGCATAGATCTTTTTGTATTCGAATTCATAATAGAGCATGTCATCGATTGATCGGCTAAAAATTTCCTTGAGTTCGTTGTTGTAGAAAATTGTCGCAAATCCTCGTTCCATAGCATCATCATAGTCATTCAAGGTGCATTTTTCATAAAAGCTGGGAATGTTGCCCTTGGGTGGGAAATCGTCCCAAATCCGCCAGTCCAGCGTGGCCTGATCCCACCCGGATTTTCCGATGATTGACAGGTGATCAAAGGTGGTGATGTTCGGGTCCAGAAAATCACCGAGAATATCCAGACAGTCCACAGTGGCCTGGATGAGCTTTTCCGGCTCATAGAACATCTCACGGATAGAGAGCCCGGCGAGATAGGGAATGATATAGCAGTTGATCGGGGCCACGGGCACACGATCCGCTTCTTCAAGATTCCAGGCAGCGTGCAATCTCTCATAGCTTGTCATTTTCGTTGTCATGTCTTTCACTTGCACAGAGTTGTAATCACCTCAGTTTTCACTGTTTCTGATCCAGCCTTCAATGATCCGGATTCCCTCACTCGCATTCGAGGTGGCATGGTCGACACCGATGCTGGATGTGTCAACCTCACCCACTACTCCCCCACCGACAATGACCTTGACCTTTTCTCTGAGTCCCGCCTTTTCTATGGCTGCAACCGTGCTTTTCATAACCGGAATCGATGTTGTCAACAGACCTGACATCCCAACGACATGCGGCGAATTCTCTTGAATTTTCGCCACGAACTCGGCCTCTGATACATCGACACCAAGATCAATGACATCAAATCCCCCGCACTGGAGAAGCGTAGCCACAATTCCCTTTCCCAGGTCATGCACATCGCCGGCAACGGTGCCGATCAAGATTTTGCCCTTCACCTGTGCATCCCCATGGCATTCTTTGATCACCGGATCAATAAGGGCGGCCGCGGCCTTGAAAATCTGGGCGGCTCTCATCAGTTCCATGAGGAAGAAATTTCCCCTCTCGAATTCTTCTCCCGCTATTTCCAGGCCTTTGCGTGCTTCCTCGATCATCTCTACAGGATCTCTTTTGGCCGCAATTCCTTCTTCCACGGCAGCAAGGACACCCCCCTTGTCGAGGGAGGCCATGGCTTCGCTCAGCTTTCCCACGGTTCCTCTCCTTTTTTCCACATCAGCTTGGTGAGCACAAAGCTCCAGGGGGCATACTTCATCATCATGTCCGCCCGACGGCCGAACAGCCATTTGGCCTTGGCCCTGTCAATTTCTTCTTGTGAGGGAGGATTCAAACCCTCCTTGATCTCATCCAGGATTTTCTTCACTTTTTCGTTCATCACCTCAATCTCCTTTTATCTCAACTCACTGAATCCTTTCGTGATTATAAAACTGTTTTTATCCTTCACTCGATACACCTATCAATACTGGCCGTATTTTTTGGCTGTCTCAAGAACGGTTTTGACATTTTCAGGCCTGGCATTCCAGGGTGTCTCACACTCGGTGGACAGGATAAATCCGCCTCCTTCGGCACAGTCCCTTATCAGCTTTCGGCAGTAGTCCTCAACATCTGTTGTGGAGCCGTAACACATGAGTGCCGCCGGAATATTGCCGAACAGGCAGACCCGGTCGCCCAGGATTTGCTTGGCTTTTTTCATGTCCGTTTTTTCGAAATCGAGCAGTACCTGTCCCCTTGGCAGTCCCTCCCCGATGTCCTTCAAGATGGGCAGCACAGGCGTCAAGTCACCGTCCATATGCACATGGGCTTTGAATCCTCTGCTGACAATCATGTCCACGCCCTTTTTCAAAGTTGGCCAGACAAACTGTTCGAACACATCTGGTGAGACATACGGGGGGCCCACAACACCGGCTTGAAAAAACACGATCTCGGCGCCGGGCACTTCACCAGCACCCATGATCATGGCCTGTTTCATGCCATTCAAGATCTCATGCTCGAGAACCCACTCGCACATGGCTTTGACCTTATCGGGTATCTCGAAAATATCATTGACATACTGGTCGAAACCTCTGTAATAGAGAATAAGCTCAAAGGGAATTGTCGATCGTCCCCCCATCTCCAAAGGAACGCCGTATTCTTTGACATAATTGCGCCAGGCTCGGGCATAGACTTCCGGGTAATCAAATTCATAGAAGAGAAAATCCTCGACGCTTCGATCAAATACCTCATTGTCGATCTGTCTGTTAAACAACAGTGGCGCAAATCCTCTCTCCATCACATCGTCATAGTCTTCGATGATGCGTTTTTCGAAGAAGCTGGGAATGTTCCCTTGAGGCGGAAACTCATCCCAAATTTTCCAATGCAGCGTCGTTTGATCCCAACCGGATTTGCCCAAACAGGACAAATGATCCAGTGTGGTGATGTTGGGATCGATGCTGTCGCCGATGAGGTCCATGCACTTGATGTAGGCTCGTATAAGTTTATCCGGCTCGAAAAACATCTCCCGGATGCTGATGCCACCCAAATAGGGGATGATATAGCAGTGCAGGGGCGAAGCGGGAACACGATCCCCTTCCCTGAGGTTCCAAGCCGCATGGATCCGTTCATACCTGGTCATTGTTTCTGTCATGTGCGCTTATCCCTGTTTGAATTTCGAATGTTGCTATCCTCATATCTCTATCATGATTTCCATTCACACAGACCGAGTCAAATACTATCAACGTTTTGCGGTGTCTTGTCAACATGA
>Ga0180434_10003672_pt1 | contig 19398 bp, 20 predicted proteins | sample SS_ome_7_FD_132453 | JGI IMG/M metagenome (GOLD analysis project Ga0180434, IMG submission 132453) | Hypersaline lake sediment archaeal communities from the Salton Sea, California, USA - SS_1_D_2 metaG | ecosystem: Environmental > Aquatic > Non-marine Saline and Alkaline > Hypersaline >...
AATTTACCGCATAAGGCAAGCGGTTGTATAAAAAGTATATTTTCTGATCCTGAAGGAAGGGGGTTAGATTCGTTTTCATTGCAGATAGATTTTTCATATGCTAATAGATTTATACAAGAGCTTAAAGAGATATCAGATAAATTTATTAATCATAATTTATTAGCCCCTCCTTTTATATATTGTATTCAAGAAGGAAAAATAAAGGGTTTCCCTAGAGAGTGTCCCAAGTATTTTCCTATAAATATTTTCCGTTTTTTGAGTTTTGGCAATAAAAAACCCATAGAAACAATTATTGGTAATGATATTAACCAAATAGATAAAATCGTAACGAATATCAGCCAGATATTAAAAGAACATCCCATAGATATTTCTATTAAAAAGATAATGCTTGTTGAGTCGGATCCATTTTTGTATAAGTGGAACAAAATAAAAGACTTTAAGCTACGTAACTAAGATAATAGGTGACCCCCGCTAATTAATATTGTGCGACATTTAATAACGGTGGTGAAACCGCTAGAAACACTAACGGCTTTTTTATTTTTCGCCCTTACCCAAAGAATGATATTGTCTATGAACATCCCTTAACCTTTTATTAGTCACATGGGTATATATCTGGGTTGTAACAATATTTCTGTGGCCAAGAAATTCCTGAATAGTTCTAAGGTCAACGCCCTGGGTTAATAAATCGGTGGCCATTGAGTGGCGAAGAGTATGGGGGGTGGTAAATATGGGGATACCAGCCATAACAGCGTGTTTTTTGACGATCCTCTCTATGGAACGAGGCGTCAGGCGGGCTTCTGCGCCCTCGGGGGCCCTGTAATGGATGAATAAGGCCTTTTCTTTATCCTTGCGGGTTTCTAGGTATTGCTTAACCCAGCCAAGGGCCCTTTCTGAAAAGTAGACTGTTCTGGGGTGGCCTCCTTTGCCAGTAATACTAAGTTCTAGATCCTTTTTATTTTTTATATTAGCGAACTGCTCCCGGTTGAGACCGACCAGCTCGGCTATCCTGAGGCCAGTTGAGAAAAGAGCCTCCAAAATAGCTCTATCTCTGAGCCCTATGGGGGTTTTAGCGTTAGCTGCCAATAAAAGCTTCTCAATTTGCTCTAAATTGAGGAACTTAACGGTCTTTTCGGCTCCAGAGGCCTTGGGAAGGGCTATTTTACCGGGGGGGATACATTCTATGTCCTTGGCTACAAAATAGCTTAAAAGGGCTCTCAGGGCTATAAGATAGTAGTTCTGGGTGACCTTCTTCAGAGGACGGCCGTTTTGGTCGGTAAAACGGCTTAAAAACAGCCTATAGGCCCAAATATCGTCAGCTGTAAGCTGGTGGGGCAAAAGGGCCTCTTTATGGGTCTTTTTTAGCCAGTATATAAACTTCTGGAGGTAGCGGTTATAATTCTCCTGGGTTTTTTCTGATAATCCTTTTTCTACTTCACAATAGTCGAGAAAGTCGGGGATATGTTTAATAATTTGCTTATCAGATTCTTTCATAATTATTTCTTATATTCCTGATATTTTAGGGCTTTAGCCAGGGGGGTTCTTTTTATAGAGGCCGGGGGAGACCCCCTGGGATATAGTCAGGGATAGTCGCTTTACCTACATTGTGCGACTATATCTATGTTCATAATGACAGGCCCAAAGGGCCTGTCAAGTGCCTCCCCCGCTCCTATTATAGCCCCGAAAAAAGCTCGGTGCTTAAATACTTTTCTCCGCGATCCGGAAAAATAACCACAACCGTACCTGCTTTTATTTTTTTAGCAACTTCTCTGGCAGCTATCATGGCAGCTCCAGAGCTCATACCGACAAAAATCCCCTCTTTTTTGATAATTTGCCGGCTCATGGCAAAGGCCTCTTCTGTGTCTATTTTAATTATCTGGTCTATTTTGCTGCGGTCGTAAATCTCAGGGATAAGAGCCTCTTCCATGTTTTTTAAGCCCTGGATATAGTGTTCCTGGCTGGGCTCAGCGCTGATTACTTTTACCTGCGGGTTGTATTTTTTCAAATAAGCTGACACCCCCATTAAAGTGCCGGATGTCCCTACGGCTGAGACAAAGTAATCTACCCTACCTTTGGTTTGTTGCCAGATTTCGCGGGCGGTTGTCTGATAATGGCTGAGCTTGTTGTATTTATTGGAGAATTGATTTGTCCAGAAATATTTTTTAGGGTATTTTCTGAGAAGCTCTTTTGTTTTTAAGATGGCTTGGTCCGTCCCCCCCCTGGCCTCGGTCAGGGTTATTTTGGCCCCAAAGGCCCTAATCATTTTTTGTCTTTCAATGGAAACGGCCCGGCTCATGACAATTTCCACTCCGTAGCCCTTGATTGCTCCGATCATGGCCAAGGCAATTCCCGTGTTGCCCGAGGTCGCCTCAATGATGGTTTTGTTCTTGGTAAGCCGGCCCTCCTTTTCAGCCGCCAGGATCATTTTCAGGGCAATTCTGTCTTTGATGCTGCCCGTAGGGTTATTGCCCTCGAGTTTAGCTAAAATCCTAACTTTTTTGTTAGGATTGAGCCGGTTAATTTGAACCAGAGGAGTGCCGCCGATCAGCCGCAAAACGTCTTTATATATCATTTGAATAAATCCTTAAATTTTTGCCATAAACTTTTTTGTATTTCTTCCTGCTTCTCTTTGGCTTCCGATTTAACTTTTTCTACCTCCCTGCCCAAAAGTCCAAGAATGCAGTTCCAGAGCTTTTGCAGCTGGGCCTTTAGCCAATCCCAAAGCTTTTGGAGTTGGCCTTTGAGCCAGTCCCACATTTTTTGCCAGAGAGGCAAGACCTCTTCCCGCCAAATCTTCTTTACGGCCCCTGGGAGCTGTCCGATGATTTCCAGACCGAACCCTTTTGCCTCTTCTAGGTTTTCGGGTGGCTCCATCTCCCCCTGGGCCATGATGGGTAAAAACAGGCTGGCGGTTAGGCAAATTATGATAATTTTATTCATATTTATTTTATTATCTCTCTGGCTTGTTTGATCCTGGCCAGCGTTTCTTCCCTGCCTAGGATTTCGGCTATTTCAAAGGGACCTGCCGAAGCCTTCTTGCCGGTTAAAGCCACTCTGAGGGGCCACAAAAGACATCCCCTATCCCCTATTTTTTCAGCTTCTGGCATTAAAATATTATGTAAATTTTCCTTGGTCCATCCCCCTCTTTCAATTTTATGCAATATTTTATCCAGCTTGTCAAGAATTTCAATCACTTCTTTATCTTTCATGTTTTTCCATCGCAAGAGCTCTTTGTCATAATTCAGCTTATCTTTAAAGAAAAAATCAGCCAATTCACTAATTTCTGAGAGCTTTTTTAACCTTTCCTGATAAATGGCAACGATTTTCTCAATGAGTCCGGGGTCTGCTTTGGGCAAATATGGCTGACATAACTCTGCCAGCTCCCGGAGAGGTTTTTGCCTGATGTAGTAGCCGTTTAAGTAATCTAATCTCTGCACGTTGAAAACAGCGCCTGACTTCTGGACTTTTTCCAGAGAGAATTCCTTAATCAAATCCTTCATTAAAAAGGACTCTTTTTCTGTATCCGGATTCCACCCCAAAAAAGCCATGAAATTATTAAGAGCTTCGGGCAAATAACCTTCTTTTCTGTAGTCTGAAATGGCTACAGCTCCGTGCCTTTTGCTCATCTTGCTTTTATCCGGGCCGAGAATTAAGGGCAGGTGGGCGTATTTGGGCTGAGAAAAGCCCAGGGCTTCCTGGAGGAGCATCTGTTTTGGCGTGTTAGAAATATGGTCCTCTCCCCTGATGACGTGGGAAATCTTTCCCTCAAAATCGTCTATTACCACCGCCAGGTTGTATAATGGCGTACTTGTATTTTTAGCTATGGAAAAATCCCCTATCAGACCGGAGTCAAATTCAATCTCTCCCCGGATTAGGTCCTGAAATCTTACTTTTTTTTCAGGAACCCGGAAGCGGATGATTGACCCCTCTCCCCTTCTCAGTCTTTCTCTGACTTCTTTTTCCGGGAGAAGCCTGCATTTGCCGTTGTATTTGGCAGGCGCCCCCCTGGCCATTTGTTCCTGCCTTTTGGCCTCTAATTCTTCTTCTGAGCAAAAGCAATGATAAGCTTTACCCTCTTTTAGAAGCTTTTCCAGGTATTTTTTGTAAACCTCTGTTCTTTCTGACTGTTTATAAAATTCATCCCACTCAATGCCCAGCCACTTGAGGCTTTCTGTAATCTCTTTTTCAAACCTGGGATCTGATCTTTGCAGGTCCGTGTCTTCTATCCTTAAGATAAATTTGCCACCCTGATTTTTGGCAAATAAGTAGTTGAAGAGAGCCGACCGGGCAGTTCCGATATGCAAATTTCCCGTCGGCGAAGGGGCTATTCTGATCCTGATATCTTTAACCATCACCTAAATTCTATCACATCTCTTGCGGGCTTCCAAGATATGTGACAGAATAAAAGAGATGAAAAAGAGGCAAACCGTTGTCATGTCTCTGGGGGGGTCAATAATAGTGCCGGGAAAGATCAAGACAGAATTCCTTAAAAAGTTTAAGGAATTTGTTTTACGATTGATAAAAAAGAACTATACTTTTGTTATCGTGACAGGCGGAGGATATACCTGCCGCAATTACCAGAAAGCCGCCACGTTAGTTTCAAAACTGACTGACGATGACAGAGATTGGCTGGGCATTCACGCGACTCGCTTAAACGCCCACCTTCTCAGGACTATTTTTAAAAAACAGGCCCATCCTGTAGTTCTCGACAGCCCCCACAAGCCCATTAAGAGGGGTAAATACCGGCTTTTTATCGGCTCTGGTTGGCGCCCCGGCTGGTCAACCGACTATTGCGCGGTTTTGCTGGCTGAAAGATTCAAAGTAAAAAAGCTGATTAACGCCTCAAATATTGAATACGTTTACGATAAAAAGAAAAGAAATCTGAAAAAAATCAGCTGGTCTTCATACCTAAAACTGATAGGTACCAAGAGACAACCGGGCATGAACGTTCCTTTTGATCCGGTAGCCGCCCGGACAGCCCAAAAACATAAAATGCAGGTAATAGTCCTTAAGGGAACCGACCTGAAAAACATGGAAAAAGCATTGACAAACAGGGAATTCAAGGGTACCATTATTTCATAACCATGAAAAAAGACATACATCCCAAATATTATCCCAAAGCTCAAGTCCGCTGCGCTTGCGGCAACAGCTTTACCATAGGATCCACCAAAGAATATATTGAGGTGGAGATTTGTTCCGGCTGCCACCCCTTTTACACCGGCAAGGAAAAGATTATGGATACCATGGGCAGGGTGGAAAAATTCAGAAAGAGAATGGAAAAAGCCCAGCATGTCAAAAATAGAAAGCGTTAAGAAACAATATCAAGAAATCCTAGAGCAGCTCAGCGACCCTGAGCTCATTTCTAATTGGCCGAAGTTTGAAGAGCTTTCCAGAGAGAAGGCCCATCTGGAAAAAATCATAGCCAAGGAAGAAGAAATAAGGGAGTTGGAAAACAAAATCATAGAAAACACAGATATTATTAAGGCAGGAGAAGGCGCCGAGCTGAGATCTTTGGCGGAAACAGAAATTTCCCAGCTTCAGGAAAGAAAAAATCTCCTTGAAAAAGAATTGGAGCTTTTATCAAAAGGAGGCGCGAAAGAGGCTGCCAGGTCAGCCATAATAGAAATCAGGGCAGGCACCGGAGGAGACGAGGCCGGTCTTTTTGCCGCAGACCTTTACAGGATGTACTCAAAATACGGTCAAAGACAGGGCTGGCAGCAAAAGGTGCTCGATTCCCACCCCACTGAGCTGGGCGGCTTTAAGGAAATAATTTTTGAGCTGAGGGGCGATGTTTTTTCCAAGATGAAGCACGAGGCCGGAGTTCACAGAGTCCAAAGAATACCTTCTACTGAGAAATCGGGCAGAGTGCACACCTCGACGGTTTCTGTGGCTGTTTTGGCCAAGCCTAAAAAAGCTACTATTAGAGTCAGGCCGGACGAGCTAAAAATAGACACTTACCGGGCTTCGGGACCGGGCGGACAATACGTCAACAGGCGGGAAACAGCCATCAGAATTACCCACTTGCCGACCGGCTTGGTGGTGACTTCTCAAACAGAAAGAAGCCAGTTGCAGAACAAGGAAAACGCTATGTCTATTTTGGAAGCCAAGCTTCAGGAAATGAAAGAGCTTCAGCAAATAGCAAAAATGGGAGACGCCAGAAAAGCCCAGATTAAAGGCGCCCAAAGGGCGGAAAAAGTCAGAACATATAATTTTCCTCAGGACAGGCTGACCGATCACAGGATAAAAAAAACCTTCCGCAATTTGGAAGAAATTATGGAAGGGAAACTGGATTCGATCATCGAAAGCTTAAACCAGCTGGACCAAGAAGGATAATTTTATAAACAAAAAGATCGCTGAGCGGCCGTTCTTAATTAAACGGCCCTATTTCTACTGGGGAGCAAAAACCAGCTGTTCGCATTGCTGTGATATTGTGCCCTCGTTTATAAAAATTTCAAGGCATCTCGTTCTTTTCATAACCGTGCTTTCATAGCCGAGATTGGCCGCTCCGAAGTATCTAGCAGCCGCCCGCAAGGGATTTGTAGACGCTCCCAAGTCGCGCAAATAAAGGCCGGAGGCCAAAAACGAATCGCGTACGCTCCAGGGATTAGCCGGCGAGCTTCCAGTAATAGTAGATACTTTTTCTGTTATCAGCATCCAGGTTGAAGGTATGAACTGGGCCGGTCCCATAGCTCCTCCCCACCCGTAATTGGGTCCTCTGCCCAGGTCGATCCAACAAGAAACCGGCGTTTGCAGGGGATCTTTTTTTAATTCTTCGGTGATCTGCAAAAAGGGCGGTAAGTCCCGCGTCGGATGAATGCCGTGAGAAAACTGCTTTTTGCTCGTGATATGATAGGTTATGCCAGATTTTAAATCAGCCAGATAACATTGGCCGACGTTTCTGGCCAGAGCTGATTCCTGGGTAATAATCGATAAGAGCAGGGCGGGGCTCACCCCGGTCTGCTCTTCTACCCATTGGGCTATTTCAAGCGCTTCGCCGAAGGTAGGCATTTCCACATCAGAAATACCTGCCAGTTGAAATATTCTGGCTCTAATTTCCGCTGCTTTTTGTTCGGTAACTTTTTTCTGCTGGATGTAATCTTGATATTGGGCTTCGGTCATGCCCAGCAGTCTTTCCTGTTCTTTTCTAGCTGCCTGGCTTTCCTGCAGTTGAAGAGTTTGTTGCCTGACCACTCCTTCCAGCTCGGTTTTTTCGCCGTCCAGGGTTCTTCTCTGGTTATCCAAGTAGATCTTTAGGTCTTTGATGTCTTCAAGAACGTCCTTATTTTTGTCGCTTAAAGCCTCCAGGGCCACTAGATTATCGAAAAAATCATTAATGCCTTCCGAAAGCAATATTTCAACCAGAGACTTTTGGTCTTCTTCATAAATGGTTCTTAAAACAGAGGAAAGCATTTGGGTATTTTCTTCAATTTTGGCTACGGTTTCCTCAATGGATTTCTCAGTATCCTCAATTTGATTGGTTAGGTCGCCGATAATTATTGTGCCCTGGCGGATCTTCAGATCCAGCTGGTTGATCCTGCTTTTTAATATACTAATCTGATTTTGCAGGGTCTTTTTTTGTTGTTCTGTGGCAGCAATATCTTTGTCTAGTCGGGAGATTTCCTCTTCCAGCTGCCTGAGCTCTTCTTCTAGGGCCGCTTTTTCTTCTTCGGGAGAAAGTTCGGCAAAAAGAAAATCGGGCAAGATAAAAACTCCCAGCAAAAGGAGCAATACAGATACTTTAAAAACACGGGCGGTCATTTGGCTGTTTCTTCTGTTTCTTTATCTTCTGTTGCCTTTTCTTCTTTTTCCACCCTTTCCACCTCTTCCACTTTTTCTTCGATCGGCTTGGACAGCTCCTCTTCCACTTTTTCTGGCGGCATCACCTGAACGACTATGGCATCCGCCTCTCTCAGGATTTCTACGCCTTCGGGGGCCTTTAAGTCTTTGACTAAAATATGGTCTTCAAATGTTTTTAAAGAATTGATGTCTATTCTGAATTCTTTGGGAAGATTCTGCGGCAGGGCCCTGACTTTAATTTCAGCAATGTTCTTGATCAGGGTTCCCCCCAGGTTTTTAACGGTCGGCGACTCCCCCTCCAGGATAATGGGTATTTCTCCCTCAATTTTCTTATCCAGGGCTGGCTGGTAAAAATCAACGTGAATGGGGACCTCCGTTAAAGGGTCCTTTTTAATATTATGGATAAGAACTGAGTATTTTTTATCTTTTTCTACGTCTAAATCAATTAGGGTATTCTCCCCCACTTCCTTGAAGATTTTTTCGAAATCATCCAGCTGAACCTCCAGAGACCTGTTCTCGACGCCGGGACCGTATAAAACAGCGGGTAACAAGCCCTCTTTTCTGAGAGCTTTTACTTTCTTGCCTGCTATTTTTCTGAGTTTAGCTGAAAGCGCTAACATTCTATTTCTTAATATGGATGCATTGTACGGGGCATGATTCAGCGGCTTCTTTGTTGCAGCCGATTTCTTTTTCCGCTATTTCCTCGGGGCCCAGATACTCTGCTTTGCCCTCATTTCCCAATTTCCAGTACTTAGGGCAAACCGCCTGACAGGTTCCGCAGCCAATGCATTTTTCCCTCTCTAAAATAATTTTCATATTATTGTTTAATTAAAAATTCGTTAGAATAAAATCTTTGATTCTCTTTAAACTCTTCTCCGGTCTGGCAGTTGAGGCAAACCGGCAGAGCGACTCGGTGCGGGCCGCATTCCGGTTCAGGCAAGTCGATAACAAGTTCAAAGTTGGTCTTTTCTTCCGGTGCCAGGCAGGTTTTTATCAAGTCCGGCTCTTTGCATTCTCCGTAAAGATAGCCTTCCCAGGCCTCGCCCCCCTTTTCTAAATAGTAGCGATAGCATTCAGAGAAACAGACGGTTTCGCTCAGGTCGTTTTTAACGGTTAACACGGGAAATTCTCCCAAAGAATATTCTGTTAGATCGGTGGCAACCGACAGTTGTTTTTGTTGTTTTCGCGGCAAATTATTTAAGAAATTGCTTGCCAGAAGCACCAAAAACAACATTATTACAAACAAGACTATAATAAGATGCTTTTTGTTCATTGCTTTATCTTTTCTTAATGACAAATTTCTTCTCTAACTGCTTAAGGGTTTCGACTACTCCGGTATATTCCAGCTCGCACATAGGCAGCATGGCTGCTCCGTAAAAACCCTGCCGTCTTATCTCTTCGGCCTTTCTGGAAACAGAGTTCCTGACATAGTCCCAATAGGGATGGTCGAAGGCGTCAGCCGGCTCGGTTAACTTACCATTTTTTACAGAAAAAGCCAAACAGCCGACCACGGGCGGACCGTCGAAGAAAGAGATGGAAGAATCCTTTTTAACCGGCATTAATGGTCCGACGTGGGAGCCTCTCATAAAGCCCGCCACATAAGGACCCATGGTATAAGGAGAAAGAACTTCTCCGGTGGCTGGAAAATCCTTCTGGGTTCTGACTAAAGCGACCGGGTCGTCTTTGCCAACATATTTTCCGGCTATATTGTGGAGCCTGGTGGTGCTGACAGCGGCTGCCTGTTCGTTTGAAGATCTTGTCCAAACTGACTCGACTACGAACCTGCCGGGTTCCCGCAGCAAAACAGCGATATCGTAAATGTTTTCTGGCGTGTAAAGCTCAATATATCTGTCAGCCTTGGTGTAAGCTACGTCCATGATGATAAACTTAAACCCTTTTTTAATGTCGGGAGAAAGCAAAAGTCCGGCATTATACATAGGATCGGCAAAAGTCAAATAGAGAGGCAGATTATAGGCGCCGGGCTCTGTTTTGTCGGCAGTAAACATCAAGAAGGGCTCGGCTGGCCTTTCCTCCAATTCTATTTCAGCCACCGCTGGCCCCATTCCCTTTACGTTTCCTGTAAAACCCTCCTTAAGCAGGTCCTGGCCCGCTCCGTAAAGACCCTGAGACTTAGCAACCTTGGTGCCGGCCACAAAAGCATCCCAGCAAAGCTTGTGAATCTTTGCATCGGAGGCGCCTCTTTTATGAGTGGTTAAAATAGCGATATCGTCGCCCGTATGGCCAACATAAGAATCAATAATTAGTCCCTTGCCCCGCGTTTTAACGTAATTGTTAACGCTTTGCAAGAGGTTCCTGCTTGGCTTGATGTGTCCGCCAATGCTGCCGATATCCGCCTTAATAATGCTTAGTGTTATTTTTGCCATAAATATTGTTTATTTTATTAATTATTTCGACCCTTATATATTATATCATATTTTTGGATAAATATAAGATAGTTTTAATGACCGTGTCCGGGTTTAAGGAAATCGATCTTATTTTTTCTTTTAGCAAAAACTCGGCAAAATCAGGGAAATCAGAGGGCGCCTGGCCGCAAATTCCTAAATATTTCTTTTTCTTGCGGCAGACCTGAATTACCTGAGAAATCATTCTTTTGACAGCCTCGTTCCTTTCATCCCCGATATGGGCAATTTTACCATTATCTCTGTCAAGGCCTAAAATCAGCTGGGTTAGATCGTTGGAACCGATGGACATCCCGTCAAAAACTTTAAGAAACTCTTTAGCCAAAATTACATTGGAGGGTATTTCACACATAACATAAAGCTTTGTTCCTGTAAGACCCGATTTTTTAATCAGCTCTTTCACCCTCTCCCCTTCTTGGGGGGTTCTGCAGAAAGGCACCATCACGGAAATATTTTTTAATCCAAAAACCTCCCGGCATCTTTTTATGGCCTGGCATTCCATATCGAAAGCTGGCTGAAACTGTTTATCCAGGTATCTGGCAGCTCCCCGGAAACCCAACATGGGATTAGCTTCTCCTCCCTCAAAAAGGTGTCCGCCGATCAGGTTACGGTATTCGTTAGTTTTGAAATCAGAAAGCCTGACGATAACTTCTTTGGGCCAGAAGGCTGAAGCTATTTGGCCTACGCCTTCTGACAGCTCTTTTATAAAATAATCTTTCTTATCTTTGTGTTCAACGGTAATTTGAGCAATTTGCTTTTTAAGCTTTTTATTTCTCAGTTTTTTAAAATGATAGAGGGCTAAAGGATGAATTTGAATTTTCTTGGCAATAATAAACTCCTGCCTGGCTAATCCCACTCCCTCGTGGGGCAAAAAGGAAGACTTGAAAGCCGTCTCAGGGGTGCCAATGTTGAGCATAATCTTAGTTTTGAGCTTGGGTATTTTCTTTAAATTGTATTTTTTAACGCTAAAGGGCACCTTCCCCGAAAAAACCCTTCCCCGAACCGTGCAGTCAACGGTTACTGCTTGGCTACCCTTTAAGACCCTGGTCGCTTTTTGCGTGCCGACTACTGCTGGAATGCCGAGTTCTCTGGAAACAATGGCTGCATGGCAGGTTCTGCCTCCCTCATCGGTAACAATAGCGGCCGCCGATCTCATAGCGGGTAGCCAGTCAGGATCCGTCATTTTGGTTACCAAAACCTCGCCCTTTTTAAATTGAGAAATTTGGGCGATATTGCTTATGATGTTAACCTTTCCTGCGGCTATTTTATCTCCTACGGCAATGCCCGTTAAAATGGGGGCCTTTTTGCTTTTAATTTTATACTCCTCATATGTCTGAATAGTTTTCCGGGCATGGACGGTTTCCGGCCTTGCCTGGACAATAAAAAGCCGGCCGGTTTTTCCGTCTTTGGCCCACTCAATATCTTGATGGGAATTATAGTATTTTTCAATAAGCATTGCCCATTGGGCCAGCTTTAAGATTTCCTTATCATTTAAAGAAAATTTTAACCGCTGGTTATCAACAACCTTAGCCTCCTTTAATCCGCCCCCTTTAAGATAAATGTATTTTTTATCTTTACTGCCCAGCTGCTTTAAAATAATAGGGCTGAAGCCTCTTTTTAGTGTCGGTTTAAAAACATAGAATTCGTCCGGAGTAACCTTGCCCTTGACAATCATTTCCCCCACTCCCCAGATAGAATTTATCAAGACCACGTTGGGAAAGCCGGTTTCAGTATCTAAAGTAAATATTACTCCCGAAGAAGCTAAATCCGACCTAACCATCTTTTGCACCCCTATAGAAAGGGCAAATTTTAGCTGAGGAACATTTTTCTCTTCCCGGTAGGCTATCACTCTGTTGCCGAAAGCCGAAGCCAAACATTTTTTAATGGCTTCCAGCAATGCTTTTTCTCCCGAAATATTTAAAAAACTTTCGAATTGCCCGGCAAAAGACATGGTCGGAGCGTCTTCTGCCACACCAGAAGATCTTACAGCCACATCGGTCTTTCTCTCTTTATACTTTTTAGATAATCTCCCATAGGCCCCGATGATTTCTTTCTCTAAATCCGAGGGAAATTTGGACCTTAAAATTAGGCTTCGGCAGGCCCTGCCTGTTTTCTGCAGGCTGGCAATGCTCTTTGGATTGAAATTTTTAAAGATTTCCTTTAATTTCTGGTCAATTTCATTTTCTTTTAAAAAATACCAATAAGCCGACGTAGTCAGAGCGAAACCATCAGGAACATTCACCCTTTTTTCAGAAAGAGCCCCGATCATTTCTCCCAAGGATCCGTTTTTACCGCCGACCAGGGCTATGTCTTTTAAGCCGACTTGGCTGAAGGGTAAAATATATTTTTGTTTTTTTACTCTTGTCATTCTTGTATGGCCGATTTTATTTTCTCGACGCTTTCTGGATTAGCCAGAGTGCTGAGATCCCCCAATTCTTCTCCGGTAAATAGCTTTCTTAAAACCCTTCTCATTATTTTTCCTGACCGGGTCTTGGGCAGATCCTCCACCAGGTAAATTGCTTTGGGCAGGGCAATCGGCCCTATTTCCTTCTTAAGGTAACCCAGTATTTCTTTTTTAAGTTCTTGGCCAGAATCTGCTTTTTTATAGATAACGAAAACGGCCGGCACCTCTCCCTTGATTTCATCGGGGATGCCGATGACGGCGCATTCAGTAATGCCCTTATGGGAGTTTATAACAGCTTCCATCTCTCCCGTACTCAGGCGGTGGCCGGCGACTTTTATTACGTCATCTACCCGGCCGATAATCCTAATAAGGCCCTGTTCGTCTTTGAAGCCGCCGTCAGAAGTAAAATAAATTTCATTGCCATAATGACTCCAATATGTTTTGGCATATTTTTCTGGATTTTTGTAAAGTCCCCTGAGCATTCCCGGCGCAAAAGGCTCAAGTATAACAAGATTACCGGTCTGCCCCGGCTGACAGGAATTTCCTTTTCCGTCAAGAATATCGCATTTTATCCCGGGAAAGGGCAAGCCGGTAAAAGCAGGCTTAAAAGGCCCTATGCCCGGCAAAGAGGTAATCAGAATGCCGCCCGTTTCTGTTTGCCACCAGGTGTCAACAATGGGGCACTTTTCTCTGCCTATTTCTTTAAAAAACCAAAGCCAGGCTGCTTCGTCGATAGGTTCCCCCACCGAGCCCAGGAGCCTCAGCTTCTCAAATTTATACTTTTTAATAATCTCAGCTCCGAATCTTTCGCACATCCTGATGGCTGTCGGAGCAGTATAGAAAATTGTTACTTGTTTTTCTTCAATAATCTTGGCCCATCTGTCGGGCTCAGGCCAAAAGAGCAGTCCTTCGAAAAGCATAAAAGTGGCTCCGCAGAGCAGGGGCCCGTAGCAATTATAGGTGTGGCCGGTTATCCAGCCCATATCGGCTATGCACCAAAAGAGATCATCGTCCTTTAAGTCAAAAATGAATTTGGCGGTGGCATAGGCTTGGACAGCATAGCCTCCGCAGGTATGGATAACGCCCTTGGGCTTACCCGTGCTTCCGCTGGTGTAAAGAAGAAAAAGGGGGTCTTCTGAATCCATTATTTCTGCCTGGCATTGGCTTGATTCTTCGGCTACCAGTTCATGCCACCACGCATCTCTGCCACCCTCCCAACTTATTTCGTTACCAGCCCTTTTTACCACAATCATTTTTTTGACCGAGGTATTTTTGATTCCCTCATCTGCGTTATTTTTCAAATTGATGATTGAGCCGTTCCTATAATAACCGTCAGCAGTAATTAAAATACGGGCCTCGGAATCAAGAAGCCTTGTTTGCAGGGCTGTCGGGCTGTAGGCCGAGAAAATAACTGAGTGTATGGCCCCGATTCTGGCGCAGGCCAGCATGGAAATTATCACCTCGGGAACCATTGGCAAATAAATGCCTATTCTGTCGCCCCTTTTCGCGCCCATTTTCTTGAGAGCGTTGGCAAACTTATTTACTTCTTGCAAAAGCTCCCCGTAAGTAAGAGTTCTGCATTTTTCTCCTGTGGGCTCGGGCTGCCAGATCAGGGCTGTTTTATCTTTTTTCTTCTCCAGATTTCTATCCAGGCAGTTTTCAGTAATATTAAGCTTTCCTTGCAAGAACCATTGAAAATAAGGGGGCTTGTGCTCAAAGGCCTTTTGCCACTTTTTTCTCCAAAGCAATTGCCCAGCCATTTCTTCCCAGAATTTTATCGGGTCTTTTTCAGCCTTTTTATAAATTTCTGGGTCATTAGCCCAGGCCTTTTTCTTAAAATCTTCAATTGGATAATATAACTCGCCCTTCTTTATCATATGTTCAATTATACATCATTTTATTTGGCTTTCCAACTGTGGAAAACAAAAATGAGCGATGCTCGACCGCTCATCGTTTGTCAAGGCTGAGGGGATTATTGTGTCGCCCCGACGCAGTCTGTTTTTATTAGCTCAATTTCTTTTTCATCAATAAAAACGGAAAAGGCTTGGCATTTTTCAGCTTCCAGAACCAATTGGCGAATGGTGTCTCCCCTCCCCTGATTATATCCCTGTTCGTAGGCTCCGGACAACTGAACATTTTTGTAGTTATCCCAAGCGCCCCAAGAAATATAAATAATGGAAAAAATTATCCAGGCCAGGGCGAGGAGACGTAAAATTATTTTCGGCGTAAACTTCAGTTCCATATTAGTATTTAATTAAAATTCAACAGCAATTTTACTGGCTGTGAAGCTCTCTGTCCACTTAATATCTTGTCCGGCCTCAATCTGAATTCGGCTTCCCCCTTCAATTTGTTCCAGATTAATTTTTGTTTCTGAGTAGGGTTCGGGAGCTGTCGGCCATGCTTCGGGTTCAGCGCCGCTTTCTATCAGCTCCTCCTCCAATTTCATATATTCTTCTATCTCCTTTTCGTGAACTTCGGGGTCTTTTTCAGTCCTTTGCACGATTAGCGTATTTCCGCTTACTAAAACTTCGCGCTCGGTTGGCAACTCTTCCAAAGGATGAAATTGAGGCGTTTCAATCAGCAAGGAATCTGCTTTTACTTCTAATACCCGGCCGTTAATGGAAAACATTTCTGGCTCTACGGGCAGGAATTCTTCGATGATTTCTTTTAATCTTTGCACTTCTGTCTGATCTGTTTTTTCTTCATCTGCCGGCCGGTTTGTTAACTGCCCAATGCCAAAACCCAGGGCCAAGCCGACCAAGAGAAAAACTGCTGCGGTTAAAATTTTCTTTGCCTCCATTTTTTCTATTTATTTTTATAAAAACGACCTTTTACAATTTTTTGCCAACGAATTTGGCGAACTCTGCGTATCGGCAGGCGTAAGCCCATTCGTTGTCATACCAGGCCAGTATTTTAACTAGATTGCCCCCAAACACTTTAGTATTTTCTGCATCGACAACAGCCGAGTAGCTGTTTCCAATGTAGTCTGAAGAAACCAGAGGGGTATCTTCTACCCGGAGAATTCCCTGAAGTTTTGCGCCCTGACTTGCTTTTTTGAAGATAAGATTAACTTCTTCTGCCGTAGTTTTTTTCTCTATCTGACAGACAAGGTCAACTATGGAAACGGTCGGCGTAGGCACTCTTAAGGCAATGCCGTCTAATTTTCCTGCCAGCTCGGGCAAGACCCTCCCCAGGGCCTTGGCGGCTCCCGTGGTTGTGGGAATAATGTTTAGGGCAGCTGATCTGGCTCTTCTCAGGTCTTTATGGGGAAGATCCAAGATTTTCTGGTCATTGGTGTAAGAGTGAATTGTGGTCATGACCCCCCTGACGATCTTAAAGTTCTCGTGCAATACCTTGCATACGGGGGCCAGACAATTAGTGGTGCAAGAGCCCATATCCATGATTTCGTCTTTCTTGGCGTCAAATTTATCTTCATTTACTCCGAGAACATAAGAAGGTATTTTTTCAGGATCCTTGGAAGGAGCTGAAATAATTACTTTTTTGGCGCCGGCTGCCAGATGCCCTCCCGCCTTATCATAATTTCTAAAAGCCCCGGTACATTCCAAAACAACGTCAACGCCCAATTCTTTCCAAGGCAGCTTATTGGGATCCGCTTCCGAAAAAACCTTAATCTTTTTACCACCAATTAACAATTCCCCTTCTAGACTGCTGACGGTTTTATTGTAAATTCCATAAACTGAGTCGTATTTCAACAAATGGGCCAGGGTCTTAGGATCTGTTAAATCATTGATTGCCACCACCTCCAAGTCGGGATGATTGTCTAAAATTATTCTGAGAGTGGGCCGGCCGATGCGGCCAAAGCCGTTTATAGCGATTCTCGTAGGCATAAAATTATTCTTTAATGTTTAATAATTGGCAGATTTTCTCTTTGTCAAAACCCACTACAATCTGATCGTCGATTTCAATAATCGGCGCCTGCATTTTCCCGGTTTTTTCAATAATTTCTTCTTTCTTTTTTTCGTTTTGGGAAATATCAACGTCTTCGAAATCAAAACCCTTGTCTTTGAGAAAAGCCTTAAGGGTAATACAATAAGGGCAAACCGGGGTGCTAAAAACAGTTATTCTTTTTTGAGGTTTTCTATTTTCCTCCATTTTACTCACAGCTTCCACCGCTTGAAGAGCCGGTATCTAAACCCAGGCCCGGAGTAAAAACCTCTTCTGAAAGGGTTTGAGAACAGGCCTCGGGCGGAGTATTAAAGGCCCGGCAAACAAGTTCTTTAAATTTCTCCGGCGACCTGTCTCCAAGCTCTACCAATTGATCGTTTATGACAATGGTCGGAGAACCGCCTACTCCGTATTGCTCGTTCAAATCGGTCTGAACATTGAATTGGGGATAATAACCGCTTAACCAGGTGCTCTCATCTTCGTATAGTTCGGTAATTTTATATGTCTGGTCGGTTTGAGAAACGCAAGAGCCCATTTTATCCGTATCAATATTAGCCCGGGCAAGACAGTTTTCAAAGTCTCCGTCCTGAACAAAACAGCTTAAATAATCGTAGTATTTTTCTTTTTCTTCTTTTTGGATGCAGTACTGCCTCAAATTTTCATCTATTTCTTCCTTGCCGTGCATTATGTAATCAACGAAATACACCCCTATATCAGCTTCGTTTTTTAATAGGTCGTAAACGGGCAAAAACATTTTCTGGGCCTGTAAGCCGTAGGGGCAATAGGACATAACAAAAAGCTTGACGTCTGGTTTTTCTCGCGGCGAAAGTTCTACAACCGCTTCTTCCTCAAGGGACCCTAAGCTTATTCCCTCTTCCGGGAATAAAAGCTTACCGTCTTTGGTTATGTAAGAAGGATATTGCTCTCCTTCGATTTCGAGCATGAATTTATAAATTCCACTTTCCTCGTTTATGCTTACCAGAGAAGCTGGTGTCTCTGCCGGTAGCATATTCTTGTTAATGAAATCAATTGCTTTTTCTCCGGCCTCTTCCGAAGAAAGACCCATCGGGCCCGAAGAAAATATGGCAAAACCTATGCATATTCCGGCAACAACGATGGCTAGGGGTATTAAGTTCGTGTTTTGTTTTGCTGTCATAAATTATTTAATTATTTTATTAATTATAAAGTTCGACGTGAATTTATTTTATCACATTAATTACAATTATCAAAGGGGCTGGTAGTCTCTGCCGTCAAACTCGTACTGAAGCAATCCGCCAAAGGGCATTTCAAGGTTAATTATATCTTTGTCTGAGATTCTTTCAACATATTTAATAACAGCCCGAGCAGAATTATGGCTGGCAACCAGCAAGACGTTCCTACCCTGCTTCAAATCTTTCTCAGCATATTTTTTGTAAAAAGAGGCGGCTCTTTTAACAACCTCGGCTAGGCTCTCTCCGCCGGGCGGAGCGGCCTTGTAGCCCCTGCGCCAAAGATGAACCCTGTCTTTACCGTATTTTTCCATTGTTTCTTTTTTATCCAAACCCTGTAGCTTACCGTAGTATCTTTCATTAAGAGCCTCGGAAACATAAACCGGTATATAGTTTTTATTTAACTCTGTAAAATTACCGTATTTTTCCATTTTGCCGCTGAGGTGCCGAAAGACGGGATATTTTTCCTGCCTTTCAAAGACCTTCAAAACCGTATGCATATTTCTGATCAGAGGAGAGGTATAGGCAATGTCAAATTCAAGCATCGGTATTTCAAAGTCGATTCTCAGCAAAGGTACGTCAACCCAGCCCGTGAAGCGGTTTTCTTCGTTCCATTGGGACTTGAAGTGTCTTAATATGATTAATTTGGCCATACGCTTTAATTCTTATTTTTTAAAAACACATTCCCTAAGCTGCGATACAACCATATCTATGCTAATGTATCTCTCCGTAAAACAGGCCTATTGTGCGTCCTGTATACAGCGGACCGAAAGACCGGCTGCCCGGTCAACAGCTCCTAGGTCGGTGTAGGCGCCTGTACTGTAAAAGTACAGATCGCAAGAGGCACGTATATGCCAATGCACGTCAGAACTCCAGTAGTTACCGCTACTGCCAACACCGGAAAAACGCTCGTCAAAGCTAGACCTGAGTCCGCCCACTGTTAATTTAAGGGGGCTAGCAAAGGCACCGTTATAGTTATTTTCACTCCAGCTTTGCCTTTCAGTTTCCCACTCATCTATAGTCGGTAACCGCCAGCCATCCGGACAGGGATCATTTATTCCTCCGTCCCCTTGCCAGAGGTTTTCATTTTCAGGACACCGCCAGTCATAAGATGTAACATGGGTAGTAATTATAAAGTTGCTATGCCCGGGATCATCACTGCTAGAACAGGTTTCGGTTGTGCCACTATCGCGATTTTGGTGAAGGTCATCCAATCTTCCCCACTGAAAGAGGTCGCCGTAGGCCTCAGAGTCATTATAGGCTGTAGCCACCCGAGAAGCGCCCAAATTCCTGTCCATCCAGCATTCGCCATTGTGCTCTACCGTTTGGTAGTTAACCCCCACCCCCTTATAAGTAAAGGCTACTGATGCTTCTGATTGGCAATCACCGGCACCGTCGCAGTTTCCGGTTAAGCAGCCGGCTGAGCTACAGTCACCATTGGGATCTGCGCCAGCAGCTACCAGATCACAGTCAGGGTCGCTGTCATTGCAGTAGTAGCAGTCATCGCAGGCCGCTTTCTCTCCGCCAGAATAGATGGCACATTCGCCTGCACCGTCGCAGTAGCCAGAAGCACAGCCGGTAGCCTCGCAGGCCTCATAGGGATCGGTGCCGGCAGTAACATACCCGCAGACACCTGATTGGCAGGCCTGGCAGAAACCAGTACAGT
>Ga0180434_10003673_pt1 | contig 19397 bp, 38 predicted proteins | sample SS_ome_7_FD_132453 | JGI IMG/M metagenome (GOLD analysis project Ga0180434, IMG submission 132453) | Hypersaline lake sediment archaeal communities from the Salton Sea, California, USA - SS_1_D_2 metaG | ecosystem: Environmental > Aquatic > Non-marine Saline and Alkaline > Hypersaline >...
ATGTTGAGGGCTAGGGCAGTCTTACCACATGAGGTTGGGGCTGCTATCACCATCACCTCACCGTTGGCAATACCACCAGCAGTCAGCTTCTCGTCAATCTGGGCAATGCGTGTAGGCACTGACTTAACTTCGTAGGTGCCATTAATCATGGCCTTGAAGTCTTCCCGTAGGGACTCGGCTGCCGTCTGGATGTGGCCATCGTCGGTCTGAGAGACATCCTGCAAGGACTGGAGGTTAGACTCAAGGGAGGAACTAATCTTGTCGGCATCTTCCTCTTGGCTGTAAGCCTGCTCGGCTGCGAGCTGTGAGTGGCGGATGATCTCACGTAGCTTGGACTTCTCCTTCACCACCTCGGCATAGTATTTAGCCTGCAATGGTGTGTCTACGGCCTCCTGTATGCTGTATATGGCGGTCAATCCGCCTACGGTATCTTCGTCCCCCTGCTTGCGTAACTGCTCTAGGAGGGCAACCTCGTCCAAGGAAACACCCCTAGAGACTAGGGATGCTATGGTGGCGAAGAGGATTTGATTACGTTGCACATAAAAGTCTGTAGGTGCTACGATCTGGGACACTTCGTCATAGACAGAGCCATCTTCTTCAAGAAGGCATGATGCTACAACTGCGGTTTCAGCCTCTGGGCTGTGTGGTTTTGTTTTGTTTATCATGTTTTGTTTTAGTTTATATTTTCCCCTCGTCGTAGGCATCATAGACAGCTTGCGCTTCTATAGACTGGTCATTGTCTTCCCAATCAAAGTAGGCAAGCTCCCCTCCCCACTCGTCCGTCACGCAGACAACCCCTGGAACCTCTGGTTGTGTCCAGTCAATCTGGACATTAAGCCACACGTGGTGATCCTCGGTGTCTTCAAATAGTATGCTGTGGTGTGTAGTCTTCATGGTTCTCAAAATGAATAGCCGAAATTACCCACCCCGACTTTAGGCATTCGGTGATTGTCGCTATTTGATCGTCGCTTGGCTTACGGTCGCTTGGCGGGAATGTGAGCGTCATTATGCTTGTGTAGTCTCGCAGGGTGTAGCCCTTGACCCTTACGTTCACGTATTGCTCCCACGTCTCGAATAGGTCGAGCGATTGAGAACCAGCCGATACGGACAAATCCGAGGCTGCTTGGTTTTCATTATCAGTAGTCATATTTTTACTTGGTTGATTGTTCGTCGGATTGTCCGATCTCAGTGTTATGTTGAATATCAAAATACCCCATCGGAATATGACCGTGAGACACGTAATGCCCCTCAAAGCTTTTCGACAGTATGCCCATCTTTTCTGATGGAAGTTCCAGTCGATACACAAACTCTCCATAGTATTTCGCGATCTCTATATCCTCAGTGAACCACGTCCCGCTTGCCATACTGTTATCGTCGATTACGACTGGCGATCCGTGGAACAATACCACAGAACCAGACGGTTCGAGACAATTCGTTCGTTCCTCACTCATGCTCGACCTCCACATTTAACCCTTCCTCTCCATTAAATCCATGCAGAAATTGATGGCTTCGGACAAAGCCCCCTTCCCGAATGGGTAGCTGACTAGAGGTGCGCGGTCGTCCTCACGGGTCAACTCAATGGCCTTGTCACCATCCATGTCGAAGGTGTAGTCAATCTCAATCCTGTTGTTCTCCAGCCATGCAAGAAGAACTTCCGCAGGGCGTGGGACATTACGAAGGTCGGGGATGTAATATTCGTCACCGTGGGAAAGCTCTCCCACGTAGCAGTCCCGAAGGCGGCCATTAGGCTGCACCACTTGGACGATTGTGCTTTGTTCCAGTTGCCAGTGTGGGCCACGTGGATAGGTCGATGTTTTTAATACGCTCATATGTTTTGTTTTGGTTTGTGGTTATCGGAAATACAAGGTTGTTTCCATTTCGTGCGTTTCAAAGGGTGTATGCTCCACCCAATCGTCGTGGTTCTCGTATCCAAGGTCTGTAAGGAACTCTGAAAACGGAGACTCGTCAAGCAAATAGTCAAAGTCCGGTCCGCTTAGGTTATCGTAGGCAAATCCGAGAACGGTTGCCCATGCTTCTAGTTTTTTTTGTGTATTCATGTTTTGTTTAGTTTATGGTTTGTTCAAACCTCAGGTTCCATGCTGCCGACTTGTAGGCAACATATTTTCCGAAGTAAATTCCCCTTGAATGTAGGTTGTTGCCTTCTTTGTGCTTACGGAACTCCCGTAGGGCATCCGCAGCCTGCTTGCGGTATAGTTTGTATAGTCTATTCATGTTTTGTTTTGGTTTGTGGTTTAGTCTTCAAAGGTTAATCGTCTCAGGACATCATCCATCCATTGCAAAGCCCCTTTGTATTGAATGGCATTAGCTCTCCCTTTTTCAATGTCAATCTTTAATAGTAGCCTGCGAGCTTGTTTAGTCTGTTCGTAGACAGCTTGTAGGATTGAGGCCATTTCTTCGGCGTTTTCTAGGTCGGTTCTTTTCATATGTTTAGTTTATTGATGGAATTGTCTTTACTATGGAAGCGATTAAGTCGTTGGATAGTAGTTCCTCTGGCATCTTCGCCCTCCATATAGAAACTAGATACAGGGTCTCGTAGAATCGGTCAAGGTCAATCTCTTCTTTTTCGTAAATATATTTGGCCATCTCCGGAACACTCTGCAAGTCCATGATGCTCCGATACTTCTTGATGAGCTTGTTGGCTTTGACGGGGCCAATCCCCTCCATGCCTCTGATGCCATCGGTTGAGTCCCCAGTGAGCAGTTGGACAAGCCAGTGGTGATCCGCTTCCTCCTTTGAGACGTAGGTAGGCCACGAGTCTTTGTTCCAATTGTAGTGCCATCCGGGGATGCCTAACATATCTTTGTCTATGCTGCATAGGATTGGGTTTTCAACCCTGCCATTGGTAAGCATGATGCCCAAGAGGTCGTCCGCTTCGATTTGGTCGTGCCACCTGAACCGTTTCGATCCGTAGGTTGCTTGAATCTCCATGTATAGGTCATTATAAAGAGGTGGTTTCGGAGGTCTTCCAGCTTTATAAGTCTCTGGGTATAAATGTTTTCTGAAATTGTCTGTCCCTGAGACAACTAAGTAGTAGTTAGATGCTTGGCAACCGTCTACCACTTCACGGATAGAGAGGTTTGTCATACTTACTACGTCTCTTAGACTTGTCCCCTCCGCTTCTGCTTTAGCAGCGTTGCGGTATAGGATGAGTTCTAAATCTACGAGGGCTGTTCTGATGTCTTTTTGTTTATTCATTTTTCTATTGGTTAGGTTTATAAATTTATACGATGATTGTAAATCATACTACTCGAAGTATTGCAAGTGTTTTCTGTCTCAATCATTTCGGTTAGATCTTGGCGTTCGGACACAGTTTCCCCATACAGAAGAAACTGTGTCCTTTACAAACGTGTCTCATTTCGTATGAGCCTGACGCACGTATTCACCTGCTCCGCATTGCCGTGGTAAGTGCTGTATGAGCTGCGAAGCGTGTTTCCTCCCCCGAAGGGGACACCTTTTATGCTATGGTCGGAATTTCAGTCAAACCATAGCAACCACTTCCCTCTAGAAGCTACGCTTCGGAGGGTTTTTTGCGGACTTGGGATCAGTGGTTCGTCCACCTGTCTTGCTCCGCTAAACTGTAATGGGTTTCAGCAAAAAGGCCGATCCCCAGTCAGAGTAGGAATCGGCCTTAAAATGCTTGCGAACAAGCGGGGAAAGTCTGGTTCCGTCTCTGACACGGTTGGCATTTCTGCCATTTATTGATTGTATAAATACTATTTTCCTTGATCTGTCAAGCCTCTTTTTTGGTTATAGTTTCTGCCCACTCACGAATCAACCCAATGACCTCCTCCCTGCTGGCCGTCCTTAGCTCCATAGCCATGTATTGCATAGGCGAACAAACCTGTGCCCACTCCACAAATGAGCGGTAATAGCGTTTAGTTGTCTCTGGTTCTGGCTGGCTCATGGTATATAATTTCCGTTTTCCTGTATGTTGCTCAGTATTTGTTCTACAATAGCCCTAGAATCGACAGAATTGCCCCTAGAAAGCCTTTCCAGTTCTTCCGCAACCCCAACTACCTCCAGCAAATGATAGGCTGTGGTGCGCCTCTGAGGGCTTAATTCTGGGAAGTCTTTTTTAAATTGCTGTATAGTTCTCATCGTCTTGATCCTCTCGCTTGGTTGGTTATGTATGGTAAAGACAGCCGCTCACGTGCGGCTTGGTATTGGCTCTCTGTGATCTCCGGGTAATTGGCTAGAGCTTTTTGGAGTGAGCCGAGCCTATTGGCTTCAGCATTCACTCGCTTGGCAATGGCATTAAACTTTTTCTGATACGCCAAATTGAACCGCGTTTGACTCGACGGCTTGGCAAGCCCCCGCCTTATGGCTAAGGCTCGAAGCGTCACCCCATTCCACGGTGTTCCCTCCGCCGCCTGAGTCCAAGGCATTCCCTCCGCTCGTCGCTTCATGGCTAGGGCTAAGAACTTCCTTTCCTTCTTGGGACATTTCACAATCTTGGAGCCCCCCGCCGGCTTTGTCTGGTAGTCGGCTGCATCTCCCGCCCGCATGAGCAACTCAATTTTGCCCTGCATGGATTCGAGGAACGCCACCGCGTTCGCTTGTCTATTAGTGTCTGCTATGTTTGGTATATATGTCATAGGTTTCGATCTATTAAGGCTCTAATTCGTTCTACAGCGTCTCTCTCTGTATCATACCCAGCCCCCCTTGCGAGCTCAAATGCCTCTTTTTCCGACATTCTCTCCCCTGTTTCGGGAAGGGTTTCTTCTTCAGCTATGCTGTCGAGCCAATCGGCGGCGTCTATTCTTTTACTTCGCCACATATTATAACCCCCTCCCCGCTAGGTATTCAACCAATACAGAGAGCGCAATGCAAACGCCGGCACCTAGGCCACAGCATAGCACCGTCACGGCTGAGTAATAGTTGCGCTCGCTATGGATTCCCATTTCTTCGATTTCTTCTTTTGTCTTTTTCATATGTATGTATCCTTTCTTTACGTTTAAATGCCCCCTGTAGGGCTTTGTTTGTTTAATGTATGCTAGGCTATGCCGTTTCACCAAATAGAGCCAAGCTCTATGCCTTCCTCTATGAGCCTATCTTCTAGCCCTCGCTTGGCCTCCATTATTGCGCTGGCTAAATCGGGAAAATGTCTAGAAATTGCGCCGCTTTGCGCCATATTATCTAGGTCCCTTTCCTCCATCGCTAAATTGTGAAGCTCGCTTGTGCTTATGCTATTGGTTTCTGCGTTTTTCATATGTATGTATCCTTTCTTAGTTTGTTTATGTTACGCCGCAAGGCTCTGGATCATTAGCTTCGCCGCTTCTAGTCGAGTGCGTCCAAATGTTGGATAGATTTCATGTAAGCCCTCCCCCTCATACCCCTGTCCAGCGAAGCAAGCGTATTCTCGCACATATTTAACACCGCATGGCACTGTGTGAAGTGTGATTCTTTTTTTTCCGTATTTTTCTGTGTTTACTTTCATAAGTTTGTATATGCCTTTCTTTACGTTTTAATAATCCCCTTAAAGGGCTTGTTAGTTTTATTCTATAGAAGGTATACCCTTCTACCCTTAAAGCCCGCCTAGGCCGTCTCACGGGCCACAGGCAGGCTGCTGGGGTTCTTATGCTTAGGGCTTGCTTACCACACTCCCTCCCCCGCTAGCATCAATTCCCCTACAAGCTCCCCCTTGTGCCGTTCGCGGTATTGGTTAAAAGCTTGTGTGATGGGGTGCGAGCAGTTAGCGTCTACCCGTTCTGATGCACTCACTTTTTTGCCCATAGGGTCGATAATTCGAATTTGAACTACTGTGTTTGTTTTCATATGGTTTCCCTTTCTTGACGTTTAAATGCCCCTTAAGGGGCTTTGTTTGTTTAGTGTATGCTAGGCTATGCCTTGCACCCTTAAGGCCCGCCTAGGCCGTTTTACGGGCCATAGGCAGGCTGTTGGGGTTCTTTTATGCTTATGCTATGCCGCCATAACTTGCTCAATATGTTTGGCAATGTTATAGCTTTGAAACACTATTCCACCCCCAAACCATTTGGCGCGATACTTAACCCCGCCAACCGTTCTGGCTTTCTGTAGTGCCTTCTCGAACATTAACTCAGTGCTAAATGTGAGAGTGCTTCGCGCGTGCGCTTCAGCTTGTGCCGCCTCACACTCTTTTTCCGTGAGCAAGTTTAGAAAATGCACCACCCACCGCGGGTTGCCGTTTGAATCATTTTCAACCTTATAGGCTGTTACTTCGTGTCCGTTTACATTTATTGTTTCTTCGTTTGTATATACTTTCATGGTTTTGTGATCCTTTGTTTAGTTTTTGTTTTATGTTTTCGCCTAGTCCTTGAATAGGTCCAAGGCGATAAAGAAGGCCGCCGCTAGGGTTGGCAAGCTAAAAATTAAGAGAATTGTGAATTGTATTAAGTTTTCCATAGGTTAAAGGCGGTTTTACAGACCCGCAAACTGGTTTATTGGTTAAGCAAAAAGTTTGTCTAACAGGGCCGCGTCACTGTCCGTAAAGGTTTCAGGCCCTTTCTTTTTATTTGGAATTCGCCTTGTCTTGTAGCCCGCTTTTTTCAACTGATAGAGCGTGCTCTCTAATTGACTGATATTTATTGTGCCGCTTCCTATAGTTTCAACTATTGTCTTATATGGGCTAAGGCCGGCACTGCTGTTGACGTAAAACGTAGCAAAAAGCCCGTTTATTTTATAAGTTAAGTCTATCATAAGGTTTCCTTTTGTTTTAGGTTAAAGGCGGTTTTGGACAGACCCGCAAACTGATTCGTTGGTTATTAGTTAGGGAAAAATGCATTTAAAGCGTCGCTTACACCTTGCCCATTTGCGCCCGCTTGCATCATTGCATAGGCAAATATAGTTGCATTGCGCTTACTCCCCTTGCTGAGTCTTGTAAGCATTGCCCCGTTTTCGTCATTAATGAGAAAAACTGCAGTAGGTTTTTTTCTAATTCTTTTCATTGTCTTGTTTTTCCTTTCTTATTTTTTAGCTTTCTAGAATGTCAATCACTTCCCGCAATTCACTTGCGCTCAGTATAAATTTGTTTTTAACGCCCGCTTGCAACTCACTTGTCACTTTGGCCTTAAGTATACCATATTTGCCGGCGTTGTCTAAAAAGCGCAAGTCTGTAGTGTCCATCGAATAGCAATCCGGAAGCGAGCAGGCTTCGTCAAAGTCACTTGCAATGACGGGAAAAGCAATCGATTGCCCGCGCTTTAAAGCTTGCTTATAGTGTTTCACCCTAGCTTTGCTAGTGTCCGCATAAGAAAACGTAAGGTGATAATTTGGCAATTCAAAGCGCTCTGGATCCTTCGTATAGTCATAAAACTGTATTTCAGGAAAGGAGTTTATGACATCGTAGAACTCCAAATCACTTGTTCCATTTAGCCTTACAGAAAAGCGCTTTCCTTTCTTTTCAGCCCGCTTTTTAGCGCTTGCAATCTCTTGAATCAAAACTGCTTCGGCAATGTCTTTTCTGTATACCGTGAGCCAAGTTTTTACGATTCTAGAAACGGCAATTGTGTTTTTACCCGCCCGCTCTTCGATTAATGCGTGACCGCTTGCAACTAGGCAAGCTAAGCGGCAACCCGTGGAAGCAAATTTACATACTTCGACGCCAGCATTCTTGCCCGCGGCCAAATATAAAACAAGCGTATCGAAGTTTTCCTTTTTTCCTTTTTCAATCTTTTGCGAACTATTTACGGCCGAAAAGTAACTCACTTGCAAATCTCTTAGAAGCTTTGCTTTGCTCGTATAAGTATACCCCTGTAGCAAGCTTTCCACTTTTAACAGTATACCAAATTTTTTGGCCGGCTCTATTTCAGTTAAATAAGCTTTTGCCAAATCTTTAAGCGTTTCTTTGTCTTTTGTTTTCATAAGGTTTTGTTTTGTTTTGTTTTGAGTTTGCTCTCTCACTATTTACACGGGCTTGAGACCGTCACGGGTTTGTGGCTAGTTTAAGCGCGGCACTGAGCCGCTAAGGGTTTAAGAGTTGAGATTGTTTGCAACCTCCTCCGCTTGTTCAAACGTTTTCAGCATTTCACCGTAAAAGTAGTTACTGTATGTGACGCGCCCGCGTGAATCGGTGATTTCAATAGACGGAGCGTGCTTTACTTCGTAAGCTTCCAACTGGATGGGAGCGGCTCCGTAGAATGAAACGCGCTTTGGAAGGCCGGATAAGCCAGATTTGAGCGCGTAGTAGGGATTTCTAACTGCTTTGTATTTCATAAGGTTTCCTTTTGTTTTTGGGTTTATATATTAGGCAAAAATTGCCAATTCTTCGGGGCTCGCTTCTCTTATCTTAAAAGCCACTTTGTTCAAATCTAGTTCAAATCCATGGCAGTCTTCCACGTAATCGGCGATTGCTTCTTCTTCGCCTTTGGCTTCATACCAGCCACAGAAACCGTGGAATGCCTTTGAGTTTGTTAGTGTTTCAATTCTGTAGGTTTTCATAATTTGGTTCATTGGGTTTATATATTAGGCGAATAGTGCTCTGAGGGTTAGTGTGGCTAGTGTATGCGTTCACCTAAAACGATAATTGCAGGGTGATCAAAGGCCTCCAAGTATGCAATTTCATCGCGTATCTTTGCGGCACTCTCCGCTTCTTCGATCCACTGTGATTTATTCAAGTGACTCATGCTCCCGACGTAAACTGGATTAGCGTGGCTTACTGCCGTGTCTGTCTCGACATCCACAAAATAATAGCATCCATCCCCCGCACGCCCCGCCACCTCTAATCCCAAGTGCTTTATCGCTTCGTTTATTTGTTTCTTTGTCATAATGCTTTTTCTGTTTTTTAGGTTTAGGTTTAAGAGTTAAGCATAAGTGAATCTTCCGGCACATGCGGCCGCGCAAGCTCGCCGCGCAAGGCATTTGCAAGCTCACTTTGGCTTTCCGTGTTGCAAACCGATGCAACGGAAACGGAAGCCCCCGAAAAGCTAGTGTGGCAAAGCTCAAACAAGCTTTTACGCCATCCATTAACGCTATAGGTTTGTGAGACGTCAGTCTTGCGCAAATGCCAGCCAGAAAGCTCCGGCCGGAGATTTATATATTCAAGTAGGAATTTCTCAGTAATCATAATAGTGGTGCCGCTTTACAGGCTGAATTACCAGCGACGGAAAAGATAGAAAAGGATTTAAAAACCTAAGACAAGCTTTTTTTTAATTATTTTTCAACGGCCGGCCATTAACGACTCAAAACGCATTTGATACGTCATAAGAATACGTCTTTAGAATATATCCCCCCCCATTCAATAAAAACAAACGCCAACGCGCAAAGTATCACTGATACGAATCCCTGAGATTCACACCAACTGCAGGGAACCGTCAAAGTGCCGGCGTAGTAGGTGACCGGGGGAGGGGAGTCGATGAGTAGTAAGCTGTAAAAGTGTTTATACATAAAACAGCCCCAAGAAAAAATATGTCTTTATTGGCCTTTTTGTAGGGATAATATATGTATATATTACGGGTAAAGAATCTTTACTCTGGGCTTGACATTTGTATGGTTTAGTTTAAACAAGGGACTCTATGAAATCATTATTAAGCGAGAAGGTTGAGTGGAAGTATAACAATGAGTGGGACTGGGAAGAGTCTATGCCTATATGGGAGGATTCTGAGTTGTGTGCTGCTGCTAAGGGGGTTTGGGCGTATATGAGGTCTAGGCCACATGGTTGGGACTTTAGTGCTGAGCGTATAGGGAGGGCTTTGGGGATGAGTAAGCCTACGGCATTGAAGCATATGAAGGAATTGGAGGTTAGGGGGTATTTGTATGGCAGGAGGGTTAAGAACAGGAGGATGGAGTATTCATTGTCTTCTAGCCCGCATGAGCGTCCGTTCAGGGTTGAGGTTGATAAGAAGGGGCATTTCCCTAAGCCCAAGAACTTGGAGTATGTGGAAGGCAAGGGGGCTGTAACCCCTACGCTGAAGGAGGCTGTAGAGTATTTAGCTTTAGCGTATAGTGCGTATGGTCATATAAGTCCTAGTGTGATTGAGGATATGCTTACCAGTAGGGCTGAGTGGGGGACGTATAGTGATTTGAATGATTGGATGGTGGCTAATAGGGAATTGATCTGTAGCTACTTTGGGATTAGGGGGTTGACAAGTTTCTAAAAATACGATTGTGTCTGTGAATGGACGAACAAGAAATGGAAGCTATTGATAAGGCTAGGGACATTCTAGGGGAGTTTTTTGGTAACTTTGCCCTTTGTGTTGTAAGTGAGGATGGAGAGTTATTCTATGACTACAGGGATCGGTTTGTAGGGAAGGCTTTATTTGTGGCTGCTGTCGAGGATATTGAGAGCGGTTGTGGTGGTGGCGACTGGCTAGACTGGCCGGACGAAGACGACGACGACGATGATGATTATAGGGAAGTTCTATGAGCGATAAAGAACAATTAGCTTTAATGCACAATGCTCTGGGCAAGCTATTGCTTGAGGAGCAGGAACGTATGGCTCCCCATGCCATTGTAAACAAAGACCCAGAGAGGTGGCTGAATGCTGCAACTATGTTCCTACATGGGGCTGGGGTGTTTGAGGTTAGGGGGAAGTTTAACCTGCACAACGATGCTGCACGTAGGATCAATGGTTTGGTTAAGACCTCTGACGAGTGTAAGTTGTTTATGCAAGAGCGTGCTATGAGCCTAGCCAATACGATTGAGGACATTAGCTTGATTGGGGATAAGATTGCAGCCACGTTTCTAGACGGCTCAGAGGCCGCACAAGCGAAGATTGATGCAGCCGAGACCAAAGACCTAACCAACCTAGCCTTGGCTCAGGAGAAGCTTTACAGGACGTTCAGCAACGTCACTGGTAACAATGTGCAGAAGATTGAGGTTCGTCATATAACGACACCAGAGGAAGCACAGGATTTGATTAACTCATTGCCAGAGGCAGACGTAGAGGGAGTTATGGACGTATGAAAACCAATGAAGTCAAAAAACAAGATAAGGAGGTTCCAGTCCGTCTTAGAGACGGAACACTAGAATGCCTTATGTGGTGGTCAAATCCAAATGATGCTCCAGTATATTTTGATAAAGCCACTTACGGGAAAGAGCGAGCAAAAAAAGAAGAGGGACTTTTGCCAGAGGCAGACGTAGAGGGAGTTATGGACGTATGAGTATAGAACAAAGACTGAAAATACTACTTGAAGCATATGATGGAAGTCGTGGCGACCGAGAACTTGCTATATTCTACTACGACCAACAGTGGAACTTAGAAATTGGAAATCCTAGTAATGTAGCAGCTCTAGGCGAAGTGTGTGGAGATTATTGCTATACAGCTTCAATGCTAGAAGAATGCGTAGAAATGGCAGAGAAAGAGTTGTTGAATGATTAAGCTAATACACGATGATTGCATAGAAGCAATGGAACGAATGGAGAACGGTAGCTAATGGCTAACTGGTCAAAGCATCCTATCCTAAAAGTCCCAACCAGGGGGCAGCTACAGAAGCTGCTGGCGGAGAAGGGGGCACAGGCTGTCCACGATGTATGGAAGGCTAGAGAGGATGCTATATCTCTGTCTAATACTGACCCATTGAATCATGGCTTTCCTTTGCCACATTGGGAGAAGGCTGACGAACTACTAGCTAACTATGACACGTTGTTTGCTAGTGGTGGTAACAGATCGTCTAAGACTGAGTATGGGGCTAGGAGTGTGGTCAAGGCTGCCATAGCTAATCCAAACGCTGAGATTGTATGCTTTGCCCAAGACCATGATGCTTCTGTGCGCATTCAGCAGAAAGCCATCTTCCGCTACCTACCACCAGAGTTTAAGCAGAAGCAGAAGGGGCAGGTTGAGTATTTGAACTATACGGCTAAGAATGGCTTTACTGGTGACTCGTTGATCCTACCTAATGGCTCTGCCATATACTTCCACACCTACTCTCAGTTCATTAGTAACCGAACCAAGTTTGAGGGTTATGAGACTGGTTCTCTAACACCCAACTGGGTGAACATAGGTGTATGGTTGGACGAGTATTTGGAGGATGGGGATTTGGTGGAGACGTTCCGCTTCCGTCTAGCCACCCGTAACTCTAAGATGCTGCTTACCTTCACCCCCATCGACGGTTACACGCCGTTTGTGGCTGAGTTCCTGAAGAATGCAGAGACGCTGGAGACTAGGAAGGCTGAACTGCTCGACAACAAGGACGTTCCATTTGTCCAGTATAGCCCAAACAAGGAGGCTGGCATCATCTACTTCCACTCTATCCTGAACCCCTTCGGTGGCTATGAGCGTATCGCTAAGGAGCTGCGGAATGACGCTAAGGATGTGATAATGACTCGTGCTTACGGCATTCCAGTCAAGAGCATGGCTACCATTTTCCCACTATTCTCCACCGCCATCCACGTCAAGGACGAGCTACCAAAAATCACGAAGGAGACGCACACGGTCTACCAGGTCATTGACCCGGCAGGGGCTAGAAACTTCTTCTGCATATGGGCTGCGGTAGACAAAGATGAAAATGTCACGGTTCTCCGCGAGTGGCCTGATCGTGGCACATACGGAGAATGGGCGACATTCGGAGATCCAAAGTGGAAGTTTGGCCCTGCGTCCAAGAAGATTGGCTATGCCATTAAGACCGACCACGATCAATACTCATACGTGAAACTCTTTGAGAAGATTGAGGAAGAACTGGGGGTAGAAGTATTTGAGCGCATTGGAGACAGTCGCTTTATGGCCGCTGAGCACGACGAACACGACATGTTCTCTGACTTTGCCGAAAAAGGCATGTATATTGTGCCAAGTGATGGCAGGGATGAGAACAGCGGCATTCAATTGATCGACCAATGGTTTGCCTACAATCCAAACATTGAAATTGATTCGGTGAACCGTCCGAAGCTGCATATACATGAAAGCTGCGGCAATCTAATCTACAGCCTCATAAACTATACGCCAGAGGGCAAGAAGGCAGAGGCGCTTAAAGACCCCATCGACGCCTTGCGTTATTTGCGGACAGCAAATTCCGGCGAGGGGCCACTGCATTACAATAAAATTGGGGCAATAAAGAGAGGACAAGGAGGATACTAATTATGAAAGATAACGTAACATGCACAGAACTAGGCCGCGAGCTTGGTTTACACCGCCTACAAGTAGGCAGAATCCGCAAGGAGGTATGCACAGATGATGACATGGAGGGCAAGTCTATCAAGCCCTCTGGTGTTATGAAGATTTGTGCATTCTTGGAGCGAGAAATGGAAGTCATTGAGACGGCATCACCAGATAAGGTGAGGGTTCAAGTGCTTCCGCACGAGACAAGCAACCCACGCTTCATCTATGCCAAAGACCTAGAGCGCAAAGTAAAGGTTCTTGTTTCTATTCCGAAGAATCGCAAGGCCATTCTGAAAAAACCGCAGACTATTTTAACCGTTAACCGAGGAAGTGAAAATGGAGAGTTCCACTACAGATACCCAGCAAAGCCCTGATCGAGGCTTTATAGAGCGGCACGTCGATTATTGGTCTAAGATTGATAAAATCGAGTGCGAGTTATACGGAATGCCGATGAAATACTTCAACCTGCAAGACTTGCACGATGGGTTAGGTGTAAATGACAGTTATAGCCGCAATTTACTCTCATTGTTGCGAAAACGGCTAAGTAATGCGCAATAGCATATAATCGCAAAAACTATGGACGATCCAGAAATCTATTTCTCGGAGGACTTTGATTACGAAGAACTCACCCAATCATATAAGGATAATGTCAACGATCTACGAGATTACTTCACGCGATGCTCTCGGAATCGAGATATTCGTAATTGCAAGTGGTCTGGTAAGAGCGATGATTTAAAGAAGAACAACGAGGATGCGTTCCCCCATGAAGGGGCGAGCGACACCGAGGTTTGGCTGGTCGACCAAAAGATCAATAACAACAAGGCTTTGCGGATGAATGCACTGAGTAAGTCTCAGATAAGAGCGTATCCCCGCGAGTCTAGCGACGTTCAGCGTAGCACGGAGGTCTCCGTATTCCTTCGCTGGCTACGTGACAGTGGCATCGCCAACTTCACCCGTGAGATGGAGCTGGCTTCGTCCTACGGTGACGAGAAGGGGCTGATGGTTACATATGTGGACTGGAAGCCTGCGCGTAAGCGAACATATAAAAAGCTATTTGAGCTAGACCAAATCATCGAAACAATCCCAGAGCTCGCCGAGATCCTTTCGGATGCAGAGCGAGATGAAGAAGCCTTCGACTGGTTCAACAGTGTTGATGGATGGGAGCTTAGCGAAGGGCGTGTGAAGGTTGCACTCCGACAGCTGCGCAAGACTGGGGTGGCAGAAATACCTGTAGCAATCTATGACAAAGGTGGGCCAGATGTGCGCACACTTGCTCCAGATGCGGATGTAATCTTTCCTGCCTATACCATGAACTACCAAGAAGCACCTGAGTGCTATCTTCGTCTCATTATGAGCAAGGTAGAGGTCATGGCCATGGTGGATTCTGATGGATGGGACAAGGAGTGGGCTGAATATGTCATCGAAAACCACACCGGTATGACCGAGAGCCAGTTCAATTCGCCAGTTGGCGTAGTTGGATACGGAAACTTCACACGTTCTGGGCGTAGTGGCGTCACTACCGCTATACAAGCCCGTGATGCTATCGAGATTGTATATAAATTTGAGCGAAGAATAGACGAGACCGACAGCTCGGAGGGCATCTATCTCACCGTCTTTGCGCCAGAACTGTCTGGACAAGCTGGCGTGCCTGAAGTCGCCAAGCGAGTTCTGCTCAGTGGGGTTACGAAATACCCATTCGTTGTCACGCAGATTTGCTACGACAACCGCACGATGTATGAGTCCAACACAATCGTCGACAGGCTCAAGGCTGCGCAGAAGACACAGAAGGTGCTGCGCGACAGCTACATTGATGAATCAAGCTGGAGCATTAGCCCAACAATGTGGGTTGCTCCAGGCGTCGACGCCTCCCAAGTGGGGCCGGGCGCAATTATGTCGGGGCCAGTCGGTCGCAAACCAGAGTATATTGACCGTCCCTCCAAGTTCCAGCCGAACCTACAGCTGGAAGCACTAATGGTGAATGAGGCTAATCAGATAGCAGGGCAAGATCCAAATGATCCCCTTAGCCAGCAAGTTCAGGGCTTCGGCATCAATCGCTTCCTTGAGCATAGCCAGAACGTCCTCAGGGCTGTTTACGATGCCTACAAGATGAAAGGGCCTAATGAACTGTTCTTCCGCGTAACGGGGCGTCCAGAGCCAATCCAGTTCACTAAGACGGGTGGCGAGGGCGACATGGATGTTGTGGTCTCTTTCAATAGCACATACAATGACCCAGAGAAGACGGAGAAGATGTTGAGTGGCTTGTATCAGATTATGCAATTTGATCGCAGTGGCCGCGTCAACAGCGAAGCAATCACTGACATTGCCTTATCCGCAATTGACCCAATGCTTGCCGACCTAGTGCTTATGCCTAGTGAGCAGGGGAGCGAGAAGGTTCGCAATGAAACCCTGTCCGACATCTCGCAAATGGCTAATGAAATTCCACGGAATGCACCAAAGAATGCGTCCCAGTTGCGTATGCAGACGGTGCAGGACTACCGTTCGCAGCAAGAGCAAATTCTTGCGCAAACCGGTTCCAGCAAGCTAGCTTCGTCTCCAGCCTTCCAGTTCTACCTTGGGGAGTATGAGAAACAATTGCAAATGCAGCTAGATCAACAAGTGAATGCCACCGAGAACGGCATCCTTGGCACACAAGCAGCCCGTATGGGCGGCAATACTCAACCGATGACCAATGAAGGACAGTAAAAAGAAAAGCATCTCGGACGTAATTAAGTTCCTTGAGTCCAACCCGGAGTATGGTCGTGCCTTCCACGAATACTACGAAGACCTGAGGGACGAATTAATTGCTGTAAAGTGGACGCGCACAGACCCAAACTTCGATAGGAAGTGTTCAGTTGGTGCTGAGTTCATTCAGTCCAACATTCTCAATGTCTTCAACCTGAAAAAGCTATCAAGACTCGATTAGCCGCCAAAGCGTCTCAGTAATGCGCGTAGTCGTATAATGCCGATTACGAACAACACCTAGTTCGGTTAAATTGTAGGTAGATTATGATAGACATAGCAGACACGGCTAACCTTGAGGCCGAACAAGTTCAAGAGATTGCAAAACCATTGACATTAGCTGAGGCGCGAGCCGCACGGATGTCAAAGATTGAGCAAAGTAGCGCGACCGAGATCGAGGAAGCCGAGGCTAAACCAGATGCCCCAGAAGTTCCAGAGGAACCAACGGAAATTGAGGAGCCAGAATCGGATGAAGTCGAGGAGGTCGTTGAAGACGGAGACGTTCTTTCACAGGTTGACGAGATTGATGTGGATTCTCTTTCTGATGACGACATCTACGCACTAGCCAAACTTAAGGGGATTGATATTGAAAATCCAAAGAGCAGCAAGGCGTGGGCAGAGCAACGGAAAGAAATCAAAGCACTGAAGGAGCAGATTGAAACTGCACAGCGAGAGAAAGAGGAAGCCCTCGCACTTGCACCAGTCAGCGATAACCCATTTGCAAATCTGCGTGACACAGAGTCCGTAGACAGAGCAATTGAGCAGGCTGAATTAAATGCCGAATACTGGAACGAACAACTGATTCTCAATCAAGAGACCCAGTGGGACGAAAATTCAGGCAGGGACATTAAAGGTGTAATGCACGAAGGCAAGTTTCACGCGGCAGAAGCCATTTTACAGTTTGTAAAGGGTGAACGTGCCAAGGTGAAACCACTCTCAGAGCGCAAGTCAGAAATTGCAAAGCAATCAGAGTTGTTCGCCGACGAAGGTGACAAGATTGCTTCCATTAAGTCTGAACTGGCTCTGGATGGAGAAGTAGGCGAGTCCTACGAGGCCATGCTGAAAAGCCCTAAGTTCGCATTAGTCAAGTCTCTCATTCCTGAGTATGGGATGGAATTGTTGGAATTGCTGGGACACGCCGCACGATCAAAGGCGGGAGTCACAACCAAACCAACCATTAAGCGAAAAGCACCCAAGTCAAAGGATGAGAACATTTCGATCGGAAGCACTGGTAGAACATCTTCCAATGATTCTGGTCGGGAAACAGCCTTAAACAAGATCGTTAACGGCAGCGGCTACAATTACAAGCAAAAAATGGATGCTATGCGTGAATTAAGAATACTACGCAACAAATAACTCAACTAATAGAAAATAAATTATGGCTTATACAAGCACAACTGTAACAGGAAATCGCGAAGATCTCAAGCAACTCGCTACGGTCATCGCCGCCACATCTGCACCCGTTTGCGGATTGCTTCCAACCCGGAAGATTACTAACAAGCGCCCAGTCGTCCTCATGGATGCGCTGGCTGCCCCTAGCACCACTGGCCACATTGAAGGAACCGACACCGACACAGGTGTTGACAAATTCTCTGGTGTTGGCGAATACACCGGTCAGGCAATGCGACTTGTCCGTGAGTGGAAGGTAACACGTGAGCAACAAGCACACGAATCTGCTGTTATCGCAGACAAGGCTGCTGCGTCCGAGAAAGCTCTTAAAGAGCTCATGCGCGACAAAGAGAGCATTGTTTGTGGCGACCAAGGCAAGACTGCCGACGTCCCCGGTGCAACTGCTGGTGTAACTGCTGGTCTTGGTGACATCACCGATTCCGCTAACACCGACTTCTCCGCCGCATACCGCACACCAGCCGCTTCCATCTATTCTGGACTGAAGGCTAACTTCGACGACGCTGCTTTGAACGCAGTTCTCGCCTCGATGTTTGGTCAAGGTGGAGAGTTCCTGGACTTGCACTTGGTTGCTGGCACAGGTCTCCGTAGCCACATCGTCGAACAGTTCACTCGCACGGCGGGTGCTGCTTCCCAGATTGACTACAACATGAATGGCACAGCCGTCATCCCATACACTGTTGAAATGTATGACTCGGACTTCGGCACAATCAAGATTATCAATGGTAATCCTGCATGTATGCCTTCCGTTGACCGCGGCTACCTCATTGATCCACGCTACCTTGAGTGGGGTGAAATCTGGGGTGAAGGTTCCGAGGAGTATGAAGATCGTGGTTCCGGCCCCGTTGGAGCAGTTGACCTCTATGGCACAACTCTCTCGCAAGGTCCTAATGGACTCGGCAAGATCAAGTTCTCTGACGAAGCATAACCCTTAACTGATTTGGGAGTCGTGGGTTTTATTCCCGCGACTCCCTTCTCTTATGAAAAAAACACCAAGACAAAAGCTACAGGAACTCCCAATCCACGAGAAGATTGCCTTGATCAAGGGTATCAAAGCAAATGACCCTAAAGTGTTGCAATACTATTACCGCAACTTCGCCGAAACGGGTAAGTTGAGGAAGGGAAAACAGATGGATCAAATGCACTACATGATTGCTCGGCAAGAGTGCGAACAAGTTGACGGAGTGGGTGGAAACTCAGACTTCGACAAATACATTTTCAAAAAAGGCTATGAAGCCGCAATGTTAGCATAATGGCATTAGGAACACGCACATATCAAGAGCTATACGACTTAATCCTCGCCCGCGCGGGTGGTGGAATTTCCGCAAATGCCAAGACTCGGATACAGGCTCTGGCAAATAGCGCAGCGCAGATTGCGATTGATGAAAGCCCCTACTGGCCTCGGCTACTGGTTCTGGAAGAACGGACAGTGACAAATGGGTATGTAGATTACGAAGAGGTTGGCAAGGGCACGATAGACGAAGTGCACGGTGTCTGGGATGGTGCTAAATGGACGGGAGCTTCGCCCCAGAGCTTGAACTTCTACCCAGACGGCAATGGTATTAGGATTACGAACGGCGATACGGCTACCGTGTATGTGGCGTATAAGAAGGTGCTGACCGATATATATGGTGATGGAACAAGTGGAACGGTGAGCGACGTGCCACGCGAGTGGTTCGAGTTTATGGCGTATCACGCAGCCTTCAGCTATCAAGTGGCAGAGCGCGTAGGTATTGAGCAAATGACCATTGCGTATCGTGACGTGCAATCCCGACTTGATACACAACTCTTGAAGATTAGCAGACAGGGCATTTGGAGGACAATTGCCAACCAGCTTGAAACGTATTACGGTAGAGATGTGAGTGTTAGCTAATGACTAGAAAATCGTGCAAACCAACAAAGGGAAAGGCAGCCTGCAAGGTCGTTGATGGCAAGAAGGTTTCCTACGGAAAGAAGGGTGTGACTCCAGGTAAACCGGGAAGCGCACGACAGAAAAGCTACTGCGCTAGAAGTGCAAAGATTGAGAACTCCGGCCCAGCAAACAAGCTGGCCCGCAAACGCTGGAAGTGCTAACAAATGAATAGATATAGATTTAGACGTAGTTTCGGACAGGTTCAACCAGTTGCTTTTCGTGGGGCACGACTAAGCACAATATTTCGTGGCCTGCTAGATAAATATACCGGTGCAGCGGCTGCGTATTCGCTGCGCAAGCTTTCAAGTTCGA
>Ga0180434_10003674_pt1 | contig 19394 bp, 20 predicted proteins | sample SS_ome_7_FD_132453 | JGI IMG/M metagenome (GOLD analysis project Ga0180434, IMG submission 132453) | Hypersaline lake sediment archaeal communities from the Salton Sea, California, USA - SS_1_D_2 metaG | ecosystem: Environmental > Aquatic > Non-marine Saline and Alkaline > Hypersaline >...
GGGGGCCGGAGCCTGGACCACGGTCGGAGCTCCGCCGCCGCCTTCCATAGCGGCAGCCGTCTCGTCCGCCGGCACGATATTCCCCATGCCCTGGGGCACGAAGAGCTCGGGACCCTTCTCGCCCACGAGGAAAGGGCGATTCGCCTGCACAGGCCCGCCGGCCTGCCTGGCTGCCGCTCCCAGACCTCCGCCGGAGGTTCCGGTGATCGCCTGGATCGCCTGGAGCACCAGGAGCCGCACGATCAGCCGCGTGATATCGTCGAGCAGGGCGTTCGCGAATTCCTTGAAGTTGAACTCGCCGGTTCTCACGAACTTCACCAGGGCGTCCTCGGCCGCGTGAAAAGCATTCACGAGCACGTCTTCCATGAGGGAGCCCACGTCCTCGATCTCCTGCATAATCCGCTGGAGACCTCGGGAGAAGCCCGCGCCGATCGAGTTACTCGCGGAATCGGCCGCGATCTTCGCCTCGCGGAGCTTCATATTATACTGCTCCTGATTAATGATCCCGTCCGCGAGGAGCTGGTTCAGCGCTTCCTGGGTTACCTTCAGCGCTTCCTGGGGCCCCTGCAATTCATTAATCAGTCGATTCTTTTCTTTCAGCAGCGCGTTCTCTTCCTTCTGGGCTTCGACCAGCTTCCGCTCCTCTTCGGTGAAGATCATGCCGGCCTCGGCCTCGGCCTTGAGAGCTTCGCCGGCAGCTCCGCGAGTTTCGACGAGTCGCTCCAGGAGATCGTTCTCGATCACCATACTCTCGATCAGCTTATCGAAATCGGTCAGAGTCTTGTCGAGACCCTCTTCAGGGATCCCGCCAGGAGTAGGCGCACCCTCGCCGCCTCCAGCAGCTCCGCCAGCGCCGGCAGCTTCGCCGGCCTCACGGGCAGCACGTTCGGCACCACGTCGCTCGGCACCCTCGAAGAGCCTGTTCACCAGGTCCTCCGCGCCAGTCGTCTCGGCGAATCCGTCCGCGAAAGCCTGAGCAGCCGCGGTTCCGATCGCGGCAGCCTGCTCCGTGAGCTGGACCTTCGGGAGGAGATCCTGCTTCGCCAGCTGCTCTCGATTATTCGCGAAGGTCTTCGGGATCAGCTTCAGCTCCCCGACCATGAGGTTCAGAGAGTCCCGAGCCGTATCGAGGTTATCCTTTGCAGATTTTAGATCACCTCGAACCGTAGCATTCAGGGAGAGAGAAGTCGCCGCGATCGCGTTCGAGATATTCCCCCAGAGAGCCCGGATCGTATCGCCCAGGGTCTGGAAGGTCGCGAAGATCGTATCGGCGACCGCTTCGAGGGACTCGAAGACGATCTTCTTCACGAGCAGCATGACGTCGGAGAAGTGATTCGGCAAGTGATCCCAGACCGTCGTGACTGCATTGAATGCTCCGACGAATACGCCAGCGATCGAGTCCGAGGCCCTGGCCATGAAGGTCAGAACACCCCGAAGACTGAGCTCTATGCCTCCGAACGTATCCTCCGCCGCAAAGCCGATCAGCTCCAGCGCCGGCAGGAAGAGGTCCGTCAGGCCGGCGATCACTTCCTTGATAATGACCCAGGCCTCCGCGAATACGTCGCCGAGGGTCGTGATCCCGTCGCTCGTCGCCAGGATCTCGTCCTTGAAAGAGATCAGCAGCGCGATCCCAAAGGAGACGGCCGTGAGCAGCAGGCCCAGGGGGTTCGCCATGATAGCGGCCGTGAGGCCCCTCACCACGCCGATCAGGCCCTTCGTGCCGAGAAGGATCAGCAGGGCCTTCAGGACCTTCTGGACCGTCTCCGCGTTATCTGCCAGGAATCGGAGGCCCCTGGTCAGGCCTCGGACGAGCCCGGTCAAAGTAGAGCTCTCCTCGCCGGCGTCGCCGATCTTGAGAGTCAGACCTTCCCAGGCCGATCTCAAAGAAAGGAGGGCTCCCTTCAGGTTCTGGTCCATGATTTCCGAAACGCGCTTCGCCGTGCCTTCGGCGTCCATGAGCTTGAGATTCATGGCCTCGATCTTCGGGATCGAGTTGCTCAGGATCTCGAAGGAAGGACCGCCTCGCTGGCCGAAGACCTGGAGAGCCGTACCGGTATCGACGCCGGCCTGCTTCAATGCCTTCAGGGAGTCGATCAGGCCCACGGAGGAGACCCGGACGTCGTCCACGGTCAAGCCGGAGAGTTTCAGGACCTTCTGGAGTTTCGAGCCGGGAGCTTCCAGCTCTGCCATGACCCGGCGGAGACCGGTGCCTGCCATGGAGGCCTGAAGACCCGCGTCAGAAAGAGCAGCCATAGCCGCGGTCGTAGTTTCGAGGGAGACTCCGAGACCGGTCGCGACGGATCCGACGAACTTCATGCCCTGGCCGAGCTGGGAAACGTCCGTATTCGCGCTATTCGCCGTCAAGGCGAAAACGTCGACAATACGCTCCGCGTCCTCCGCTTCGAGCCGGAAGGCTCGCATGGTCTCGGCCGTGATTTTCGAGGCCTCGGCCAGGCCCAGCGCGCCAGATTGAGCGAGCCGGAGAGTCGATTCAATGGTGCCCAGGACCTCCTCGACCTGGAGACCCGAGCGAGCCAGGAAGACCATGCCCTCCGCGGCCTGGGCCGCGCTGAACCTGGTCGAGATACCCAGCTGCTGGGCAGTATCGGAGAGCTGTTTGAATTGTTCATCGGTAGCCTGGGCGACGGCCTGGACCGTGCTCATGGCCTGGCTATAATCAGCCAGGAGACGGATACCACCGGTTAAGACGGCAGCTCCGCCCAGGAGGGCGAACAAGCGAGCCATGGAGGCTCGCAGGTTGTCCGCTTTCGTTGCTGTTCTGTCGAGAGCTCGGTCGACGCGCTTGGTATTCGCTTCCGCGTTCTTGGGGTCGACGACTACCCGGATCCGAAAATCTACCATTTACTTTTTGCGCTTTCTGTTCTTCTTTTCTCGTTCCTTCGTCAGCCAGTCCAGATAAGCAGTATCGAGCTCGCGGATCACTCGCCTGAATATTCGCTTCGTTACCTCGTCGAAGCCATGCCTTGATCCTTTCTCCTCGATCTTGCTCATCGGTATCGGGCCCACCGAAAAACCGATCTGCCGTTCTGTTGACAGCTCCCAGAAGGCCCGGAGGAAAAAATCCACTCTGGGAGGAATATCGGGCTCCTCTTCGTACCAGCTGGGAGCGGGTTGTCCGCGCTCTTGCATGACCTCCACGGCAAACCCGTCCCGCTGGTATCGCAGCTCAAAGAGGAGCTGCTTTACGAGTTTCCCGCCAGATCCTCTTCGGCTTCGGAATCGAGCTCATCCTCTTCGAGGAAGTTGTCGTCGTCGCCGCAGAATTCGCGGAGATCGTTGAACATCCTCACCGGGATCGCCTTCAGGAAGGCCTCGCAATTCGCCGCCGTGAATTCGACGGGGTTGCCTTCGTTGTCGACTGGAGGAACAGGCCAGTCCACGACCACGTAGCGAGGAAAAAGACGATAATCCTGCTCGCGGTTTTCCTTCAGGGTATTGACGGTCATTTTACCCTTGCGGATAGTGCGGATCGTCTTCTTCCCCTTCTTCAGGACCTGATTCGTGTACTGCTTGTTCTGCTCGCCGATCGGCTTCACTTCCAGGGTCGGCTCGCCTTCGATCTCATCGAAAACGAAAAGAGCCGTCGCGGAAGCCTTGACCTTCAGCTTTTCCAGGTGGGAAAAATTCGGTTTGTTGTCCATTGTTTTGTCCTCGTAAAAAAAGTCCTCAGAAACTGGAGCCGCCACTCGACGGCCCCAGGATTTAATTTACTGCTGTTACGGTACGGCCGGGATCACGCTCACGCCGAGCGTATAATCCAGGGTCGCGTCACGGAACGCTTCGCCCGTGGTATTGATTCGGACGCTCTCGTTCCTCTGGAGCTCCAGGTCTCCGCCGCCGAGCGTCATGCTCGGGATATCGAAGGCGATCGCGCCGTCGTCGTTCTTCACGATGAAGTCGAACATGACGGTTTCATTGTCCTTGATCGCGGAGATCACGTCTTCGTTCGTGAGGAGAAGCTGCATTTCCGCATCGACCAGATAGGTCCCGGTATTGAGCTCACTCGCGCCCAGAGTGCCGAGGCACTTCTCGGGAGTAACCTGGTTATTCAGGGTCAGGCTCACGTTCTTGAAGCACGTGGTCAGGCCGGTCTCGTCGGTCTGCTGCACGCGGAGACGCGCGATATCCGCCGACGTATTGAAGGCCGTGGTCTGCACGGTCTGGACCGGAGTGCTCGCGCCGGCGCGCTGAGACGTCTCAGGGTTCTCGGTATCGGTGCCCACGAAACCGAACTCGATAATCGCCTTATCGGCGAGCGGGAGCTGGAAGGTGACCTGGTTACCGAAATTTCCTTCGGCATACTGCCAGCGAGTCGCGGCAGCCGCGCCGAGGTTCGGCATGGCCAGCTCGAACTGGAAAGATCTTTCCAGGAAGTCCGAATCCGTGACGGTCACGTTCCGGATGAAGGAACCGAAGAGCAGGTCGAGAAGGATCGATCCCGCGGTTCCGTCCGCGGTCGCGAGGGCTCCGCTCACCTTATCGAAGACGATCGTCGAAGAAGTGATCGAAGAGATCCGCGCATAGGCCACGCCCTCGGCGAACTGGTTCGCAGCGAGGAGGCCTCCGATATGAACGACCTGACCAGGACTCAGTCCGAGAGTCGTCGGGTCGAGGGTCGTATAGGTGAGGGTCGAGGTTGCGAAGTCCCAGCTCGCCTCGCCGCTCGCGCCACGATGTCCGGCGATCTCCAGCGTTGCGTTGTCCGTATCGCCAGGAGTCTCGTCGACCAGCGTGCTCGTGGTCGTGATCTCGGTCACGGTTGCCGTACTTCCGGAGTCGACGATCTTCATGCCGTTATTTGCGGCAGTCGTAAAGCCGCGGGCATAGAGGAGCCGGTTCGCCGTCATGGCGGTCGTGATCGTATCATGGGTAAAACTGTCTCCGCCGGCGTCACCGTCCGCGGCCAAGTTATTGAAACTTGATCCGGACTGGATCGGCCCGACTCTCGTGGTGCCGCCGCTATAGGGATAGCGCGCACTCGCGAAGCAGAAACCCTCGATGAAGTCCATGAAGACTTCCTTCGTCAGGTCGTGCTCGAACTCGACGGTCGAGTCGAGGTCCGTGGTAGTTCCCTTCCGTCGCTGGCGATCGGGAGAGATGGGATCGCGCGCGACCTTAGTCGTATTCGCGCCCCAGGTGGTGATATCGTTCGGCTCCAGCAGCTTCCACGTCGGGGAGCCGGGCAGCACGCCCAGGGACTGCTCGATCGCGTATGCCAGCGAAAGCCTGTTAGTTTTGACTACGCCCATTTAGGCCTCCTTGTCTTACTTCTTTTTCTCGTAAGTAAACGTCCCTCTAACGTTCGTCAGCTGCCACTTCTTTTCCTTGTCCACTCCGAGGTCGATTATATCAATTCCGTCGACAAAATCAAGATCGGAAAACTCCTCGCCCTCGAAAAGATCGCGGGCTTCTTCTGACAAGGTTCCGGCCTCGCTCATTCCGGAATTCGCCGGCGTCATGATCTGAGCCGTGAGGAGGTTCTCACGGTGATATCGCCGGTTCGTCGGATGTCCGAGCGTCTCCTGCCTGCTCCCAGTTTCTACTACTGAGAAGCGGACCCAGGAACTCGATCCAGCATAGAGAGCAGAATCATCTTCACCCTGGAAGACGAAAGAGGTCGAAGTCCAATTATCCACGACCTTCTGAAAGATTGCTTCACGTGCTTCGTCGATCGTTTCGGCCATGTTATGAACTCTTTACAAATCTACCGGTGACCGGGTCGCGTGCAGGTCCTCCGCCTCCACCTCCGCCGGACTGGAGGCTTCCGCCGCCTCCGCCAGGTTTATTCGCTTCCTGTACCGCTCGAAAGATTGCAGCTTGAACAAAGCCGGCCGGAGCCTGCTGAGAGCTGCCCTCGTTCAGATAAACGATATAGGGCACGTTATTCGTGATCGTGATAATGCCCATGCCCAGGCGATAGGTAACGGCGATCGCCGCGATCCCCTGCTGCTGGGCTGCTTGAGCTGCTCCGACTCCAGCGTCGTCGCGAGCTCCGGCAGGAGAATCTGGACCGGGTCCGATTTCTGGGATCCAGTTGTTACGGGCCCAGCCCAGATCGCGCGGAGTATCCTCGGTCAGGTTCGCCGTTGCATCGAGAACGATCTTTTTGATCCGCCTCGTGGTGAATCCTGTCAGCGACCTCGTGATTATCCGCACTTGAGGATCTCTTGCCATTTACTACTCCTCAGAGCCCGCGGGCTTCTCAGAGTTTCCAGAGACCACGGGAGCGAGCTCCTTCTTCGCGGCCTTCTTTTTCTTTTTCTTCTTCGCGGCCTTCTTCTGGACCTTCTTCCGCTTGGCTTCGCTCTTGCTCTTCGGAGCCTCGCTGAAGGGATCCTCCAGAAAACCGTCATGAATCAGCTTGTAGACCTTTCGCACCCCGATAGCGAGCTTCATCCAGTCGCACGGGTCGCCGGCTTCAAACCAGCGCCCATGCTCCCGGAATCCTATCTTCACTGTCAAGGGCGAGGGGATCTTTTTAAGAAATTCCCATGCCATTGTCCTCGTCTCCTGAAAAGGGTAAAGGGTTACTTGATCCTAATCAGGGTTAGCTGATCACGCTTTCGAGCAGGTAGCCCATATCGGCCGAAACCAGCTTATGGACGTAGGACTGCTCGATCTCGACGCGGTCGGCCTTCTTCAAAGGCACGCGCTCGCGGGAGATTCTCTGGCCGGCAGGACCCGCACCGGAGTAACCGCTCCAGCTGAAGGTATAGCCGCCCGAGGGCTTCATGAGGCCAGGACTCGGCTCGGAGTAGCAGAGCAGGAAGTGCTTGCCGGCGATGTACGAATGGGAATTCGTCGCGCCTTCCGCGGCCGTGTTCTCGATCGCCCTGGAGACCAGGATCTGGTCGATCTCGACGAGCTGAGCGAGAGCCTGGAGGCTCACCTTCGCAGCGCCGGGAGCGGTCTGGCCGTATTTGATACGGTCGACGATATCGGCGTGATTCTTCAGCACGCCCCAGACGGCCCGGCCCTGGACGCCCATGTTCGGCTCGTAGCCGGTGGACTCGCCGATGGTCTGGATACCGGTCTCGATATCGCCGAGGGGATCCGAACCGGAGGCAGCGTCCCAGAGAGTCGCAGGCGTCGGGTCATTGGTCCAGACGCCGGCCGCGAAATAGGCAGCGGCCCAGCTCTTCTCGCGGTGGATCAGAGCCTGGTGACTCAGCAGCTCGGTTGCTTCGCGATCGGGCTGGAGGGGGTTGTCCGTGTTCGCTCTCCGCTGGTCGGGGATATCGTGGTGCAGGGCATAGACCTGGGCGAAGTAGTTGTCGTTCGAGACGGCGTAGTCAGCGCCGGCGCTTTCGGTAGCCGGAGCCCGGACTTTCATCTCCGAACGGTTGAAATATCCGCGGTCGAAAGTGAAGTAGAGATCACTCTGCTTGTCGACGGGGATATTCGGGAAGACCCTGTCCGCCACGAAGTTTTCAGCTCGCTGCATGTAAGCGATCGAAATGTTCGTCAGCGGCCCGTTGACGTGAACGTCGGAGGGGGTCGGTTGCGATTTCCGAATCATGATTTCCATCGAAATTTACCTCCTTTAAAAAGGTGTTATCTGTTCCGGTAGGTTCGATCGCCTACATTAAGGAATCAGGAAGTTGCTCTTGATCAGGATCGGCACCAGCGCGCCAGCGGCACCGGTCGCGAGGGCCTTGCCCAGCACGTGGTCCGCGGAAGTCGCTCCGGCGATCGAGGCACCGTTCGCGTCGGACTGGACCTTATCGCCAGCGGTGACGCCACCGGTCCCGACGTAGGTCTTCGCCACGCCGGCCACGGCCAGCGAACACGCACGGCCAGCAGCGGCCGGACTGTTCTGGATGATACCGTCAGCGTCGCCACCAGCGGAGGAGACGACGGCGACCTGCCCGCTCGTATTGACCACGCCCCAGCGGTAGATTCCCGCGGAGGAAAGGTCACCAGCGGCCGGCAGGCTGATAGGGATAAAATTCTCTTGTACGGCCATTTTAAACTCCTTTGTTTCTATAGCCTTTGTTCTTGATCTTTTTCAACGTGAGCCCCTTTTGCCTGCCGTTGTTACCGGCCTTCGGCCCGACGCTCCTCTTCCATGCGCTTCGCAATATCGCGACCCTTGGCGGACTCGGTCAGGACCTCGGCCTTCGCAGTCACGAGATCGACGTCCTTTTCCTTGGCGTACTCTTCCGCCGCCTTCTCGTACTCCGCTTCGAGGCTGGAGCTCTCGGGCTCACCGTTCTCGCCGCGTTTCTTGAAAGCGTCGGCCAGGTTCTCGTTCCCGGCCTTCAGGAGAGCGAGGGCTCCTTCGCGGAGCTTGGCGTCGCTGATACCGTCGACGGCCTTCAGCACGGCCTTCTTCACGTCCAGCTCGCCGGGGAGGTTCTGCATGCCATCTTCGGCGCGCTTGGCCAGATCGGCGTCTTCGCGCTTCTCGCGCTCTTCCTTGGCGATCTTCTCGGCATTGTCCGCCCGCTTGGCAGCGGAGACGGCTCGGGGGTCGTCGCTCTTCCGGTACTCGTTGCCCTCCAGGTCCGTGTAGACCACGGGGTTCTCGCCGGCAGCCTTCTCGACTGCACTCTTCCGCCCGTCAGCGTCCAGCTTGAGGAACGCCGCCTGCTCGTCGGAATTCATTTTCGCGTAGAGGCTCTTCTCGGCGTCGTTGAGCTCGCCGTAAGCCTTGGCAATAGCCAGCGCGTCCTGAGATTCCTGGAGCTGTTTTTCGACCGCGTCATTATCGACGGTCTTTTTCTTCTTGTCGGTCATGGTCTCATGCTCCTTTTGCATATCACCGTTGACAGATTTCAGCGCCTTGAGCTCCTGCTCCGCGCCGAGTGCCATGGCACGCCGCTCGATATACTTCACGACGGGCCCCTCTTTAGTCGACGGATCCAGGCCCTTTATGGCGTTCCTCAGATCGTCGATATCCTTGATCTCGAAGCTGCCGACGGGCAGCTCTTCTCCGTCCTTCACGACCGGGTCTTCCGCCCGCTTGATCAGGAGGGCTCTCGCGCCTTCCTGGGCAGGCCGGTCGACGCCACTGATCTCGTCGATCCGAAAGGATTCCATGATCGTCTTCTGCTTTTTCTCTGTTTTCTTCCTGGTCATGCCGCCCTCCTTTAGGACTGAGAGCCCAGATCGACGTAGATCAGATCGATCGTGCCGGCGAACGTCTGGGTCGCCGTGGTTGCGATCGTCGCCTGAATATTCAGGTAGACCGCGTTCGTGCCCTTCGCCTTGAAGAGGTTGACCTGGGTCGAACCGGAGGCAGCCTGCATAACACCAGCGGCAGCGACGTCAGCTTCGTCCACGATGTCCTTCTCGCCGGATCCGGAGAAGTCCGTGGAAGCGAGAGCCGCGGTCCCGATCGCGTAGTCGATATCCTCGGGGTCCGTGATCACGGTGCCGTCCACCGTGCAGACCAGGTTCACGATTGCGCCCAGGATCAGGACGTTCGAGCTCGGGAGATCCACGAGCTTCAGGCTCGCGTAGTCATTCGCCTCGTCGATCTCGATCCCGGCAGCGGTCAGCGTCAAGCGCTCGACCTGGTAACCGCGCGCCAGCTTCTCGGCAGTCACGCCGCCGGCCGCGTTCGGCGTCGAGGAGAGCCCCTGGCTGACCTTTCGACCAGCAGACTCCAGATAGAGGTTGTCGCTCTGAAGCTGGGGGATCTCGCAAGGCATAGGAATAACGTGTTTTGCTTTGGGAAATGCCATTTTGTTTTGACTCCTTTTTTAGTCTTCGAGAACTTTGTCTTCGCCTCTTGCCCCTCCGATTGAAAAACCCGTGAGCTCACCGCTCTTGAACTTGCCGAGCATGATCTCGTCGGGCTTCAAGATAACCATGAGCCCGGTCTTCGGGCAGGTGATCTCGAAGGCCTTCGCGATCTCGGAAGTCATGGGAAAAGCAAAGACGACCTGGCCGGCGTCGGAGCGATAGTGCATCTCTTTCGCGGCTCGGCTGTTTTCCATGAAGTCCGTCGCGGCCTTCAGCATGGCGTGCTCAGGGATATGATCTTTCTGGAGGTCGAAGTAAGGCTCCCCGTTCTCAGTGCAGACGATACCCCACCCCAGCACGAGGCCGAGCTCTTCCTGCACTTCCAGAACTTTTGCATACGTTTCGAATTTTTGCATAACTTCTCCTGCAAGTGTACCCTAACTTTTACCAAAAATAAAGGAAAAATTTAAAAATTTTCCGACTCTCTATATCTCGTCGTAACCGCGCATCTGTCCTGGACGGAGTCCGCCGGCGGAGCTTCAGGATCCCCTGGGTATCTCATGAGATTCCCCAGACCAGTCTCGAAGGGCCTGCCGACCTCCCGCTTCTGTCGATCCATGACCCGGTGACTCGCCCGAACGCGGGAGTCTTTCGACGTATCCCAGGTCCTAACAAGAGCATCCGGCCGAAGGGTCCCGGAGTCGAAGGCCTGCTGGTACATTTCATCCGTTCCGGCATGCACGGCCCGGAGGGATTCCGTCCGTGCAATAACTTCCGATCTATACTTCAGATAGCGCTGGTGATAGCGTCCGACCATGCGATCGATCTGTTCTTTCGAGAGACCCTTCCCTTCAGCGATCGCGCGCCGGACGGTCGGATCAAAGCGAGCGTCCCGGAGCTTCCGCTTCAGGGCCGTCGAGTCGAGCTCCTCCAGCATGCGCCGGTAGTTATTCACTGCCCGGACCTGTTTCTCCGTGAGCCCGATGGATCCGCGGAACTGCCGCGCCATATCCCGAGGGTTCGCCCCGCGCCGGATCCCTTCCTGGATCGCCGCCCTGGTAGCCTCCCGCTGCCGCTGGGTAAACTGCCGAATCATCCGGAGCGTATTCTTCCGGATCTGATCCAGAGCCCGCTGATTAATCCCGTTATAGTTGACCGTGATATTCAGAGCGTCCTGGATCAGCTTCGCCGTCTCGTCCGCGGCCAGCGTGAAAGTCTCTCCCCAAAGCCGGCCCAGCTGGAGGGCTGCCGTCTCAGAGAGCACGATCGCCTCCTCGATCTGGCCGGCAGCCAGGAGGGCCTCGATCTTATCGAGCGTCAGCTGGTCCTGGATCGTCTTCACGACCTGGAGGAAGCGGGCCCTCCACTTCGGAGCCATGCCGTCCGCCATGGCGATCAGCGAGGAGCTGGGCTGGACGAAGGACTTCGCCATTTATTTAACCTCCAGCTCGTAGGTCGCCAGGGCCGGATCCGATCCGATCGGGCCCACGATATCGTAGGTCTCATCGTAGATAGTGATCTGATCATTCAGCTCAGGGATCGCTCCGCCCTGGATACTATCGCCGATGATCAGGACGATATAGTGACCGGCCGCGATCACGGTCCCGTCCATTCGTTCACGCTTGGACTTGTCCATGAAGCCCTTGCAGTTATGGGTCGACTCGGTCTTTGCTTTTCCACTGGTCAAAGAGCCCGAGGTCCTCGCACCGGACGCGATCTTCGTCAGCACCGCGGGAGAGAGTCCCTTGCTCATGTTCTTATGAACCAGGCCGGAGATATTAACGCCGAATAGTTTCCTCCCCATTATGCCAGCCCTCCAGTCAGACCGTAGCCGTCACAGTCGTCGAACTGACTCTCGACGTCCACGCCCGGAGCATAGGGAGCCGTCAGCCCGCTCGCTCCTTCGAGGAAGTAGCGGATCAGCTCGTGGGCCTCCGTCGGGAATCTCGGATATTTTCCATCCGTGCCCTTGAAGAACTCGACCTGGGCCGAGCCCGCCTGGACTCGCTTCACGTTGCTCCCCTGGTCGAGGGACTGGGTCGCGGTCTCGTCGTCGAGCAGGTAAAGCACGAGCTCATAGGTCGCCTGCTCCACGGCCGTCGGCACGATCGTCTCGTCGACCTCGTTCCCGTCCTTATCCGTGAGCCCGGTCCTGGGAAACTCCAACTCCTGGGGAGTTGCCAGGTCGTACTTCTGACCTTGCCAGTTAGCACGATCGAGCCAGCGCGTCGCGGAGACGTGGGCCTTCTTCCGGTTGTTACTGGTCGCGGAATCATATGCGCTTGAATTCATATGAGCCGCCATATAGGCCTTGAGGCCGGCGGAATCTCCATAAACGGTATAATTCGTCCCGCCGATAGATACTGTTCCCATGCTTTACTCCTTTAGGTCTTCGTCACATCCTGGACGACGTTCCACTCGCCTTTCGCGACGGTCCTGATCTTTGCAGCCAGATCAGTCTGCTCCAGGTCGAAGTAGTAAGTCGCTGGAGTCTGATCCGCTTCGCCGGCGGAAAGCGTGAAGGTCACGACGCCGTCCGTCCCGACCGGGACCACGCCGGTCAGCTTGAAGAGCTGAGTCGTTTCGTCCGTGGGCTCCTCGTTCGTATCCACGGAGAGCTTGAAAGAAAATCCCGTGATATCGACGACGCTGCCGCTGCTGTCTTTGATCACGAAGCTGAAAGGAAACGTATCTCCGCGGACGCGCGTGATATTCGTCTCCTGGTATTTCATATCAAAAGTTTCTGCCATTTTAGTCACCGTCCTGATAAGTTATTGTTTTCTGATCGTCCGCCAGTGTAACATCGAGGGCGTTATCTGTCAAGACCACGGGCTCGGGAATAGGCAGAACCACGACGTCGATCGCCGCACTGCCCAGGGTTACGTCCTGGGCCGCTCCCACGAGAGCGACGTCCTGGGCGTCGCCGGCCAGGGAGACGTCCGCCTGCTCCAGGCTCAGCAGCATATCGATCACCTCGGGCTCGTCGTCCTCGACCTCGGGAGTCAGCTCCGCGTCGATCTGGTTCGCGGCCAGCGCCACGTTCTGAGCGTCCGATTCGAGGCCCACGTCCTGAGAATCCGCCGGCAGAGTCGCCAGGCAGCTCGTCACCGCCAGCGCCACGTCCTGGAGGTTCGTCGCCAGGATCACGTCGAAAAACTCCATGATCCCTTCACCGATGATCCGGAGAGCCTCTTCGACGACCTGCTGCTCCTCGTCCACGACCCGCGTGAGGGCCCTGGGAGCGACCAGGGTCTCGACCAGGGTCTGGACCTCATTCACCAGCTGGACCATGCTCTTCGCCCGGAGAACGGCTTCCACGACCGCCTCCTGCTCGTCGACGACCCGGACCATACCCTTCGTATGGTTCACGTTCTCGACGACCTGCTGGACCTCGTTCACGACCTGGGAGATCAGCTTCGAGTGAAGCACTGCCTCGACCAGCTGCTGGACCTCGTCGACGGTCCTGACCAGGTTCCGGGCCCGGTCCACGTTCTCGACGATCTGCTGGACCTCGTCCAGGACCTTCACCAGGGTCTTCGAAGTTACAAGCGATTCAGGGATCGCTTCCTGCTCGTCGATCGTCCTAACTAATCCGCGGGCCCTGTTGACCGCTTCCGTAACCTGCTGAACGTCGTTTATAACCTGAATAATCGTTTTTAAAGAGTCGACATTTTCGACGACTTGCACCGTCTCGTCGACGACCTGGACGAAGCCCTTCGCCGTATCGAGAGCCTCGACCAGCTGCTCGGCCTCGTCGACGACCTGGACGATCTGCCTGGTATTCACCAGGGTCTCGACGATCTGCTGAGTCTCGTCCAGGATTCGCGCCAGGGTTCGAGCCCTGACCACGGTCTCGACGACCTGCTGAACCTCGTCGACCTGCCTGGCGAGGGCTCTCGCCCTGACCACGGTCTCGGGGATCGCGACCTGCTCGTCGACGACCTTCACGAAGCCCCTGACGGCGTCGAGAGTCTCGACGACCTGCTCGACTTCGTCGATCACCTTGATCAGGCCCCTCACGTGCACGAGGTCCTCCAGGACCTGCTCGACTTCGTCAAGGACCTGGACGATCTTCTTCGTATGGTTCACGTTCTCCGGGATCTGCTCGACCTCGGAGATCAGCTGCACCAGACCGCGGGCCCTCACCAGGGTCTCCGGGATCTGCTCTTCTTCATCGACGACGCGAGTCAGCCCACGGGCTCGGAGCGTACTCTCGACGACCTGCTGCACTTCGTCGACCACGCGCGCCAGGGCCCTCGAATAGGGAACGGTTTCGACGACCTGCTCTTCTTCATCGACGATCTTAACCAGGCCGGTCGTCCTGCTGATCGTCTCCGGGATCTGCTCGACCTCGTCGAGGATCCGGTTCAGTTTCCGAGAAACGATCATTTTCGCACCGAAGGGATTATCGTCGTCGATCGTTTCGACTTCGTTGATCAGCTTTACCAGATCACGGACAAAGATCACGCCAGTCGCGTCGTCGTCCACGACCTGGACCGTCTCGTCGATGATCTTCACCAGGGCCTCGCCGAGGGATCCGCCAAGGTCGCCAAATGTCCACCAGGTCCGGGTCGGAGTGATCATTCCCCAGGGATCATCGTTGATCACGTGGATCTCGCCAGTCGAAAGCTGCCGATCGTAGTGGGCCCAGTAACCGATATTCGATCTATCATTCAGCGTTCCCGGAGCAATACCGCAGGACGTGATAGGATAAGCCGTCACGCCGGCACGCCCGACGCATAGATATATATTGCTCGCGAGCGTCAGAGTCTGATTCCCTGTATTCGAACCGATCAGCGCGCCGTTCCTCCAGATCTCCATTCCTCGCGGGCCCGACGTGAAAACGAAAAAATCGTCGCCAGTGTCCCAGGTCTCGCCGGTTACTGTAAGCTGCCCGCCTGTTCCTTCAGTCGTTCCGCCGAAGTTAAAAATAATATTCCCGGAGGAGTCCGGGCACTGAGCTCGAAGGTAGAGCCACGGCCGCGGGAAAGCGTCACCTCCGAAAAGACTCACTGCTCGGTTCGTGGTATCCTGCTTTCGGTTCCAGATCACAAAGGTCCCTTGAGTCATACTCGATCCGCCAGCATGGCGAGAGAGCACGTCATTATGAGCTCCCAAAAGAAGAGCCTGACCCTGGAATTTATTCGTCCGATAAAATACGTGCCCGATTGTATCCTGGCGCATATCGCCGCCGCACATAACTTGAGCTCCCTGCTGCCAGGTATTAAACGCCGGCGCAAAGTTTCGGAGCGATCCTTCTGGAATTTTATCCGATGAAGGAAACGGCAGGCACATTAAGCACGAATCCGCTCCAGGGAAAGAGGGATTCCATTGCATGTTCGCCGGCTTCGGTGGATATTTGATTCGCGCCATTTACTGGATCTCAGGAATATAGTATCGATATTTTGCAGAGTGTCCGGAAGCATTCAATGCCTGGCCGGAGTTGTTCACAATAGCGATCCCCCACGTGGGCCCCAGGGGGCCGGCGACGTGAGTGCTGAACTCTTTATAAACCGTCGCGTTCAACGTCGGATCTACCTCGATCGAGCCCAGGCAGTAAGCATTCCGAGGAGTGAACGCTGCATCCGTACCGCCCCAGTTATCGGAGGCCACGGTGCCGAGATCTCGAAGCAAATAAACCTCGTAGATCTTTCCGGAAGTCGGAGCGGTCCCTGCCTTGATTGCGAAAGATACCATAGCAGCGGGCCGCTGGTTCGTCGAGTTATCAACGGACGCGCTGGAGCGGCCGGCCGCATTCGCCAGGGATCCGAGCGTGATCGTGAAGCTGCCTTCACTATCAAATTTTGCTTGAATCTCGTTTTCGTTTGCCATTCGTTAAACCTCGGGGTCAAAGATTTTCGAGAGAGCGTCCCAGTTATTATCGACCGCGGTCTGAATCTGGGTATCCGTGCTATCGTTATTGATTCCATTCGCCGCGAAAATCCGCGTGAATTCATAGATCGATTCAGGGTTCGCCCGGAGGGCCGTCCGGATCATGTTGATCTGTCGACCGTATTCCGGGTCCGTATTCACCAGAGTCGCGAGCTCGACCTTCGCCTTCACGGCGATCGCCATGAGCAGTTTCGCCCCGAACTGGGGCTCCTTCGAATCGTTGTAGTTACTGAGCAGCGTCATTAATAGTCTCCACTTTGCACGAGCGAGAATTCGCTTTACCTTCTGTTTCCCCACGGTCCAGATAGACCGCACCACTTTTACAAAACGTCCTCGCTTTTTCATAGTGGGCACTACTGCCGACGCATTAAACGCCGTTCATCTGATGGTTGATAAAAACCTTCAGGGTATCGTTCGAGGTCTTATCAAAAGACGCACTGAATTCCGCGTGCATGAGCAGAGCCTCGCTCGCGCCTGGCGACGGATTCGTGATAATCACGTCCGCGATCCCGGTGCCGTTCGCGTCGCCCTTGGCATAGCTGACCAGATAGGTCACGATATCCGTGCCGGCTCCGGTATTGTCCGCGTCCAGGTCATTCACTTTCGGATAGCCGGAGTCCATGGCCTGATCGGAACCAGTGACCAGGCCGGCCAGGTCCGATCGATCGTTTCCCTTCGCAGGAGCAGCGGAGGCTCCGTTATAGAGCTCCATGATACCGTCGAAGGCACCGGCCCCGTCCGTAAAGTTGGTCGGGACTGCCGTATTCACTCCACGCTCGGCGTAAAAGAGATCGCCGGCATTCGTCACGATGTTATGGGTCACGAAGGTCCGCTTCTCTCCGGTCTTCTCGTTCGTCAGCACCGCGACGATCGTGCCCTTGATTTTCATTTTTTCGTTGATCATGTTAAACCCTCACTTTTGAAAATAGTTATTTGTCTTTTTCGTCGCCGTCGGTTGCCGGACCCTCCGGCATATCTTCGTCGCCTTCGGGCTGTTCTTCTTCCTTCGGAGGAACGGGAGGCTCGGGCTCTGGATCGTCCAGACTCGCGTCGATCCGGTCCTGCTGCATCATCTCCTCCGTGATCTTCGGAATACCCAGCAGATCACGGACTGCATTGATCGCAGGATCTTCAGGCGTGAGCATTGCGCCGGCGTTCGCCATATCCGCCAGGGCCTGAGTGATCTCAGTTACCTCACGGTGCTGAATCTTCTCGGTCTTCAGCGTAGGCTTCAGATCTTCCGGCCAGCCGTTCAGCGCCATGAGCGGATCGATAATATCCTTCTCGAACTGCTCCGCCAGCTCCTTCAGGGTCGAGTCGATGATCAGCGCGAAGTTGTTCGACTTATCCCGCGCCATGGCCAGAGATCCGGATCCGGTCTCTCCGACCAGCAGAGTCTCGACGCCCATGATCCGCGCGATCTCCCGGACCTTCCGCTGGATCGTTTTGTTCAGGTCGCCCAGGTTCGTCGAGCCGGCCTTCAGGAGATCCATGGTCCACTTGTAGATCGAGGAAGGCGCGCCCTTCTCGTCTTCGGTCGTATACGTCATGGAATCCAGGAAGAGCCCACGCTGAGGACTCTGCACGTGATTCTCGATAAAGTCCTTCATAGGCTGCTCGATCGAGGCCCGCTTCTCTTCGGTCATTTCGCCGGCGTCGACCATGGCCTGGAGCTCGGAGAAGGGCCCGCGCGCGATCGGCATACCTCGGCAGTCGAGCTCGTATCCCCAGCCCTCCAGCTGCTCCATTCTGAGGAGCTGCCGCGAGAGCTCCGCCATATGGCGGAAGAGTCCCAGGCCTTCCGGGGAATCGTTCAGGGAATCGTCGACCAGGTAGACAGATTTCGCCCTGGGGATATAGTGCTCGCGCATGGTCTGAGGAGATCGCTGGACGACGCCGTGAACCGTGCCGTCCTCGTCGAGGTCCCAGCGCTCGATCGTCTTCTGGGCCCTGGGCTCGATATCGAGGAGCCCGATCGAGCCGTCCTCCATTTTCTTCGCCGTCCACTCCTGCCAGGAAAAGCCCCAGTAACGAAACATAGCAGCACGCCGGACGACCCGGTGCCAGGGCGTTTCCATTTTGAAAACGGCCTCGGCGATCTTGTCCGCGATCTCCTGGCCGGCGTCACCGGAGTCTTCAGGAGGTTCGACGGTCCATTCAGGCTTCGAGATCAGGTTCAAGAAATATCGAACGCCGGCCCCGATGATCGAGACGCCCACGAGCATCTCGGAGTAGGTCTCGAACTTCTTCCTCCCGGTCAGGTCAGAATTATCCTCGACGCTCTGCACGTATCCGCCATGGACCGCGGTCCCGATCGTGCCCGCCCTCTTCGTCGGGCTCACGCGCTTCCGGCGAAAAGGAGCGAGAATATTATCAAGAAAAGATGCCATGAATTAATCCTTTCACGCTGCCCGAGGAGCCGCTCCTGGGTTCTTCGGTTTCTTGGATGATAGAAACGCGAACGCGCGAGAGCCGGCGTCCGCTTGATCTTTAAACGTGCTATTCGGGAAGACGGTCAGCTCCCGGATCAGCTCTTCATTCCATGGGCCCTTGACCAGGTGAACGTTCCCTGCTTCAGCCTGAGCTGCCCAGGGTCGCGCGCGGTCGGGCTTCGATCCCGTCTCCGGAGAAAAGTGCACTTTGAAACCGGAGAGCAGGTTCGCCAGGGTTCGCTTCTGGCTCTTCCCTGACTGCCCTGGGTCCTGGGGCAGCGACTGCCAGCATGCCCTTCCATCGTCTTCAGCAGCTTTCAAAAGGTTCCGTTCGACTTGACCGGCTGACCACTGTCCGCGCGCTACGTCGGTTATAAAATAACCGTGCTGAGGATGCCGGAGCATCTTCAAACCTACCGTATAGGCTCCATGGTCGTCACTCGCCGCAAGATCCCAGCCCCTGCATTCCATGCCTACCTCCGGAGCCGAGTCGACGATGATCAAGTCCTTTCGTTTAAACATCCCGCCGCCGCGCGGGACGGGTCGCTGCTGGAGCTGGCCGGCCACTGCATAGTCGCCGCCCCAGGATCGGAGCACTTTCTTCAGCTCCTCGATCTGCTCAAGGTCGAATCTCTCCGGCCATAGGAGCTCGCCCTCCTTCGTTCTCCAGTCTTTAAATCCGAGAGCAGTCTTTGACGGGAAAGGATGATCGCTCTCGTATTCCATCGGAAGGCATAAGTGATCATATCCGAGATCGTTCGCCAGGATATGACCCGAGACGTCGTTCTCGTGCACGCGCTGCATGATCACGACGATTGCAGAATCTTTATTATTCACGCGGGTCGGGAGGACCTCGGTGAAGAAGTGGAGGACGTCGTTCCTGATCAGCTCGGACTCCGCCTTCTTTACGTTGTGCGGATCATCGATCACCAGGAAGTCGCCACGGTGCCCGGTGCCCTGGCCATGAATACCAGCTGCCAGCTTAAAGCCCATGCTGCTATTCTCGAAGAGCTTCTTCGCGTTCTGGTCACCAGTGAGCTCGAAGCGATCGCCCCAGAACTTCCGATACTCTTCGGACTGGATCAGTCGCCTCATTTTCTTATTGTCGCGGACGGTCAGGTCCTCGGCATAGGACCACGCCACGAAGCGCTTGTCCGGCCTGTTTTGCGGGCCCCATAACCACGCCGGCCAGAATACATCCGTCCCGAGGGACTTCATGCAGCCGGGAGGCACGTTGATCAGTAGCCGGCGGATCTTTCCTTTCGCGACTGCTTCCAGGTGCTCGGCGATCACCTCGACCACGGTGCCGGAGACGAACTTCGTCCCAGGCTCCAGGACTGGCCAGGCGATATCGATAAA
>Ga0180434_10003675_pt1 | contig 19385 bp, 18 predicted proteins | sample SS_ome_7_FD_132453 | JGI IMG/M metagenome (GOLD analysis project Ga0180434, IMG submission 132453) | Hypersaline lake sediment archaeal communities from the Salton Sea, California, USA - SS_1_D_2 metaG | ecosystem: Environmental > Aquatic > Non-marine Saline and Alkaline > Hypersaline >...
CAGAATCCATTCTGGCCTCCAATGCTCGCAATTTACCGCACCCATTCTTTCTGGAATCTTGACATTATGCCAGTGATACAGATTGAACCCCCAGTACTCTACACTAGGCACGCCGTTACCATGCAGCTCGTAGATTGGAAATTCAAACGGCTCCCTGGTCTTACCAGTTATGTTCCACCGAATCTTTTTTGGTTTCGGTAGGATGACTAGTTTGTTATCGTATTCGCCGATGATTGGACACAGAAGGCAGAATGCGCGGAGTAGGAGTAGCTTTTTCTTATCCAGCTTGCATCCCCAGCTTTCTGCGATTAAGTATCGGCAAAGCCACCACGACCACCAAATACCGCAGTAGCGCAGTTTGAGTTTGTCACGGAGTCTGGCACGGAGCCCGGCATTGAGCCCGGCATCGCGCCTATCACGGAGCCCGACATCGAGCCCGGCATGGAGCCCGACATCGAGCCCGGCATGGAGCCCGTCATAGAGCCCGTCATAGAGCCCGTCATAGAGCCCGTCATAGAGCCCGCCGCTGAGCCCATCACGGAGCCCGGCATCGAGCCCGTCACGGAGCCCGGCATAGAGCCCGGCATCGAGCCCGTCACGGAGCCCGGCATGGAGCCCGGCATCGAGCCCGGCATTGAGCCCGTCATAGAGCCCGTCATAGAGCCCGGCGTGGAACCCGTCATAGAGCCCGGCGTGGAACCCGCTATTGAGCTTGCTCGATAGAATTTGCGATAATGCCAGATATCCCAGCGTATTTGCTGGAACGGTTTGGCTTGCCATTACAGCGTGGATTATCTCGCGAGCACGATCAAAGTCAGTTGGTTTTAGATCATCGATCTGCACTTTTTTCGTCATTATGTCCTCTTTTAGCAAAAAGCTCGCTTAGTCTTTTGGTGAGCCTTGGTCCATGAAAATGGTAAGAAACCCGCCTATAATTGGCGCAGAATGTCGCACAGATTTGTCTGCTGACAGACAGATTTTATCGCAAATCCCAGAGGCCCATCATTCGCTGCTTCGGCTGCATGCCTTTGCCTACTTTTGGAATGAGCCGCAACGGCTTGGGGAAGTTGAAAGGCGGCAGGCATAGATTGTAGAAGCCTCCGCCGTATTTATACGTGTCCCGGTTGGCCTCGGTGGCAGGGAAGTGGTTGATCAACAGCCACTTCGTTTTGGTAGCGAGTACCTGCTGAATAGCTAAGTATGCATCCCACACCGACAGGTGCTGAATGACGTCTTTCACGATGACTGCATCACAAGCGGGCAACACGTCAGTCGTGATGTCCCGGACCAAAAATCTTATGCTTTTGGTACTGTACTTGCGATTGCAGTCATCGATCATATCCTTCACAATGTCGACGCCGATGTACTTAACTTTGGCGTCCTTGAGCAAGTGCTGCATGAAGTGAAAATCTCCGCAGCCTGCGTCCAGTACGCTGCGAATCTTGAACTCTTCAATCAGCTTGGCAAGAAGCTCGCGATAGGTGGCCGTAGCCGCCAATGTCGAACCGCCGCCGGATGCAGTTTGCTTGTTCTTCCAGCCACAGTTCTTGTATATTTCGCTGAACTTCTCGCGGAGCGTAATAATTACGTCCATTGCTCTATCACTTTATAATGCCGTTTTTACCAGAGTAAATTAGGGATAAACCATCCCAACGAAGCGTGCATTTCTATTTTGCTGCCATAATCGGCTGCTGTCAAGGGCATAGCTAAAAAACAGGCCGGCATAGAACACGCCGGCCTGCCAGATCAGCACCGCCTTCTGCCGAAGGTTATTCGCATTGTAGTAAAACCCCCGAGCCAGTCAACGCGACGAAGCGGGTTTTTTCGCGGACCGGCTCGGGAGCCCGATGACTTACAGTCGGCTCTTCAATCTTCGCATTCTTGCAACCTGTTCTGGTGTGACTTTCTCGTTTGGCCCTAGCCGCTTTTCTTTACGCAATATTCCTGTCATTACCTGAGCCAGTTTTTTGTCGCTGTACCACCAAAGCCCCCGTAGCAATTTATTTTTCTGCTCTTCCTTCATTCCCTTGAAAAAAGCGATCAGATCTTTGTCATCGCCCTCCATGATTTCGCTGAAACTGGGAGGCGCCTCTTCTAGTCCGCCAGGCGCAGCCGCTCCTGTTGGCGGCCCCTGTATTCCACCGCTTGCCGTTCCTGTCTCGGCTCCAGGCGTCGCTGTAGTCACCCCCGACGCAGTTGCGCCAGGTTCTTTCAGCGAAATGGTGTTTGTTGCAGCCGCCGCCTCTGCGGGCGTTTCTGGCTGCGCCGCGTCCATCGGCGTCGTATCGCCGTAGGCGCCTCCCAGCGGCTTATAGTCCTGCGTGGCCAAAAGTCCAATATCGTGGGCTTTGCCCAATCCCCAGTTGATGATCGGATCCAAGATCCCCGTAGGCAGCATCATGCCTACGGCTCCCGTACCGGCCATCAGCATTCCTGCGAGCTCGTTTTTACCCATCAGAGCCATTGCCCCGCCGACCAGCGCCAGCGGAATGCCGAGAGCTACTCCGAGCTTGTGGTGAACCGGCGTTTGCGGATCGGTAAACCAACCTGTAATCCGCTTCATGATACCGGGATCTTGCAGCATCTGCTCCACGTCTTGCGACGATAAACCCCCTTGCGTGACTGTTCCGAAATCTTTGAGAATGTTTGCCAGCGTTTCCCTGTCCGGCGGCCCGCCGGCAAATACCTTTGCCATCTTCCGACCGTACTTTGCAGGATCGTTTGCCGCTTCGGCCGCAATTCGCTGCATGATATATTCGCGCAGCTCTTTTTCGACCGGCTTCCAGCCGTTTACGCCTCGTTGCTTAATAAGCATTTCGGCCCGAGCAAACTGTTTCGGTTTCCAAATTTGGTCTGGGCTGGGCATTGCTTTTGCATATTTCTGGGCCTTTGCGTACAGGGCACTTTCCGGATCGAGTGGCTTTCCCCAGGGATCAACGGGCGGCTGCATTGCCATCTCTACTTGCCCCGACTGATTCGGCTGTCCTGGCGTCGGCTGTGTTGGCTGGCCTGTGGGCGGCTGTTGTTGGCCTTGTGCTAGCTGTGGCTGTCCTGTAGGCGAAGCAGGCTGCGGACTTGGTGTTGGCGCTTGGTTTCTCATGCTATTGGCAATTTCGGCCCGCATTTTCGCTTCTGCAAAATCGAACTCTGGACCGCTCTTACGGCCCCCGGCCGCCACCATTGCGTACGCAGCAATCTGTCTGTTTAAGTCTTCGAGCGAAATCTCTTGCCGGTTGGCATACCTTTGAAGTGCATTCGGCACGTCGGCCGTAAGCTGATTCAAATTAGCCGTATTTTTTGCCAGCTCTTCCGCACTTCCCGCTTCCGCTATGCCTCTCATGACGTTGTCCGCTACTTTGCTCGTTCCGATAAGAGCCGCAAGTGGGCCAACCGTTTGTGCGCCGGGGATTTTCGCTAAATGGGGCAAGGCTGCTTTTCCTCCCTTGGCGCCGGCATAAGTCGCTATAGGCCATGTAGTGGCAGACGTCATACCGCCGCCATATGCGTGCAGCGCTTTGTCGCTCGGCAGCATATAACTGCTCGGACTGTAAAGTCTGCCTGGTCCTTTCGGCGCATACCGTGACTGGGCCTTCATATAAGTTTCCGATTCCGGATGGAGCTTGCTGCCTATCATAGTTACCGGATCGCGTAGTCTGAACCCGCCGGGCAACGGCAAACCTTGCGACCGCTGCTTGGCATACGCGCCAAAATACATCGGCTGAAACCCTTGCCACATTTCCCGCCAAAACGACGGAGTTTCATCCGGCCTGTAACCCCATCCCTTGTTATAGCCGACCACTTCCGCTCCCGCCTTCCGAAGAGCAGAGTAGTCTGCTCCGGACTGCGACGGCGCCGGAGCAGACTGGCTCTGCGGAGCGGATTCAAAGAATTCGTGCCAGGCGTCGTCGAGCTCCGGGTCGGATGCGGCTTCCTTGAGCACTGCATCCGCCATCTGCTCGAACGACATGCCGCGGGCAATACAGCCCATCAACGTATTGTGACAGTGCGCTCGCTTGGTTCTTGTTCGGTAATCGCTGGTTGTCGTTTGGGCAGGCGCCATGTTTACCTGCGATGTGGGTAGTCCTGTGCCGCTACTGGCAGGTACGTTTGCTGCAGCGCGTCCAAACACGGGGCTGTTGAGTATACTGGGCAGCTGCACAGCCTCTTTGTCATACGGCCATACCGCCCGCGCTTTGCGCTTGCGATATTTGCGATTGGAAAACTCATCCTTGAAATTATCGTCGTCCTTGACGAATTTTCGTAGGGCGGAATAGTTTTTATCGAGTGCTATCGGATCCATAGCTATACCTTAAAAGATGCTTTTGCCGGTGCTGAACGGATTGCTCGCCATCGTGCCATACTGCGGGCCGCCTGCCAGCATGCCGGTCTGCGCCAAGTTCTGTTTCATCTGCGGAGCGCTGGACTGCATTGGCTGGCCGCCAAACATCGGCTGTCCGCTCTGCGGTGCCGGCCAGCCTGGCGGGACCGGCATGCCTCTTTGCGCCCGCATCGTTGCTACAGTATTCTGCAGCTTTTTGTTCGCCGCCGCTGCTTCTTGCGCAGCTCTAGTTTTCCGTCTTTCTATGTTTGCAGCCAACTGCCCTTGATATTGGGCTTTTCCTCTATTGAACTCCTGCATCTTCTCCGCAGCGAGCGCATCTGACGATCCCGGTGCCGGCGCTTGGTTCGGGTCATACATTGACGGTACACCCCGCTGGCCAGGAATCGGCTTTCCCGTGTATGGACTCACGCCGCCTGCAACGCTTGGCTTCTGTGACAAGGGGCCAAGCATGTTGAAGCTGCTGCTCAACGCTGTTTGTGCCGGCATCGTCGGCGGTGGAGCCGGCGGCGTCCAGTGTTTGCCCCAGCCTTGCTCTTTGGCATTCTGAGCAATTGCCGATGTCGGTGCCGTTTCTTGTCCTTTAGCCTTCGCAATCATATCGTCGAAATGCTTGGCTGTCTCCGGGTTCCTTTCGCGATTGGCTTCGGCAGCTCGCTGCCATCGTTCTATCTTGCTGCCGCCAGCAGTCTCTTCGCGCATGCGCTGCAAATATCCGGGTACATCCCGCACCCTGTTGACAAACTGTGGCCCTCCCCTTGTGGCATTGCCGAACACGTCAGGCTGCGCACCGCCGCCTGCATACCAATCTTGGAGACGTGCTGCGTTCTCGGCGTCCTGCCTCGCTTGTGCCCCTGTCCACGTCTTCATCGCGTTCTCGTACAGCCGGCGTCTTTCGGGCGGAAGATCCTTGATGAAGCCCATAGGGTCTTCTTGCGGCGCTTGAGCCGTCTCTGCCGGCTGTTGCAAGGTTCCACCCGGAACCGACAAGTCGGGGCCTCCAGGATTGAACATAGGCTGGTGGCTGAGCCCCTTGGCGCCGTAACTGCTCGCAGGCGACGGCAGCGTGGGCGAAAGGTCCAAATTTTGTAGGCCTGGGCCTGATTGTGAATACCAATTCTGTGGACCGGATGCCTGCGACAACTCTTGCTTTGTCTGAGCAGCGCGTTCTGCCTGCGCTGTAGGCTCAAAAGGCCCGGCAGTAGGAGTGCTACTGTTGCTCGTCGTGGGCTGTTGTCGCTCGTTCCACCAGTCCGTGTCGGCCTGGCGGGCAGCTTGCTGCGCTGGCGTCGATTCGTCTTCCGTGGGATTGGCATACCACTTTTGCGCTTCAGACGAAAAGGGATCTTCGAAATAATCTATATCCGGCCACGCCTCCGTCAGACTTGGCAGGGCTGCGACCTTCAACAGACCGCTCGCCGCTTCCAGCAATTCTTTAGTCGTCATATCCTTTGCTCCTGAATGGCTCCACGCAGTTAGCGGTTTTGGAACGCTTTGATGACCGGACCGAAATCGGGGTGCGGTTGTACAGCCTTCGCCCCAGTCACCGTGTTTACCCCTCGCACTGCCGGACGCATCGCAGCCCTGCGAAGCTGCGAATACACCTGATTGCCCGTCGTGCCAAATCTGGCAGCCTGCTGCGCCAGCGTCCATTTAAGCTTCGGCGACACGTTTGTCGGCATAGTGCCTGCAGCACGATTCTTGAACATCTCCACATTGCGAGGCAAAGGCTTAGCGGCAATGTTTGCACCGGTGGCTGCGCCCGCAGGCGCCGTGCCCGGAACAGCAGCGCCACGAACAGTCCCGGCCGGTGTCGCACTCGTCTTCCACAGGCCGAGAGCACCCAACAAAGCCTTCTTTATCATGACTTTCCTGGTATACGACTTCGACGGCGCTCTTTTGGGCTTGCCCATTCCGCTGCATGCAGCCTTTGCGCGGCCTTTTTCGCCAATGGGAATACCGATCGGGCCCTTGCCCTTGCCACGGCCTAACCCGCGGCCTTTGCCTTGGGAGCGGATTTTGCTGCCTGGGCAAGCTTCGGCCTTGGCCTCGGCTTCCATCTTGTCGAGCCTGGTATAGTAGTCTTTGAACTCTTCAAGATGGTCCTTGGCAATTTCTCTCGCCTTGGCCGGATCGGGTGTGTGTTCCTTCTCAACCTTCACGCCCATCCGAAGCTGCTTGGCCGAGTAGTTCTTCGAGGACTTGCCCTTGGCCTTACCGCCGGGGATCAGATCCTTGACCTTGGCCTCCTTCTCGCCGATGCCCGGATACTTGGCATGCACCTTGGCACGGACCTGCGCCTTTTCGCTGGAACTGCCATGCTGCGACACTCGAGCCAGCGCATTTCGGGCGTGTGCCTTGTCGGGAATAGGATAATTCCCGGATTCCGCTTTCTCGCCCTTATTTTCAGCCTTCGACGGAATAGCAAAGTCCTTCTTCTTGATCTTCGTCCGGGCCTTCGTCGTCAGCATCTTGGCCTTCTTCTCGCCAATAGGAATGCCGATCGGCCCCTTGCCCTTGCCTCGACCCAGCCCGCGGCCTTTTCCCTTGGAACGGATCTTGCTGCCGGGACACGGCTTGTCCTTTTTGCTGCTCTCGGCCAGCTTAAACATCAGAGCGTCTGCAAAATCGAGTGCGTTTGTAGTCATCGCTTCTTTTTCCTCGTCTTTCTTTTTTGGTTTACGACTAGCCAGCCAAGCACCAAGTCCGCCACCTCCAAGCACAGCAGCCGGTAAACCAATCTGCGCCCATGCCGGCATACTCTTGTATTTGCTCAGCAGATTTTCGAGGAAACCCGGTTTATAGGGTACCGCCTTCGAACTGAGCGAGGCGGGCGCTGCCGCAAGCTGCTGCAGCCGAGCAGGGCGATCGACTTTTCCAGTGCCAACTCTTAACATAGAACCGTCGCGTTGTAGCGCGCCACTAGCAACAGGGCCTGGATCGCCGTGCAAAACTGCTTTAGCTTTAGTCGGCTTGTATCGTCCTAGCAAATAATCCAGGAATCCGCCTTCGTCGATCGACGGCCCGCCTTTGCCTGTCGCAATCTCCCGCAATTCGCTTATAGATGGTCGTCCTGCTGCGACCGCAGGAGGCTTCGGGAGAGCGTCTAGTATTTTGTATAGCCGCGCGGAATCACCGCCAAGCTGGCGATGAAGTATCCGTCCGGCCGGTGTTTTCAGTACACTTTCTGGATCGTCGAGAAACGGTTCGGCAAAGGTATGCAGTTTCCTGCCCAATGTTTGCCTTTGCTTTGCAGACATCCTGTCCATTATTTGTTGCATCGGATAACCTGCCTCTGCTGTAGCCGCATCGGCTAAAAGATCTCGCTCGGCAGGCGTGAAACCGCTGCCCCCGACTGCACGTGTCAGTTTTTGCACCAGCGACGGTTCTGGACTGGCCAAACTCAAATAGCGCTCGGCTTCGGCGCCTGGCAAGCCTGCAATATTACGCGCTGCCGTCGCCATCGGCGACGAAGGCTCTCGCCGTACAGCCGCTGACGGCGGAACAATGCCAGCAGGCAACTCTGCACTCTCTTTGCCGAGCATCGCCGCAAACTGGGGGGCGGCCAAACTCTGCATAGCGCGTAACTGTCGTGATTGCATGGCCATATCTCTATCCTTTTGTACTGCAGGGTCTGATAAATAGTCCCGACGAGTTGCGCCCTCGGGCAGCCTCGTCATCATTTCTCTTATGCCCTCGTTTTCGGCTTTACGGCTAAAATAGGCCGTTAGCGCTGCCAACGTGCCCGCACCTAGCCCGCCCAAACCGGCACCGATTCCAGCGCCCCTTGCACCGCCTATGCCGCTGCCTAACATGCCGCCACCCAGAGCGCCCGCTCCGCCAAGCAGCAAGGCGGCTAACAGTGCCTGCTTGCTGGGCGAAGCCATCATTTCAGGTAATGGTGTGCCATAACTCTTGAAGATCCGCGGAAGCAGATGGCTTGTCTCTTTCTCGATGGCTGCCTGCTCGTCGTCCGTGAGTTTTCGGCGAGCTCGGGCGGGCAAATATTGCTGCAAGGCCAGCTGCGTTGCATCATAATCGCTTTTCTTCTGCATTTTTGCCTTATGGCCCAACAGCACGTTGTCGCCTTTGCGGCCGTTGGGATATTTGTCTGCCAGCCATTCCATAAGGCCTAGTTCGCCGCCTTGCGTAAAGAACGACAGCTTTTGTGGGCCTTTGCGAGTCTTGCGGAAGATATCGAGTCCGAGGGCTTCACGATCACGGAGCAGCAGATCGCCCATATCCAGAGACGGGAGCCCGCCTTTTTTCTCCATGCCTTTGCCAGAATCTTTTACGGTTTTCACTTCTTTTCTCCTGTTAAATCGTGTTCCCGTGCGACCCTGTTATTTCGCTTCCGCATCTTTCCAGGTCGTCCTCACTCCCTTGTCTCCGTATTCGGCCGCTAGCATCGCCTGTACGGCTCGCTGTATGTCTTTCCGCTGTTCTTCATCACACGTCCATCCGTAGGAATATTCTACAGACCCGTCGTCCCACTCGGTTACATCCTCCAAGAATATAACTGGACCACGTATTCTCTTCCATGAAACGCGGGCCGCATGTATTGGTATCCACTCCCACTCAAACAAGCTAATCTGCCGGCCTTTAATCCGCGTTGTATGCCAGATACCCACTACCGTGCCAACCAGCCTGCGATATCGCACCCGGACCACTTCTTCGACGATCACAACAATTTCGGCTCGTTCTGTTTTCCATCTATCTTCCACCGTCGGGTCCGACTCCGATATGCACGCCGTATGCATCGTAGCCTCGACTTCGACCCATGCAAAAATCAACGCGAGTATGATTCCATTTCCTACCATGACAGGCTCACAGTCGCCATCTGTTTATGCAAAATCCTAGCCACACGAAAAACGCGCAGAGAGCTCCGATCATAACAGCTATGCATCCGCCAAACCTCGCACAAGAGAGCCACAACCGTTCGTATCCGGGATCGGGCGGACCGTTCCAAACGCCTACCAAAAACGCACCTGCCTGATACAGTCCAACTACTGCCAATATCGCTATTACAATAAAAGATAGGTGTTTCATTGCTTTTTGTCCCTGCGGGCTACCCACTCAACAACCACGTCAGTCACCGATGCCTCTTCACCCATTGCCAACCACAAATCTATCATCTCGTCGTTATGATCCTCAAACAATTGCATAATCCGATCATCGCTGATCGGCACCAACTCCCTTCTTTTCGCTTCTGCTACGTCGCACAGTCGCAGTCCCGGCGTGCAGTTCTCGCACGTTTTTTGATGTTCATCTAGCCACCGGGACCACTCCGAGGGAAACGTCAACCACGGCGGTTTCGGCTCTTCGTCTGTTGGCGGGTTGCAATCTCCTGCACAGCCCTGCGTCAACACGATTACCAGGCCGAAGATAGTCATGGCCACAATCAAAACGAACATGAATTGTACTTTGATGCGCCCGTTCATTTCACGTTCTCTTTGGTCATTTTTATGTTGTACAAATCGTCAATGTCTGCGGTGTTGGCACTCGCCATTCGCCACAACACCAGCAGAAACGCCCATTGCAAGACTTCCAGTAGTGTTTCCATTTTTCAATCGGCCACAATGATACAGGCGTACCAAATTCCGTTCCGGCCCATTGCCATCGCTCCGCCCCAGTATTTGTGTCGCTTACTTGCCACGCGCCAATGGCCGCTGCTGTATTTCCAGCATTTGAACATCTCGTAGCCGAGAGCCTTCATCGACTCGTGCTGTTGCCACTTCCAGCTTTCGGCTGCAATCTCGGCAAAACCATATCCAGGCATTTTAGCCTGCAGTTCCCGGTATCGCCTATCCCAAAGCTGGTGGCCCTGCAATTGGCGGTCCGCTTGGTATTGCGCGTGTTTACCCGCCGCCTCGATCAGGATCTCGCGCGGCTCGCTCTTCTGCACATTGCCGCCATTGAATACATTGCCGCCGTCGACCAGTCCCTGCATGGATGCCGGCAGCGTATTTTCGTCCGGCAGCGGAGGTATCGGCGCCGGCGGAGGAACATAATACTCCATCACCGGCATTTGTGCCTCCTCGCACACGATGCAAGGCGGTCCGAACAAAATCGTAATAGCTAGCAGTATGCCGGTCATTGTCTTAGTCCGTAATTGGCTTCAATCCGACTCCGTAACAATCACAGTTCTTTTTGACGGGCGGACCGCATATGCCCACTTCGCATATTCGCAGTCCAGCCCATTCCCCGAGCAACGTCCGCATGCCGTCAGGCAATACCCGCCAGCAGTCCGTTGGATGCCGGTGGATGCCCCAATTCAGTCCGGGGCATATCACAATGACTATGCCGCCCGGCCGGCACACTCGCACCAGCTCCTTGATCCATTTCCACGGCATGGGCACATGCTCCATGCATTGGCCGGAAATGACCATGTCATAGGTATCGTCGTCTATCGGCCAGCGGTAGTTCGTCTCGCTGACGATGTCCACGTTCGGACCTGCAGCGATGTCCATTCCCTCGTACAGCAGCCCCTTCGTCTCACACATGTTCCGATAGCAGCCGTTGACATTGTAGGCGCCGACATCGAGCACGTTGTGCGTGATGTTGCTGGCGTACTTGGCAACAAGCGTTTCCATCAGCTTCATGCTGCTTTGGTGCATAGTACTTACCTTCTTTTCAACCAAGCTGGCTCTACTCGTTTGACGGCTTTTCGCTGTTTTCCGTACTGGCCTTGATAGTACGGCGACTGCCAAGCCCAATCACGCAGCCTATTCATTACTAGGTCTCTGTTCCAGCCCAGCTCCTGTCCCGGTCGCATCCTGGCTAGCGGAGTCAATGCACGGATTTCCCCACCGATTATATTCCGCCCGGCGACTTTACGCTTTAGCAGATTTTGATAACGTGCTGGCGGAGCAAAACTGTGAATGATCGGATTGAACGCCGTGGGCGACGTCTTCATGGGATTGTTTGCTTCCACTTGCGGCATCTCTGCCGGCAGTTGTTTCGCGGGCGCCGTCGGCGATGGCGGCAAACCTCCCATAGCGCCTTGCGTGCCTAACATCGATGGCGACAAACCCAACTTCTTCGGGATGCTTGTCATCAAGCCCACGTTAGCTCCAGGCGCCGTACCTCCGGCAGCCGCGCCCGCAAATGGGCCAGGCTTCGGGGTTGCAGCTGCTTTAGCCATGTCCGGCTGTTTGGGCATTTGAGCGGCCCACGCAGCCAGCTTCTTGTACTTCCAATTCTTCCACACGCGATCGATATCGTCGAGCGTGTCCTGTCCAAACGACATCATCCTGTCGACCCGCGGCTTGCGTTTTCCTTCCATGATCGCCGTAATTTTCATCGGTGTAGCATGGGTCTTCTTGGGCGTGCATTTCGTTACTTTGGTCATAGTGATAAAGCCGCCTTGTTTTGGCATCTGCGGCGGCTGTGGCACAGGCGCCGCAAACGGATTGGCCGTATTTGATGCCGGCGGCCAGCCAGCCGGAGGTTTTGGCGACGGGAATGCGTTTTGCAGCCGCTGCATCAGCTGCTGCCATTTCGACGCCTTCTGCTGATTGGCAGCATCGAGCACGGCACCGAAGTTGGTGATCTTTGGCGCAGCTTGTGGTTGTTGCGGCTGCTGCGGCGGTTGTGGGGCTGCATTGGCCATTTTGGATCCTGTAAAAGATGCAGGCAGCCGTCCAGCGCCTGTCTTGGCGCGGACGGCGCTGGACAGGCTGGCCTGCGGAGCGGATAGATCGTTTGCTGTTTTGTTTGCGCCAGGCGTTTTGCCCATTACGATTCGCAGCAACTGTTCGGCGAGTACTCGCTTGTCTTCTGGCTCCCGGCTGAGCAGCTTTATGAGTTGGAATGCATTGGGCTCATAATAGCGAGTAGGTTTTACATCGTTTTTGAAATCTGATTCGTGGTTTTTCAGCCACCAGTCGATTGCTTTGTAGGCTTCGTCGAGCGAGTCTACGTGGTGCCCAAATGTCTTGGCGTATTCTCGTTTGATAGGAACAGCCCATGCCGGCAGCTCTGTTTGCGACGTTGCATACCACCAAAATTCCGATGGTACAGGTGTACGGCCCGGTAAAGTCCGTCCAGCAGTCGTTCGGTGCGGTACAGTTTGCGACTTTAGATCAGCCGCAAATGGCCTAGTCTGCATAGCGCCATGCAATAATTCATGGCCCAATGCCATATCGGGGTGTCCATGCGGACTCGCCGCTGCAACATAGATATTTCCTGGGGTGCTTTTGCCTGTCAGCCTGTTTATACGTCGGATATGTACACCAAGTGCGCCGCCTCGAAGCGCAGGTGCATCTACCAACGTAATATCTCGTGGTTTTCCTACTTGGCCGGGTATCACTTTTAACAGCTTATCGCTAGGATATTTCTGCGTCCTTTTTACAGCCTCTCCCAGGCCGCCCGGCACGTCGGCATAATCGGAACGAATTTGGTCTGCCAACGATCGTCTAATTTCCTTTGTCGGCGCTCCTGGTGGAATGAATTGCTTGCCCGGTCGCGGGCTCAAACGTCGCAACGCTAACAAAGCCAGCCCGCCCAATGCCCCTCCGCCTGCCCCCAAAAGTCCCCCAGTCAGCATGCGGCCTGCCAAAGTATCGTCTTCGTCCCTGGAGTCGTCGGCGATTCCACTCAAAGCGCCCATCAGTCCGCCAAGAGCAGCGCCGCCACCGCCCCACCGAACCCAATCGTTGTTCTTCGCCCAGTCCAGCCAATTGGTGCCGGCCAGCTTCTGCAGCGGGGCATAATCTGTCTGTCGGCAGACAGATTTTTCGGCCGCTGCCGTGACGGTCATTCCCGAGGTTGCAAATCGAAAGCCTCCTTGGTTGCGTGTTGGTGAGCCTGGTCCCGCGCCTAGCTGATTCGACGCGATCGGCGGGCCCAGAGCGTTCTTCTGCCCCCAGAGCGGCCCCATCTGCTGCACGGCTTGCTCGGGCCGCCCTGTAGCCGTCTGGACAGGCTGGAAGTTGACGGCATTGGTAGGCATACCCGATAGACTGCCGAGAGCAGCCCGCTTGGTTGCCGCAAAAAGTGCTGGTATTGCTAGCTGAACAGGATCTGCAGAAACAGGCGCTGTGCCTGTGTGGTTTGGCGACAATCTGGGTAATCTGGGTAATCTGGGCAATCTCGGGGCAGCTACGGCACTCCTTTGAGGGGTTTGAGCGGCTTTACTCAGCTTCGCCCTGCTGTCGGGCCCAGATTTGCTGGCAATTAGCCGCAGCACACGGTCAGCTGCTGGCGGGCTATCGATCGCCCCGCTTCCCTCATAGCAATCTTGACTACCTTGTTGCATATTCTCGGCACACCCCGCTGCCTTGGCTAAAGTCCGGCCAATCGGCAATCGCATTGCATATTGGCCGAGGCTTTGAAGGGCTTTGCCCCCTTCTGCCTTCTCGAAAGCCACCTTTGGACGCATATCGGGCTTTGGGGGCTCCAGAGCTTGATCGTAGGCCGCCTGGGCGTCTAGCGGGGGCTGCTTTGGGACAGCCGGCTTGGGAGCCGGTTTTGGTTTGGGGCCGTCTACGGGCTTCGTAGTGCCCAATTTGGGCGGCTTTAGCTCGATGCTGGCGTCTTTGCCAAGGAGCTTGGCCAGGAGCGATCGCTTGGCCTGGCGTTTGGCCTCCGCCTTCTCGACTTCCTCTTTAGCCAAATGCCATGGACTGGCTTCATCCGAATATACCCAGTCTTTAGAGGGGTAGTGCTGGCTGTAAAACCAAGGAAGGTCGTCGCTATCAAAATCCTTTGCTGCTCGAAGGCGTCTGGCAGCCTCAGCAGCATCAAACTCCTCCGTTTCGCCGGTGTCCAAGTTGATATGCGAGCGATAGGGACTGAACCGCAGCTTGTGGCCCAACTCCTTAGCGTAGCGGGCTAAAATATCAGTAAAATCCGCTGCTTTGGCGGGATCGTTCCAAGCAGACTGGGGCAGAGACATGAGATACCGCTCGTAAACGCCACCGGGAAAGTCGTAGCCGTAGGCTTTCTTCTCTTGCGGCGCAGTCTTTTTAACCCTTTTGGGGAGTTTCTTCCCTTTGGGAGTGTGCTTCTCCCATCGCTTAGCCATCTCGGGATGATTGGCATACATCCATTTTCTTTGAGCTTCGCTGGAAAAGGGCATCCGTGTCCGCTCCTGGCCTACCGTGGCCTAATGGATGTGAATTGTCCGCGCCAACAGAAGTATCGCAGGGATCGGGGGAATGGTCAAGCTCGTTTCTGATAGCTAAAAAAGCCCCTTGAAAGGGGCACTCTCGTCAATTCATCGCAGCCCTTGCCGCCTGTATGCGGGCATAAACCTCCACCGCATACTGGACTGTTTCCTGTCGTGACGGCGGCTCGCCCATTCGGGCAAACCATTTACCCGCCAACCTTCCGGCCGCCCCAATGTCGGTCTCGAACAGTTCGCCGAACCGCTCCAGCTCCGCTTCGGGCAGATCTTCCGGAAAATCTACTCCCCGCTCCAAAATCAAAATATAGTTGATGAAGAAACTTCCGGCTTCAATGTGGTGCATGAAAATGCCTCCTTTGAATGAATTTGATTGTTTAGTCTGCCGATAGACTAATTGAATTCACGGCAGTCGGCGCGCCGATTAGGTCCAGTCCTGTATCCAGCAATCAATAAACCGACCAGGCCATTCGGCATTGATCCGGCTCGGAAAGCCCTCCTGGTCGATATAGGCGTTTACAGCTTTTCGGCATAGCTCGCGGGTGCGAGCTTGCACAGCGAGGGTTTCGCTGTCTTCGTGGTACCGCATTCGCACTTTACCTCGGGCTATAGCCCCTACTGGCCCGGGGTGTTCCCCGTCCACCTCGATCAACTTTCCGCGATAGTAATACCACGCACGCACAGGTCAGTTCTCCTTGACCGGCTCAAACCGATAAAAAGCAAAAGAAGTTTCAACTTGTTCGCCGGCCGGCAGCCGGCGGAGAACGTCGAACTTGTGGGATCCCAGGTGCTTCGCCACCCGGATGACTTCAGCGGCTTTATCTTTCTGGGCGCAAACGCGCTCTACAGAGCCGTCGCCCTTATCCACCCTAATCAGCATATTCATCGTCTTCTCCTTATTGCGCAATACAACAGGGCAGCGATAGACTGCCCTGCTGCCCGCAGATTTTGGTAAACGGCAATGATGCCGCACTCTGTCCTTATGGTCGGTAGTGTTCCGACTCCGTCCACGGCGCTACGGCGTTGGGAATGTAGTTGATACCGCCCGCTCCGTGCGGATAAGCTGCACCGTTTTCTCCGAACTCGACAAGATCGCCAGGATCGTATTCGCCTTCTGGTATCGCATAAAGAGCGCGATGCTCCCTAAACCGTTCGTTATACGCAGCGAGACAATCTTTTTGCCATCGCTCGTACGCATCATCCCAACTATCCGCTCTTCGCTTATCCATGTTCTCCTCTATACTGATTCCGGTTCTGGCGTTTAGGATCTGGGAAAGCTCGTCAAACGAAAACGGGCGGTACTCTCCCAGTACCCTAAATGCATTGTCTATGCCCGCATCGATCGATCTTCGATTGGGCAGGATCTTATCCAAGTAATCCTCCGCCGTTCCGTGCGAATGGCCGTAGAGATTCCATCCGCCGGCGTGAGAACCATACCAAATAGCACTCGCGATATGGTGGGCATAAAATCTCTGGCTTTGGATTTTGCCGGTGTACTCTACATAGTGCCTATTGAAAAGCGGCGCGATCTCGTGCCTATCATGATTGCCCCAGATCAGGTTGATAGTCCTGCACTCGATTTGATCCCGCAACAGGCCGGCATATTGTCTGATTCGGCTCGGAGGCCCGAAACAGAAGTCCCCCAAATGCCACAGAATATCTCCCGGCTTTACCACCGCGTTGATTCGATCCAGGATATACCGGTCATGCCGTTGCATCGCCGCATCCGACGGCTGCCATCCATCCGGATTGTTTCTACTCCTCATGGGATGCCTGGCATCAAGGTGCTCCAATTCCTCCGTAGTTAAGCAAAAACGACGGCCCGTATAAATCGGAATCCGTCGATGGCTAAAATGCGTATCCGCCGTGAAGTAAATACTCGTATCAACCTCCCTTTGTTTGAGTTGCAGAAATCCCGCTGTTTTTGCAAAACAGCTATCTAGCACCGCCCGCGGGAGTCGAACCCGCCTTGGCCGGATTGAAAGCCGGCTGCATTCCCACGATTGCTAGAGCGGTTTTGGCTCATTGCATAAGCCAACTTTGAATGTCACACGGCTGAAAGCCGTCATTTACAAATTTCGATACCTTTTTGTAAATGTAGTGGCAGCATGGCTCGTTGCCTCGCCGGGTTTTAGCCTCAGCTTGTCGATAGGGGCGGCCTCGCAGGAAAGCGTAGGCCAATTGGGCGTACCGGGCTTCGACGCGTAGTCGCCCTCGCCGGTGTTCGGCCAGCGCGCACCGGGTTTCGATATCGGAGGTGCGAGCAGCTTCGAGCCGATTGATCCTGGCCTCTTCGGCCAGGGATTTGACGTTGACCTTGAGTTTGGCCAACGCCGAGTAGAGTGCGTCCGTAATCATCGCAGTTCTCCAGAAAGTAGGAATGTGAACAAACCAAACCTACCTAATGGAGGGGGCGGACGTGCGTATTCATGTGAATGGCATGGCTGCAATACGTTGTATGTGCCAGAATTGTTCAGTGGCAGTATCGCACAGATTCGCTGGGCAGTCAAGTGCAAACATTCTCCTCCTTTTCTGGCAACTATACCTTTTGGGTATACTGCCACTTGCCGTCGCAGACGAGCCTGATAGCCTCGTCTGAATCGACGGCATCGACAGTGCCAATAGTATAAGTATCGGCATCCTTGATTAACTTTTGTAGGGCGTTGAGCGTTCGATCGAACGCTCTGCCCTGCTTTGCGACGTGGACGATTCGCAGCCCCGGGTTTACAATTTCAATCGCGTGAAATCGCATCTTCCCGCCTATCCACGAAGCTGATATCTTTGAGGTCGCTTTGCTGTACCGGACCTGCAATAGCGCAAATCCGGGCGAGTACTGCTTGGACGAGTTTGTACCGGGAACGAACTGAATCTCCTCTGACGCAGGCCAACACATCCCGCAGAATTTTCGCCTCCGCTTTAGATAGCAAGAGGAGCTCGGTCGTCTCGACTGGTCCGTTCTTTTTTTCCCAGGCAGCGACAACTTTATCGACGTCTTCGGCAGAAATGTCGCGGCCGACGATCTGTATGGAGTTGTTGCTGTCCCATAGGACGAGCTGTTTTCCGAGTGTGATCTCCTGTTCGCTCCGGTGAGCGCAAATGAAATGTTCCATTTCCGCTTTGGTGACCGTAAGGCATTCTGCCTTCACGCTGCCGTCGTCGCAGAGTTCGACTGAAATATCTTTCCCGCCGGCCTCGACGACGACTTGGTTGAGCCTTGGCGGGCCTTTTTCTATCGCGGTGGCAGCTTCGTCGAGGGTCAGTCGCCTCACTTTAGGGGTTATCGTCCTATGTACCCCTGCATAGCCATTGTGCCTAATACCGTGGGTCACGTACAGCCATGTCCCGTCCGTAGGCGTGTTGTACTTGCGCCATCCGTGCTGGCAGGCCATGTCTTGCATCGCAGCCGCCAATGCGGGCGTTTTGCAGTCTACAGCCCAGGGTGCGGTATTCGCCATTTTCGTTCTCTCCTTTTGCCGCTCTGCGGCCTGGTTAATAGTTTGCTTCGGAAACTGCCGAAGCAATGAATAGTTGTCCGTATTAAAATGCCTTGTTTCTGTCTATTCTTGCTGCGTTTCCTTGGAACGAAGTGTCGCTGTGTATTCCACTTTCAGTTATCGGCGCTGCAAGCCATTATCGTGAACAGGCCTACTCTTGTTTCTGATGGCTAAAAACGGGCGCAACTAAATTAGCTGCGCCCGCCCCATACCCCTCGTTAGGAGAACACGTTGCAGAGCACGGCCTCACCACCGTGTTGTCTTCGGTAGGCTCTTATCCCGAAAGGGATGCAATGCCGTTGACCTACCTGGCCAGGAATTTCGTCATGACAGTTGGCCATTTCTGGCCGGCACTCTTCCGTGCGCCTGGCAGCCGGAAGATTATGCTTACGAAAAAAATTCCACCAAATCTAAATCCACTAGGTCCGCGGTAAATATAACAACGCCGCATAGCTTTCCTTTCTGCTAAAGGAGTAAAAAGAAGCAGCCCCGGAAGGCTGCTTCTTATTCGTTACTTGCCGATCACCGTCCGGACATGCGGCGGCAGCCGAGAAATCCGTTCCTCGGTGATCTTTTCGTAGTCAACGCTCCGCGTCGAGCTCTCCTCGTAGGTGAGGGACCACAGAAACGGCCGTTCCGCCCACGGTTCGATGAACTCTCCATACTCCTCGAGCTGCGTTACGTTGTGGCGCAGTGCTTCGCGACAATCATGGTTGCCTACCCACACCACGCCGCCCTCAGCCTGCTGGGCATTCCAGCAGCCCTGGTATGCTTTATCGGCCGCTTCCGCGGCCTCCGACTTTGGATCTGCCCGCCACAGTTCTCGCCACTCACCCCTGAGTGCATCCAGCTTTTGTTCGATCTCCGGCGTCCTTGGCCGCCAGCCTCCGGAGGAGAAACAACTGGGCGGCATTTTTCGCTTTTGCCGCCAGTTATAGTACAATTTCCCGCCGTTTATCGAGCGGCCTCGATAGGTATCGAAAGCCAGAATCAATCCTGGCTTCCGGTAGAAGATGTAAAACACATCTCCCTCTTTGCCGAACGGATCGGCAAGCTGGTGCTCGAAGCCCATGTCGACGATAACCGACAGGTATGCTCCGAACGACATGTGTCCATACGTGTCTCCAGCAGCCTCCAGCATTTCTCGTTTTTTGCGATTATGCATAATCGCAAAAACGAGCCCGAGTTGCTCCGTCGCCTCGTCTTCTTTGTACGAGGCGCTTGTGACCTTTTCCGCCGCTGCGAGCGGATCCATTCGAAGCATGGCTTGCATTGCCGCCATGCCGATGCTCTCTTTGTTACTACGTAGTGCCATGCTTCCTCCTTTTTGAAATGGAACAGACTATCCCCATTATAATGCCGTGAATATGGCTGATTTATGATAGCCGGATCAATCCGGCACAGACATGTAGCGGCCGAGATAGCG
>Ga0180434_10003678_pt1 | contig 19374 bp, 15 predicted proteins | sample SS_ome_7_FD_132453 | JGI IMG/M metagenome (GOLD analysis project Ga0180434, IMG submission 132453) | Hypersaline lake sediment archaeal communities from the Salton Sea, California, USA - SS_1_D_2 metaG | ecosystem: Environmental > Aquatic > Non-marine Saline and Alkaline > Hypersaline >...
ATAATGCTGGGGAAAGTTCCGTACATTATTGACTTCGGCCAGGGAGTCGTTCTTGACCATCCTAATGCTGAAAAATTCCTTGAAAGAGATGTAAGGAATATTCTCAATTATTTCATGAGATTCGGGGTAAAAAAAGATTTTGAAAAGACGCTGGAATGGATAAAGAAATAATGGTGAGGGAATGGGATTTTTTTATGAAAGAACCGAAACAAAAGATAAGATTATTATAAAATGCAAATATCTGTCATTACTTTATGCACTAACCATACTTGCTTTGATAATCAGTTTTGTAGTTATCATCTATTTAGATTCATGGTTTCTTGCATTAGCCCTCTGGTTTGTTTGTCTTTTTTACATCGTAATGATTATATTTATCGTGCTAGGCAGTCGAAAAGTGGATTCAGAAATAAAAAAAGCAGTCAAAAAAAATAGAAGTAAAGTAAAGGTTTCGGGAATCAAATGGTCTTTTTCAAATCCCAGAATCGTTGAAATACCTAAAGAACTGCTGAAAGAAGAATCTACATAGCTTCCGGCGCTTCTATTCCAAGCAATTCAAGCGCATTTGCAAGAATAAGGTTAGTTGCAGAAACTATTGCAAGCCTTGTTTCCCTTTCCTCTTTCTTTTCAGCCTTCAGAACCGGGGATGCAACGTAAAACCTGTTCAAATCACTTGCAACACCCAGAAGATATGCGCATAAAGTATTCGGTGCAAGCGAAGAGGCGGATTTTAATGCGGTTTCAGGGAAAAGCGAAAGCTCCTTGATTAGTTTTTTCTCATCTTCATTGAAAGAGTATTTATCGCTTAATTTCATTTTGAAGTCCGATTTTTTCAGAATTCCGTTTGTTCTTACGTATGCATACTGGAGGTAAGGACCTGAATCGCCTTCAAGACTCAATGCCTGGTCCCAATCGAAAATAAGCGTTCTGTTGCTTTCCCTTCTGACCATCGTGAATTTGAGCGCGGCAAATGCTATTTTCTTCGCAGTTTCCTCAATCTGCTTTTTGCTCCAGTCTCCATGTCTTTTCTTCACTTCGGCGCGTGTTATATTCATAAGTTTGTTCTTCAAATCCCCGTACAGAACCATTGTTCCTTCACGGGATGACATCTTTCCTTCAGGGAGCATTACCAGTTCGTATATCAGATGATAGGAAACTTCAGCAGCTTTTTTCATTCCCGCCTTTGCAAAAGTATCAAACAGCTGGTTGAAATGGAATTCCTGCTCCTTGCCCACCACATGTATGCTCTTGTCCAGCTTGTATTTTTCAAATTTAAGCTTTGCAAGTCCGAGGTCTTTTGCAGAATAAAGGGGATAACCTTCCTTGGTGAGAAGGACGAACACCCCGAGGTCATCGTCCCTGAGGTCCATTATCACCGCGCCCTGGTCTTTATTTGCAATTCCTTTTTCCAGAAGCTCAAGCGATATTTCTTTTCCCGGCCCTTCCGTCTGGCTTTCGAAATATAACTCGTCGAATTTTACCCCGAATTCCCTGTAGAATCTATCAAAATCGTCAAGGCACCATCCTCTTGTCTTTTTCCAGATGTCGTAGATGTCCTTTTCCTTTGAATAAAGCTCAATGTTTATTTCCTGGACCTGCTTCTCAAGCTCTTCATTTCCTTTTACTTTCTGAGAAGCTTCCGAATATACTTTTCCAAGCCATACCCCGCGGTTTTCCTTAGGTGCTTTTTCATGATAAAGATTTATGAATCCCCAGAGGCATTTTGCAACATGGGGTCCTATGTCGCCCTGATAATTTGCGCGTATTACCTTGTTTCCTGAAAATTCAAGAAGCCTGCATACCGATTCACCAAGTGAAATGTTCCTTATATGCCCGATGTGGACTCCCTTATGGGTATTCGCATGGAAATATTCCACCATCATCTGTTTTCCTGTTTTCTTCCCCTTGCCGAATTTCTTCTTGTCCTTGAGTATTTTCTTAAGTACGAAAACATAGGCGGAATCGCTCATGTAGAAATTGATGTAGGGCCCTACCGCTTTAATTTCTGAAAAATATTTTGATTTTGAAGCATCGATGCTGTCAACGATTACTTTTGCAATTTCCGCGGGATTTTTCTTCTGTTTCGAAGCAAGGTCGAATGCAATCCTGCTTGAAATGTCCCCGAAGCCTTCCCTTGCAGGCTCAACCGGAGCTTCCTTCACGCCTGCTGCTTTGCATAATAACTGTTCGGCTTCCTTGTTTATTTCTTCAAGCATCAGTCAACACCAGTACCCTTGCTGAATGCATCCTTTAAATCTTCAACAGGTTCATTGATTATCGAATGGTCTCCTCTTTTCACTATGACTCTCCTGTCGCCTCTTACCCTTCCTGCCTTTGCAAACTGCTGTCCTTTCATCGCAAATTCGAACTTCTCAATGTTCTCCGGCTTGACGCTCACGACAAACCTTCCGGGGCTTTCCGAAAACACTAGTGCGTATTCGTTCTGCGTCCCTGCGGGAATCAGGCCGACGTCTATTTCGGCACCAACAGCCGAACCGAGTGCTGATTCTGCAAGTGCAACCGCAAGCCCACCTTCGGACATGTCATGCGCGGATTCAACAAGGCCTTCTGAAATTGCAGTAGTCAATGCACGGTAGAGAGGAACATGCTCTTCAGACCTTACCTTAGGCGGTTTGTTTCCTATCCCCCCGAACAGCCGATAGAATGCACTTCCGCCCATTTCCTCCCTTGTCTTTCCAAGGACGTAAATGTAATCCCCGCTTTTCTTGAACTCGGAGCTTACCGCCCTTTCGATATTGTCTATCTTTCCCACAACAGTTACAAGCAAGGTCGGCGGAATCGAATATTTCTTCTCTCCGTCATAATAATCGTTCTTCATGCTGTCCTTTCCTGAAATCAAAGGAACCCCGTATCCTATTGCGCAGTCATACAAAGCGATGCAGGCCCGTACCAGCTGGCCGAGCTTGTGCTCACCGTCAGGGCTCCTCCTGGATTTGACCGGATCCGGCCATGAGAAGTTGTCAAGGCACGCAAGGTAGCCGACCCTGGCACCTGTCGCAACCGCATTTCGAACAGCTTCATCAAAAGCAAGCGAAGCCATTGCATAGGAATCCTGAACGAACTGCGGGCAGATGCCGTGGGAAACGACTATTCCTTCGTTTGAATCGTAAACGGCCTTCATCACCGCGGAATCACATGGTCCGAGCATGATGGGCTTGATAACGCTCATTCCCTTCACTTCATGGTCGTATCTCCGTATCACGCTTTCCTTGGTAGTTATATTCGGGGATGAAAGCATTTTCTTCAGTATGCTTCCCGCATCGAAATCGTTTATTTTCGGCTCAGGATAAACGAGCTGTTTCCAGGTTGCATTAAGCTGCATCTGCGGAAGCCCCTCATGAAGGAATTCCAGGTCAAGATAAGCAACGGTATCCCCGTCGTAAAGAGCATGGAAGTATCCGCTGTCTGTGAACTTTCCGACTACAGTCATCCCAACATCGTGCTTTTTCGCAAGCTCCCTCAGTTTCTCAAGGTGCTCTTCGGGAACCGCAAGTGTCATTCTTTCCTGGGATTCTGAGACAAGAATCTCCCAAGGGTCGAGCCCGGGATATTTCAAAGGGCATTTGTCAAGATAAATTTCGCATCCGTTGGAGAACTGCGCCATTTCACCTATGCTCGAAGACAGGCCTCCCGCTCCGTTGTCCGTTATCGCTTCGTAGAGTCTCGCATCCCGTGCATTGATGCAGAAATCAAGCACTTTCTTCTGTGTTATCGGGTCTCCTATCTGCACAACGCTCTGCGGAACGTTCTCGTCAATTTGCTGTGATGAAAATGTTGCCCCGTGTATTCCGTCCTTTCCGATTCTTCCTCCGACCATTACCGCGAGATAGCCCGGCTCTATTTTCTTTTCGCTGGTTTTTCTTCCGTTTATTTCAGCAGGCATCACACCTACCGTCCCGCAGTACACCAGGGGCCTTCCGGTATATTTCTTATGAAAAACAATGGAGCCGTTTACGGTAGGGATGCCCATCTTGTTTCCGCCGTCTTCTATGCCCTTGACAACGCCCTGGTAGATGGTCTTCGGATGAAGGCAGCCTTTGGGAACGTCCTTTTCATCCGGGAAACCGAAGCATAAAACATCAAGGTTTGCTATCGGGTTGGCTCCGAGTCCTGTTCCCATGACATCCCTCTGCACTCCCAGGATTCCGGTAAGCGCCCCTCCGTAGGGGTCCAGTGCGGAAGGCGCGTTATGCGTTTCCACTTTAACGGCTATATCGTAATCCGGGTTGAACTTGATTATGCCCCCGTTGTCCTTGAATACGCTCACAACATAAGGCTTTCTTATCTGCTCTGTCGCATTTTTGATGAACGTATCGAACAATGAATTTATCGCATGCTTTTCCCCGTTCTCCTTGTAAAGTATCTTCGCATTGAATATCTTGTGCTTGCAGTGCTCGCTCCACGTCTGCGCCAGCGCTTCGAGTTCCACGTCGGTTATTTTATTGTCAAGACCTGCTTCCTTTCTTTTCTCAATTACTTTCGGGTCCTTGAAATATTTTTTGATTGCCTTGAATTCGTCTACCGTAAGCGCCAGCATTTTTTCCTTCGCCATCTGCTCGAATCTCGCGGCGCTCATATGAAGGCTTATCTTTTCAACATTTGGCTCGTGCTTTATGACGACTTTGGGAACATACGGCTCCGGCTCTGCATCCTTCCCGTGGATAAACGATTTTTCGACAAGCGGGTTGTAAAGAAGGGCTGCAATATCCCTGTAGTTCTTTGCGTCTATCCCTTCCCCGCTTATTGCATATAATCTTGAATGGAAAATCTCGTATTTCTTGCCGGTTTTTTCCTCAACCGCGGTCCTTGCCGTGCTTCCCATATTATCGGTTACTCCCGGGAGAAAACCGATTTCTATTCTCAGTTCTGATCTGAACATGGGCTCTTTTACCGAATATACCTGCAGGATTTTGTCGGCAAATACGTCGCGGGCTATCTGCTCCATCTCCTCATCGGGAAGCTCTTCCGCAAAATTGTAGACGTCGGCATACCTCACGCTGGAGACTTTGACGCCCAGCTCTTCCTCTATCTTTTTCTTTGTACCTTCACCGACAACGTCTCTAAGGCCTTCCTTTACGGCTATTTCGATTCTTTTTTTCATTTGCCCAGCCCCTGAATTCAATAGTATACTCACGCAAGTAATTAATTAGTTACTTTTCCACTTTCATGTCCGGTTCTATGCGTCTCCAGCTTCCGTTCTGGAAATGCCAGAGCGTTTTAATGGTAGAATCGTATACTATGTCGTTCTTTGACGCCACTTCCTTGGGTCTGTCTATCTCTATCAGGGGGAATCTCCTCATCCACGGAATCTCCTCCCTGAACGGATTCCTTTCGATTACGTAAATCCTGTTCCTTTCCTTCTTGGTCTTTTCGCACCATTCTATTACTTTGTCGATTTCTTCTTTTTCGGGCATAAGGAATACATCTCGTCTTGCTTTTTAAAATCGATACCAAAACCTAGTAAAATATTCAAAAAAAATATTCTTCTGAAGAATTTGTACTAGATTAATAATTATTTAATCTAACGAAAACTATATAAAAATAACTATCGTAGTCATAATATGGAAAAAATGATGCTCAAACAGAAACGGGTTATAGAATTGCTCCCGTTCATAGCCAAATGCATAAACGGCCAAGGCGTGTTAGTTGGCGGAACGGCTCTTGCTCTTTTTCACCTCACCCATAGGATAAGCATTGACATTGATTTGGCAGTCGAAGGTGATGAGGTATTGCTCTTGCGGGAACTGAAGGGTTGTCTGAGTAAGGCAGGGTTCCATACCAAAACAACTGCCCATAAAAACGTTTTTACGGTTCACTTTCAGGAAACTGCGGTCAGGGTCGAAATGTTCGTACCAGAAATAAAGATAAAACAACCAAAAGATATTGTAGTCTCCGGTGCGACACTCAAAATCGGATCGCTTGAAGATCTGTTCGAAATGAAAATGCTTGCCTACAAACAACGCAAGCTATCGCGCGATCTTTTCGACTTATGGTCTATGCTGAAAGTGATTAAAGGGATATCTAAAAAGTTCAGCGATATTTTATCGGAGAATGGGTTGCCGGCAGATGAAATAATGGAGCTTAGCATGATGGGGGTAAGTGACGCTGAAATAAAAAAATTCTCGGAGGCGATAGGAAATGCTTCTTCCTAACCAGGTTGTTTCTTTTTCAACGCTGAAGAACATGGGCTATTCGAAAAAAGAGATAGAAAAAATGCGCATTTCGTTTGTTTTGTTTCCGACTCCGTTCAAAGGCATATACTATGTGCCATTTGATGATGAGAGAAAATCCAAAACAATTCATGAGCCGCTGAAGGTGCTTACTATGAGCATACTGGTTTATCTCGACGATGAGTTTTATTATTCCTGCAGAACTGCGGAAGAATGGCATGGCATAAACTGGCATCCCTCGGGAATTGTGCACATAGTGAATCCTCTCCTGTCAAAAAAGATAGATTTGGAAAAAAGAACCAGGATAAAGGAAAAGAAAAAAACGTATTATTCAAAAAACACTGCCGCTATTCTTTCCCAGTATGGAAAACAGATAATATTTCACAGGTCAAAAGACTTTCCTTCGGCAAAATTCATCCGGACCCCCGCAGGAAGGTTCGCAACAAAAAGACAGATCAAAAAGGACAAAAAAAGATTCAACTGTTGAGTTATCTTTTGATTACCATTACTACGTCCCCTTCTGCCAGGACATGGTCCAGTCCGACTCTCTGCGGCTGGTGCTTGACGCTCTTCCCCCAGACCATCGCATAGCGGAAATTCTTCTTCAGGTCCCTGTGAAGCTTTTCGCAGAGTTTGCCCACAGTGTCTCCGGTGCGGAGTATCAATGGTTCCTCAAGGTCCGCGCCTTCCCTTTGTTTCTTGGTGAAAACCCGCATGAGCCCGAGTTTCTCATATATCTGCTCTCTCAAAGTATCAAGATTTTCCTCATTCTCTGCAGATATCGGAATCGCGCCTTTCGGGAGCCTTGCCTTGCTTTTTACCAGGTCCGTCTTATTCACTGCGATTATCGCGGGTATGTACATCCTGTTGCCCTCAAGGACGTCTATTAACTCATCGACAGTTACATCCTGCCTGAGCAGAACATTTGCATTGAATATCCTGTACTCGTTCATTACCGCCTTTATCTCCTTTTCGCTTATTTTCTTAGGTTTTCTGGAATACGTAATCGTAAGCCCGCCTACCGTGATTTTCTTTATAACAACATCCGGAGGCGATTTGTTCATCCTTATGCCGAATCCTTCAAGCTCGGTTTCTATTATTTCATAATCCTTCAGCTCGGTAGCATCAAGAAGAATCAGTATCAAATCCGCGCTTCTTGCAACCGAGATTACTTCACGCCCGCGTCCTTTACCTTCTTTCGCTCCTTTGATAAGCCCCGGAAGGTCGAGAATCTGGATGTCCGCTCCCTTATATTCCATCATGCCCGGAATGCAGGTGAGCGTGGTGAACTGGTAGGCGGCAACTTTCGACTGCGCATTTGTCAATTTAGTAAGAAGAGTGCTCTTCCCCACACTGGGCATGCCCACGATGACCACCGTCGCGTCCCCCTGTTTCTTGATGTCGAAACCCGAACCCTTGCCCTTTTTTGACTTGAGCCCGAGTATTTCCCTTCTGAGTTTGGCTATCTTGGATTTGAGGACGCCGATATGGAATTCGGTAGCCTTGTTCTTCTGGGTCTTGTGTATCTCTTCTTCTAGCTTTTTGATTTCCTCTTCAGCTCCCATTAAAATGAAATAAAAGGAAAGGTATTATAATTTCACTTAAGCCGGTATTCCACCTTGGGCTTTTCCTTTTCCTTGGTTTTTTCAGCAGCTTTGGCAAGGTCCAGCTTAAGAAGCGAAGCATTGGGGTTGTTCAGTCTTCTGAGGTAAAGCACCGAAGCAAGGAAAAGCCTGCCGTTCATCTGCCCTACCGGATTCAACCCGCCGATTGCCTCCATTTCCTTGGAAAGCTTGGAATTCGTGTTCATTTCCGAAGAAATGAACGAACGGATTGCGTTGTCTGCAAGCTCGAGAAGACCGGAGCCTGAATTCTTGGCCAGTTTTTTGTCTGTAGTGACGGATATCAGCTCCTCGAACGCCGGGTCCTCCAGTGCCATTCCGTTTACATAAAGCTCGAAATATTCGTTTGTATAGAAATTATTGAAAACCTCTGCAGTAACCGCTCCGGCATTGCCCTGCACGTAATCATCAAGATTCACAAAGGATTCGGCAAGCTTGCTAAGCTCGTCCCGGAGTTTCTTGTCCTTCTTTTTTTCCGCGAGGTTCATGACCTTGAGCAGTGCGGCTCCTGATATGGAAACGGTTACCGTCTTTTTCTTGGGTGTGGTTTTGGAGGGTTTGGTCTTTGTCTTTCCTTTTTTTTCCTTCTTGGCTTTCGGCTTTTTCTCCTTGGGCTTTGTTTCCTTTTTAGTCTCCGGCTCCTTTTCCTTTCCCTGCATCTGGTTGTGAATCTTATTGGCTATCGATGACGCCTTTCCGTACAGTGCTGCAACGCCGGGCTTGGTCTTGTGCATGTTTATTGCGCCTTTCACCATTTTCTCAATGGCTGTCTTCGAACTTCCTGGCATTACTTTAAAAGGAGTCGAATGGCTTTTCCCATTATTATCAACTACTTTTATTTTTCCGTTTTTATCCGCGACAACTTTCGCCTTTCCCATAGTCATAACCTCTGAAAAATCATTTTTTCATTTTCTCGTATTCGGGAGCAAGCACCATGTTCTTTATGGCATCCTCCAGCAAAAGAGGATTTATGATGTTTACGTTTACCACTCCTTCTTTTTCCGCAGATTCCTTAAGCTCCAGTCCTGCCTGGTCAAGCACTGCCTTGGCTTCAGGGTCTCCTTCACGCGCCTTGGTTATTGCCAGAAGGAAATAATCCTCGACTTTGCCGAGCAGCTTATTGTATTTCATTCCCGCCCCGCCTTTTTTCTTGGACTTGGTAAGCTCCCTATATTCATCGGTTTCCTTAAGATTGTCAAGAGCCAGCGGAAGGTATGCCAGAAGGCCCTTGCTTTGCTCCCTGACCTCCTTGCTTATATTGACCTTTTCCTCGGCCACCGCTACAAATGCCTCGGTTCGCGGAATTAGTTCGGTGGGAACCATTTCCGGCTCATAATGGACTTCTATTGAATAGAGCATGTCCTCTTTCTTGAGGGTGGGCAGTTTCTTGTTCAGGTAAGCCTCTATTCCGGTATAGTTATAGGTGTCCTTATTTTTGTTGTAGTATTTTTCGTCAAGCAGTTTTTCCGAAACCGAAATGAAATCCAGCACCTTTGAAGGGTCCTTCATGAAATCGCGGTTGTCCATGAACCATTTAAGCATTCCCGTAGGCTCATGGGTTACTTCGCCAACCCCGGAATATTTCATGAGGAATTCAAGCTGGTTTTCATTCATCGCTATATTCGGGAAATATTTCATGACCGCGTCCGTTCCTATCCATATCCAGTAATGCTTTTCCTTGGGCAGGCCCTTGGGGCTCATGAAATCGGCTTCGCCGCTTATCATGTTCTTGCCGGGGTCGGTGGCCTCGCTTACTCCCCGTTTTGCAACCTCGTCCGCAAAAGCAAGAAGGCCGAAAAGGTTTCCGTATATCGCTTCGCCGTCCTTTATCTTGTATCCGTTCAGGTTTTCCCGCACAGTGGAATCGCTGTTGTACCTTTCAAGCAGGTCGCCGTAATAGGAAGCAAGGTCCGCATTCACCAGCGCATACTGGTCAAGAACATCCATAAGCGAGTCTTTCACAATCGGATTTTTGAGCTTAATTGCGTTGAGCTTTTCCTGTTTTTCCTTGTACGGCAGGTCGCCCATCGCTATCTCCGCGTATTCGACTGCCTTGGAACGGGGAAGATATCCTGAATTCACAAGGTCCCACATCTTAAGGAACGCCTCTTCGTTCTTCATGAATTCCTTTATGTATTTTACGGGGATGTCAAGCGTCTTGCAGTACTGCAATATGTAATTCTCACCGGGAGTGACGATGTAGCCTTTCTTTCTCCATTCCTTGAAACTTTCGGCTACCAGCTCTTCCGGTTCCAGGGTGCTCGTCTTGGCCTTTTTCATAAGGCTTTCAAGAAGGTCGTCGAATTTCGATGGGCGGATGATAACTCCGGAAAGTTCCAGCACCTGCTCCTTCAGGATTTCTGAGCTGGCAACTCTGAGGTTCAGCAGTTTGTTTATCGCATCCGGGGTGGGATACATGTCCTGGAGTTCTATCAATACTCTCTTGCCTTCATCCGTTCCGTAATAGAATTTGATTGCCTCGTCGCTAAGGGGGAAATCGGTCTTGAAGTCTTTTTTGAAATCCTTGCGGAACTGTTCTATCGCCTTTTCGGTAGGTTTCTTGTAGAAAAACCAGTATGAACCATAAGCCAGCCCTGCCGCAACCGCGATTGCACCTCCTGCGATTCCCAGCCTGGTAAACAGCTTTCTGGTGGCTATCGCCCTGGGCCGCCATGTTCCTGCTTCCTTTGCAGCGCCCCATTTCCATGCCTGGCCGAATTCAATGAAGGGCGCAGCCAGTTTTCCCACGATTACTTTCTTTCCGAAAAGCTGGAGCTTCTCTTTTATAACGCTCCATTGGATAGACTGGAAAAGCTGTCTTGCTTCCTGCGCCCTTTTTCCCTGCGCGAGACTCAGCTCGTCTCCTATTTTGCTGCCTGCTATCTCGATTAGGGCGGTACGGGCAATGAACGGCTCGCCGAAAGTGTCTTTCATTTTCGATATGATGCCAAGTATTTTTTTTGCTTCAGTTGTGTCGGCCTGTTTGAGCTTAGCCACGAACATATTCAGATCTGCAGATTCGTCAAGAATGATGTCAACTCCCGTTCCTTTCAGGACCGGCTCGAAATTCTCATGCTTCAATGATTTGAATATCGCATCGTCAAGGTCGGTAGAGCTCCTGATTACGTCCTGGAATGCAAAACCAAGCGCCTTCAAATCATTCTTGTCAACAATCTCGAACATCTTGTCCTCCAGTTCGAATGCGTGCTTCATCAGGTATTCGGCGCTGGCTGCATCCCTCTTGTGAAGTTCGAGAAGCAGCGATGCCTCTTCCATGAGCGTCATGGGCTTTTTCAGCTTTCCCAGCTTAAGCCAGTCTTCGGTGACCTGCAGGGGTACTTTGCCTTTTCCCTTTGAGAATTCGACTACCCCGATTACCCTCATCATCTCTTCTGGAAGAAGTTCTGATTTGCCGAGCCTTCCGTAATTATTCAGCCATTCCCCCACCTCGTTGGGAGGGACCTTGTATTTCTTGGTAAGGCCCTCTTCTATGGTTACCACTGCCTGCGTTTCAAGCCCGCCTTTTGCACCCTGCTCTGCCGCAATCTTGTTGAGCTCTTCCCATGCATCGGGCCTTCGGGCGGCTATTTTCTGGAGGATTATACCGAGAGCTTCCGCATCCTGCTTTGTAGCGTATTTGTTTATCTGCTCCTGGATTGCCTTCATTATCTCGACTACATCCTCTTTGTCTGCATTTTTTTCAAGGGCATATATCGATTTTTCCAGTATGCTGCTCAGGTCGCCGGGCGCTTTTTCAAGATTTACTCCGGCATAGGGGTCTATCTTCTTCGTCTTTTCGGCCATTTCCTGCTGGGCTCTCCATTTTTCGAATTCCTGCTGTGCTTCTTTTTCTTTCTGTACCTGGACATAATCCTTCTTTTTCTCTGCAACCAGTTGTTTTTTTGATTTCTTTTTCTTAGTTTCTTCGTCAGGCTGTTTTGTTTTTGGTTTTGGCATACAGTATCACATCCTATATATTATCTCATAAATATTAAATTCCTCCCGTTAGTGCAGCAGAAGCCGAATACATTTCCATCAGCGAGTCCAGCTCGTCCGGATTCGAGAATTTCTTCATTTCCTGTTCGTATTTCTTATGCTGGGATTCGGTTTTCGCCCTTATAAACTCAAGCGCGGGGCCGAAACCCGCTGCAACTCCGGCAAGGAATACTCCTGTCTTTGCCAGCTCCTCGTAAGGCGCCTTTATGTAAGCCACTTCATACGAGGGAAGCACCTTTTTAAGCACGTTTCTGGCCGCGGTTCCCCTTATCTCCGCTTCGGCGGCCATCATACCCCCTTCTATAAGCATCTTCTCTTCGTATTTGACCAGGTCAACCAGTTCGCTCCATGTGAATTTTCCTTCCTTCAGCCCCTTCAGCAGGAATTTCTGGGGCGCCTTGTCAAAAGAAAACATCGTGGACAATATTATGTCCTCGGCATATTTCGCATCTTTTCCTAGTTTTGCGGAATGCATCAGGTCTGAAATTTCCGAAACCGCCTTGAAATCGATATTCGGTATCAAGTCCTTGTAGAACCTGGATACAAGCTGTTTCCTGAATTTCTGCTTTGAAAAAACACTCAGGCCGTCTTCAAGGTCCAGCACTTCGTTTTTCACGAATCCCTTGGTCTTTTTTACCCCTGCCGCGAAACCGGTGGGAAGAGGATTCTTTTTCAGGTATTTCTTCATCACCTTGGTGGTTATTTCACTGTCTCCCGCTATTTCCGCCATCTCCTCGACAACTTTTCTTACTCCCCCCTTGTTTTTCGCAAGGGCAAGGAAATGCTTCATCTCTTCGGAGCTTAATTCGGTCATCGCTTTTCCCATTATGTCTTTTTCAACCTGGGTTACGAGTTTTCCGGCTGCGACTTCTTTCTCCATAACTGCCAGCGCATCCCTTCCTATCCATTTGGCGCCTCCCTTGACCGCAAAGCTTCCTATGAACGCGACATCCAGGCCCAGAAATGCTATATCCATCGTTACCATGGCGCCTTCCGTGGCCCACACTTTCCAGTCCCCTGCGCCGGATGCCTCCTTCAAAAGCTGGGCCTGCTCCATCATGAAATGAATTTCATCCGATGAAAGCGTTCCTTTCGCCGCTTCCGCCTCATTCTCCAGCCTTTCCGCTTCCGCATCGAGCATTATCTGCAGTTCTTTTTCCATTTTCTTGGCGTCCTTGTACATTCCAACCCTGTCTTTTATTCTCTTGACATCCATGCCAAGAGAGTATACCGGACCAACAACCGGAACGAATAATATCAGCATTTCAAGCGCTTCGAGTTTTTCCTTTTTCGATATTTTGTAATCCCCCGCCCTGCACAGAGTTGGACCGTACGCTACGCATGCTGCCTTGTAAGGGTCGTGAACCATGGCTTCTATTTCCGCCTGTTCCGCAGGGCTCGGTATCGGCGAAGTGTCCGGCGCAAACGAAGGCATCTGTGCCGTTAGCTGCTCGGCCTTGAATTCATCGTACATTTCCTGCATTCCCGGAAAACCATCCATGAACTCGGATTTTTTGAGCCCAAGCCTTTCCTTCGCGGTGTCAACTGCGGATTCCAGCATGTTGCCTTCGAAAAGGAAAACATAACGATAAGAGTATTCTTTCGTGAAATGCCCGTACATCTCGTTTTTCGCTATTTTCTTGCTGATCCTGTCTATGCTGTTAATGATGACGTCCGCATATGCAAGAAGTTCTTTTGCGGCCAGATATGATTTTCCGCTGGAATGGAGTTCAAGAAGGACATTTTCTATGGTGGCATCCTTCTCATCCGTGAATACGACCCCGTATTGCTGTGCATAGGCCCCCATCAGCTCATACCATGCCTCTATTGCTTCTTTCGTATCAGCAAGCTCTTTCAGTATCTGCTTTTCGATCTTGGTGTGTTTTTCTTTCTTCTTTTTCTTTTCTTTTTTGACCTTGGCCGGAACCGGCGACTGCTTCTTGGGCACTGTTTTTATTTTCGGCTTTGCATCGAGCACAGGGATGTCCGCGTTCTTGATTCCTTTTTTTACTCCGTAATGCCTTCTAAGGTATAGCAGGGATGCGAAAAGTAGTTTTGTATCCATGTCAGGTTCGATTCCCTTTACGAACCCCACGCTCCCAATTTCCTTTTCGAACGGCTTGTTTGAATATGGAACGTATTCCGTAAGGTAAAGAAAGACGGCCTTGGCTGCAGTCTGCTTCATTTTGGACGAAGAATTCCTTATTGCTTCTTCAACGTTAGAGACGTCTTTAACGAACCAGAACAACGATTCGAAGGCGGACTGTTCCGGACCTTTCGTCTGCATTGCGAAGGGGGATATACCTCCCGCCTGCTTGTCCACGTATTCCTGGAATTTAGGTATTTTCCATAATTCGCCGAATATAATCGCGGTGAACTTGTTGTCATACGTCACCATGTAGCTTAAAAGAAGGTCCCTGTCGGTATTGAAAATATTGCGAAGGTTATTTTCTATATCTCCCCTGGACTTGCCTGTCCTTATTGCTTCAAGAGTGGAGTTCACGAGTTTGTCGAGCTTCTGGAATTTTTTCGGTATTTTCTCTGGCGGTTTCTCAGCTTTCTTCTCTGCCATGGAACCCGCATTCGACATGAATAGATTTGATTACTTTCAGTTTTAAATACCTACCGTCGAGGGTTATTTCTGTTTTTTACCGTCTTTTGGTTCCTCAAACCGCGTATAGCGAATTACAAGAAGAAGCAGTGCTATCTGGGCGATATCAACCGCAGATATCTCGATATCGTTTTTTGCAAAAGAATTTACGCTTCTGTCAATTCCTATTATCTCTTCGGTGCCGTCTTCCCTGGTCACTATCATCGGCTTTTCCTTTTTTACAGGAATCTTTATCGTAAGGGGTTTTTCCTTGCTGCAGGCCACCGAAGCCAGTCCCAGACCGCCCAGACCCAGGGCTGCAAGCTTCCTTCCCACGGGTTTTTTCTTCTCTTCTCTGCATGGAACGTGAGTATGCCTGAACTTGAGTTTTTTGGACGTCATATTGTTATATTAAATGGTAAAATATTTAAATAGAGGGGGTTATTTCTTCGGTACTCCCTTAAGCTTTTTCTCCTTCTCAAGCATTTTCTTCGCTGTCTGTGCGTCTTTCGCAACCTTGTATTCAAAAAATGAAACGAGGAGCTTCGCAACCGTCATCGCATCTTCAGAGGGATAGCCTTTTCCACCATCATAAAGGAATTTATAAAGATTATACCTCGTCCACTCGGGCATGTTTCCCTTGTTTTTCACAGCCTCCCAGTACATCGTATGATATAGCTGCAGGTCCAGCCCCACAAGAGAATCCCAGCCTTCGAGCTTCAGCATTATCCTTCCCTTTTCGTGTATTTTGGCTATAGAGCCCGCTTTCTTCTCAGGAGGCAGGACATTAAGTTTGGAAAGCTTTTCCACTTCCTTTATAATGAGTTTCTCCATTTCATTCACGAAATAAGCGGGATATTCCTCGCGGATTTTCTTTTTTATGTCGTCTTCTTTTTTTATCTGCTTGCCCATAAACTTCATGAAGCCGGCATAAAACTCAATGCTTGCCTGCGAAGGCTCTTCTGCAATGCCCTTTTCCGCATATTTTGCCATCTGCGAATGGGTCTTTGCATCAAGATTTCCTTCCGAAAGAACGGTGTTGAACCATTTGTAATACAGATTATAGGACATGCTCTCGCTTCCGTATTTTTCAGAGAAGAACATGACCTTGTCATCCTTGAATATCAGCCTTGACCTGAAGGTTATTGGAGAAACAGAATCCACCTTCAGTCCTGCTTTTTTTGCTATGAAAACATCAACCTGGAAGGCCAGTTTGGTGAAGGAGGAAGAACTCAGTTTTACATCCAGATCGGTATATCTGTTAATGAATTGTTCTACTCTTTCATGAAGTTCAAGAGATATAAGTCCGTCTTTTTTGGCTTTTGCCACCCATAAATCCAGCATGAATGCAGGAATTGTTACTTTATTCATGTCGTATTCGAATTCAGTATCTTTCAGCTTTGTACCTATTCCTGCAGAAGCAAGGACTTTTGACATTGTTTCAATAGCATATTTGTAGGCAGTTTCCTTTTTGTGGAGGGTCCTGTAATGATTGTATATCTTATTGAATACGGATGATTTGTTTTTCTTCGCCTCTTTCTGCCATGTTGCGAAGTCGTCAATAGGGGCTTTTACGTATTTTTTCTGCTTCTTGAGTTTTGCCTTGGGCATAGATAAAGAAGGTAACGGATTAGATATTTAAACCCTATCCTGCAAATATATCCTATGCTTCTGAAAAACCGAAAATACATAGTTGTAGCCGGTTCCATTATGTCCGGCTTGGGAAAGGGGATTCTCACTTCTTCTATAGGAAAACTGCTCCAGGCCAGGGGCTACAGTGTAATTCCTATCAAATGCGACGGATACCTGAATGTTGACTGCGGAACGATGAATCCGTTCAGGCACGGTGAAGTCTTTGTTCTTGACGACGGAAGAGAAGTTGATATGGACTTCGGAACTTATGAAAGATTCCTTGATATTTCAATTAACAAGGATTCAAGTGTCACTGGTGGAAATTTATTTGAAACGATAATAGGGAAAGAAAGGAAAGGAGAGTATCTCGGCCGTGACGTGCAGTTCGTCCCTCATTTGACCGACGAATTGAAAAAAAGGATAAAGAAAGTAGGCGAAGAGAGCAAAGCAGATATCGTGCTTATTGAAATCGGGGGGACTGTGGGTGACCTTGAGAACGGTTATTTCCTCGAAGCGATGAGACAGTTGCATTTCGAGGAGAACGGAAATGTCATTTTCATACAGTTGACTTATGTTCCGAGTCTGTCTCCCGGGGAGCAGAAGACGAAACCCACACAGCATGCCTCGCGTGTTCTGCAGGGAATGGGAATACAGCCGAATATTATCATATGCCGTGAACAGGAAAAACTGAGTTCAGAAGCAAAGAAGAAGATAAGCCAGTACTGCAATGTAAAGGAAGAAGCGGTGTTTGACGACCCGATGGTAAGGACCGTTTACGAGCTTCCGCTGGTTCTGGAGAAGCAGGGGGTTGTGGATTGCGTATGCGACGAGCTCAACATTGCGAAGAAAGAGCCGGACATTTCAAAATGGAAGAATATTGTCGGAAGGATTCTTGGAGAGCATGATAAGAATGCCAAGATTGCGATTGTAGGGAAATATACTGCTGTAAAAGATGCCTATGTCAGCGTTAAAGAGGCGGTTGTGCATTCCGCGGCTGCGAATAACATAGGCGCTGAGATTTACTGGATTGAGTCCACTGATTTGGAAAAAGCGGACAATGTTGATTCTATATTGAAAGGTTATGACGGAATAATAGTTCCCGGAGGCTATGGCTCAAGAGGGGTTGAAGGGAAGATAAGGGCGATAAAATATGCCAGGGAGAATGATATTCCATATATCGGATTATGCCTCGGAATGCAGCTGATGGTCGTTGAATTTGCTAGAAACGTATGCAAGCTGAAAGGAGCCAATTCAACCGAGTTTGACAAAAAAACTCCGAATCCCGTCATTGATTTACTGCCTGAACAGAGGAAAATAGAGGATATGGGTGCAACTAACAGGCTTGGTGCTTATGAATGCAGATTAAAGAAGGGAACGAAAGCGTACAAGGCATATGGAGAGGAGACGGTTTCGGAAAGGCACAGGCACAGATGGGAGGTTAATCCTGAATACGTTGCAGAGCTTGAAAAAGGAGGATTGGTTATTTCAGGAGTTCATCCGAAGAATGATATAGTTGAGATGGTCGAATGGCAGCACGGCTTCGGAATAGGAACCCAGCCCCATATAGAATTGAAATCAAGGCTTGAGAATCCTGCTCCGATATTCGTTTCATGGATGAAAACCATCAAGGAAAGGCTGAAGTGAATATTTAAAAAATGAATTACCCGAAGTCTTATCCTACTTGCTCTGGTAGTGTAGAGCCTTTAACGAGGTGCACATTGGTTTAGCATTAGGGACTGTCACTCCCTCGACTCGGGTTCGAAAGCTTTGGCCGGCGGCCAAAATTTGCCGGCAGAGCCGTCAATCCCGACCAGGGCGCTTCTATTTTTTTTCTTTGAACTTCAATGATACTGAGTTTATGCAGTATCTTTTTCCAGTGGGATCAGGGCCGTCATCGAAAACATGGCCCAGATGGCTTCCGCACCTTTTGCATACCACTTCAATCCTCGCCATTCCATGACTCTTGTCTTCCTTCAGTTCAACCTTGTCTTTTATTGATTCGAAGAAACTCGGCCATCCGCAATGTGACTCAAATTTAGTATCTGAAGAGAATAATTCATTGCCGCATGCTGCGCAGACGTATTTTCCTTTCTTCTTGTTCAGAAGAAGTTTTCCGGAGAAGGGGGCTTCCGTTCCCTTTTCCCTGAGCACGTGATATTCTTCAGGAGTAAGCTTTTCCTTCCATTCCTTTTCTGATTTCTTGACTTTCTTTTCCATAAATCTAAAACTACGGAAAAGGATATAATGATTAACGGGAAGATTAGCGCATGCGAAAGGATACTCTTAACTGGCTGGTTGACATAGGGCTTATCATAACGTTCATTCTCGTTGCTGTTACCGGAATAATTAAATTCCCCGGACTGCTTTCAGTATTCGGGATAGGCTATGGAAATATTCCGATTTCAGGACTGTCAAGACTTCATGACTGGAGCGGTATAGCAATGACTGTTCTTGTAATAATCCATCTTGCACTGCACTGGAACTGGATTGTAGTAACTACGAAGAGGTATTTAGGCAGAAAATAACATTTATAAACACTTTATAACATACTAATTACGATGGGAAGGAAGTTAAAACTAAGAAAATTAGCGAAGCCTTTAGCCGAGGCAAGGAAAGACCTGAAAGTTGATAAGGCAGTCCTATTTGTAGAGGATTTATTCGGAGGAAAATTGAAGAGCAAGCCTGATATCTTAATAGTTACTGATGAAAACAGGCTGGAGTTTTTGCGATTGGTCAGGAGATGTTTTCCTGCTAAGAAATTCGATTTATCATTTAGGGAGGCAGTGAAAACCCCGGAGTTAAGGGTTTCACACATAGAACTCGAAGTTGAATGTAGAAACAGAAAAATGTTAGAAGAGACAGCGGTAGGTAGAAAGAAGACAGGCGCTATCACCGGTGGTTTTTTGCCTGGAGAAAATTTAGTTGTAGTCAAAGGCAGAGATAATACGAGTACAATAGTACATGAAATGATTCATGCCGAAGACGAATATTATCTGGATTATGAATGTTCTACCAAAACTATGATGAAAATACTTTCAATAATACAAGAAGGTAGAGCTAAATTTGGAGAAGAGGTATTTCTCGCTGGAGAAGATTTTAATGCAGAAAGATATTTTGTGGATTGTGAAGTATCATCACCTGCAAATTTTAAGATACACTATGGACACCTCATAAAAACACATGGTTTACTTTATACGGCGAGGATGTTTTTGGAATCAATTAAAAATTTCAATAGGGAGGAACAAGAAGTTTATTATGCGTTCAAAAGAGTTTTGGCTTGGTTGGCACATAAGCTTGGTGATTCTCAGGCTGCCTTTAGAATTACAACTGAAAAACAGCCTAGAAC
>Ga0180434_10003680_pt1 | contig 19371 bp, 7 predicted proteins | sample SS_ome_7_FD_132453 | JGI IMG/M metagenome (GOLD analysis project Ga0180434, IMG submission 132453) | Hypersaline lake sediment archaeal communities from the Salton Sea, California, USA - SS_1_D_2 metaG | ecosystem: Environmental > Aquatic > Non-marine Saline and Alkaline > Hypersaline > Sediment...
GCGCTCTAAAAGTTATAGTTTTGTCAGCTACGCGATTTTGGCGTCCCGCCTCGAAAATTCAAAATTTTCCCGCCAAAAAAAGTGGTACATTTTCAGAGGCCCGTACCCTCGAAAAGTGCGCTCACCGTACATTTCCCATACATTCATGTATATCACACTTTTTTTTGGGACGCGCTCTAAAAGTTATAGTTTTGTCAGCTACGCGATTTTGGCGTCCCGCCCGCGCGATTTATTTTGCCTTCTCAAATCGGTATGCGGATGGTCTGCCGCGTCTGCCTGGTGTTCCTCCGCGCCACGGCAGCGCGCTGCGCGTCGCTCAGCAGGGAGTAGTGGCGCTCCACTGCACTTGACGAGCCGTATCTGGCCCGGCGTTCGCGTATCGTCGCCTGGCGCTTGGCGCGAAGATCCTCGCCCTCGGCGCGGTCCGCGCGCCGTGCAGTCAGCAACCGCTCTGAGCGTTCGCGCTTGCGTTTGCGCTTCAGGTTTGCGTGGTGCGCGAGCACGGCCTCCCGGTACGCGGGCCGGTCGCCTTCGTCCCGGGGCGCGGACTCGATCGGGGTGGTCCGGGGAATGCAGTCCGCGAAGGACGGCGCGAGGTCCCCGATAAGCACGTCGCAGCGCTCCCCCCAGATCCGCCGCCTGATCTCCGCCTCGTCCACCTCGCGCGCGCCCTCGTCAAAGTGCGACGAGGAGAAAAAAAAGTCGATCATCTCGAGCAGCCCCCGCTGCCCGCTCCCCCCGCTGCCCGCGTCAAATACCATGTGCTGGAACACGGCGTCCCCGCCGTCCCTGCCCTCCCCCTCGCCCCGCCGCTTCTTCTTGCGCGCGATCCCGCGCATGATCTGCTCCTCCGACATCTGGAACGTGGAGGGCCCGCTGCTCGAGGGCGCCGCGCCCGCGTCGCTCGTCATCTGGTGGATGCGCCGCTCCATCGCCTTCTTGGACGTGATGGGCACGAGCATCTTGCGCGTGATCTCCCCGTACAGCAGCTGGTGGTTGAACTTCCACTTGAAGAACGAGACCAGGTCGATCGTCTTCTCGACCGTGCCGTCGATGACCACCTCGACGATGCGCGGGCTGCGTTTCTGCTGCGGCCGGCGGATGCGGTCCTTGGCCTGCGCGACCACCATGGGGTTCCACCAGGTCGTCAGCACGACGGCGTGGTGCAGAAAGGGCATGTTGACGCCCAGCGACATCGCCTGGATCGTCGTCACCAGGACGGCGGCCCCGTCGTGCCGCTCGAGCCGGCCCAGCGCGGCCGTGCGCCTGGCGGGCGTGACGTGCCCCGTGATCTCCTCGATCAGGAGCCGCCTGCCCAGCGTGCGCAGCCGCGCGGCGATCTGCTTGCACAGCGACACGTGCCAGACGAAGAAGACCGCCTTCTCGCGGTACGGCAGGAGCACGTCGCGCGCATACTTCTCGGCGACGGCGATCTTGGTGGGCCCGTCGCACAGCCTGCGCAGCTCCGTGATGGCCTGGAAGATGACCGTCTTGCCCCCGCTCTGCTGGTGCTTCTGGAAGTAGGCGTGCTTCTCCTGGTACGCGTCCCGCTCGGCCTGCGTCGCAAAAGGCACGCAGATCGTCACGCGCCGCGTGTTGAAACGCGCGTACATCCGCTGCACCTGCGCGTAGTCCGAGCAGATCATGAGCTCGCGCTTCTTCCGGTTCAGATACTCGAGCAGCTGCCCCACGTCCCACCCGCGCTCGAAGACGGCCGGCCAGCCGCCGGGCGGCGCCGCGTGCAGCAGCTCGAGGATGCTCATAAAGTCCGAGATGCGGTTGTTGTACGGGGTGGCGGAGAGCGCCAGCCGGCGGTGCGTGAGCGCCGACTGCAGGGCGGCAAAGGTGCAGCCCGCGTGGTTGCGCGCTTCGTGCGCTTCGTCCACCACCATCCACTCCCACTCGATCGAAAACAGGTTGTCGTCCAGCAGCGTGCTGTGCGCGTTGGCCAGGTCCGCCTCCCGGTCCAGCAGTTCCGTGGCGATGAACTCGCAGTACTCCGCGTCCCCCGGCACCCACAGGGAGCGCGTCGTCGTCAGATACTGGAGGTAGGTGCGCGCCCAGGTGACGCGGCGGTCGGACGGCAGGTGCTTGCTGGCCATCAGCGTGACGAGGGCGTGGGCCGCCGCGCTGCGGCGGGCAAACGCGATCTTGTAGGCCCGGATGAACGTGCTGTAGTTGACCAGCACGAACGTGTCCTTGCGCAGGGCGCCCACCGTGTAGCTCCGCGTGGAGCACCCGCCCACCACCAGCGCGTGCACGGGCGGCAGGAAGCGGGCGCGGCAGTCGCGCGTCCACGCCTCGATGGCGGACGTGGGGCCCACCACCAGCTTGAGCCGCATGTCCGTCCTGGCGTGCGCCTCCTGCTCGCTGATGCCGATCGTCGTCGCGAGGGCGGCCAGCGTCTTGCCGGCTCCCATCTTTTCGCAGCACAGCATGCCCTTGTAATCGTGTCGCGTGAAGCCCGCCTGGAGCCGCGCGACGACGTCGCGCTGGTAGTCCCACAGCGTGGTGCGGAGCGTCGCCGGGAGGAAGGGCACAAAGTCGCCCGCCGCGCTCATCTTTTACACTGTTCTCATTTTGCCAGTTGCGTTTTGTATTTATACGCTCCAACCGGTGGATTTATTTTTCCGCGCTCACGTGGGCTTCCCGGCAATAAAACGAATGGCGAAAAGAGCGCGGTGGGCCGACAAAAGCGCGGCGCGAGAACGAGATGGACGACGAAGGCATGAGATGGCGCGCCGGGGCGCCCGGCGACCCGAACTACGACTCCGCGGACCGGGCCTTCCGCGAGAACCTCGACATCACAACCGAAGACCTCGCCGAGGAGCCGGAGCTGCCGGAGCCCGGCCTGTTCACGCAGCCCCCGCTGGGCGGCGGGCAGAACCGGCCCGAGTACGGCGGGAGCGAGAACGAGGGCTGCAACTTCTTCGTCTCGTGGTTCATGTGGCTGTGCGAGAGCTGCTGCGGCTTCAACGCCTCGTTGACCAAGCAGAACCCGTTCGGGGTGGCCGGCCTGTACGCCTACGCCATATGCCTGACGTGGATCGTGCTGCTGGACGGCTTTGCGAGCATCGTCCTGAAGGTGTACCGGCTCATCATCCGCTTCCTGAACTGGTTCTGGGAGTCGCTGATCGTGACGATGTACTTTGGCGTGCCGGCCGTCCTCATCTACATACTGCTGTTCGTCATTCTATTTTTACTGGCCACCTACTGGCAGATCGTGCTGATCTACGTGATCAAGTTCGTCATCCCGCTGCTCAACATCATCATCTTGCTGTGGAACTTCTTCATCCGGCTCTTCCTGATCTTCTACCGGCTGGCGGCGACCATGTGGAACATCTTCGTGCCCTTCATAGGCATGATCATCTTCGTGGTGATCAAACTGGTCGTCACCGTCCTGCAGATCGTGTTCGACATCCTGGCCAGCGACGGCTTCATGAGCATCATCCAGGCGCTCATGGAGATCATCATCGCGCTCGTGGAGATCGTGATCGGCATCCTGATGAAGCTGATCCAGCTCGGCATGCCCATCCTCAAGATTGTCGCGCAGATCCTGCCCATCCTGCTGGAGGTGGTCTTCACGGTGATCGAGGTGGCCCTCGAGATCGTCGTCTGGATCATCAACCTGCTGTTCAAGATCATCGCGCCGATCCTGGAGCTCATCGCGGCCTTCTTCTCGGCGTTCACGTTCGCCGCCCTGCTCGCGAGCTCTAACAAGACCTCGCGCAAGCTCTTCTCGCTGGCCACGGGCGTGGACGAAAGCTCGCTGCGGTCGCTGGCCGCGCTCGGCATGGGCGCCGCCGCCGTCACGCACATGCAGGAGGCGCTGCTGCGGAGCGGCAAGGTGGACGGGTTCAACGGCGACATGTTCGCGGCGCGCTACGCGGCCAGCCCGGACGCGCACTCGGACGAGTGGACCACCTTCCTCGAGTACGCCTACGTGCAGGGCAAGCAGTACATGGACAGCGCGCCCGAGCCCACGCTCAGCGAGCTGGACGAGGGCTGGTACGAGTTCGTGACGGAGGTCGAGGAGGGCGCGCCGCCCGTGCGCTTCGCGCAGCACGCAAACTACACGAGCACGCCCGGCACGGGCCGCAGGCCGCTGGCCTTCGGGGACGACGCGCTCGGGGGGCTCGGCGCGCTCGACATGGGCGTGATGGACGCCGTCATGCCCAAGAGCATGGAGGAGATGCGCATCGAGTCCACGCGGGCCAAGGCCGCCGAGCGGACGCGCAGCGCCACCGCCGCCAGCGCGCGCAACGTCGGGGGCGATCTGCCCAGGGTGGAGGCGCCGCGCAACACGGCCGGCGCGCCCAAGAAGAAGGGGCTCAGCACGGGCGACCGCAACACGCAGATCATCTCCGACACCTTCCACAGCTACGCCTACGCGCGCACGAACGAGGGCGACACGCAGTGGCTGGACGTGGCCCACTACACGCTGGACCGCATCAACCGGCACAACAAGCGCGGGCTGGGCCGCACCAACCCCATCATCTACCTGAAGAAGGCGCGCGCGCAGTTCCCGGAGCTGTTCGCCGAGCCGTCCGCCCTGACGGGCTTCCGGTACTCGAGCGACCCGCACCCGGGCGAGTTGCACATCGATTTGAAGAACACGCGCCACAACTACGTCAAGAAGAACGGCCTCGAGTACAGCACCTGGAAGCACTACGAGGAGTCGCTGGCCTCGCGCGGCATGCGCGGGGGGCGCGCGCTGCTGAGCGTGGAGAAGGTGCAGCGGGCCGTGGACCCGATCGAGCACTCGCGCTACCTGCACCTGCGCGACATGGAGCTGGACCACGCGGGCCAGATCGCGCGCGCCTACGACCGCCACGAAGACCGCGGCGTGCGCCACGCCGTGCTCGTGCAAAAGGTGGGCAACGCGCTCGTGCAGGACCTGCGCTACCACGCCGACAACACCGTGCACCCGGACAAGCTGGTGCGGCACGTGAACTCGGCGCTCAACTACCACGGGTACGAGTCGCTGCAGCACGCCTTTGACCACTTTACGAAGTTCCACCTGGAGGGCGGCGTGGTGAAGGCGCTCACTATCCGCGACTGGCCCGGCTTCTCGTTCCTGAGCGGCTACGGGGAGGACGAGGGCGCGCGCCCCAGCTTCCGCGGGTGGGCCGCCGAGGAGGCGCGCGTGCGCGAGATGCGCGGGGGGCGCAGTCTGCTGGCGTTCGACTCCGACTCGGAGCGCGCCTACGCGCAGGAAGACAACATCAAGGCCAACTCGGACAAGCGCGGGGCGACGGCGGACCAGTCGACCGGGGCGTTCGAGGGGCTCGAGATCCTGACGGAGGGCGACTGCTTCAGCGAGGACAAGAACCCGCTGTGCCTGCCGATCCCCGCCTCGGACCTCGCCGAGCGGCTGCAAATCGGCCTGATCAAGCTGGACGAGCGGATAACCGAGGACTCCGACTTGTGCGACCCGTGGAAGCTCGAGACCATCCAGGAGCCCTCCTGGCTGCCGGGCGTCATCCGCTGGGCGCTGACGCACGTCTACAACACGGGAGTCAGCTTCGCCTTCCTCATCTCGGCGTTCCCGCTCACCAACATCCTGCTGACCAGTTTTAGGCTGCTGTTCCCCTTCCTCAGCTGGCTGGTCGACTGGGTGTTTGTCGTGCCGCCCAACCGCTTCGCGAGCTTCGCGCAGATCTACTGCTTCTTCGTGAACCTCTACTCGGTGATGGTCACCTGGTACCTGTGGCTGATCGCGCGCTACATCCTGTACGAGCTGCTGCTGCTCGTGCTGGAGATCATCACGGACCTCTGCATGAAGCCGTACGCCGAGAACAAGGAACTGACCTCGCGCTTCCTCGAGCAGCAGGAGAACGACCCCGCCCTGCGCAAGGCCCTGTACGAAGGCGCCCTCTTCCGCAAGATCATCGACCGCGAGCACAAGCGGGAGGAGGCTGCAACACGGCAGCAGGTGCGGATGGACGAGTACGACAGCGCGCGCGACGTCGAGCTGCTCAGGGACGACGGGCTCGTCGCGAGCGCCATCGGAGACTGCGTGGGCGACATGCCCAGGCACCACCACCACGCGCTGCGCCTGCACGTGCACCACCACCCGCGGCACTTCTCGCAGCAGGCCATGGTGCACGAGCTGCGGCACCTGGCGAGCGTCATGCGGTTCGCGCAGCTGGCGCAGGAGGACCCCGCCCTCTTCCGCCAGCTGTGCAAGTACATCGCGTCGCACGTCATCCGGGTGCACGAAGACGCGGAGCGGCCGCTGCTTGGAGACGAGGCAGGAGGCGTGGAGCGAGGGCACCACGTCGAAGCACACGTCACGCTGCAGGAGATGTACCCCTCGCTGTTTGGCATCAACCAGACGCGCGCGCGCATCGGACGCGCGCCGGCGGCGTCCAGCAGCGACGCCTATCAAGGCGTGTAGGCGGGACGCCAAAATCGCGTAGATGACAAAACTATAACTTTTAGAGCGCCTCCCAAAAAAAAGTGTGATATACATGAATGTATGGGAAATGGTCGGTGAGCGCACTTTTCGGCGGTACGGGCTTCTGAAAATGTACCACTTTTTTTTTCCAGATCCGCACGAGCGGAAATCGGCGCAAGAAAACAGGCCGCGGCGCATGCCGCGCGCGCGTCCTTGGCGCGTGCGAGGCTGCACGCACAGGCAAAAAAAAAATAAATCTCGCGATAAGACGGGCAGAGCAAAACAAGACGAGAAAAAAAACCAAGAGTGATGAGCGAGACACCTGAGCGCGAAGCGTCGAGCAGCGAAGAGAAGACCGGGTGCCCGATCCAGCTGGACGGCGAGTGGCGCCAGCCCATCTTGATGCGGAAGGAGGACATGGAGCTGTGCATGGGCGGAGTCGGCCTGCTGTACCAATGGGTGGCGTGGTGCGCGGGCGTGGCCGATCCCCTGTCCGCCCGGGGCCAGGACAAAATGCAAGAGATCTTTGGCAAGCTGCTGGCGGAGATGGCGGAGCTGACGCCCACCGAGTGGGGCCTCAGCGTGACGGGGCGGATGCCGTTCGGGTTCGCGCGCGAGCCGCGCGAGCTGGAGCCGCGCGTCAAGCTTTGCGAGGGCGCCGTGTTCAAGCAGAAGCTGGACGACATGCGCGACTGCTATCAGCCGTTTGGCCCGGACGATTACGCCGCGCTTATGGGCCGGCGGCAGACGGAAGGCGGCGAGGAGAAACACAACGGGTTTGAGTTCGTGAAAGACGCCGAGGATGCGATCAGCACCTACGACGCGGCCGAGTTTGTGCGCATCCCCATCGAGCAGCTGTATGTGATGGCGCTCATGTCGCACACGATCAAGCTGTCGTCGAACATCCAGCAGAACGCGGCGTCCAACGCCGGCGCGCTCGTCCACTGGCAGAGCACGGCGCCCTTCTTCAACTTTGTGAAGGAGATGGGGCGCGTGCGCGAGCGCGGGAATATTCTACGCGAGGGCGGGCACGACCCGCTGCTGCGCATTCGCAGCGCGGGAGGGAACCTGGAGACGAGCGTGCCCGCGTCCGGCGTGACGGACGCCGAGGCGTGGGGGCTCGCGACCGGGTTCAGCTTCGCTTCGTGCGTGCCGCTGGAGTCTCCCCTGCTGGTAGACCGCTACTGGACCAGGACGGGCAACCTGCTGAACCTGGTGCACGAAACCCTGGTGAGCGAGAGCTTCGACCCGGAGACGCAAACGGGCGGCGCGGGCCTGCGCGACAGCCCCGTGCGAGTGGCGCTGCGCGTACGCGGGGACCGCGCGGAGCAGGCGCGCGACTTTATCTACAACCCCATGCAGCGCGCGCTGCTGACGAGCCTGCTGCTCACGTTCTGCGAGCCGGTGTACATGATGTTCCGGTGCCCTCTGTCCGGCAAGTGCGTGTGATAAGCCGAGAATAAAAAAGAAGAAGAGAACCTCGTCCGGGCCGGGCAACTAACCCGGATTCGCGCGACTTTTGACTGCTCGTAGCTCACGCGCGACCCGGTACCCGACGTTTAAAAAAAAGCACAAACAGGCAGGCGACGGACTCGTAAACAGACGACACGAACAAACACATGGCAGACGCAGAGCTCTCCGAGATGTGGAAGCTCGGCCTGGGGGTCGCGCAGAGCATGTGCATCCCCCTGTTCGTGACAAGCATCGGCATGTACTCGTACCTCGGCACGCGCAGCACCCGCTACTACCAGGGCCTGGTGCGCACGTTCCGCGGCCTCTTTCTCCCCAACTGGGTGTTCCCGCTGGTCTACATGGCGTGGATGGCCGCCTCCGGCTTCGCCTTCTGGCTGGTGACCTACGCCACCGACTGCGACACAGAGGAGTACGGCTTCGACCGCATCCCCTGGACTCTCTTCTTCTACCTGCTCTGGACCTTCCCGATGGGCGTGCGCCTCTTCTTCTACCTGGGCAGGCAGCACCGCTCGTCGATGTTCGCGGCCGACCTGGTCGCGCTCGGCCTGGCGATCGTCCACTTCGTGATGGCGCTGGCCTACATGCCCAGCCAGGAGACGCTCGCCTGCGAGTTGCTCGCCCCCCCGGTCGAGCCGCTCAGCAGCCTCGGCAAGATCTTCTTCTACGTGTTCTGGGGCCTCACCATCGCCGCGCTCTTCGTGCTCTCCCTGCGCGACTTTGTCATCATGATGAAGAAGGCGCAGAGCTTCAACCCGATCGTGGACTGGATGAAGCTCTGGTACGAGAGCGAGGCCGAGTGCGTCGAGCCGTGCCTGGTCATGACCGAGTGCGAGCTCCGCGCCATGGAGAAGAAGTACCCCGGCTTCATCGATGCCTACAACCTTGTGCGCGACGCCCAGCGCGAGGAGCGCATCGCCAAGAACGAGGCTAAGGCCGCGCGGCGCGCGCGCCGCGGCGGCCGCCGCCCTGCCGCCGCCGCCGCCGCCGACGAAGAGGCCGGCTTCTCAGACGCCGGCCCCGGCGTGGGCGAGGCGGAAGACGCGACCGATGTGCTCGAGTTTGGCGGCGAAGACGACAAAGGTGCCGCCATCTCGGGCCACCCGTGGGTGCAAAAGGCCGCGGCCTACAGGAAGCTGCGCATGCAGGGGAGCGCCCGCAAGTGAGGGCTCCGCGCAGAATAAAAAAAAAGAACGCCATCCAGCTCAGTTTTTTCCCGATTTAATTGCACAGAACTCGCGATAACTGCGCGGTTCACATCGTATCGAGGGAGACTCCTGCGCCAGCACGCTCGACAACGTCGTTTCGAAGTAAGGATCCGCATGGACCGACGACACGATGCGGACTGGGGGCCCGCGTTCGCTGAGAACGCCGCCGGCCCCTGGCCGCCTGAAGAATCCTCCGACGACGCGCTTCTTCTTGCGCGACCCCGGCCTTCGTCTGCGCGCGCTCACCGAAAGCACGACGGCGGGCCGCTTGCGGCCCCTGGGCGCCTGCAGCTGGCCACCCTTGCGGTTATCGCCGTGTGGCGCCTCAGCGTCTTCATTTTTCTCGCCCTCTCGGATCTGCTGCACCGCAACCGCTTCACCTACTGGTGCTACGGGCTCGAGACCGGCTTTTACCTCGCCCTCGGCCTGGGGTACATGCTGCGCAACAGGTTCGCCCCGCGCGTGCTCGCGCTCTTCTTCACCCCGATGGTGTTCGGAAACGTCTTCATGGTCGCCTTCCTCATCACGCTGATCCTGCTGGGGGATCACGGGCTCCTCCTGGAGGAGGCTGCGCAGAGCGCGAATGTCGGTGTAGTACACTTCGCCAACATGGTCGTGCATATGCTCACGCTCATTGATTTTCTCGCCCTCCTCATCTCGGGCTACAAGGAAACTGTGCGCGCAGAGATGAGCGAATGGCTCGCGCGCCTTGGTCGGATAGCAGGCGGCGGCCAGGGCCTCGTGCGCCTGTACCAGGTGATTTTCATCCTGCTTCCCGCTGTCTATATGCTGCTGTACGTGCTCTGTTGGGACCCGTTTGACGAGTATCCCACCCCCTATATCAACCCATGGGCCCTCGTGCTGGTCGCGCTTCTCGTGGGATACGGGGCGATGGTGTGGTTCTGGCACGTCTGTACTGTCGCAGATGACCCACGTGCCCGCCGGGCCGGCCTCCGTCGCCCTGCGCGTGCGCAAGGCGACGGCGCGCTTGACGCCGGGCGCGAGAATGGCGAGTAGCGAGTGCAACTCGTCCCCCGACTTGCCAGGCTTCCGTAACGCGCGCGGCAACGCCCCGTCCCTGCTCGCGCGCCTCGTTCCGTTGGCCGCCGTCGTGCGTGCCCGAAAAATAAACAGTTCTTCCCGCCCCCTGGTAACGTTCGATCGGTCAGGTTGGGAGAGTCCGTCTTGCCTGCCAGTTCGCGCGCCGCTTCCTCGTCGACGCTCGTCTGAGAAACGAAATTATTTTGGTGGAAAGGTGGGAAAAATACGAAAAACTTTTTTTTATTCCCCCGCGCCGGCCGCGCGCCGCATGGCCTCACGTGAAAGCCGTCTCAAACAGCGCGTAACAGTCTCCGGGGTCCGTCTCCACGAGGCACGCGTCGTACAGCGCCTCCAGAACGAGGGCCGTTTGCGCGTCAACGGCGCGCACCAGCTTGATCGCTTTCTGCAGGTACCCGCTTGCCTTCTTGAACCCGCCCTCAAGCCGGGCTGCCTTGCCCTGGTCGCTCGCGGACCACAGCTGCCGCGCCAGGCACACCCGGGCGACGAGCAGCTGCTCCGCGAACGAGTAGTAAATCTCGCTCGCCCCGCCCAGCGTCTTGTAGATCGCGGCGAGGATGCCTTCCCCGAGCTCGTGCGCCGCCGCCGTCGGATTCGCGTCGCCGCCCAGCGCGCGCAGGGAGAAAGCGTCCGTCTGGAGGGCGCCGGTCGAGAAACCGCAGCCGTACAGGGGCATGAGCAGGAGCGCGTAGTAGCCGTTGACCACGTTGTGGTTGTTGATCTTGTGCCAACAGTAAGTGTCCGCGAAATCGAGCCTGGGCAGCGTTTTGTCCGTTATCGCCGCCTCAACCTCGCGCCAGAGCCGGCGCGCGTCCGGGTCCGAGAGGGCGCAGATCGCTTCGCATGCGTTCGCGATGCTCGACCCCGACACGGTCACAATGGCGTTCTTGGCGTCCAGGCGCGCCAGGGTCGCGTGCGAGACGTTGTGATACACCCACCAAACGAGGAAACTGGCCCAGCACATCTCCTGCGTCGCGTACTGCTGGAAGAACCGGATGACCCTGGGAGCGCGCGTGGCGCCCAGGTGCCGCACGATCAGTCGCTTCACGCGTCCGCGGATACGCCGCATCGCCATGTCTGAAACGGGCGAGTCCACGGACTCGTCGAGCATGAGGACGCGCGAGAATTGCATCCACGCGTGCGCCTCCTGCTGCGGGGTGTGCGGCGGGGGATCCCAGAACGCGCGGCCGAGCAGGGACTGGAGCAGCGCGAGCGTCGCCACGTCTCGGATTTGGAACGGGAGCGCGTCGGGCGATTTGTATGTCTTCTTGGAAAGGGTGATGTGCGCGCTCATGTGCTGCGCGTGTCGGTTTGTCTGTGGTGTGACGCGGCGGTCGGAAAGGGGCATGGTTTTACGCGCCCCGTCCAAAATGACTCCGAGCGCGCGCAGGTCGTCGTAGGCCGAGGCGCCCGCCCCCGCCCGCCCCTGCCGGACCGCCATCTGATTGTAGCCCATCCACAGCGCGCGAGCGCGCGAGCCGCCCGCCTCCTTGAACCATTCGGCGAATCGCGTCGTGTGCTGGATCAGCGCCCTCAGGGCGGCGGGCTGCCGCGCACTCTTAGCGCGCAGGTGCTGAGCCCAGCTCGCAAACGCGTCCGCCCAGTGGACGGCGAGGCGGACGAACTTCAGCGCGTTCAGGTCGAACGCGAAGCGCCCGCGCACGGCCTTCTGCCCGAGCACGACGAGCGTGCTGATCAGGTCGGCCTTGGCCAGCGCCGCGTCCGCCACGGGGTCCAGCAGCAGCTCGTCCATGTGGACGGCGACCGCCTGCAGCCCCTTTTCGAGCAACTTGAGGGCGGGCGGCTTCCAGCCCGGGCTCAGCACGGCCTCCTTGAGCAGCTGCGCGTCCGTCGGGAGAAGGACGGCGCGGATGGGGGGCATGATGTACTGGGGCCCGGTGCGGCTGCGCGGGTCCGCCAGGAACGCCTTGAGCGAGACCGTGGCCGCGGCGGTCCGCGCGGCGGCGGCGGCGTTGGTCACGCCGAGCAGGGCGGCGAGGTCGGCCCACTTGGCCCGCGAGGCCTCGCCCTTGGTCGCGAGGGCGCGCGCGATACCCGCTAGGCGCAGGAAGACGAGTTTCAGCTGCATGTCCGTGACGCGGTCCGAGTGGTTCAGCAGGAACATGTAGCGCACGGGGACGACGTAGCGCAGCACGGCGGCGTGCGGCACCCGCTCCAGGGGCAGGTCCGGGTGCTTCTGGTGATAGAGCGCCATCTGAGCAAAGGCGGAGCCGAACGCGTTGACGACCGAGCCGAGCGTCTCGCCCGGCACGACGCCCGCCCCGGCGTGGACCGGCATGCTCATGCCCGCGGTCTCCGCCTGAGCCTTGTAGATTGCCATACGCGCCAGCTCCCGCGCGTCGGCGGCGGCCACCGCGGCTTTTTGCCGCGCTTCGCGCACCAGCTCCCGCGCTTCTTCGGCGGCCGCTGCGGCTTTTTGCTGGGCTTCGCGCACCAGCTCCCGCGCTTCGTCCGCGGACATCGTGCCCTTTTGCTGGGCTTTGCGTGCCAGCTCCCGCGCTTCGTCCGCGGCCGCCGCGGCCTCTTGCTGGGCTTCGCGTGCCATCGCCGCCGCTTCGTCAGCGGCCACCTCGGCCTTGAGCTTCGCGATGTCGTGGTGCGTGGGCTCCGCGGAGGAAGAGGCGGCGTCCTCGGCCTCCAGCTGCGCGACGACAACGTCCAGCTCGTCGCCCATGCGCTGCGGCTTCATGCGGGCGAGGGCGCTGCGCGCGAACATGTTCACCACCAGGTCGCTCTTCTCGGCCGGCACGAACAGGTCCTGCGGGCCGATGCGGCCGTCCGCGATGAGGCGGTTGAGCGGGGCCTCTTCCGGGAAGCGGCACCAGCGCAGCAGGTCGAGGCCGGGCATGACCTTGCGGTCGAACCAGGGCGAGCCCGTCAGCTGCGTGCTGAGGATGACCATGTAGGAGTCGCGGATGCCGAACCACAGGTGCGCCGCGATGTACATGCGTAGCGCCTGCAGCAGCAGCGCGGCAAACTCGGGGTCCTTGCTCTGCCGCGTGACCACCATGAAGAGGCGCAGCTTGACGACGTCCAGCAGGATGGCGCGGTTGACGTCCGCCACGCGGGCGAGCAGCCTGCACGTCTTGAACGTGTACTGGCCCGAGCGGCTGTAGGCCATGAACAGGGCGGGCACGCGGGTGAGCCCGCGCGAGTAGAGGCGGCCCAGGCGGCGCTGGATGGCGCCCTCGGTCCAGCCGAAGATGGGCGTGTACAAGGAAGTGCGGATGGCGTAGCGCTCGGCGATGAAGAGGCGCACGGAGCGGGGCAGTGCCTCGTTGGCCAGGATGGCCGCGCGCCAGCGGTCGCGCGCCTGCAGCAGCGGCTCCCACAGGTCCGGGTTGACGATCGGGTTGCCGCCCCCGAACGGGGACAGCTCCACCCGCTTGCCGATGGGCTCGGCCGCGAAGGCCGGCAGGTCGACCAGCTCCGAGGCGGACGTGCTGGCGGTGGGGCGCACGTACCCGAAGAAGCGGTCGTCCGGGCTCGCGCGCAGCCACCGCAGGTCCTCCTCCTTCACCACGGGGTAGGTGCCGCCCTGCGCGGAGAGGGACCAGCTGAAGCCCGCGAAGAAGTCGCGCGCCTTGCCGAGCGTGCCCTTGCGGCCGTTCAGCGCGTCCTGGAACCAGTTGCGCATCTTCTTCTCCTGCTTGGCGTGGCGCGCGCCGCCCCGGAACGGGGGCACGTCGGCGGCGTCCACCGCCTCGTCCGCCTCCTCGTCGCTGTCCTCGGCCTCGCCCTCCAGCTCGTCCGCCTCGTTCCAGTCTTCCAGCGCGTCCAGGGCCTCCTCGTTCTCGAGCACGAGGTCGGCCCCGAGGTCTTCCGGCACGCCGTCCACGGCGGGGATGGGGGCGGGCTCGGGGTAGGTGCCGTTCTCGATCAGCGTGCGCCGGAAGCTGCCCTCGAAGATCTCCAGGTCGGGCCGCCCGCGGGTGTCCACGTCCTCGACCGCCTCGTCCGCGACGGCCAGCGCGGCTTCGTCCACCAGCTCGGGCTGCTCGCGCAGCGTCTCGCTGACCTCGTCCGCCAGCTCCCCGGTCTCCACCTGGTTAACGGCGATCTCTTCGTCCAGCGCGGCGAGCCGCTCCTTGCCCGCGGCGGGGTTGTCCGCGAAGCTGGCCAGCGCGGCTTCGCGCTTCTTTCGCAGGGCCTCGTTCTGCTTCTCGAGGGCGGCGAGCTTGGCCTGCGTCTCCGCGAGGTCCCGGGCCGCCTTCTTTTCGCGCTTCCGGGCCGCCTTGGCGGCTTTCTTGCGCGCCTTCTCCTCGCGCTGCCGCCTGCCCGCCAGGTCCTCAGGGGGCGGCCGCTCCTTCTCGGGGGCGTCCACCGCCAGCTCGGCCGCGGTGGCGGGTTCTTCGTCCTCCAGGTCCTCGTCCAGGTCGCCCAGGCCGCCCAGGCCGCCGCCCAGGCCGCCGCCGCCCAGGTCCCCGCCCGCCCCGCTTGCGTCGCCACCGCCCATGGATGGCATGCCCCCGCTGTCGCCTCCGCCGCCTCCCCCCGGGAGCCCGCCCGCGGAGGGCGCGGAGAGACCCGCCTCGCCGCCGCCCCCTTTATCCTTCTCCTTCTCTTCATCCTTCTTCTCGTCCCCGTCGTCCTTCTTCTCGTCCCCGTCGTCCCCCTTGCCGTCATCCTTCCCGTCCTTTTTCTTTTTCTTAGCGGCCTTTTTCCTGGCAGCTGCGTCGCCCCCGCCATCGTCCTTCTCGTCGTCGTCACCACCCTCCTTTTCGTCCTTCTTGTCGTCCTTCTTGTCGTCACTCTTGTCGTCCTTCTTGTCGTCCTTATCCTTGCGGCGTTTTTTGCGCTTCAGCCTGTCCTTGATCCGCTGCGCGCGACTCCGCTTCTTGGGGCGGTCGGGCTTGTCGGGCTTGTCGGGCTTGTCGGGCTTGTCGGGCTTGTCTGCTTTCTTGGCGGCCTTCTTGGCGGCCTTCTTGGCCTTCCGCTTCTCCTTGCGCTTCTCCAACCGCTTTTTCAGCCTCCGCTTCTTCTCACGAATCCGGGCGCGCATGCTCGTGCCGATCAGCTCGTCGCCCTGTTCCTCTTCAGAATCCCAGTCCGAGTCATCCTCTGAGAGCTCGCTCGTGTCGAGCGAGCTGCTCCCCTCTTCGTCGGTAAACGTTTCCGACCCGACCGCCTCATCGGACTCGGAGTCCGATACGACGGATACGATGAACTTCGGATGGTCGTCTTTCGCCGCCATGCTTGCGTTTGTGGCTTGCGCGGTGCGTGTGAGGGTTCTTTTTATTCCGGGGGTTGGTACGGCTCGACTCTGCCGTCCTTTACATATTCGATCTGATTGAATTGCAGCGCGACCTGCGTGCCGCAGCCCGCCCTCATGCTGCGCGCGAACGGCGTGAGCTCTTCCGGCGGACACTCGACGGGGATCATCGAGATGACGCTCCTCGCCCGCTCGCGCTCGCCCGTGAAGACGGTGCGCACCCACGGGAAGGCCTGCACGATCTCGAGCGTGTTGGGGCGGACAGGCCACAGGCGGTTGAAGATGGCGTCGATGATGGCGAACGCGCCGTCCGGGTCGTTAATCTCCGGGATCGGCTTGTGCAGTCGCCTGGCGCGCTCAAAGTACCGCCCCTGCTGGTGCCGGATCAGCCGTGCGAACTCGGCCACGTGCTGCATGTCCTCCACCAGCTCGTCGGGCGGCATGAACGGGTGGTGCTCGCACACGAGGCAGTACAGACACACGCCGAGCGCCCACACGTCGGGCCCGCCCGCCTGGTACGCCGCCTTGGGGGTCTCCATCATCTGGTTCGTGAGCTCGATGCGCTTGCCGACGCTCCCGCAGGCGAACGGCGTCGAGATGCCTTGGCGCGCCTCGCTGACGCGGGCGCGGTAACGCGCCTCCTCGACGGCCGCGTGGATCAGTTCTGGAGAGGCGTACAGCGGGGTGAGGCACACGCGGGCCGTCATGTCGCGCGCGTAGCCAAATTGCGAGAGGCCGAAGTCCGTGATGCGCGCGCGGAAGCGCCCGCGCTGCGGGTCCCAGAACAGGATGAAGTTCTCGAGCTTGACGTCTCCGTGGCACACGCCGATCGTGTGGAGGTAGTGCACGGCGCACACCATGTCGCAGAAGACCTCGCGCAGGATGTTCTCGTACGAGGTGTCGGCCTGCGCGACAAGCGCGGCCTTGTTTTCGAACAAGTAGAACAAGTCGCCCAGCTCCGAGTAGGGCGTGATAATGTAATGGGTGTCTGTCGCGGGGCTGAAGAACGTGTCGGCCAGCGGCAGCAGCGCCTGCTTGCCGTGCCGCAGAACCAACGCGTGGTCATTGTCTGCGCCCCGCGAGTCCAGCTTGCACTCGCTCGCGTAGCGCATGATCTCGACCTCGCGGAACGGGCGCAACGAGTCGGCCGTGTTCCGCATGTGCTTCTCCAGCATGCGGTGCCTGTCGGCCGATCTCGCGCCGCCAAAGCTCGGGGGGAGCGGCATGCGCAGCACGCCCTGCCGCTTGATGGCCACGTAGCACTCGCGCATGCTGTCCCAGCCCTTGAACACGGCTCCGTGCGCGCCCTGCGCCGAGGCGGGGTCGTGCGAGCCGACCCGGTCCACCACGAGGAAGTAGCGCCGCGAGCCTGTGATGGGCAGCAGGCCGCGCTTGTACCCCTGCTCGTCAATGATGAAGGGCGCGCGCGCGGAGGACGAAGCGGCCAGCGCGCGCGCCCCGGCGCCCTCGACGATCTCGCGCGCGCGGCTGCTGCCGAAGCGCATCTTAAGGCTGCGCAGGAACGTGCGCTTCTTGGGGGCGGATTGCGCGAGCTCGCTGCGCGCCGCGGCCGTTCTGACGTAGTCCCCGTGCGCCGTGGCCGCGGGGACGTCGCGCGCGTCGCAGGGGGAGGCGTCGGGCACGTGGATCGCGAGGTTGAGCGAGTCGCGCCGCTTGCGCTGGGTGGCGCTGCGCGAGCGGCGCGCCGCCTTCCTCTTCTCCTTGCCCTTCTTTCCGGATTTCTTGCGGCGCGTGCGCGGCTTGCTCTGCCTCTCGGGCCTGGGCGTCGACTCCGGGGTCGTCTCGGGGCTCGCCAGCAAATCGCGCTGGTTGTTGAGCGCGACCGTGTAGTGGACCAGGTTCCCGTCCGAGCGGCTCGTGGAAATCTGCTCGCCGCTGTCCATCCTTTTGTGGAAAGTGCATACGGGCGGAAAATTGTTCAGGTTTATACACGCCGTGTGTGTTTATTGCAATGATACATCGGTCAGCCGCGCGTAGCCCTGCATCCAGGGGCTGGTCTCCGAGAAGTAGCCGCCGTTGCGCAAGTCCTTCGCGCCTTCGCCCGTGCAGCGGATGTTCCAGTGGCCGTACTGCGTGGTCTTGAACGCGACGTCCCCGTTGCGGCGGTACTTGCCGACCGCCTCCCAGGTGTAGGCGTTGAGGGGCATGTAGTAGCGGCGGTGCTTGGCCGACACGTTGGGGTGGAAGAGCTCGTTGGTGCGCGATTCGTGCCAGTGCCACACCAGGTTGTTGAAGGGCGCGGTGGAGTAGGACAGCGGGCGGCGCACCTTGTCGCTCACGTACATGGCCTGGCCGCGCTCGTCCGTGTAGTCCATGAATCCCGTGATGTTGAGCAGGTGCTCGTTGATCTCCTCGTTCATCGGGATCGCGATGGCGAACAGCGAGTGCTCGTCCGTGCGGCCGTACTTGCCGGCGGCGGGCGCGTAGTCCGCGTCGCGCGTGATGAACTGGGAGCCGGAGCCTCCGAGCAGCGCGTTGATGTACACGTGGTGGCGGATCACGATGTTCTTGCGCTTGGTCACGACCGAGGCGGAGCTCAGGCGCGCGGTCAGCATGAGCATGGAGGTCACCACGTCGTTTCCGATGCTGATCTCGGGCGGCATCACCATGGTGTTGCCGAGGTCGCCCGTGCACATGGCCATCATCGAGGTCCAGTAGCGCATGTGGGGGCGGATCACCAGCCAGCGGTGCAGCGGCGCCAGGCCGAACTGCACCCAGGCCTTGCGCGAGGCGTTGGACACGGGCGTGAACAGGATGGTCAGCGCGATCCAGCGCAGCAGCGCCGTGGGCGCGGCCTCCGCCACCTTGGCGAACAGCACCGAGAAGCGCTGCGAGAGCGTGCGGTGCAGGAAGGCGTTGATCGCCCCGGAGGCGGTGCGGGTCTGCGACTGCTGCACGGCGCCCATGGCGTAGGCGTCCTCGGCCTCGCGCTGGCGCTTGCTCAGGCGCGCCAGCTCGTCCTGCATCACGCGGTCCTCCTCGCTCTGGCCGTAGCGGCTGGTCGCCGAGATGAGCGACGCGTCCTCCTCGTAGCCGCGCTTGTACCCGCGGCCCGCCTCGGCGCGGCGCTGCGCGAGCAGGTCGCCGTAGCCCACGCGGTCCTGGTCGAAGGGCGCGCCGACCGGCTCCTGGTCCAGCAGCTCGGAGCCGCTGCTGCTCGCGGCCTGCGCGTTCATCAGAGAGGCCTGGATGATGCTCGAGTGGCGCGGGTCCGTCTTGAGGTAGCGGCCGTACTCGTTGGGCGCGAGGAACACCGAGTCCACCTCGCTCGCGATCTGGGCCTCGGAGATGTTCGCGTTGATCGGCTGCTGCGTGCCGTCTGCAATGCGGTACGTCTCGAAGTTGCCGCTCACGAAGCGGCTGTCGGACTTGCCGAGCGCCTCGCGCAGCTCGGTGATGCTCATCAGGGCGGCCGGGTTACGCTGGCTAGCGGGCACGAACGCGGGTTTGGCTTTTTTGGAGGTGAGGTACGCGGCGTAGGTGTTGAGCGCGCGATTCGACATGGTGAGCGGAGCGAAGACGAGCTCGCCCTTCTCCGCGGCTTTTTGCAGCACCTTGATGAAGTCCTCGACGGTCGTCTGGCTCCCGCTGCCGACCGGGCTGTTCTTGCGCACACTGGCGGCCTCGAGGCGGTCCATCCAAGTCTCCTCAATTTCGCGCTTGACGTCGCCCGTCAGCGTGCCCGTCACGCCGCCCGCGACCAAGGTCTCTGCGTTCTCGCGAATGTACTCCAGCACGACATCAGCGGCGTCGCTCAGCTCGTTCACGCTCTTGGCGGACATAAGTGCGGTAAATTGGGCTTTTGCGTCCTTGGTCACAAGGTCGGACCGCTTCGCCTTGAGAACGGCGTCCATAATGATGGCCAGCACGCGACCCTTCAACGAGGCCAGCGCGTTCTCTTCGGCCGACTCGGTGTCGTTCCACGCGACTTTGATGTCTTCCGAGACCATCATCCTGGCGAAGGCGCGGTCGGGCTCGTA
>Ga0180434_10003681_pt1 | contig 19369 bp, 12 predicted proteins | sample SS_ome_7_FD_132453 | JGI IMG/M metagenome (GOLD analysis project Ga0180434, IMG submission 132453) | Hypersaline lake sediment archaeal communities from the Salton Sea, California, USA - SS_1_D_2 metaG | ecosystem: Environmental > Aquatic > Non-marine Saline and Alkaline > Hypersaline >...
CGGTCTGCATGATAGAGCCGGCCGAAAGCGAGACCTATTACTATCACTACGACGCCCTCGGCTCGGTCGTGGCCCTCAGCGACTCGTCCGGCGATACCGTCCAGACCTACGAATACTCCGTCTTCGGCCAGGTCGCCGTAGAAGACATCAACCACCCCAACCCCTACATGTTCGCCGGCAGAAGATTTGATATAGAAATAGGCCTTTACTACAACCGCGCAAGATACTATAATCCATACACGGGCCGTTTCTTACAGGTGGATCCTATCGGATATGGAGATGGAATGAACATGTATGCGTACTGTGGAAACAACTCGCTGGGTTTCGTGGACCCCTTTGGCCTTAAAACTATGTATGATACTACTACCTATGGGGAAGGTATAGAAGGTGTTTGGGGGTATTTCAAAAATGCTGAGGGTAATGTTTACGGGCTTACCGGTGTGTGGAATGAGGCGGGACTTGGGGGCGACTGGACCATTGCGTCTTGGAACTTAACCTCATACACGGTCGATGGCATTGTCTATTTTGTTGAGATAGAAGGATCACCTCCAGACGATTATGCTGGTGGTCCCGGATGGGATATGGATCATCCACCAATATATGGTCAATATGCAGATGCTGAGGGTGTCATTATACCTGAAGCACCTGCTCCGGAACCAGTAACAGCAGAACCGCCAGCAACAGAATCCGAGTCTTCAGGATACTTTAATCGTTTCAAGAAATCATTTTATGCAAACAGGCTTCCTGGAGCATCCGCTTTCAGCTTATGGCCAATACCTACAGGACCTATGATTTACGTCGGTTCAGACAAGGCCATGAAGGCAGCGGAGCGTTCTGCATACAGAAGATTGTGGAGAAAAGCCAAATTCCACAGTCGTAGCAGGGATTTCATGTATATCTCCGGTAAGCGTTCGGGATTATTGAAATTTATTAAAGGTGCTGGCAACATAATTAAAGGTGGGACCGTCTTCTATACAATGCATGATGTTGGTAACGCAATAGGTTCGGCTGTAGTGGCATTAGATGAAGATGGTGAAGTTATCGAAAGCTTCATAATCTGGCATAATCGATCTCCCATACCCCCTTTCCCGGGACCTTGGCCCCGAAGATGAACAAATATTATTAATGACACAGGGTGAATAAACTGCATTGAACAATAGGAGTAACTTGATTAATGATTAAATTGTTGAAAAGTATGAATTGGAAAAGAAAAAGTAAATGCCCTGAATGCAAAGGGAAATTAATACAGTTTGGCGTGAATATAGATGATGGGACTATTGAGTGCCTAAATTGTCACGCACAATTTAATCCAGTACAGGTATTGCAGGATTCAGATATAGTATTTTTATCTGAGTCATTACCATCAGACAAGCAAGAGACTTTTCTCACTAGTCTCGGATTTCAAAAACAACCTGCTCATCGAACTCCAAAACCACTACTATATATCTTTCTTTCTTTCATAATGTTATCTACGATTTTCTTTAGTATTATGCTTGCGCTCAGCGGGCATCGGATCACATTTTTGAGTCCAATTATAGGCGGTCTTTTGCTTTGTTATGGAATCTATCATAATTACAGAGAAGAAAAGACATATCGATGGCTGAGAAAGACTTGAGTTAAAAAAAGAAAAGGGGTCAGGCTTTGAAAAAAGAAAAGAAAGAAAAGGGGGAGTATTAGGGGGGAGTATTAGGGTCAGCCCTTAGATTAGTAATTTATTTTCTTGCATTCTTTTCAAGTATCGTCTATAGTCTGTCAGGTCCTGAAGATCAATCGTGAAACGCTTCATGTCCGACAACGGAATTCATTCACCCGTGCCATAGCCGCCAAGGCACTTTGTGACAACTGCGGCATGACACAGAGGCAGGTGGCAGAAGTTTTGGGCCTTCGCACGGGTGTCGCTGTAAGTTGTCAGTTGCGCAAGCTCAGTGAACAACTCAAAAAAGATAAAAAGCTGAAACATATTATAGAGCAAATCAGAAAGAAGATGAAGCTATAATTACTATACTAAGGGCTGACCCTGATATGGGCTATAATTACTATACTAAGGGCTGACCCTGATATGGGCTGATTGTACTGGTCTAGGATAGTTTCTCAGCTTATATATTTCGGAATATTTTTTCAGAAAGGATATATATGTTCAGAATAAATAAAGGCGATTCAGTAGTAACTTGGAGCATCTATATAGTTGTAGTTGTGTTTGTGTTGCTTCCGGCGATAAGGGCAACTGCTGCCAACGACAAGCCGGAGAATGCAGCTTTGCTATATTACCAGGCAATGCTACTCTGCCCCGATTGGGACAGCATTCCAACAGAAGATATCCACTGTGTTTTCGGTTCAATATTAGAATTTACAAAGGAAACTGGGTCTGTAGAGCAAGTCAGAAAATATGTTGAAGACTATAAGCCTGCAATTCAAATTGCTGAGGCTGCCTCTAAAATAACACACTGCGGCTGGGCACTGCCGTATGCACCATATAGCCCAGGATCGAAACAGGGTCTAAAGATCTACAAGCAGGCAAAAGCCCTTGCTTTTCTTATTGGCTCTGAGGCGAGAATCCTTGCTGCCGATGGAGACTACAAGGCAGGATTTACACAATGCCTTATATTGTACCGAATTGCCAAGCACTTTTCGGAGTGGCAGGGACACGGAAATGTATTGGCAAATACCTTGGAAGGTTATGCTCTGTACTGCATTCGTATGATTTTGCATGAGACGCCACTGGATGAAAATACACTTCGATGGTTAAGTGATCAGCTTGCTGCAATGCCGCCGGTGACTGCTCCATTGTCGACACGTATGAAGAATGATTTTGAGAGTATGTTTTTGGGATTGAACAAGCGTATTTTGCAGCGTGTGCGTAAGAATTTTGCGGAAGAAGCATCCACTGAGAAACAGGGGAAAGACGACATGAATCTTACTGATGACGAGGTTCTTAATCTCATTCGTCAGGCAACCGCAAAGTTCCTGGATCCAGCTCTTGAAATACTGGACAGTGATATTCCTTATGTCCCGAAATATGGGAAAATTAACAGCTTGGTGAAGGAATTTGGTGAACTATACAATAAAAATCCTGCGGTCATTATACCAACGATTTCTCACGCCGAATTGTTGCTAAATAATTATAATAACGATATCTCTTACAGAACACTTGGAAACTCTCTCAAGGCTGCTATAGAAATATACTATATCAGAGCGAGGACAGGGCGTTTACCTAAGACGATTCCTGACGGCCTGCCAAAGGACTTATATAGCGGTAAGGATTTTGAGTATGAGATTACTGAAGATGGTTTTCTACTTCGCTGCCGTGGCAAAGATCTTTCAAGCGGTCGTAATAACTACTTTGCGTTCAAGGTTCAAGGAAAGGGAGAATAAAGCTTGGCCTTGATTGGGGTCAGAGTACCAGGATAAAATCAATAGAAAAATAAAAAATATTTTAAGACAAGGGATTCTCTGCTCTCGCTCTTGAGCGAGTTTTTTGATTCTCCATGTGAGGTATGTTTTCGTCGATGCAAACGAGATTGAGGTGCGGAGTAGCCGGTGGCGAGACCTGTTCATGAAGCCCGATTGTGGCAGGCTGGTTTACAAGATCCTTAGGGTCGAAATGCCTTCCTAAGATCAAAGTACCTTTGAGCCATCATTAAGGTCGGGCGAACAGGTCAAGGCATGCTGACCCAAGCCGTCCCGGACAACCTCGTAAGGAAAACGAGGCGCCATATGAGCTTGATATGAATCTGGAGACCATATAATGGCACTAAGTTAAGCCCTCAGCCTTGCTTTATCACGTGGCATTTTTAAAAAACCGAATCTTCGCGTCTGACGGAAAGCATAGGGGTCAGACCTTAAGTTATAATATAACACTTGACAGTCAGTTTGATTTGTGTTACGGTTTGCCTCATGTCTCGTCCGTTACGTATATGTTATGAAGGTGCGGTCTACCACGTCACAGTTCGTGGGAATGAACGTCGAGCCATTTTTCTGTCGAACGATGACCATGAACGTTTTATGCAGAAGCTGGCAGAAAGTGTTCGGCTGTATGATGTTCGGTTGTATCTGTTTTGCCAGATGACCAATCACGTCCATATGGTATTGGAAACCCCTCAAGCCAATCTGAGTCGTTTCATGCAACGCCTGAAAACGGCCTATGCGGTTTATTTCAATACCAAGCATAATCGACATGGCCACCTGTTTCAGGGGCGGTTCGGTGCACATGTGGTGGAGGAAGATCAGTACATTCTAAAGCTGAGTCGTTATGTTCACCTGAATCCGGTATTTGTTAGTGCGCACAAGAAGAAAAGCGATCGGGAACGGACGCAGATTCTCCGGAACTACCCTTGGAGTAGCTATCGCAGCTATATTGGCCGTAGTGCCCGGTTGGACTTTGTCGACTATGATCCGATTTTATCCATGATGGATCCGCCCAAGAAAAAGCAGCCTGCTTCGTATCGGCGTTTTGTCGAAGGCGGCATTCGAAACATCGACACGGCCTTTATCGATACTAAGCGGCGCTCACGATTCTGTATAGGCTCGGACGAGAGTCATGAACGTACTCAGCAGCGGTATGTGGAAATGCTTCAGGCCTTTGACAGCAAAGAGGATGTATCCTTCCGGCGTGAGGGCCGATACCCCAGTGCTGATGAGGTGTTGAGTGCCGCCCTGGATATACTGGACATTCCCAGGGAGACCTTGATGAAGCGCTGCAGGAACAGCATGGCTCGTCCGTTAGTTGCCTATGCACTATGCCAGTATGCCGGCAGCACTCAACGCGAGGCGGCAGAGATCATGGCCGGTTGCAGTGGTGTGGCCGTGTCTCTACAACTGAAAAAGCTGCACGAACAGGCAACAAAAGACAAAGACCTGCGGAAAATTGTGGCGAAACTTGAGAAGAGATTGGCTTCACTAATGAGTTAAATTATAATTTAAGGTCTGACCCCTATGGGCTCCCTATGGGCTCCCGAATGATCCTGAACGCCGTGAATTGGCAAAACAAACCCCAAATAAAATAAGGAAGACATGAAAATTTATAATGTTATTATCATAATCACGATGAGCTTTTGGATTTGCTCGCAGGCAGACGCATCCCTCGATACGGCGTATTGGTCTGACAGCCACGTTGTGCAGCGAACGATACCAACTCCGCTTGCCGAACGTCCGGGCAACGTATATCTCTACACAGAGACGGTCTGGGTCAAGGTGCCCGCCGAAGTGCCGAAAGAGACCCGAAGCTGGCGCGTGCTGGATGACAAAGGCCGGATGGTTCGCAGCGGCATATTTTCTGAGGATTCTTCCGCCCCGCCCTCGCGGATTCGGCTGGAGCAATTACCCATCGGCTGGTATCGCGTGGAATTTCTCGATGAGCAGCGAACGCGTCTGCACTGGACAACCGCGGCCGTACTGCAAAAGTTGACAGCACCGATACCACAGGATTCGCCGATATGCGTCGATTCTGCCACGGCGTGGTTTGCAAAAGACAAGCCGGACAACCAGGCGAGGTTCGCATCGCTTGCCGCCCTGGCCGGCGTCAACTGGATTCGCGACCGGCTAACCTGGCGCGAGTTGGAACCGAAGCCGGGGCAATTCAATAAAACCGCCACCACTTATGATTCCGCCGCCGCGATCCAGACCAATTACGGACTAAAGGTACTGCAGGTCTTTCATTTGACGCCGGACTGGGCATGGGATACGAAGCTGGACGGCGAACATCCTTCCGGACGGTTCGCGCGAGATCTGCGTCACGTATATCGATTCTGCAAGACGATGGCCAAGCGTTTCAAAGGGCGCGTGCCTGCGTGGGAGCCGTGGAACGAGGCAAACGTCAGCACGTTCGGCGGCCATACAGTCGACGAGATGTGCAGCTTCCAGAAGGCCGCCTACCTGGGTTTCAAAGCGGGCGACCCGGCGGTGACGGTCTGCTGGAACGTGTACACAACCGCGCCGACGCCCCAGCATACGCAGGGCCTGCTGGACAACGAGGCATGGTCCTACTTCGACACCTACAACATCCATACGTATGACTGGGCGCACGATTACGAGCGGCTGTGGACTCCGGCCCGGCAGGCGGCGTGCGGCAAGCCAATCTGGGTGACCGAGGCCGACCGCGGACTTAAGTTCACCGGTCCCGAGCCGTGGTGCGAGCTTTCACGCGAGGATGAAATCCGCAAGGCCCGCTACATCGCCCAGTCTTACGCATCCAGCCTCTACGCCGGCAGCATCCGGCACTTCCATTTCATCCTTGGCCACTACCACGAAGGATCCAACGGCGTCCAGTTCGGATTGCTGCGAATGGACATGACGCCGAGACCGGCATACGTTGCGCTAGCTGCAGTCGGGCGATTACTGGCCGGGGCAAAGTGCCTGGGCCGATGGCCTGTCCCGGAATCCGACGATGCGTATGTCATCGCGTTTCGCGCCCGGCCGGATGGACTTCAGCGAGATGTGCTCGTAGCCTGGGCGGAAAAGAAAGTGGACTGGCCCGGCCGTGCGAAGACAAAAGTCCCCTTCTCGCTGCCCGAATCGTGGCGTCTCGAGGGAGTATTCGATTATCTCGGCCGCAGGCTCGATGAAATGCCCGCCGAACTGAGCGGCGAAGCATTGTTCATAGTCCTGCCCGCCGGTCAAACCGATAAAGTGCAACTGACAACTATCGCTCGCTCCGAGCGGCGAAAGGATAACATCTGTCCCATCGTGCTCCAAGTACAATTGCCGCGAAGTGCCAGCATGAAAATCGAGCCGCTGCCGTGGTCCCAGGGCTACGAGTACCGAATCGAACCGGATAAGCCTTATCATCTGCGCATGTTCGCGTACAACTTCGCAAACGAACCGGCAAAAGGCACAATTCGAGTCACAGGCAAACCCTCCGGCTGGCAACTGGATAAAGAGACATGGAACCTATCCATAGCTCCGATGCAGCGTGAACTTTTTGAGGCGTCTCTAACAATCCCGGCGGGCCGGGACGGTACGCTTCAATTAACCGGCGACTTAGGCTCGACAGGCAAGGCGGTTCTCGCATTTCGACTGCACGGCGGGAAAAATTAAGAGTTCATAACAAAATGAAATAAGTGTCATTCTAAGGTGGAGCCGAAGAATCTGAACGCCTGACGAGCATAGCTAATCCGATACTGCATTATAATAACTCTGGCGTCGAGATCCTTCGCTTCACTTCGTTCTGCTCAGGATGACAACTGAAGAATCGATTCTCATTTTGTTATACGCATTAAAACATTTACTGCAGAGCTTGCTCGATGTTCATGGTTGAGATGAGATATTGCCGGCGATTAGAAATTTTCCACGATTGCGGCGGTGTGGATTGCCAGCAGCATCAGGTAATCCAGGTCGCTGAGGGTATAGTACCGCTTTTCCCCGACGTTATCGACGTACAAGACGCCGAAGCAGCCGGAAGGATCGATAATCGGCGCTATCATGGCAGAGCATGGTTTCCCATTCTGCAACGGAAACCGCGGCAAGAGAAGGAACTCCTGATTTTCTATCGCATGAGTAATTTTATTATGTACCTTTATTTGGGCCAGCTCCAGCGAGCCGCCGTCCCTGCACCTGCCCGCATGACAGGTCATCGCCCCTTCGGGCAGTGCCCTTAAAGCACACCAGCTATTACAACCCCGAAATTGATCCAATGTGATGTTCAGCAGGGTTTTTAGCACCTCTTCGGGACCGTTGGATTTGCAGATCGCCTCGGTGGCCTCAAGAAAATCCTTAACCCGCCCGGCCGGCAGATTGATATCGGGAGCTCGCTCGACATCGGGCTTGCGAACGATGATTTCACGGTCCGGCGACGCGACGGCACCGGATTCGCGAGGATGCTGTATGAGCGTATCTTCCAAATGATTAGTTTTATCAGCATCGGTTTCGAGAGTGACTTCGATCTCGAAATTTCCGACTCGAATACAATCACCGGTGTTGATGATGGCCTTATGAATCGGCTTATCGTTAAGATGTGTTTTATTCGCCGAGTCCAGGTCTTCGAGCACCCACTTGCCGTCGCGGGTGGCGAAGATTGCGGCGTGCTGTCTCGATACCGCCCTGTCCGGCAACAAAACCTGACTGTGAGCGTGTCTGCCGATGTAAACAGGGCCTCTGTCGAACCGAAGCTCGTTGACGGTTTTGTCGTCTTTTTTTACAACCAGACGCATCATGCTTTCCTCGCCGAAGCTGTCCCTGAAGTCCCTATATATAATTATCGTCAATCTGCTGCGATTTGTTAAGAGCATCTAACAGAACGAGAATTCATTTTTAGTTGTCATCCTGAGCGAAGCGAAGGATCTGGGATTAGGACGAGTAAAAGAGATTCTTCACTTCGCTACGCTCCGTTCAGAATGACATTTATCTCATTTTGTTAAAGGCTCTAAGTTTACAATAGCTCAGAGTCGGCATTTTCTCCTTAGCTTAAGATGTTTTAATTCAAATACTTCCAACAAATAAAGCACGTCACGGCGGACATGACAACATCCGTCACCCCGCCGATAGCGCTGTTGTATGATACTATTGCCTACGAGCAAGCTCCTCGATTTGTTCGGCCGTAAGAGCAATGTTATAGATTCGAATATCATCGATCAGGCCGGAGAAGAAAGATCCCGCATCAAGACTTTTGCCGGCACCTATGTACATGCCGCCGTCGGCGGATCTCAGTGGATTCTGGGGGGCAGTGTCTTTGGCTACTTCCAGGCCATCCACGTAAAGGATTCTGTACGAACCGTCCCAGGCAAAACCTATATGATGCCATTGGTCATCGATGACTACTGTTTCCGAAACAAGCGGCTGCGGCACAAAGCGTCCGTCGGGTGGAGGGACCAGGCCCGTCATGAACTTGCCGTCCAAGGGACCCGCACCAAGCCATGTCTCGCCGGAACCGGTGCCATCAGCCTGTGAAACAATCGTCTGTCCGGCCGCGCCGCCTTTAATCCATGTAAAGACACTGAACGAGCCTTTGGCCGGATCCAGTACAAAGTCGGTGCTTATATAATCGTCAATCCCATCGAGCAGCAGCGCACCGTCTATTTTCCCGCCGGCGGGCTGCCAGACCGGTTCGCCGGAGAGCGTACCGTGATTTTCGCCGGCGCTGTCATGGGCAACGTCACCTTCGGTCTCATCGAGCGGCCAGTGTGCTATCAACGGCGAATATTCCGGCCAATTGTCCGAGCTTATCGTCTCGCCTACGGCCATAATTTTCGCCGGGCATTGGGCCAGTTCGGCAAAAGTCTGCACATCGCTCAGCGTGCCGACAATTCGACCCCAGTGGTACGGTATGGCCAAATCGGGCTTTATATACTCTGTCGCCTCGGCCGCTTCGGTCGCGTTCATTGTGTAAGTGCCACCGGCGGGAAGGAATGCAACGTTGATATCGCCGAGCATTTTCATCTCCTCGATCAGGTCCGTATCGCCCGCGACATAAACTCTTTTGCCGCCCAGCTCGATGATATAGCCGAGCCAGTTGCGAGACTTCGGATGGTTCGATTTATTAGTATTATACGAAGGCACTGCTTCAATATTAACAAAGTCAAATTCCATCGTCTGCCATGGCGCGATTGACAATCCCCTGCCGTACTGTGAGACCACGTCCGGCGGGCCGATGAACTGTGTCTGGTCATTGGAAACCCTCGCAATATCCGAAGCCGAGTAATGGTCGCCGTGAGTGTGAGTAACACACACCAGCGTAGCATCATGCGGCGAAATGCTCAGGCTTTGAGGGTCCACGTAAACAACGCAATCATCCGTCCAGACCTTCACGCTCGAATGGCCCAGCCACTGTACGTAAACAATTTGTTCCGTGCCCGGCGACATGCTTGCCTGGGCCGTGCCGCCGTAAGCACCAATATTGATTCTGCCGCCGTTAGGCTCAGGCTCATCCCCAACCGGCATATTCGGATCCCCGGCGTCAATACAAGGGCTGGTGACATCATCAACAATCCAGCTCTCTCTGACCGGATCCCACCGCCCCGCCTCGGATTTCAAATGATAATCACCATCAACCCAGACTGCATTCGGATCGTCTGCTTCGACAGCCAAATTAGCATCATTAACATCAGCCCAATAGCCAGAATTAGCAAACAACGGATCAACATCAATGTTGCCTTCACCTGAAAAGCCGCCCTGGATGTTACAATGTGTAGGCAGTATCGGCCACTCCCAGGAATCCAGCTCATCAGGATTGTCGCCCCAGAGAATGCAATTGCTCAGAACGGGTGTGCTCCCCATGTTGCGAATGGCAGCGGCTTGGTAAGTGGATGAATTGCCGTAGAATGTACAGTTGTTGACTTTCGGATCGCTCGCCACATTGTCCATCCCGCCGCCGGAAAAGGCAACGTTGCCGATAAATTTGCAGTTGGTCACTGTAGGAACTGCGTAAAGGTTACCCATCCCGGCGCCAAAAAAGTCTGCGGCATTCATTCTGAAAGTGCAGTTTATCACGGTCGGATCGCAGTGATCATTGTCCATTCCACCAGCATATGTACCCGAGTTTCCTAAGAAAGTACAATTTATTATCGTTGAATCACCAGCTTGATTCCTAATTCCCCCACCAGTGCCGTGCGAGTCGATGGGACTATCGGCATTGCCGCCAGTTATCGTGAAACCGTCGAGAAAAGCTGTCGAATCAGTTCCGCTGCCAGTTACAATATGATAGCTATTCTCGGAGCGAGTAGGCTCATTGAGCAGATCACGCGGATCGGCAACTTTCAGATCATCTCCAGCTAAATCGCCACTCAAGATGGTCTCATATAATGTGATATCACGCTCATTAGGATCTGTTTCTCCAGAACCTGCATAGCCGCCTTTTAGCGTAACGCCGTTTATAAGCTGGAATTTTGCCTCCCGGTCGCCAGAAGTTTGATTCGCACCTTGATCCGGTTTGTAAATGCCCTGTGCTACTCGGATTTCCACCGGCTTTTCTGCATTATTAGCATCGGCCAGGGCATCCTGCAAATAAACATAAGCATCTTCCCAACTTGAGCCGTCATTGGTCCCGGCGGTATCGTCGTCAACGTAAATTGCCTTGCCGTAAGTGGAAGTACACAACGCCACAAAAAACAGTATTGTTATTAAGCAGGATTTACGATTTTTTCTAAGCATTTTGAATTTTCCTTTCCGCTGTGAGGGCCGTTGAACGCACATTTTCTCCTCTTTTTGTATGCTTGCGAATGTGTTGGAAACCTCAATTTTATGATACATTTTGATACTTACATGTCAAGAGAAAACTGTCCGAAATTCCATGACTCACGCGGCAGCAGATGTATTTTGTGCTGGCGTTCTTAAACGTCTTTACTTAAAATCCAGATTCCGTTTGATTATCTGAAATTGAAAGGGGTAATGATGTTTAGATACATGCTGGTAATTATAATGATGACTGTTTCAATCGGCGGGATTGCGTTTTCGGGCGATACAAATATCCGTGTGGTCGATAAGCCTGATACAGAAGCGGGAAATGATTTCTACGTCGGTAACCGCGCGCCTTTGACGCCGAGTCCGCTGATAAAGCTGCCGGTCGGGTCGATTGAACCGGACGGGTGGGTTCGCAGGCAGCTCGAATTACAAGCGGACGGATTTCACGGGCACCTGACCGAGATCAGCCGCTTCCTTGTAAAAGAAGGTAATGCATGGCTTAGCCGGGATGGCAGCGGCGACCACGGCTGGGAGGAACCGGCCTACTGGCTCAAGGGATTCAGTAACTGCGGCTACATCCTCGACGACGAGCGAATGATAAAAGAATCGAAGATATGGATCGAAGCAGCGCTGGCCAGCCAGAAAGAAGACGGCTGGTTCGGCCCGGACAAGGGCAGGAAAGGAGCGGCCACGCGATTACAGGGTCGCGAAGACCTGTGGCCGAACATGATAATGCTCTTCTGTCTGCAGGATTACTACGAGTTCACCCGCGACAAAAGGGTCATTGAATTGATGACCAAATATATGAAGTATCTTACGACCGTGCCGGAAGACAGGTTTCTTGTCGGTTACTGGCCGAAGATGCGAGGCGGCGACCTGCTTTACAGCGTATATTGGCTTTACAACCGGACGGGGGACAATTTTCTGCTGGAGCTGGCCGAAAAGGTGCACCGGCGCACCGCCGAGTGGGAGAAGGATGTCATCAACTGGCATAACGTCAACATGTCGCAGGGCTTCGGCGAGACCGGCACGTTCTATATGCAATCGAAGAACCCGAATCATCTGCAGGCGGCCGAGCGCAACTGGAGCAAGATTCGGGACATGTACGGCCAGGTTCCCGGCGGGATGTTCGGCGGCGACGAGAACTGCCGGCCGGGCTTCACAGGGCCCCGCCAGGCGGTCGAGACGTGCGGTATGGTCGAGATGATGCTGTCGCATGAAATTCTGCTGACCATCAGCGGCGATGTGAAATGGGCGGACCGCTGCGAGGACGTTGCGTTCAATTCGCTGCCGGCGGCGTTTACCGCCGACCTTAAGGCGCTGCATTATCTGACGGCGCCAAACATGATACTCTGTGACCGAAAAAACAAGTCACCCGGTCTGCAGAATGGCGGGCCGATGCTGCATTTCAATCCGCACATTCACCGCTGCTGCCAGCACAATACGGGGCACGGCTGGCCTTATTACGCCGAACACCTGTGGCTGGCAACGCCGGGCAACGGTCTTGCTGCGGCCCTTTACGCTCCGTGCAAGGTCACGGCGAAGGTCGGCGACGGAACCGAAGTGACAATAGTCGAACAGACACGCTATCCGTTCGAGGGCAATATTGAGTTCACGGTAAGAACGAGCAAGCCGGTCAAGTTCCCTCTGTACCTGCGTGTGCCCGGCTGGTGTAAAAAACCGGAAGTGACAATGAATAAGAAAATGCTCGAAATGTACAGCCCCGGCTCATATATCGAGATTAATAGCGAGTGGACCGACGGCGACAAATTTGAGCTTAATCTGCCGATGAAAATCTCGCTGAGAAAGTGGACCAAAAACCAAAACAGCGTTTCAGTGGACCGCGGGCCACTAACCTACTCGCTTAAGATTGGTGAAAAATACGTCCGCGAAGGAGGCACCGACGAATGGCCGGCATGGGAAATCCATCCGACGACGCCGTGGAATTACGGCCTGGTGCTGAATGAAAACAACCCCGCCTCGTCGTTCCGGGTAGTGCGCAAAGACTGGCCCGGCGACAACCAGCCTTTTAAGGCCGATGCCGCTCCGATAGAGCTTCGGGCAAAAGCAAAAAGAATCCCGGCGTGGCAAAAAGACCACCTTGGCCTGGTCGGCAAGCTCCAGCCAAGCCCCGTTAAATCCACCGAGCGGACCGAAAATGTCACGCTAATCCCGATGGGCTGCGCCAGGCTGCGGATTTCGTCGTTTCCGACTATCGGCTCGGGTCCCGACGCCCATGAGTGGAAGCAGCCGCCCAAGACAATACCAGCCACAGCATCGCACTGCTATGACAGCGATACAGTCATGGCACTCAGCGACAAAATCCTGCCGCGAAGCTCGAACGACCATAGCATTCAGCGTATGACCTTCTGGCCTCGTAAAGGCACGAAAGAATGGGTGCAGTACGATTTCGAGAAGCCCAAACGTATTTCCGGCTCAGCGGTTTATTTCTTCGACGATACGGGCGGTGGCGGCTGCCGGATTCCGAAATCCTGGCGATTGCTGTATAAAGACGGCAACAATTTCAAGCAGGTATCAAACACCGGCAGCTACGGCGTCGAAAAAGATACATTCAACAGTGTAAGATTCCGCCCGGTGCAGACGACTTCACTGCGACTGGAAGTGCAGTTGCAGCAGGATTTTTCCGGCGGTATTCTCGAATGGCAAGTTGACACAGAGTAAAGTAAAGCATAATATATCTGCTTATATGGCAAGAAGCAAAATAACAATAGTAGGAGCCGGCAACGTCGGCGCGACAACCGCACATATCGCGGCAACCAGACAGCTCGGTGATATTGTTCTGATCGACATCATTAAAGGTCTCGCCGAGGGCAAAGCTCTCGATATCGCCGAAGCGGCCCCGGTCCAGCTATACGACTCCAACGTCGTCGGAACATGCGACTGGCAAGAAACCGCCGGCAGCGATATCGTTATTATAACGAGCGGCCTTCCCCGCAAGCCGGGCATGAGCCGGGACGATTTGCTCGCAAAGAACGCAGGGATTGTCAAGGATGTCAGCGAAAAAACAGCGAAATATTCGCCCGAAAGTATCATAATTGTAGTGTGCAATCCGCTCGATGCGATGGTTTACACCGCCGGCAAAGTTACAGGCTTTGCAAAAAATAAGGTTATGGGAATGGCCGGAGCGCTGGATGCGGCACGCTTTTGCTGCTTTCTCGCCGACGAGCTTGGCGTGAGCGTCGAGGATGTAAAGTGCGTACTAATGGGCGGCCACGGCGACGATATGGTTCCTTTACCCAGATTCACATCCGTCGGTGGAATATCGCTAACGGAGCTGCTCGGTGAAAATAAAATCGCAGAGCTGATCGAACGAACGCGAAAAGGCGGCATAGAAGTAGTAAATCTGCTCGGTTTCAGCGCTTATTACGCCCCCGCCGCCGGGGCGGCAAAGATGGCCGAAGCAATACTAAAAGACAAGAAGACCGTACTTTCCTGCTGCGCCTATTGTGACAATCAATATGACGCCGGAGGTTATTTCATCGGCGTTCCCGCCATTCTGGGTAAAAATGGAGTCGAAAAAGTTATCGAGCTCGATCTGAACGGCTCCGAACGCACCCAGTTCGATAAATCTCTCGCCCACGTCAAACAGCTCGCGACAAAGATTGACGAGCTTATATAGACAGAAAAATCTTTCGGTTATTTGTTGCCATCTGTGTAGTAATGTTGTAATCTACTAAACCTTTTAGGAATATGGGGTCCTGTACATTAGGGGCACTCATGGAATTGATAAAGAAACTATTCCAATGCTACTAATTTCAAAGAATATACATGTATTTAAGCCTTGTTGTGAAATGACAAGATTAAGGAAGTTATAATATGCCTACGAATATAGAATCCTTCGTAAAAACGTTGGAATCAGAAGGTGTGGATGCCGGCAAGAAAGCAGCCACGAAGATTGAGGCCGAGGCCAAAGAGAAAGCAGACGAAATTAACGCCGAGGCCAAAGAAGCTGCAGATCAGATAATCGCCCAGGCACAGGCTGAAGCCGAAAAAATAAAGGCCCGAATGAATTCAAGTCTGGAATTAGCTATGCGCGATGCTATTTTCCTGCTGCGCGAAAAGCTTAGTTTACAGCTTAAATCCATACTGAAATCGAGCGTTAAAAAAGCCCTTAATGACGAAGAAACACTTGTGAACGTCCTGCGTGAAGTAATCCCCGCTTATGCAAAGGCCAGTACGGAAAAGAAAACTACCACAGAGATTAATATCCCCAAAAAAACAAAAAGCCGACTGCTGGAAACTTCACTCAGAGAGCTGGCGCATTCGCTTAATAATCAAAACGTTCAGCTTGATATTAGTTACAACCTCGCCAAAGAGGGTTTCGAATATAAAATAGAAGGTTCAACCGTAGAAGTAAGTACCGACTCTGTAACATCTTTGCTGGCGGAGATGATTGATCCTGACCTTCAGCAATTCCTGGAGAAAGCAGCTAAGGCCAAGGACTAAAACGGCACAGTGAATTCGGCGTCTTTCATAAAAGAACCAAAGAGAATAATGAGTAAACTTCATCGATATGAATATTTATTAAGCGTTCTTCCGACGCTGGAACCTATCGGCAGTATCCCTCCACTGAGTAGGCACGGTTTCCTGGAGCAGGTTACTGACTCGAAAGGTCCTGTCATTACGGTTGAGGTGCTTCTTCTAAGCGACGATCTCATGCAATACCAGGCGTTGCTGGCGGAAGAAATAGATAAGGAAAAGGTCGATTTGACTGTTCTTTCACTCGACAAGGGAGAGGATGAAAATGTTTTGCCGGATTTTCTTTTGCCGCCGGAGTCGGCTGAAGAGGCCCAGGAGGAAAAGGAAAACGAGCGATTGAATATCGACGGAATCTGGACACGATATTTCCATCACGCCGCTTCTGTAGCAAAACGCACACAAAGCAGCTTTTTGAAAGCCTGGATTGGATTCGAGGTCGGGCTTCGCAATGCACTGGCCACAGCTCGCGCTCAAACGCTCGATTTGGATCCCGCCGCCTATCTGGTCGCGCCAGAATTGGCCGACAAAAATACTGATTACAGTCATATAGTATCCGATTGGTCCGGAGCTTCTAATCCCCAGACCGCACTTAAGGTGCTGGATGAGGCGAGATGGGACTTCTGCGAACAGCACGGCGGCTGGTACAGTTTCCACGCCTGTGAAATTGAAGTGTATGCCGCAAAACTGATACTTCTGCACCGCTGGCGGAGGATTTTATCTGATAAACAACGCAATGAGACAAGTTTAACATAAATATGATTACATAATACAATATCAATATCGCTTGATAGTGAGGAAATATTGTGATAGGACAAATTAAAGCCGTCTTTGGAAACATGGTCGTGGCTAAAACCAAAGACCGAGTTGTTAAAAACGCCGTAGGTTATTGTGTGCGTCAAGATGGGATCAAGCTCCTGTGCGAGATTATCCGGATTCGCGGCGATTCCGTCGATCTTCAGATATTCGAAGAGACTCGCGGCCTTAAGGTAGGAGACCGGGTAGAGTTCCAGGAAGACATGCTCTCGGTGGTGCTGGGTCCGGGCCTGCTGGGCCAGATCTACGACGGGCTTCAGAATCCGCTGCCGGAGCTGGGCGAAAAAGTGGGCTATTTTCTGGAACCGGGCAATTATATTCACGCCCTGGATACCGAGCGCGAGTGGGACTGGACCCCCAAAGTCCAGGTCGGCGCCACGGTCAGGGCGGCAGACACGCTCGGCAGCGTTCCGGAAAGTATCTTCGAGCACAACATTATGGTGCCTTTCGGCTGGGAGGGTCAATACACAGTTCAATCCGTTGCCGAATCAGGTTCATATCCTATTACTAAGGAAATCGCGAAACTGACCGATTCATCAGAAAACGAACACGCGGTAACCATGGAGCAGGTCTGGCCGGTAAAACGGCCGTTGTGCGTGGCAAAGAGACGATTGCTGCCAACCAATCCGCTGGTCACAAGCGTTCGTATCATTGATTCGATGTTCCCGATCGTACAAGGCGGTACGTATTGTATTCCGGGGCCTTTCGGCGCAGGCAAAACCGTATTGCAGCAGATTACTTCACGTCATGCCCGTGTCGATATCGTAATAATTACCGCCTGCGGGGAACGGGCGGGTGAAGTTGTAGATACGATCAGAGAATTCCCCGAACTGCAGGATCCGCGAACGGGCAAAAGCCTGATGGAACGAACCATCATCATCTGCAATACGTCCGCCATGCCTGTTGCCGCTCGTGATGCCTCCGTCTATACCGGCATGACGCTGGCGGAATACTACCGGCAGATCGGCCTGAACGTTCTGCTTCTGGCCGATTCGACCAGCCGCTGGGCACAGGCGATGCGTGAGATTTCAGGGCGTTTGGAAGAGATACCCGGCGAGGAGGCGTTTCCGGCCTACCTTGAAAGCCGCATCGCGGATTTCTACGAGCGGGCGGCGGCTATTGAGCTTCGTGACAAACGCATAGCATCGGTGACTATCGGCGGCACAGTCAGTCCCGCCGGCGGCAACTTCGACGAACCCGTTACCCAGGCAACGCTCAAAGTTGTCGGCGCTTTCCACGGCCTGAGTCGATCCCGAAGTGATGCGCGTCGCTATCCCGCCATCGATCCACTGGATAGCTGGAGCAAATATGTCGGAATCATCGATCCGAAAAAAGTCCAAAAGGTAAACAACATACTCAGGCGAGGCGACGAGATACGCCAGATGATGATGGTCGTCGGCGAAGAAGGCACCCCGATCGAGGATTTCACGGTGATGCTCAAGGCTGAGTTCTTCGATGCCGCCTATTTGCAGCAAAACGCGTTCGATGCCGTGGATGCCGCCACCTCGGTCGACCGACAGCGTTTCGTCTTCGACAAGATACTCGAAATCCTTGAGGCGGATTTCACCTTCAAGGACAAAAATGAAGCACGTCACGCACTCAAGAAGATCAGCAGCATGTTCATTAACTGGAACTATGCCCCCTGGGATCAGAGCGTGATGCCCGAACCGGAAGAAAAGGATAAATCCGAATCGCAGGAGAAGGACAATTCCAAACCCAAAGCCGAAGAGAAACCCAAAGCCGAAAAGAAAAAGGCCGGCGAATCGGACGAAAAGGACAAGCCCTCCGATAAACCTTCAGCCGAAGACGGCCAGACGGCCGACAGAGGCGACTTTAAAGAAATCCTCGGTAAGATCGATCAGTATGTAAAGTCCCTTCTGAAAAATTCCGGCAAAGCAAAAACCGAGGACGTTTCCGAATCGGAGGATCAGGAAAAGAAAGACAAAGATGCTCCGGAATCTGGAAAACAGAAAAAGTCCGAATCGAAAGAAAAGGGCCAGGCTGAGAAGGCGGCGGTCTCAAGCTCTACAAAAGAGGATTCGAAGAATCAGAAGGAAAACAACGACAAAAAGTCACAATAGCGCTATGTCATAACGCTCTATAATCTAAGGCGGTTGATAATGAGAACATTTTACGACGAGATTTCACAAATAGCCGGCAACGTCGTGACGGTCAAAGCCCAGGGAATAGGGTACGACGAGCTTGCCGTCATCACGACACAAGACAGCTCTTCACTGGCCCAGGTGATTCGTCTCGAGGACGACAAGGTCAGTTTACAGATATTTGCCGGCACGGAAGGCGTCTCCACAGGAGATAAGATTCGATTCCTCGGCCACTCTTTCGAAGTGCCGTTCGGAGATGCCCTGCTTGGACGGGTCTTTGACGGATCGGGACGTCCGAGAGACGGCCGGCCCGAGGTAAAAGCCAAAGCGGTGGAAACCGGCTCGCCGGCGGTAAATCCGATCAAACGGAGAGTTCCGGACAAAATGATTCACACACGTATACCGATGATCGATATTTTCAATACGCTGGTTGGTTCACAGAAGTTGCCGATTTTTTCAGTTGCCGGTGAACCCTACAATGATGTGCTGGCAAGAGTCGGAATGCAGGCCGATGCAGATATTATCATTCTCGGCGGCATGGGTTTGCGGCACGACGATTATTTGACATTCCGTCATCGTTTTGACGAAGCCGGCGTCCTGGGGCGGACAATTATGTTCATTCATACCGCCGCCGATCCCGTCGTGGAATGCCTGCTGATACCTGACCTGGCGCTGGCCGTAGGCGAACAGTACGCCCTGCAGGGCAAAAACGTTCTGGTCCTTCTCACCGATATGACGTCTTTCTCGGACGCTCTGAAAGAGATCGCCATAACGATGGAACAGGTGCCTTCGAACCGCGGGTATCCGGGCGACTTGTATACTCAGTTGGCCAGACGGTACGAGAA
>Ga0180434_10003682_pt1 | contig 19365 bp, 14 predicted proteins | sample SS_ome_7_FD_132453 | JGI IMG/M metagenome (GOLD analysis project Ga0180434, IMG submission 132453) | Hypersaline lake sediment archaeal communities from the Salton Sea, California, USA - SS_1_D_2 metaG | ecosystem: Environmental > Aquatic > Non-marine Saline and Alkaline > Hypersaline >...
GCCCGCCGGCATGACCCTCGAATACCTGCAGAGCCTGCTCTCGGCCGACGTCGGACGCGAAGTCGATGTCTGCTTGCTTGATCGCACCCGGCTGCGGCCGGTCATCGAACGCGAGGGGGAGCGATGGATCGCATAGCACTGCAGATCCTCGAAGACGGCTGGTGCAAGGTATTTCTCGCGACCGTTCGTGACCGGTATCGGGAAGATCTGGGCGGGTGAGTCTTTTCAAGGTCACCGCAGGGAAACCGTCATCAGGTCAAGTCTCGACTTTTAACCTTTGCCAATCGCTTCTCGGCATCGGGTTGCCGCTCGCCACATTTGGTGCCCAAGATTGGAGTTGTCAGCAACGACTCTCTGAAAGGGGCTCTTGGGGGGTTGGCGTGGGGTGTTCTTGTCTCGATGGGGCGGGCCCCTTACCCATGCGACACCTTCAACAACCGCCGAGAAGCGGTGACGAACATGCGAATTTTTTCAAAAAGATAGATTTCAAAGCCTTCGCCGTGAGCTGACATAAAACTTGGGTTTCAAGAGGTGCGCGCTGTTGATATGTTTTTGGGAATCGTCGGCAGGGATGCCGACGCGCGCACTTAACCTGATCCGGCGAGACATGCCGGCACCGGCCAACCATCATCAGGGATGAGGTACATGATCAAGGTTGTCGAAGCCGATCAGCATGCCGATCGGACGGCGGCTCTTGAGGCGGCCGAACTGGCTTGGGACACGATCGATGTCGCGAAAGTCCGCGACGTCTCTTGGTTCAGCGTGCCCGGAGTCGGACAGCACGTCGCCCAGGTTACAGACAACCAGCCACTCGATGCGTTCGTTGCTCCGTTTCTTCAGGGCCGCGACGATCTCGCGGGTGCCGCAATCGCCTGCGGTGACATGGTGGGTGAACGGACTATCTTCGACCAGTTCCCGTTCGGCCGGATTGACGGTTACGACATCTCGGGGGAGTCCCTGCGGCGGGCTGCCGACTCCTACGCCAGATCACCGATCGACTTCCGCCCTCATCACGGTGACTGTAATCGACTTGTGCTTCCCACCCGAAGGTACGACCTTGTGCTGGGCTGGCACGGCATCCATCACATCGAGGCGATCGATCCGCTCTTTGACCAGATTGAGCAGGCCCTCACCGAAGACGGCGTCTTCATGATGTATGAGTGGATTGGCCCAAAGTACCTACAGATTCCGCGGCCCAACGCTCTCATCAGTCGCCTGCTCCTCAGCACGCTCTTCCGCCGTGAGGAGCGCGTGACGCATGAGGGCAAACGTAAAGGCCGCTGGCTGCAGCAGCCGCCCGAGATGTTCGAGCCCTCGGAGGCGGTGAATGCCGACCGTATTCACGGCGCTTTGGTGGAGCGGTTCGAAGTGCTTCGCAAGATCTTGTTTGGTGGGCTGCTCTACCCGATGTTTGAGGGCTTGGGAGCCAACGAACATCTGGCCACCGATTCTTCGACCGCCCGCCGCGTCGGACTTGTCGCCCGCTTGGAGCAGAATCTCACCCGGCGTGGCCTGATCCGCCCACTCTTCATGATCTCGGTAGCCCGCCGTCGCAAAGCTCACACGGTCCGCTGAGGCTCCTCCGCTCCTTGCAATGATTATTCCCAGCTCTGAAACACGGCCGGACCGGACCTGGGTTGCCCGCACGGTTGGCATCACGATCGTATTGCCGCTCTACCGGTCGCTCGAACACCTGCGGATGGTCGGCGACAGCCTGTGCCAAGTCGTTGACGAACTGCGGGGCGTCCGTGCCCACGTGGTGCTCATCGACGACTCTCCAGGGCATGAAGAACATTCCCGGGCCGTAGTCGAACTGGCTGCAAGGTTCGGCGGGCACGTGGGCGTCGAGGTAATCGTCAATGATTGCAATCTCGGGTTCGTGAAATCGGCCAACCGAGGCCTGGCTGTCGCCTGTCGCCAGGGCGCTCACGCGCTACTCCTCAACTCCGACACTGTTGTCTTTCCCGGCGCAATCACCGAACTACTGGCCGGGCTGGAATTCGACACGATGGCAGGGTTTGTCTGCCCGCGGACGAACAACGCCACTATCTGCAGCCTGCCGCCGCTCAACGTGCGGGTTCCCTGGCAGGGTGACGGTTCACCGTCCGAACACGCCCGACGACACGCCGACATCGCCCGGCACCTGCCCCGGTTTGACTACGTCCCAACAGGTGTTGGTTTCTGCATGCTCGTCCGCTGGAACGTGCTTGCCAATTTCGGGCTGCTCGACGAGGCGTACGGCCGCGGCTATGACGAGGAAAACGACTTGGTTATGCGGGCCAACCGGGTGGGCTACCGCGCCCTGCTGGCCAACAAGGCCTTCGTCTATCACGAGGGCACGGCCTCGTTCACCGACTCCGCGAAGGCGGAGTTTCAGGCACGCAACAGCCGCGTCCTTCAGACGCGGTATCCCGAGTACATGCCCAGTGTGTATCAGCACCTCACCTCACCCCAGGCACGCGGTGAAACTATCCTTTCCGAACGTTCGCTGCGGTCTGCGCAGGGAACCACCATCGAGTTGGCTCTCGATGCTCGAATGCTCTCGAAGGATGTGCACGGTACCTCGAAGGTCATCTGCCGGACCGCTGAGGGGCTCGCCCGGCTCGCCCAGGGATCGAATGTGCGGGTCACGGTAATCTGCAGCGCGGATGCCGGCCGGCACCACGGGCTCGATCGCGTACAGGGCCTGACGATTGTCCCAGCGGCAGAGGCCTACGGGTTTGACATCCTTCTGAAATCGGGGCAGCCCTTCTCGACCCATGAATTCTGGGACGCTTCCCAACGCGCTGTTCGGATCGTCTACACGATGCTCGACACAATCGCCTGGGATTGCCTCTACCTGCGCACGCCCGAACTCGATGCCCTGTGGCGAACGGTCGCTGACCTCGCCGACGGCATCGTCTTCATCAGCCCGTTTAGCGAATCACAGTTCCACAAGCGGTTTCCAGTCACACCGTGGGTGCGTACGCTGGTCACAGAACTCTCACTTGATGCGGCCGACTACGTCCCAACCAGGGTCGCTGCTTTGCAGACCGCCGCGGCCCAGAGCAGCCGTAGCGAAATCCTCGTCTTCGGCAACCACTTCCACCACAAGTTGGTCGGGCCCACCACGCGTCATCTGGCCGAAAACTTTCCCAACCGACGGATCGTGATGTTCGGGATTAGCCAGGATACCGTCGCCGAGAATGTGGTGGCCGTCGCATCGGGCACGCTGAGCGATCAGGAACTCGACGCCGTCTACTCCACTGCATCCTGTGTTGTCTATCCTTCGACCTACGAAGGCTTCGGGCTACCGATCGTTGAGTCGCTGGCCCGCGGTCTCACGGTCTATGTCCGCGATTCGTTGCTCAACCGCTGGATAGAGGAGCACTGGAATGGCCCTGGCAAGCTGGTCTACTACGACACCGCGGAGGATCTCGTGCAGCGGCTTCGCAAGGCTGAACTCGCCGACGGCCATACAGGCTCAGCCGCCTCGGGGCCACCGAGTGGTGGGTTTCCGCCCAACGGCCGGTCATGGGATGACATCGCCAGCCGGACCTGGGATTTCCTCCGCGAATTCACTGAAGATGATTCCCTCGGCCAGTTCTGGCGGCGACTCGACCACCAGCACCGGCTTGACTCATTCCTGGCGGTAAACGCAACCACCTGCGGCCAACACCGGCCCACTTCCAGCAAGTTCATTCGCGACTTGCCAAAAAAAACCGTCATGGAAATCCGGCGTTTCATTCGCCGTCGCTGGAAGCACCGCGTGGCGCGGTAACGAGACGGTATCCGTAAGGAATATCACGGCACATGGATGACTACCAACTTTTCCGGCAACGGGTCTTCGGCCCCTTCGTGCCCCAGGGCGGCCGCGGTATCGAGATCGGGGCGGGCTTCCGGCCCACGTTTCCCAAGGCTGGAGGCCATGCGGTAACGGTCGTGGACCACTGCGACACGGCGACCTTGCGAGCCAAGTACGAACGGGATCAAAACGTTCCTCGGCAACTCGTGTCCCAGATCGAAGAGGTGGACGTTGTCTGGAGTGGCGGCTCCTACAGCGCTACTCGCGGAATGCCCCGGGATGTTGATTTCGTTGTCGCATGCCACGTTATCGAGCACGCCACCGACCTGGTGGGATTCCTCGCCGACTCTGCCGACCTGCTCGCACCGGGGGGGCACCTGCTCTTGGCAATCCCCGACCGGCGATGTGTGCTCGACTGCTGCCGGCCGGTAAGCACGCTGGGCGACGTTCTCCTCGCCCACGTCGCACCACACGCCTATGAAGTCAAGTCGCAGATCGACGAGTTGTGGCTCGGCGCCCTTCTCGACCAAGCGGGTGCCTGGTCGATGGAACATCTCGCAGTGGCTACCGACGCCGGCCGCAGGCCCACGCCCCAATATCCAACGACCGTCGCAGCCGCCGCCTGGCAGTTGACGGCCGCCGCCGGCCTTCTGCCGAGTGATGCTGGCTACCGTGACGCCCACCGCTGGGTTCTCGACCCCGACGTCTTCGAAGAGATTGTCTTATTCTTAGAGGTGTATGGTGGACTGCCGCTTGCACTGGAGGCGTTGCCGCCCGTCCATGGCTGTGAGTTCTACGCCGTGCTGCGGAGGCAGAACGCGATCCGTCCGGAAGCTGCAGAACTGCTCGGCCAGATTCGCACCCGTTTGATGCAATCGCGGGCATAGTTCCCGCGGAAAGACTGCTGGAACCGACCACCCTCTTCATCGAGACCAGAGCTGGAGCGCCAGTCTAGTTGTGGTCGCAATGAAGGGAGAGTGGGTAAGCCACGAGTCAGGCGAGGGACGGTGGAGCAAATTATTCCGAAACTTCGGGCGTTGGAAGTTGAGCTTGCTCGGGGCAAGCTAATTCGCAGAGGCCGTCAAGAAAAGAAGCGTGACCACGCAGATGTCTGATCGCTGCAAGAAGCAGTTTTGGGGCCTGCGAATTGACCAGGCGAAGCGGCTGAAGGAACTGGAGAAAGAGAACTCGTGGCTGAGGCGACTGCTGCCGGATGCGGAGCTGGAAAAGTGATCCTGCGGGAAGTTGTTGAGGGACGCCCTCGGGCGGCGGAGCTTAGGTTCTCAGCCCGGCGAAGCGATGAGAGGTGGTGGAGCACGCCCGTGGTGTGTTTGGCTGTATTCGCCTCAGTGAACGTCGGGCATGCCGTGTAGTCCAGCAGTCACGGAGCACGCAGCGTAGGACGCGTCGTGTCCCAGATAACGAGCCTCGACTCGGAAAACGGCTTGGGGATTTCCTGAGCCTGGAACATCTGCTGCGTTACTGGAGCGCGGCCAGTCTTTGGACCGGAGCGGCTTTGGATGGTGCCAGGCACAAGCAACCAGCCCGGGCGGGTTCGCTATTCCCTGTCCCAGCACAAGCGTGCCAGCTGGGTTGGCCCGGGACCAGTGGTGTCGTCGAGCTGATACCATTTGAGTTGCTTGATCGTCCGGCTGCACTGATACCGCCGCCACGGCTGAGTGGAAAAATCCTTTCTTGGCCGTCACCAGCGCTTTTTTGGGCGGAGCGGCAACGATTCCGCTACAACTGTGAGTTGGCCTGCGCGGTGCCACCTTCGTGCTCCGTCGTCGGTTGAGCAGTCATCCATTGCATTCATCCTTTCGCTCGCCCCCGACACATTCTGTATGAACACGCTGGAGCAACGTCTTTTTCATCTCTTTGAACCTCAAGACCGCAAGCGGGCCCGCCAGATCGTGCCGGAGAAGGTGGTCTGCCCCCGGGTCGGACAGGTGCAGGCCACCCTCGCCGCTGACGATGGCACCAGCCACGAGGTGCTGCTGGAACTCTCGGCCAATCGCCGCGGTGGCATGATTCTCGAAAGCCGCTGCACGAGTCCCGACGGGCGGGCTGGCCGGCCCTGCGCCCTGGTGGCAGCGGTGCTGCTGGAGATCGACCGCCGCGGCCTACTGGCGGGCATTGCCGAGCAGACACCGGTCACCCTCGATGTGGTGCCCGATGATGAACCGGTCGATGACGAGGAGGATGACGGTCCCCCAATCGTTGCTGCGGGCAACGGCTTCGCTACGCCGGCCATCCACTCCGCCGCGGCCGGCGGCCCGGCAACAGGAAAGACCGTCTCGCGTCACCGCGGTGCCAAGCTCAACAGTCCCGGCCCGGTGGGGCCTGCCGGCTCAGCCAGCCACCGCGGCAGCCGGCAGCCAGCCTGGGCGACCGAACTGGAGACCCGGCGGCGGTTGGTTGAGCCGGCCGTTCGCTCCGGTGGGGTTGCGCTCGGTGATCTGCGGAAGAGCACCGGCACGCTGATGTTTCTGCTCGACCCGGCTGCGGCCGAACAGCGGGTGGTCGTGGTGCTGCCCTGCCGCATGGGGCTCGATGAATTGGGGCAGCCCTGCGGGCGTCCCAAGCCGATCACCATCGGGCCGGGTGACGTCAGCTTTGATCAGTTTGACGCTGACGAGCGGCAGGTGCTGGCGGCCCTGGCCGGCACGATGGCCGACGAGGGCCACCACGGCGGCGGGCCGCTCGAGCGGCGGAAGATGAACCGGTTCGTCCTGAGTCGGCAGTCGGCGGCCCGTGACCTGGCGATGCTCTGCGAGCAGGGTCGCCTCGTGCTCCAGCCGGAACCGCGGCGGGCCCCCGAGACCGTTGTGCCGCTGGTCTGGGATGCCAGCCGGCCCTGGGAATTTGCCCTGGTGGTCGAGCCGGAGGACGACAGCGGGCTTGAAGCCTGTCTCGAGGATGACCTCGCCACCGGCAAGAAAAAACTTGCCCGGCCCAAAAAGGCCAGCCTGAACGGGCTGCTGGTACGGGGCAGCGAACGACGATCGCTGCAAGCACCCCGGCTGATCCTCCGGGCCGGGTTCCTCGTGCTGGGCGATCGGCTGACCCGGCTGGCGGTTGACCCGGCCTGCGCCGAAGAACGGATGACGCTACCCGAGGACGAAGATCCCTCTGGTATTCGGGGCTGGATGGACCAATTCGACCGCCGGGGGCCGATCGAACTGGCCGGCGCTCAGATCGACGGCCTGATCGAGCGGCTGGCCGGACTGGCCGACGTGCCCCGGCTTGAACTGCCGGGCTGGACCGGCTGGCAGGTCGAGTCGGGCCGGCCGCAGCCCAAGCTCATCCTCGACGATTCGTCGGCGGTTGCTGCCGACGCGGCCGATGCTGCAGCAGTCGATCCCGAAGCCACGATCGGTCGGCCACGACGCCGAGCCCGTCGCGGCCGGCCGGCCGTGCAACTCGGCGGAACGATCTGGTTCGACTACGGCGGCATTCTGATCGCGGCGGACGATCCCGCCGGCGGGGCCGCCGACCCCGCCCGGCGCCGACTCGTCCGCCGTAACCGGCCGGCCGAACGGGCGGCCCTGGCCGCTCTGCCCCGGTTTGGGTTCGGCCCGGCCCGGGCCAGCCGGGTTGCCGACTCTGAGGCGGCCGACATGGTCGTGCATCATGTGGAGGTGCCCCGCTCCCGGCTCGATGCCTCGGTGTCACAACTGGCTGCCGTCGGCTGGGCGGTTGAGGTGGCTGGCCGCCGCTACCGGCCTGCGGGCAGTGTCGCCTGGAACGTCACCAGTGGGATCGATTGGTTTGAGCTGTCAGGCTCGATCGACTTCGGTGGGGTGGTCGCCGACATGCCGGCGTTGCTCACGGCCCTGGCCCGCGGTGACCGGGCAGTCGATCTCGAGGATGGCTCACGCGGCATCCTGCCGGCTGACTTTGCCGAGCAGCTCGAGCCGCTGCTGGCCCTGGCCGATCAGCAGAACGGCCGGCTGCGGTACAGCCGCATGCAGGCGGCCCTGCTCGATGCCCTGATTGCCAGCATGCCCCAGTCGCAGGTCGACGATGCCTTTGCCGCAATCCGCGACGAACTGGCCGCCGGCGGCCGTCCCGAGCCTGAGAATGAGCCGGAGGGCTTTACCGGAACACTGCGGCACTACCAGCGGGAAGGCCTCGGCTGGCTCGCCTTTCTGGAACGGCTTGGGCTGGGTGGCTGCCTGGCTGATGACATGGGCCTCGGCAAGACAATCCAGGTGCTCGCTCTCTTTGTACAGCGGCAGCAGGTGGTCCGCGCGGCCGGCCTCGCGCCGCGGCCATCGCTGGTCGTAGTGCCCAAAAGCCTGATCTTCAACTGGATGGAGGAGGCCCGCCGGTTTGCGCCACAGCTGCGGCTGCTCAACTACACCGGGCAGGAGCGGATCGAGGCGACCGACTCGATCGGTGAGCATGACCTTGTATTAACCACCTATGGCACCCTCCGCCGGGACATCGTCCAGCACCGCAAGCTCGAGTTTGACTATGTCGTGCTCGACGAGGCTCAGGCGATCAAGAACGCCGCCAGCCAGGCGGCCAAGGCCTGCCGGTTGCTCAAGGCCCGGCAGCGGTTGGCCCTGACGGGTACCCCGGTGGAAAACCACATTGGCGAACTCTGGAGCATCTTTGAGTTTCTCAACCCGGGTCAGCTCGGCACTGCCACCCGGCTGAAGCGGTTCCTGGCCGGCGGCCGCGGTAACGGGGCCGAACTGGTGGCCCGGGCGGTGCGGCCCTATCTGCTGCGGCGGACCAAGTCGCAGGTGCTTGCTGACCTGCCCGAGAAGACCGAGCAGACCTTGTTCTGTGAACTGGGCGAGCAGCAGCGGAAGGCGTATGACGACCTCCGCAGCCACTTCCGCCGGGAGCTGGCCAGCCGGATTGGCCAGCAGGGCATCGGCCGCAACCGGATTGCCGTGCTCGAAGCGCTGCTGCGGCTGCGGCAGGCGGCCTGCCATCCGGGGCTGATCGACGCCAGCCGCATTGACGAGCCGTCGGCCAAGCTCGACAACCTGCTGGAGCAACTCGGCGAAGTGCTTGACGAGGGCCACAAGGTGCTCGTCTTCAGCCAGTTCACCAGCTTTTTGGCGATCCTGCGGCGGCAACTCGATGCCCGTGGCCAGGTCTATGAGTATCTCGACGGGAAGACCACGGACCGGCAGAGCCGGGTTGAGCGGTTCCAGGAAGACCCGGACTGCCGCCTGTTTCTGGTCAGCCTCAAGGCGGGCGGCCAGGGCCTCAACCTGACCGCTGCCGACTACGTCTACATCCTCGACCCCTGGTGGAATCCTGCAGTCGAGGCCCAGGCGATCGACCGGGCCCACCGCATCGGCCAGACCCGCCGGGTGTTTGCCTATCGGCTGATCGCCCGCAACACGGTCGAGGAAAAGATTCTCGCGTTGCAGGATCAGAAGCGGGAACTGGCCGAGTCAATCGTCACCGCCGACACCGGGATTCTCTCGGGCCTCACCGCCGAGGATGTCGAGATGCTGCTGTCGTGAGGGGCCAAAAAGCCCTCCGCTGAGACGGCGGTCGCTTATTGAACCCTAATGTTTCTGGGGATGATGGGGGCTGCCGTACACTCTGCCTCAGGCGTGGTGAGCCGATTGGTGACTGGCAACCGAGAAGTGACCTTCGCCAACACCGATTGCCACGATCCCCGGAGCTGCTCACCATGCCACTGACCACCCTCTCACCTGGTGTCACCGTGAGGCCACCCATGACCATGTCACCGGCCGGTAAGGGATCACAGATCAACCACGCTATTCTGGTGGTCGATGATGAAGAGGATCTGCTCGAGCTGGTTCGCTACACGCTCTCGAAAGAAGGGCATACGATCACCTGCGCCGGAACCGGTGAGGATGCTCTGAAGGCGGCTCGCAAGCAGCCGCCTGACCTGATTGTGCTTGACCTGATGCTGCCCGGGATCGATGGCATGGAGGTCTGCCGCCGGCTCAAGGGCGACTCCAAGACCCGCAACATTCCGATCATCATGCTGACCGCCAAGAGTGAAGAGACCGACGTGATCGGTGGGCTCGATCGGGGAGCCGATGACTACATCACCAAGCCCTTCAGCCCACGGGTGCTGGCGGCCCGGGTAAAGTCGCTGCTGCGCCGCAAAGAGGCCGAAATTCGCAGTCAGCTGGAGACCACGATCGAGGTTCGCGAACTGGTCATTCACCCCGGTCGGCATGAGGTCAAAATCAATGGCGAGCCAGTCGAGCTGACCTACACAGAGTTTGCGCTGCTGCAATTTCTGGCCAAACGCCCCGGTTGGGCCTACACCCGCACCCAGATCGTCGACGCGGTGAAAGGGGAAGATTATCCTGTCACGGAACGGTCGGTCGACGTGCAGGTGGCTGGCCTCCGCAAAAAGCTTGGAGCTTTCGGCAGTAACATTGAAACCGTCCGGGGCGTGGGATATCGGTTCCGGGCGTGACGCATCCCGTTCCTGCCGGCACCCGTCCGCATGCCCAGAACCCGGCTCGCCTGGCATCTCTTCGTGACTTTTTCGGTCGCCGTGGCAGCCGTTATGGTCGGCTGCTACTGGCTGGCCTCCCTACAGCTGGCCCGGCTGGCTGACGAGACGCAGTTTCAGCAGATGATCGCCCTGGCTACCGGACTAGCCAGTGGCCAACCGGAACTTCGCGATGCCGAAGACCGGCAGGCATTCGCGCGGCTGGCCCGCCTCCTCAGCCAGCCCGCGGGCATGACCTTTGAGCTCCTCGACCGACACGGCGAACGGCTCGCCGTGTCGGTTCGCTTGGCTGCGGAGGGCGTTGACCTGGTAGATCGCTGGCCCGACCCCGAGCGGCTGCTGGCCGAGGCCCGTGCCGGACGGGTCGCCCGCGGCAGCCGGTATGACGCCGCCAGCGGCAGTCGGGTGCTGGCGGTCGCCGTTCCGGTTGAGCCGGAGGGGGGCGGCGTGGGCATTGTGCGGGTGTCGGCCGATACCCGTGCCGCCGACCGGGATCTCAGCCGTGCCCTGCGGCGGCTGCTGTTTGGCTTCCTCGCAGGTGGTCTCGTCGCCGTTGTCATCGGCTGGATGATCGCCGCCCGGGTCGCCCGACCGGCCCGGGAGTTGGCCCGGGCCGCCCGGCAGGTGGCTGACGGTGAGGCGGGTGTCCGCATGCCCGGGTCGGACGTGGCGGAGTTTGCAACCGTTGCCGCGGCGGTCGCGGTGCTGCGGGATCAGCTGGTGGAACGAGGGCTGACAATCGGCCGGCAGGACACCCAGCAGGAGGCGGTGCTCGACAGCATGATCGAGGGGGTGCTGGCCGTTGACGTCCGGCAACGCATCGTCGGACTCAATCAGGCAGCCGCCGACCTGCTGCAGCTCGACATCGATGCAGTCGTCCGCCGGCCGCTGCAGGAGGTGATCCGCAACCCCGACCTCCGCCGCTTTGCCCTTCGAGCAATCGACTGCCGTGATGCGGTTGAAGATGACTTTGTGCTGCCCGGTCCCACCGACCATACGATTCGGGTCCGGGGCACAGCCCTGCGGGATCCGTCGGGTGAGGGCGGGGCGGTGATCGTGCTCAACGATGTTACGAAGCTGGTGCGGCTGGAGCGGGTGCGGCGGGATTTTGTGGCCAATGTCTCGCACGAACTCAAAACCCCGATCGCCTCGATCAAGGGTTTTGTTGAGACCCTCCTCGACGGGGCCGTCGAGGATGCCGAAGATGCCCGCCGGTTTCTCGACATCGTCGCCCGTCAGGCCGACCGGCTGGTGGCGATCATTGAGGATCTGCTGGCGCTGTCGCGGATCGAGCAGAGTGAGGAAGCCGGCTCTCTGCCACTGGAGCCAACGCGAATCATTGACGTGCTGCTGGCAGCCCGGTCTGACTGCCTGCCCCGGGCAGCCGAGCGGGGGGTCCCAATCGAGATCGATTGCCCCGACAGCCTCACCGCTGCAGTCAACGCTCCGTTGCTGGAACAGGCGGTACTCAACCTGATCGACAATGCCATCAAGTACGGCGGCGGGACCACCCCGATCCGAGTGCAGGCCTGCTTTGAACCGGGCCTCGCTGCCGGGCGATCAGGCCTGACAATTGCTGTTCTCGACGAGGGCTGTGGCATCGATGCTGAACACCTGCCGCGGCTGTTCGAACGGTTCTATCGCGTTGACAAGGGCCGTAGCCGGCAGGCTGGCGGCACCGGCCTTGGTCTCTCAATCGTCAAGCATATCGTACAGGCCCACGGTGGCACGATTGCCGTCGACAGCGAGCCCGGCCGCGGCAGCACCTTCACCCTACGGCTGCCGGGCGGTGACGAGGCGGCTGCGTGACCGGCCCTACTCCTTCGGCTGCCCGGTCTGGAAGGCGAGAATCTGCTCCCAGGCCTCCTGCGGTGTTTCGGCATAGCTGAACAGCTTCAGGTGGTCATCGGCGATCACCCCCGAATCGGCCAGGAACTCAAAATCGACCACCCGGGACCAGTAGTCACGGCCGAAGAGGATGATCGGTATCGGCTGCATCCGGTGGGTCTGCCGCAGGGTGAGCGTCTCGAACATCTCATCGAGGGTGCCGAAGCCGCCGGGGAACAGCACCGCGCCGGCCGCCCGTAGTACGAAGTGAAACTTCCGCAGGGCGAAGTACTTGAACTGAAAGCAGAGCTCGGGCGTGATGAACGGGTTGGGCTGCTGTTCGGCGGGCAGCTTGATGTTCAGGCCGATCGACTTGCAGCCGACATCGAAGGCCCCGCGGTTGGCCGCCTCCATGATGCCGGGGCCACCGCCGGTGACAACGACGTAGGCCCGCTCCTCTTCACACTGGTTGTCGATCGAGACCAGTCGGGCAAACTCCCGGGCCTCATCGTAGTAGTGTGAGAAGCCAAGCAGCTGCTCGCTGCGATGAACTTCGCGAGCCAGGGCGGCGTCGTCCGGAGCGGCAGCCAGATTCCGCTGGGCCTCAGCCAGCCGCCGTTCCGCCGCCGTCTTTTCGACGATCTGCGTACCGCCGAAGACGATGATCGTCGAAGTGATGTTGTCGGCCTGGAAGGCGAGTTCCGCCTTGCCCAACTCCAGCAGCATCCGCACGCCCCGCATCTCCTCCCGCTCCAGCAACGCTCGGTCTTCCTGGGCGAGGCTGTAGCTGGGCGAGCGGAGAATCTCCTCAATATTTTCGGCAACGTAGGGAACGTCGTTGCCGAGGATGGTGTTGGGCAGGGTCGGGCAGCTCTCACCGTGGGTTTCACTCCACGGGGGGCCGCCCTGATTGCTGCTGCCAGAATTGTGGGATGGTGGCTGTTTGCTCATGGTGGTCACTCCAGGACGATCCGCGTACCGATTGTGGGACAGTGAGTCTTCCATTGAAACATCTCAGTGAGATGATCGGCCATGCCCCGGGCGGCGGCCGGCTCGCCATGCACCAGAAAGGTCTGCCTGGGCGGTGGCAGGGGGCTGAGCCAGCGGGCAATCTCGCGGCGGTCAGCATGTCCCGAGAAGGCGTCGATCTGGCGGACGGCGGCTGCGACCGGAATCTCGCGGCCGTGGATCTTGAGAAAGCGGGCCCCCTCCTGCAGGCTGCGGCCACGGGTGCCCTTGGCCTGAAAGCCGGCCAGCAGCACCGTCGTCTCCGGTAGTGGCAGCCGCCGCTTGAGGTGATGGAGAATCCGACCGCCGTTCATCATCCCACTGGCGGCGATGATGACCCCCGGGCCGTTGTGGGCGTTGATTGCCTTTGATTCGGCTGCCGAGCGGGCGAGCTGGACATCGCGGGGAGAGAGGTTGCCGATGACACCCGCCTCGATTGCTTCGGCAAAGTCGTGTTCACCGGCATGCTGACGGAAGACCTCGGTGGCCGCCACTGCCATCGGCGAGTCGAGCCAGATCGGGAGCTGTGGAATCTGCCCGCTGCCCATCAGGGTTCGGAGCAGATAGACCAGTTGCTGGGCTCGACCAACCGCAAATGAGGCGACCAGCAGCATGCCGCCCCGGTCGACTGCCTCATTGACGACGGCGGCTAGTTCCTCCAGGGGATTGTCCTGGGCATGGTCCCGGTCGCCGTAGGTGCTCTCGCAGACCAGATAATCACAGGGCGGAGGTGGGGCGGGGTCGTGGTAGAGCGGCGCGTCGAACCGGCCGACATCGCCCGAGAAGAGCAGCCGCACCGGCGGGTCACCCAGCTCGATCTCGTAGAAGCAGCTGCCCAGCATGTGTCCGGCGTCATGGCCGCGGCAGCGAATGCCGGTCACGGGCTCGAACCAGGCCATCCGCTCGACTGGTTCAAGCTGCCGCAGGACCCGGCCGACATCTCGCTCGTCATAGAGCGGCAGCGCGGGCCGGTGACGTGAATAGCCTTTTTTGTTGGCATAGGCGGCATCCTCCGCCTGACACTTGGCCGAGTCGTAGAGCAACAGATCGAGCAGGTCGGCGGTGGGCGCCGTGGCGAAGATCGGCCCTCTGAAGCCGGCCCGCACCAGCCGGGGTAGATAGCCCGAGTGATCGAGGTGGGCATGGGTGAGCACCACGGCGTCGATCGATGCCGGGGGCACGGGAAAGTCGTGCCAGTTCTTCAACCGCAGCCGCTTTTCACCCTGGAACAGGCCGCAGTCGACCAGCAGCCGCTGTCGACCCGCCTCCAGTAGGTGCCGCGAGCCCGAGACGGTGCCGGCCGCCCCGAGAAAGCTGAGGAGCGGCTGTGTAGGCCCGGTCATGGGGCAGCCCTGTCGGCGGCCTGGCGGCGATCGGCGGTGCGGCTGCTGCCGGCCAAGGTGAGCGAGCCGCGATCGAGCCGCAGCGATTCAATCTGCCAGCGTCGGCCCGGTTGTCGAGGACCCTGTGCCGGCCCCGTGGGTCGCTCGGCCAGCTGTTCAGGGATGGTGACCAGCAGCAGGCTGCGATCGCGGAATCGCTGCATCTCGGTTTCAAGGCCGGCTGCGGCCAACCGCCTGCCGCATTCCCGCAGAACCGCGTCCCGGGGCAGTGGCAGACCGCCCAATCCAGCCCGGCGGACGGTCACTGCAAACTGGTTGGCGGCCCGCAGGCTCACCTCGACTTCGGCCCAGGCGACTGCCGTCACGCCCCAGGCGGTCACCTCGATGCCGATCCGGGCCAGCTTCGGGGCGAACTCAACCCGCGGCTGCGAGAGCCGTCCCCAAGCCGCTCGGTCCAGCAGTTCGGGATGGTTTCGCGGCAGGTCATGGCCCAGCCAGGCATTGATTGCGTGTTGGCTCATCTCCACTCCCCATGGTCCCTCACGGTCTGCCGCAGCAATCACCGCTGCGGCCTCAGTCACGAACCGTCCCGCCAGGGCCTCGGCATCAGGGCCGAGCTCCACCACCTGCCGGTAAAAGGCGGGCGGTGTCGCCACCACGAGCCAGCCACTCAGTAGCAGGGCCAGCAGCAGGCCGATGATGACCGACGGCAGCCAAAGGCTGCGGCCCTTCCAGCCGGCGGCCGGTCGGACGGGCTCTTCCGAGCCGTCCGACCGTTGGGCAGTTGCCGCCATTGTCATCTTGTCATTCTCCGATACCCGCCGGGCAACACCGCGGGGACTCAGCCGGCGAGGCTGCAGAATCGTGAGATTGGCAACTCCCCCGCATCCTCTAGGTGAACATCACCGCCGGCATCGACCTCCAACTCATCTCGCAGCACCTTCATGTCGGATGGGGCCTCAATCCCGATCCGTACCTTGTCACCGTTGACCCGCACCACTGTCACCACCACCGAATTTCCCACCCGAATCCGTTCGTTCTGCTTCCGGGACAATACCAGCATGCCAGCCTCCGTTCGTGTAGATGGATGTGTGAAATGAATAGAGCCGCGAGCTGTACAGGCGTCAAGTTCTTCTGGCGGGTGGAAGTCACCACGACCGGGGGCAGTTGACGGCCTGGGCAAGATAGGCGCCAGGGGTGATATCGACCGGGCAGCCAAGCTTTCTTGGACGTGACGATTCCGCACGCAATGATGCGGGTCGTGCCGGCTGGATGGAGGAGCAACAGGTGCGTCGCTGCACTGTCCGGGCACGGCCTGAGGGCTCACCCAGGAAGCCATCAGCGGGTCCTAGCGGACCGGCGGGCAGGCTCAGTCGGCTTCGGCCTGGGTATAGGCTGCCAGATCGACCTCTTTGGCCGCCGCCATGCAGGCTTCGGCATCGGCGATCCGCTTGAGATCGTCCGACCGCAAGGCGGGATGCATCCGGTGCACTGATCGCAACCGTCGCTGCATCACCCCGGCTAGTGGTGTTCCCGAGAAGCCGCCTCGGGGATCGGTGTCGAGGGTGACCTCCGCCGGCAGGTTGTCTGCCGCCGCCACCGCGCGATTGATCGCCAGCCGTGGAAATGGTGGCACGCCCCCCGGATGCAGCAGGGCCCGCAGCAGCACGGCGGTGTCGGCGAACCGTCGGTAGCGGTCGGCGAGGTCCGGGGTCGGCGCGGCGATGGTTTTGACGTGGTAGCGAACCCGGGGGCCGACCAGTTCCAGCTGGCCATCCTCCTCCTGGACCCCTTCACCAAAGCCCGGCCCGCCGGCCCAACAGATCAGCTTGTCATCCGACTGCCGGGCCCAGGTGGCCAACGACACGCTCAGCCGCTCCAGCTGAATGGCATCGACCGTGGTGCGGATGTTGCGGCGGGGGTCGATCAGCACCACCCGTTCCCGGGCCGGATCATGGAGGATGATTTCACCGCCAAAGCCATCATCACTTTGTTCAACAGGTGGGTTCCCGTCGGTCGCGGAAACCGCCAGAAAGTCCCAGGCAACCTCGCGGGCAAACAGCGTCAGGCTGCGGGCCAGCGGGGTATCCGCGTCACCATCGAAGACCTCGGTCTCGACGCGGAGTGTTTCGGCATCGTCGGCTGCCCATCCAGCGGCTCCCGGTAGCAGCAGCCACGGCAGTACCCAGACGGCAGCGAAACGGCCGGCCCGGCGGATTGAGAGCATGGCTTGGCCCAGGGATGGGGGCAGAAAATCCAGAACGCCGCCGGAGATGTAGCAGATGCTTACGTCAGCCCCCAGAGCGGTTCCCGGTCGTGGGCCGGCTGCGGTGATTTTTCTCCCGCGACCGGGTATCACTTGGTTGCCCACCCTGCCCCACTCACCACGGCCGCCATGTTCCTCGCCGACTTGCTCGTTGTCTTCGCCGTCACGGCCGTGGTCGTCTTCGTCTTTGGTCGGGCTCAGATTCCCAGTGTCATCGGCCTGCTGGTCTCCGGTGTGCTGGTCGGACCCTACGGGCTCTCGCTGGTCGATGATGTGGAGAGCGTTGAGCTGCTGGCCGAAATTGGCGTTGTAGTGCTGCTGTTCACCGTGGGACTGGAGATCTCACTGTCCCGGCTACTGGTGATGCTGCCGCTGATGGCCCAGGTCGGGCTGCCGCAGATCGCTGGTACCACGCTGCTGGTGGCGGCGGCCACCTGGTGGCATCTGGGCTCACTGCCGCAGGCGATCTTTGCCGGCCTGCTGGTGGCCATGTCGAGCACGGCGATCGTGCTGAAGCTGCTGGCCGATCGGGGGCAGACTGCCGCCCCACCTGGACGCATCGCCGTCGCCGTGCTGCTGCTACAGGACCTGCTGGTGGTGGTCGCCATGCTGGCGGTGCCCCTGCTGGCGGCAGCTGCCGGGGTCGAGCCGCCGGCTGCCGGCGAGGCTGCCGCGCATGGCAGCCATACCGAGCCGCTGGTGGCTAATCCGCTGCTGGCGGTGCTGCTCGGCTTTGCCGTGGTGGCCGCCGTCCTCGTGGCCGGCCGGAAGCTGATCCCCTGGGTGCTGCACGAGGTGGTACGGCTGCGGAACCGCGAACTGTTCCTGATCGTACTGGTGCTGATCTGCCTGGGCACCGCAGCAATCACCGCCAAGGTTGGCCTGTCGCTGGCCCTGGGAGCCTTCCTGGCGGGGCTGGCGTTGTCGGAGAGCGAGTACGGCCATCAGGCCTTCGCGGAGGTGCTGCCCTTCCGCGATACGCTGGCCAGCCTCTTCTTTGTCTCGGTCGGCATGTTGCTCGACATCTCATTTGTGGCCAGCCACCTCGGGCTGGTCTGTCTCGTGGTAGTCGGCATCATGCTGACCAAGCTGTTGGTGACCGCGATGCCAGCGGTCATCATCGGCTTTCCCCTGCGAACCGGTCTGATCGCCGGCGGCACCATTGCTCAGGTGGGAGAGTTCTCGTTTGTGCTCGGCTCCCGCGGCCAAGAAGTGGGGCTGCTGGCGGCGGCTGACTATCAGACCTTTCTGGCCGCCGCGGTCATGACGATGGCGGCCACACCGGTGGTGACCGGCCTGCTGCCGCGGCTCTGCGACCGACTGGCCCGCAGCCGCCGCTTTGGCCGGCTGTTTCACGAGCCACCGCCGCCCTCGGGCCGGGAGCTGTCCGACCATGTGGTGATCGCCGGCTTCGGCGTCAATGGTCGCAACCTGGCCGCGGCACTCACCGAGTTCGGTGTGCCCCACGTGATCCTTGAGCTCAATCCCGAAACTGTCCGCCGCGAACGGGCCGCCGGGATCGACATCCGCTATGGCGACTGCACCCGCGTGGCCATTTTGGAGCATGCGGGGATTGCCCGGGCCCGGGCCTATGTGGTGGCCATCTCCGACCCGGCCAGTGCCCGCCGCAGCGTACGGGTGGCCCGTGATCTGGCCCCTGCCACCCAGATTCTGATCCGCACTGAGTACCTTGCCGAGGTCGATGAGCTGCGGCTGCTCGGAGCCGATGTCGTGGTGCCGGCTGAGTTTGAGACAGCGCTGTCGATTTTTGAACGGGTGCTGGGCCTCTACGACGTACCGGAGGAAACCATCGACGACCTGGTTGATGATCTTCGCTTGGAGAACTATGGCTTTCTCCGCGGTGGCGGCCGGCGGCTGGCCCTGCAGCCCGACGGCACACCCGACCTGTTCGACCAGCTCGGCACTTGTCGCATTCCGCCGGGCAGCGTGGTGGAGGGGCACTCGATCGGCGATCTGGGCATCCGGGCCGCGACCGGTGTGACCATCATCGCCGTCCGCCGTGCCGGCCAGCTGATCCGCAACCCCGGGGCCGACTTCCAACTGCAGGCCGGTGACGAGGTGTCGTTTGTCGGCAGCCGCGACGAGCGAGCTGCCGCCAGGCAATTGCTGGTGATGACCCTCGGGGAATGAATGAACGCTGGCCCACCGTGGTGGGCTGTCGGCGTCGCCTCGCCTCGCAACAAGGCGTTGGCTTGCGGATAAGCACCACCATGCAGTCGTTCACTCCTGCACGGTTTACCCCTCGCCGATAAGCCCATCTGCGTTGAGGTCAATCTGGAAGAGCACTTCTTTCGCCGCCAGCGAGGTGTCGTCTGGCCCCTCTTCGCCGATATAGTGGCCACCGTCATCCAGGATCCAGGCATAAACATCTTCGCCAGTCCCATCCAGGACCCGCAGCCGACCGAGCTGATCCCGGGCAGCAGCCATGATGCTCGCGGAGCTACGACTCAGTGGTACGTTTCCCTGCCAGTAGGCATCCGATCGGGTCACGGCGATCGGATGACCGCCTGATTCGCTGACGTATGCCAAGCCGAGGTAATTGGTGAGTACCGTGATTTCCCCGTTGGTGGACACCTCCTCGTACAAGAAGTCGATGTTCTGCGTGCCGTAATCAGAGAAAACAGCGGAGAAGCTGCCTGCTGCCAGC
>Ga0180434_10003683_pt1 | contig 19365 bp, 12 predicted proteins | sample SS_ome_7_FD_132453 | JGI IMG/M metagenome (GOLD analysis project Ga0180434, IMG submission 132453) | Hypersaline lake sediment archaeal communities from the Salton Sea, California, USA - SS_1_D_2 metaG | ecosystem: Environmental > Aquatic > Non-marine Saline and Alkaline > Hypersaline >...
CGGGTGTTTTAACTATCAACAGATGATGTTTTATTCATTTCGGACCGTATACCCGAGGTTCTCTATTCCCCTGGCAAGGAGTTCCCGGTCAAGAGATGTACCGGTTATGGTAGCCAGACCACGATCGAGATTAACTTCTGCCGTGTGTACATTGGCGTTGGACGAGATAGAATCAGTGACGCTTTGGGCACAATGAGAACATCTCATACCATCAATGCGAAGTACAATACGTTCTTGTGTATCCGAGAATAATGATTTTTCAGAACTTTTTATAATTTTTCGCCGTATGAGTGCGTGCCCGAGAATAGCAATAAGTGCAGCTGCCGCAGCGTGATTCCACCACTGTATATGACCTGCATGCTCAGCATGAAAATCGCCGATCCCCGTTCCGGTCACTATTCCGTCGAACAGCCATCCTGCTATCCAGGACAAACCGATGATGGTGGCAAGATATGCAATTGAAGACCGTTTTCCCAGCAGATTCCAAATGGTTCCGATGGTAGCAGCATTGGTTGCCGGACCCGCAATCAGAAAGACAAGAGCCGTCCCCGGCGAAAGACCGGCATGTATTAAGGTCAATGCAATGGGAATGGATCCCGTTGAGCATACATATAATGGTATGGCCACTGCTGTAATCGCCAGGAATGCCAGTGGTGAGGAACCGATTGTCTCCGAAAAGAAATGTTCGGGAATTACCGCACCCAGAATTCCTGCAATGATGAGTCCGAGCACCAATGAGCGGCCAATATCACGAGGTAACGTGTAAAATCCATATGTGATGAGCGATGACACAGATGTGTTTGCTTTTTCCTGAGTAAAATCCTCTGAGCGATTTAAGGCGGTTCCATTCCCTTTCTCAGGAATGCGGTCGACGACGACCCCCGCTACAATACCAGTCACGAATGCAACTCCTACTCGTACTGCTGCAAACAAAGGACCGAGTAAGCCGTACGTTGCCAAAATGCTGTCAACACCCGTTTGGGGGGTGGATGCAAGGAAAGCAGCTGTCGCGCCTCTTCCTGCTCCTTGTGTGTAGAGTGATGCTCCAACCGGTATGACACCGCAAGAGCAGAGGGGCATTGGCACCCCGAGGATCGTAGCCTTAAAGGTTTGAATGATTCCTCGTTTGCCGAGATGCCGGGAAATGAAATCCCTGGGCAGCAGGATATGGAGAACACCCGCCATGAAAAAGCCGAAAAGCAGGTATGGAGCCATTTCGGCCGTTATGTTCCAGAACTTGTATAATATCTCAATAATATATGTCATTTCCTAGTTCCTGTAATTGGATACAATAAGGACGTTCTTGTTCCTAAACGAACTCTGAGCTGTATCTCTTACATGTGCTGCAAGAACCATTCCTCGTGTGTCGTATGATATAGCATTCGAATTGGCCGGTTCAACTTCCATCGCCCGATGAAAATGCGGGTTAGGATAGTGGAAAGTATGTATTTCTTACTAAATTTTCGACATTCTGACTAATAGCTCGCGTGCGTCTGGTTGGTTATTTTACTATTACTTCATCTTCCAGCAGGAGTTCTCTTGTCTGGGGTCGGGGCTGTAGGGTGAAATCCACGTAGGCAGTATCACCAGGGGATAGTTCTACACGTTTCGATTCACCGAAAAAACCGGGTCGTCGTACACCAACCATGTGAACACCCGAGGAAACTCGATATCCCGGAACCGGACTTATGCCTATCCGTTTGTTATCCATAAAGACTTCAGCCCCATCGTGAGAAACATCGATGTAAATGATTCCAAATGGGGCTTTTCTCAAGTTAATCCGTGTCTGGGCAATCTTTCCGGCCGACACATTTACTGATAGCGATGTATCCAGATAGTCCCGCTTTTTAACCGTGATAGAATACTCTCCCGGCTTTAATACAAAGGGTTCCAACGGTGATCTTCCCGTGAATTCGTCGTTCAGGTAGACGGATGCATCGTCCTCGCTTATATCCAGGACAATCTTTCCTGTTGTAGGTCTTGGAGTGACTGCAAATTCCACTGTCACCGTATCCCCGGGAAAGACTTCCACGGTGCGAGACTCACTGATAAACCCTTCCGCACGAATACCAACCGTATGTATTCCGGAGCGAATATGAAGGATGCCAGCGGGGCTGATTCCGATAAATTTATTATCCAGGAAAACATCGATGCTATCTCTGGATACTTCCACCCTGACATACCCCATGGGGACTTTTTTCAGGATTACTTCCTGGAATATTGTATCTCCCGCAGCGATCTCGTAGGTTTTTTTCCAATCGATATAGCCCGTTTTGGCGATAGTAACGGGATACACACCGGGATTCAACTCTACTATGGTCTCGGGAGATCTCCCGCGTTCTTCGTCAGCAATGAAAACCACGGCGTCAGGCTCGGGTATCGAGAGTTCAAGTATTCCGGTGACAGGTCGTGGTTTGAGGACGAAAGATACCGTGCTTGTATCTCCGGCCGATATGTGTATCGTTTGTGATTCGCGGATAAAGCCCGGTCTGCTGACACCGACGATGTGAAGTCCTGCTTTCACGATATAGCCCGGAACAGGAGTAAAACCCACTGATCGGTTGTCAAGGTAGATTTCAGTACTATCCTGGGATACATCCACGAGGACAACCCCGAAGCCGGGAGAAATATTACGTTCCGTCGGCAATTGCTGATCGAATGTTTGGTTCACCAGGCGGGGAATATCGTTAATAATCTCCTGCACGGAGGATCCTTCCAACCACCCGCGTTTCACGATCGTACCGGAATGGACGTCAAAAATACGAACGCCGAATAGGGGAGAAGTACCCGGCCACTCGATTTGAGCAATTATGAGCGCATCAGCATCAATGAGCCTGCCCAGTTCCTGAAAGCATTGCCGATCTTTGCACGATTCGGGCTTCAGCTTTTGTTCGGATAGTGTCTCCACTAATCTGGATTGATCTATTATTGTGAAGCGTTCGAGTTCCTGAATGGCATCGGTGAGGCGATTCGTTATCTCTTCCGCATCATGTGGGGCAACCGATTTCCCGTGCAGATCGATAATCGCGATATCAGGATTCGCGAACGATACGGATGCCACACATGATAGTATGATTGCCAAACCGAGAGTGACGTTGAAACTCATAAAACGGAGTGCAAATATTCGTTTATATGCACGAAGATGGTACATATACGAGGTGGCGAATAAACCTGATGTATAATCGTATCTGGATCGGCTATTGTTAATTGAAAATACCGGTTCTTTGTGACATCGTTCACGCGTTCATAAAGGGATATTCCTCCCCGTATGGTGCCAACGGTGTCAAACATAGATACGCTCCTTCATTTTGTGATCACGGGGAACATATCTCGACGACCCCGATCTGTCATCACGGGTATCCCCGGTGAGGCGAAACCAAGATGTCGGATAATCAGTCTTTTCTCAAAGCGGATCGGGACCACGGAACTTTCGAGATCTTGAAACGAATGATGATCAAGGTTATCATGCACCCCGTTTTTCTCCAAGAAAGAGGTGACGAGTGCACATGGATGATATGAGCGAAAGAATGATTTTCATAATTGGATCGCCGCGTTCCGGATCAACACTCCTTGAACGTATGGTGAGTTCTCATTCCGCGGTACTCGGTGGTCCCGAGCCCCATTTGTTAACACCACTTGCTCATCTGGGCTATTTTGAAACCGTAGATAGAGCGCCGTACGATCACTTGCGAGCAGTGGACGCTCAACGGGACTTCATCGCTTCACTCCCCGGAGGTGAAGCAGACTATCTCGACGCGCTTCGGGCGTATTGTTCAATTCTCTACGGAAGAAAAATCGGGTCTACCGGTAAACGTTATTATCTTGATAAAACTCCGGCATATGCTCTCGTATTGCCGTTTATACGTACTGTGTTTCCCCGGGCAAAATATATCGTACTTACCCGCCATCCGGCAGCTATTTTCAATTCCTATGCGGATTCGTTTTTCGAGGGGGATTGGAGAGCCGCACATGAATACAATCCTATAGTTGAACGATATGTCCCGGCAATTGCCCGTTTTCTCCAGGATCCTGTTGAGTTTCTGGTCCACGTCAGATATGAGGACCTTGTACGCAACGCAGAGGAGCATATGCGACGGATATGCGATATGCTTGATCTCGAATACGAATCCGGGATGGTGGAATACGGTTCGAAACAACGAGTCGAAAAGGGACTGGGTGATCCATTCGGTGTTTCCCAACATAGCCGTCCGGTAACATCTTCAATACACAAATGGGTAGTAAATGTGTTACAGGATCCCGAAAAAGAATCCATGCTGCGAACTATGATCGATGATTGTGACACCAAGGAATTAGAAACCTGGGGATTCCCGAAAGATTCGATTTTTGAGCCACTGGATAATCCGCCGGAAGGCGTCAGGTCCCGAGAGAAAAAACGGAAAAAGAAGAAATTTTCAGGTTTCAGATTTCAACGAATTATTCTCAGAATTCTTCGCAGGAATATTCATCAAAACGCCTTCGGCAGATTTATTCGAAAAGTTCGCTTTACCTGCGACGTATTACTCAGATAGACTGAGGTATCTGCGGCTTCAATCGACGAACACTCGCGCACGAAAGGGATCCGCGATACGGCACCCTATAGGCACGAAAGATTCGTGAATAAAACATCAACCTAAGCCTCGCGATTGTTAACGTATCGACTCGTCGCGGCATAGCTGTACGGCGAAGTCGTAGTAGATGAGAATCGCTCGATTTAGGCTAAGGATAAAACCGAAGTCGCGATATTGTCGATAAACGCACGGTCGTGCTCTACAAATACTATCGAAGGTCGGAACGCCAAAACAGTTTCTTCGATTTGTTCCCGTGAAATCATATCGATATAGTTCAATGGTTCATCCCAGAGTAAAAGATGATGTGGAGTGAGAAAAGAGCGACAGAGTTCGATCTTCTTACGTTCACCGTGACTGAATGTTTCCAGGGGGCGTTCAAAAATATCGCCCCGTACCCCGAAAGCAGCCATCACATGCCTGAATTCGGTTTCATTTATATTCGATTGTTTTAAACGACGACGTAATAATCCGTCCTGCCAACATGGTGTCTGGTGAGAGCGAAAGACGGATAGATGCTTCGGGAGATTGATTGATCCCGCAGACGGGGTCAATTCACCGCTTATGACATCCATAAGAGTGGTTTTGCCGCATCCGTTAGGTCCGATAACAGCAAGTCGTTCTTCTCTATTGAGTGTGAGAGATAGATTATCGAGTACTCTCTGTCCGTTTCGATCAACGGTGATATTGTCGACGGTGAGAAGTCGTTCAGGTGAGGAAGAAGCCCGCCTCAATTTCAACGTACCCGCATGTTCAACATTTGTAAGGAGGGTTTCCTTCTCTTCGATTCGATCCTGGAGTCGTTTCTCGATGTTCAAAGCTCGTTTCATCTGTTTTGCCGCCCGGTGTCCGACAAACCCCTTATCATTTGCCCCGATTTTCTGACGCTCTTTCGCATTTGCCCATCTGCGTCGATTTCCTGCTGCTCGTTTCAAGGATCTAATCTCTCGAAACAGTTGTTCTGACTTCTGTTTCTCCTGTTCTTCTACTATTTCACGCCTGGATAGCCACTGAAATAGTGAGCCCTTTTCGAGTCGTATATCGTCTCGATTGATTGACAATACGTGATCCACGCAAGTATCAAGGAATAGCCGGTCATGGGAAACGAGTATAAATCCCTGTTTACGAGACAGATACTCAGCCAACTGTTGTCGGCCATTCAGATCCAGATGATTCGTTGGTTCATCGATGAGCGGAAACGAATGAACCCGAAGAAATAGCGCCGAAATAAGCGCTTTCGTCTGTTCCCCGGCACTGAGGAGCCTGAATGGACGCTCAGCTGTATTCTCGTCCAATCCGATTTCCGCCATCTCGCGTACAATTGCTGACTCAATCTCATAACCACCAAGATGTTCGAAATCAGCTAGTATTTCGCCGAACCGAAGAATAGATTTCTGATCCGTTTGATTTGCCAGGAGTTCCATCTCCTTTACCCATTTTCTGAAGGGGGCGATTGCGTCTTGAATAGCATGAATAGTCGGGAGCGATTTGTCTGGAATGGCATATGGAAAGTACATGGTTTCCACCGGAGTGTGCAGGATACCTCTTCGGGGGGATAATTTTCCCGCAATCAGACCGAGAAGAGTTGACTTCCCTTTTCCATTACGACCAATCACACCGGTACGCCAGGAGAGGTCGATATTAAGGGTTAGATCGGTAAAGACACTCACATACGGATCATTATAGTGGTAAGAAACGGAATGTAAGGTAATCTGTGACATGGAAGCGCCCTCTGTTAGTATCTAGTTTGAAGATGTGCGAAAGGTAGAGAGCGATCTAAACCATGTTTTACTCCTGACTATTTGATTATCCTCTATAAATATAAGTCATTGCATACTCGTATCAAATCCCGAAAGCTCATCACTTCTTTATGAATGTTCCTTCATGAAACTCCTTAAATGCGATTTGAAGTTCTTCATCTGTATTCATAACGATCGGTCCCCTCCATGCTATGGGCTCATTAAGTGGCGGACCGATCATGAGGAGAAATCGCACGTGATTCGTTTCAGTTCTGATACGAATACGTTCACCTGAACCATAGTGGATACCCGTATGTATACCGAACGATCTGGAGTCACCGGGATCGAAGTATGCCGATCCATCGAAGATATAAGCTATTACGGTTTCTGAACTCTCTGTGGGATACGTCCACGTAACTCCCGCGGGAATCGAAACGTCCAGATAGGTACAATTAATCGAAAGATCACTGACAGCACCTTTCGTATTTTCATATGAACCTGCAATGATTTTAATCGAGGCTGAATCTCCCGATTGTACGGTGGGAATGGTGTCGGCCTTTACTTCGCGATAGCGAGGTTCCATCATCTTTTGTGATTGTGGCAGATTTACCCAGAGTTGGAAGCCGATGAGTGAATCGGGTGATTCCTGAGGCATTTCCTGGTGTATGATCCCGCTTCCGGCTGTCATCCATTGGACGTCTCCGGCATGGATGATGCCTCTATTGCCGATACTGTCACCATGCTCCACAGAGCCCTGAATCATGTATGTAACCGTTTCAATTCCACGGTGTGGGTGCCATGGAAAGCCCGCAAGGTAGTCTTGTGGATCGCGTGATCCGAAATGGTCGAATAGAAGAAACGGATCGAGTCGAGGTGCCTCGTTGAATCCAAACAGCCGTTTCAACCGAACGCCTGCTCCCTCTATAGTTGGTGCAGCTGTGAGTATTTGCTGTATCCGGCGAATATCATCCATGTCATTGCTCCCTTCATGACCAGATATTGTCTATGTATCAATGACACATTCATATGCAATGGACATACCGAAAGTCGAATCGCCGGCATGGGAACGCATTTTAACTATATCTATCGGTTAAAACGCATTTCACCCTTCGACAGGCTCAGAGCCGGGCTCTGAGCCACGTCGAAGGGATACAAGCCTCCAAATCAGAAGCGGTCCGGATATGGTAGTCCTACTCCTGGTGGGTAATGCGGGGGTGAAGTAAAAGTAAAAGCGCGGAAATCTTTATTCATCTGACTGAAATACTCGATGAACGTTCATATCAGTATGGTGCGGATGACTCATCCTTACCGTTTCTGAGCCAGGCAACGGCGAGGGAGTCATGAGAAAAGACCTTTAGAACAATTCCCCGATTTTTCGCGACAATTTCAGCGAATTCAGCTGCTTTTACGGATTCGTTTTGTACGACAACTGCAACCAGGAAATTGAACCAGTGTCTTTGGGAGGACAGGTTTTTCGCAAATTCAAAGCAATCGATGATGGAAGGCTCTGCATACTGGCGTCTGCTATCGATCAGAATTCTGTACTTACTATATTGCTCTGTGGCATTCATGATTGCATCGAGAGCATCTTTCGTGAGCGACAATGTCTGTCCTCTCATCAGTGTCGCGCGTATATAATCAGAGTTTACTTCCAGATTCACGTCCTGATCGTAGTGAGGAGAGGACTCGGGAAATCGTTCAATATTCCCGGAAGAGGAATGACGATGAACCGACCTTTTTGTTCCGGCAGATACGTTGTTATCGAGAGATCGTATATCTCTCATGCTGCCTAGTGAGATTCCGATTTCGTCCTGCATGTTCCCTACTCCTCAAGGAAACGGTATGTGATTCGGGATCGCTGATCTACCGACTCATCTTCAGGGGATGATGTTCGATAGATCAGCGAATCAATAGTGCCCTCAAACTTTCAGGATTGCAGATATCATGCCGGATTGTCTGGAAATAATCAGGAACATTGATTATCCTGTTTTGTTATACTAATCGAGTAATAATGATGGGTTTTTCTACATTTTGAGAAGGGATTAGGGAAGAGATTGTATGAAGAGCTAAAAACAATAGAGACAAAATGTCGCATATGAGACAAAAAGTCTCTATTGTTCTATAGTCATTCTTTCGTCAGTAGTCCGTTTGAAGAATATTATTGTTGAAATGTGATCGATATACCGACCATATGGTTGATCCACCAGATGGATGCGGGGATTTTGCCTGGGCTGGGATCTCCCGATCCATCACCATCACCGTCCGCCGATACAGGCAACGTAAATACAAACATAATCGAAAAAAGCACTACTAATAGAAAGGCCTTTGTCGTTTTCGGGATTGTCTGGAAAATCATTTTTTTCCTCCGAATAAGGGCGAACGAAACACAGGGCACTATACCCGTGAGCACTATCTACATTACATATGCCATGCATGAATGATACCGACTCTGAGTTGCATACGAAAAAGTATACGGAAAAGAGGGCTTGACTTAAATCTTGTACCATCAGAGATTATGCGAATGCGACAAACTGACGCATATGTATTTCAAGGGAGCATGGATGGCTCAAGTAGTCGGTAATAGATTTGAATTACTTGATTGTATCGGTTCCGGTGATCAGGGTCGAGTTTACCGGGCCCGTGATGTTTGGGAATCGACTTTTAGTGCTCTGAAAATATTCCATGAAAAGCCTGATCCAACCGGACTTCGAATATGGGGGGATATTCGCCATCCGAATATTGTGGAAATCAGGGATATTTGTCTCCGGGAGGTATCTCCATTTGTTGTAATGGAGTACGTCCCTAATCTTCCTATCCATGATTTCACTACAGTTTTCGGGGAACAGTATATCTGGAAACTTATACGTGACGTCCTCGTCGCATTAAGGATCGCTCACAATCGAGGAATATGTCATGGCGATATTAAACCTTCAAATATTCTGATCTCGAAAGACAGTATGGGGCATCCACTTGCGGTTAAACTGACAGATTTTGGTTTGTACAAATCCATTGGTGCCGATCAGGAATCTTTCTCCGGTTCCATCGCCTATGTAGCTCCTGAAATCATCAGGGGATTACCCGTGGATAATCGCTCGGATATATATTCATTTGGTGCCACTCTATATGAACTAGTTACCGGTCGCCCTGTATTCCAGGGACCTGATCTTCGAACTGTTTTTCGCGGGCATCTCGAAGAATCACCGGTTCACCCTCGTGTTCTTAATCCGGAAATCTCAGAAGACCTTAATGAACTCATCATACGATTCCTGGCAAAGGAACCATCCGAGCGAAAATTTGAATTCGAGTCAATCAATGTTTACTCCGATATGAAGACTGTATTGCCGGAACCCCGATGGATTCCGAGAAATAGACCCGAGAAAATGGTGAGTCGCTTACTGGAACTGGCTTCTCAGGGGAACGGCGGAGTCGCATTGATTCGCGGCGATGCAGGTACCGGGAAGTCCTCTCTATTACGGAAATTAAGACTTGAAATGGGACTCTGCGGGAATGCACCGATCTATATAGATAGTTCAGAATCATCCAATGAGAGGAACTTGACTGAGCAGTTATTCGCCATGGCAACAAAGACCCTGGATCGGAGCGATGCTGATGCCTCTCCGGGAAATATTGATGCCAATGTACAGTTTTGTCTCCCTGTCGATTTCATGGAAAAGCTTCGTTCTATTGAAGAAGGGAGATCAATTCAAATATTTATCGATTCCGTTGATCAGAACAGCGAATTGATAGATGCATTGCAGCATCTTATTCCTCTTGCGGGGACTGAATCATTACTCATCATAATTGCATTGGATGTACCGTTGTTTTCGGATGAATCAGGTATGTTTGCAAAGATGAGCAGGCTACCTCATGTGCGAAACATCCCGCTTCGCAGATTTACTGTAAAGGAGATGGAGAAACTTCTCGTTTCGATGCTGGCGACCGATGAAATCGATGAAAAACTTGTAAATACCGTTCATCGTTTGTCAGGTGGTCTCCCTGGTCTTGGTGCCGATGTACTTCAGTATCTCATGAAAAAAGGATACCTGGGGGAGCAGGATGGACAGTGGATTACACACAGATTGTCGGAACTCGACTATTTCGATTCTTCGCTAAAACTGCTTGCTGATTCGGTCATACCGGCACTCAATACAACTGAAAAGGAGCTCCTGGGTCGGCTTGGGCTTATGGAATCACCCGTTCCCGAGCATCTTGTCGATATGCTCCTCGGGAGTGATCTCCTCGACGTAATAGAGCATTGGGATGCATTGTCGGATTCGGGGCTTATCCGTTTGACAAGCCGGGGTTGGGTAATCAAACAACGGGAGTTATTGTCAGATGCAAAATCACTTATTCCCGAGAATCGACGACCCGCATTTCATGAACACGTCGCACGAATCATTGATCGTGAATTCAGAGGGGATCCGGCATGGGCTAGTATACTCATTCATCATCTTATTCAGGCGGGTGATCATGAAGCTGCTGCTCACAGAGTACTTGAGTTCGCAGGTAATGCAGCGCAGACCGATCGGTACGGTATCGCCTCTCGGTTATTGGAAAAGGTAGTCGGGTTCATAGAAACGCTTACGATCCATGATCAAATCAAGATTTTGGATTTATTGGGTCATTGCTATATAAAAATCGGGGATATGACCAAAGCGAAGACACACCTTTTGCGGATCATTGACTCACCGATGATAGCTCATGTAGAGGATTCACAGCTCGTTTCTCTACATCATAAATTGGCACGGGTACTCTCGAATACAGGGGATATGAATGAAGCTCGAAAGCACGTCGAAGTAATCCAAAATGATCCTGTACTAAAAGCTTTCAAGCCCAATGAAGATCTTGAAATTCTTGCATACATTGCGGCCAAACAGCACGAATGGTCAGAAGCTGAATACTATGCACGTACGTGCCTAAACAATCTTAATGAATCTCACGCTGATAACGATATACTGTCAAAAATTGAAAATACTCTTGGTGTTGCACTCCTGATGTTGGGGAGGCTGACAGAAGCGGAAGAGCATATAAAAAAAAGCTATCAACTCCGTATGGATAATGAGAACTACCTCGATGCGGGTCGTTGTGCAATCAACCTTGGCATTTTTCATAATAAGCTGGGGCAATATTCCGATGCCGTTCATTGGCTACGTCTTGCCGAAACACGCTTTGATTCAATCGGCGCCATAGCCTGGTCTGCGCAGGCCACTGATACACATGCAAATATCTATCGTATCATGGGAAGATCACAGGAGGCCCTTAAACTCAGTATTCGTGCGATTCGTTTGGCTAAAAGTAGTGGTCAGAAGAGGATGGAAATTATTGCATTGAACAGACAGGGTTTGATTTGGACCAATCTTGGTGAAACTGGTCGAGCGAAATCATGTTTCAGGAAGTCATTCGATATGGCCAATCGGTTGGGTCATACATCGACCATGGCGAGTGCAGCGAGTAATCTGGCAGATATTGAGCGGGTTTCCGGAAAGTATGGAGAAGCCGAAAAATGGTATCTTGAGGCTCAGCAATTGGCTCAAAAACAACAGAGTACTTACACCATCGGTAACTGCCGAGTAGGATTAGCAAAACTCTACAGGGAATCCGGAGATCTCGCCTCAGCAGAAAAGAAGTTGAATCAAGCCATGAAGGATCTTGAAGAAGCCAATGAATTACGAGGGATGCTTTATGCACGCTGTGAACGGGCGGAATTATTGCTGGCCAAGAATCTATCTGAAGAATCCAAACGCGAGATGGACAGGATCGATTTAAGCACAGGCGAGTTTGCTCCGGGTGATAAGAGTATGGTTTTCAGGATTCAGGGGAATATATACAATCGATTGGAAATGACGGAAGAAGCAAAAATTGTATTCAAGGATTGTCTCGATACCGCGGATAAATCCGGGATAACGGAAATCAGAGCCCGCGCTTTTCTGGATGTGGGCAAATGGCTGGCCGAGAAAGGACCGATTCGCGGATTTCGGGCTGCGGAACGATATTTGACCAAGGCAAAAGATGCCTTTACTCGGATCGGAGCTGTTCCGAAAATACAAGAGATAGAAAAAGTCTTGAATGAGATAGGCGGCCTCGAATCATCTGGTGTCCCGGTCAACGAATCGGGTACCAGAAAACTCTCATCCTTATACAGGATGATGAGCATTGCAAACCGCTGCCATGATTCTAATGAGATCCTTACCCAGATTCTGGATCTCGGCGTTCATGCGGTAGGCGGGGAGCGGGGACTTATAATACTCATTGATGGGGAAAGTGATGAGTTGTCAGTTGAAGCATGTACGGAGATCGACGGGGCGACTATTGCGGATGCGCGGAGAATCAGTGAGTCAATTGTCCGACAGGTCGCTGGTGCCGGAGTACCGATCTATTCCGGTGATGCGCTGAACGATGTACGATTCTCTGAATATGACAGTATCAAAATCAACCGGATATCATGTTTTATCTGTGTTCCCCTGGTCCTGAAGGAACAGATAGTTGGAACGATATATGTTGATTCATGCAATATGGCGCATCAATTCACGGAGTCGGATCTGACATTTCTTGCGGCGTTTGCACATCATGCGGCAATAGCGATGGAAAATCTCAGACTCCGAGAGAAACTCGAAGCTGAAAATCTGTATCTTCAGGAGCAATTGAAGACGGTTTATTCGTTCAATACCCTGGTCGGTCACAGCCCCGCAATGGAAGCAGTATACACAAAGATGACAGCGGTTGCTCAAAGCCCTGTAACTGTCGTAGTCCAAGGTGAAACAGGAACAGGAAAGGAACTCATTGCCCGGGCAATCCATTTCAACAGCAACAGATCAAAAGAGAAGTTCATACCTGTGAACTGCGGGGCCATGCCGGATTCGTTGCTTGAAAGTGAATTATTCGGGTATGCAAAAGGAGCATTCACCGGAGCCGTGCAATCGACTCCCGGTGTGTTCGTAAGTGCGCATAGAGGAACGCTCTTTCTCGATGAAATAACAGATATGAGTCCGAACTTGCAGGTACGACTTCTCAGAGTACTGGAATCCGGGGAAATAAAACCGCTGGGGCAGCCGAATTCCCGGGAAGTCGACGTGCGAATTGTATGTGCAACAAATAAGGACTTGTATCAGGAGATGAAGGCGGGAAGAATCAGAGAAGATCTGTATTACAGATTAAAAGTAGTGATAATACAGGTGCCTCCCCTGAGAGAACGATTGCAGGATATACCATTATTAATGATGCACTTTCTAAAAAAATACTCGCAGCAATTCGGTAAAGAAATCATGCGGTATTCAGATGAAGTTATGTCGTTTCTCTGTTCTAAAGAATGGCCCGGGAATGTGCGTGAATTAGAACACGTTATCGAAGCGTGCGTAGCTCTCTGTTCAACAAAAACCATTGATATGGATACCGTTGAGATGGCTGTCGGTTCGGCTATGGTGGCAGGTCATACGATCATACCGTCATTGACGTTGGCCGAAGCCAAGTCAGCCATGGAACGATCGTATATTTCCCGTGCACTCAGAGATACGGGATGGAACGTATCCGCCGCGGCTCGCTTACTCGGCATGAATCGCAGACAGGTTCAAAGACTCATGAAACGTCATGATCTGGGATCCGCCGCGACGTATCATCGTTCACAGCCGGCTCGATCGAGTTCGTAATTCTTTTTCGGAACTGTTCTCACCTCTTCGTGTAGTCTTGCTGATCGGTCATATTGCCATGAATTCGTCGAAAAACTGTCAAGATAATCGACGTTTCACAGGTTGAAAAACAACACAGAGGTGGATCCTATGGGTAGATTACGACATTTGATTAGCAGAACATGCATGCTGATACTGACTATTCCACTTCTGGTATCACTCAGTTTCGCTGATGAAATGAAAGAAGAGACCAGTTCCATGAGTTGTAAACCATTGTCTCCGGAAGAAGAAAACGTAATAGTACACAAGGGAACGGAACGCGCGTTCACAGGGAAGTACTGGGATCATCATGAAGACGGCACCTATCGATGCAAAAGATGTGGCGCGGCTCTATTTGATTCGGAGACCAAGTTCGATTCCGGTTCGGGATGGCCAAGTTTCGATGATGCTATTCCGGGTACTGTGAAAGAAATACCTGATGCCGATGGAATGCGTACTGAGATAGTATGTTCCCGGTGCGGAGGACACCTGGGTCATATATTTCGCGGAGAGGGATTTACTCCGAAAAATGCACGGTATTGCGTTAATTCGGTTTCTCTCGATTTCGTAAACGAGGATTCGACCAGGGAGGAGGCATTCTTTGCGGGCGGGTGTTTCTGGGGCGTTGAATACTGGTTCGAAAAAGTAGATGGAGTCATTGATGTACAGTCAGGTTATATGGGCGGTACAACGGAACATCCGAAGTACAAAGAGGTCTGCTCCGGTCGGACGGGACATGCGGAAGCAGTTAGAGTTTCGTATGATCCTTCAAAGGTTTCATTTGAAGATCTGGCACGATTGTTTTTTGAGATCCACGATCCGACACAGGTGAATCGCCAGGGACCGGATATTGGCGATCAGTATCGATCAGCCGTCTACTATACATCAGAGGAACAGCGTGAGATTTCCGAAAAACTCATCGGAGTCCTTACAAAGAAGGGGTTCGCCGTTGCAACTGAAGTTAAGCCTGCGGGTACATTCTGGCCGGCGGAGGAGTATCATCAGGACTACTACCAGCGCAAGGGGTCCTCGCCGTACTGTCATGTTCCGGTAAAGCGTTTTGACCATTGAAGGATAGATAAATCCAAATATCGACGAACATAGCCGAGTTACTTTCAATATCACTGCATACTACATGCATTGCAGCCACTAATATCTCTATAGAATATGCCTGATTAGATTGATGCATTGAAGCGAGAATTCGTCTCGCACCTCGTAATGTAGAATTTTCATATGTCCGAATTCGGACAATTATTGTCCGTCGCCACTCATGCACGAACGATAATTGAGGCGATCCATTCTATTTGTCCCCGATTGATCCGTATTTTTATAACCCGTGTTGTATATATCTGAGCAGCTTATTACACGGTTTTGAGATCCTGACTACTCATACCTTATTACTGATAATCTCAGCGGTCATTGGAGAATATCCACTCAAACTATGTGGCATATGAATTGCGAATACCCGAAGATGTCACCACTCCCATGTAATACTGATGTAGTTTTTTGTGACCCGGAGGATACTATGACGAGGGTACGTATTTCGAGATTCGCATTTTTTGGTTTCGCGCTGGTGATGTTCATTGCCTCGAGCATTGCCGGCATGGAAGGATTTGATCCACACGGGAGCGGTGATCAATATCCAGTCTCCGCCAATGGCCGCATGACCGAACCCCCATCACTTCCTGCTCACAGACTCGTTCATGGATCAATAAACATTGATGGAATACTGAATGAACCGGATTGGCGATCTGCGGACGCTGCTACGGGATTTAGCCAGTTCGAGCCGGATCGGCGAGGGAAGCCGAGTGAGGAAACGGTTTTCAAATTCATGTATGATGATGAGGCGGTATATATCGGTGTCATGTGCTGTCGTTCAAATGGTACGCCGATTACGAGTTGTCTTTCGAGACGGGATAATATCACCTCATCTGATCTCATTCGAGTATACCTGTGCCCCTATAATGACATGGTTACAGGCTATCACTTCAGGATAAATCCTGACGGCGTGAAAGCGGATTACTACAATTATGGCGATCTATATCATGATGTTTCATGGGATGCGGTCTGGGAATCGGAAACTCATCAGGATGATCGCGGGTGGTACGTGGAGATGAGAATCCCGTTCTCATCATTACGGTATAGGGAAACGGAATCCATGACATGGGGATTTAACCTGTTCCAACATATATTCAGTTGTGGAGAGCGAACGGCATGGTCAAACTGGGATAGAGATCAACAGGGATTCATGAGTCGTTCAGGAACAATTACCGGAATCACGGGGGTTCCGCCTGCTCGACAGCTGGAATTGTTGCCGTACTCAGTAGCCGGTATTACCGATCCATCTATCCCCGGAGGTTCCGATGAACTCGATCAATCCGGGAGTTTTGGTGTTGATGTAAAATACGGTATCACACCGGATCTTACTCTGAATGCAACGATCCAACCGGACTTTGGTCAGATCGAAGCAGATCCTTCAGTGCTGAATCTGTCACCATACGAGACATACTACGACGAGAAACGGCCATTCTTCATTGAAGGTGCACAATTCTTCTGGCATCCGGATTTCACCATGTTCTACTCCAGAAGAATTGGCACAGGATCGGAGAATTCCAGAATACGAACCGCCGCAAAACTTACCGGCAAGACTTCGAGGGATATATCAACAGCAGTTTTAGTGGCAGCAACAGATGAAACCGAAGATGGAAAAATGCATAATCTGTTTCGAAGCGGTTCGAATCGCTCGTACTACGCGATCGGTAGATTCGGCAAACAATTTCATAATGGCCTTCATAACATCAATGTGATGCAGACCGCAGTACTACGCGATGAAGATAGTTTCGAATCAGGATCTCGACATGGATATACCACGGGTGCAGATTTTGAATTGAATTTTCATGACAGGATGTACCAACTCACGGGATCAGTTGTGGGGAGCGTCGTGGATGAGTTTCCTGATGAGGATTCTGATTCCACTGATCCCGATCTCAGATTCGGAACCGGATCGCGTTTTGAGTTTGAAAAATCATCCGGTGATTGGAGATATGCCCTGACAACGCGTCATCATACTGATGATCTGGATATCAATGATCTCGGGTATATAAACAATCCGAATCATTTTGCGATCCAGGCATGGGTGACACGCGTTTTTAATGCGGATGATAATGAACAGAGTATGTTCACCAATGGCAGTCTTCATTTCCGTCATTACAGGAGTTGGATCTGGGCTGATAGGGAATACCGGTATCCCGGGGATGATTCTACTGCTCTCTGGTCATATAATCGAGGTCATACACTGTCGAATCAGTATACGTTTGAAGGCAATATTACAGCGCGGGATTGCTGGGGATTATGGTGTGGAATGGTATACTTGACTGATCAGACGAATCTCGATGAAACGCGGTTCATACCGGGCGAAAATGAACGTGGACCATTGATGACGACGCCGAGTCAATTCAATGGTTGGATCGGGTATCATTCCGATACTCGGAAAGACTACTATTTTGATGTAAATGTCGAGGGGCATCATAACAGAGTGGGTGGTGAAGGCTTCGATGTGGATGTTACTGCAACCTGGGTTCAGAATAGCAAGATGAATCACAGTTTGTCATTCAGTCATGATCGAAGACGCGAGGATGCACAATGGGTCGGGAATTTCGAAAATCCCGGGAATGGCATCGGAGATGTGAGTTACGTTTTCGCCGGATTGGATCAGCGCACATGGGATATAACGTTGCGGACAAGCATGCTTTTTACCCGGGATATGTCTTTAGAGCTGTATGCACAACCGTTTCTTACTGTTGGTGACTATACGAATCCGAGAGAACTTGTGACTCCGGACAGCTATGAATTTGCACCATTTGAGGACTATGATGTCTCTGACAATGATTTTTCCTATGGTGCCGTGAATCTCAATATGGTGTATCGGTGGGAATATGCGCCGGGATCCACCGTGTATCTCGTGTGGACTCATAGCAGGGACCGATTCGATTTCAGGGGAGATCCGGGGCGCTCCGGTTCCTTTGATAATGATTTCGGAACGGATCCCCTGTTCAGAAACGAACCGGAAAACAGGTTCATGGTTAAAGTGAATTATTGGATTCCTCTTTAGGAGAGTTCGGGAATTGATGAATCGGTCTTCGCCCATTCGATATACTCAGGGACGTTGTCTTCGGCTTCGCCCTGACAAGTTGCTGAATTGCCGGAGGGACGATCTCCGTATCTTCCACGGGTATTTAGATAAAGGCCAATACGGAGCCCCGCCTCCGGGGCTTTTGGGTGCGCGACGGGCTTGTCCCTCCACGGGAGTTTTGTGTACGAAGTCGGGCTGGAGGGACGTGCTTCCGCGCGTCCGAATTGGTACACCCGCAGGGGCCATGCGAAAGCTTGGCCCTCCACAGGAGTTGCGATACGAAGTTGCACTGGAGGGGCGCGTAAGAATTGATGAATGCTGAATGATGAATTGGGAATGGTGATTGGAGGATGGTAAAAAGTGAGGAAGTGAGGAGGGGAAATTCCCGAACTGATGGATGGTTAGATAAGCAGTATCGAAGCCCCGCGTTTTAGTATCGATGGTTACGTTTTTTGTGCACGTCTGAATGTGAGTTTCTTTTGAATAGAGAAGCCAATCCGAGCAAGGCTGATAAGAGGTTTTGTATAGATGCCTTCCATCTCTTTGCTGACATCTTCCAATACATCGGGTATCGGTATGCCCTGCGGGCATTTTTCGAGGCATTCGCCACATCTGGTGCATTGGGATGCAAGTCCCGGTTTCCCGTCTATAAATCCTCCGAGAAAAAACGTATACACCATTTTAGTGTGAAACCTTTTATCGAACAGGTGATACGTGTCATAGTTATCGAAGCATACCGGAATGTCTACACCATGCGGACAGGGCAGACAATAGCGACATCCCGTGCAGTTTGATTTCATCAGATTCCGATAGTTTTGAGCAACAGTTTGTATCAATTCATATTCATCATCTGAGAGTGAATGAGCGTGGGCATTGCATGCAACACGGATATTCTCCTCTATATGTTTTTCCTCATTCATACCTGAGAGTACCAGCGTAACATCGGGTTGATTCCAGACCCACCGTAGAGCCCATTCGGCAGGCGTACGTTCGTCTTTGAATTGATTCCAGATTGATTGGATCGCCGGAGGAATCGGTGCGGCGAGGTGTCCGCCTCGTAACGGTTCCATGACGATGACACCGAGGTTTTTTCGGGCTGCGTATGCAAGGCCTTTTTCACCCGCCTGATTCTCAATATCCAGATAATTGTATTGGATCTGACAGAAATCCCAATCATAGTCATCCACTATGGTTTTGAAGTCAGGCAAGGCTCCATGAAAGGAAAATCCGGAGGCGCTGATTTTACCGGAGTGTTTGAGTTCATTGAG
>Ga0180434_10003684_pt1 | contig 19362 bp, 10 predicted proteins | sample SS_ome_7_FD_132453 | JGI IMG/M metagenome (GOLD analysis project Ga0180434, IMG submission 132453) | Hypersaline lake sediment archaeal communities from the Salton Sea, California, USA - SS_1_D_2 metaG | ecosystem: Environmental > Aquatic > Non-marine Saline and Alkaline > Hypersaline >...
AGTCGAAAACAACCCAGCTCGCTCGTCAACCGTGTGGCGGCAGAGGAAGCCGGCAGCGGAAGCGCCCGGATCAGCAGCACGCTGGACTGAACCACAAAGAAATCGCACCCGTTCGGGGGCGGCCTCACACGACCTCAGGAAGCCCGAATCGTGAGTTTTGATGGTGCGGCTTCGGGTCTCCCAGCAAAAAGTCCGTGCTTCGAAGCCCGAAAAATCACGCTGAGGGAAACCGCTTTTTTGATCCCGGAAATCCATTCCCTCGGCTCGCGGCTTTTGATGTTGCGCGTTTGCATCAATCACCAGAAAAACCCCGTTCTTCAAAGCCCGAAGCGCAAGCTGAGGGAAATCGCGTGGGTGATCCCCGAAACGCCTTCCCTCGGCCCGTGCCTCGGGCTTCCTGAATATAGATTTGGCTCACCGCAAAACCAAAACCTATGCCTCTGGCTTCCGGGGATCTTCAGCACCCCAGCGGCGAAACGACTGTCCCTGCCGAACACAACTGGCACGAGGCCCGAGCTTTCCGTAAACCGCAGCGTCGCCTAGCGATCGGAATAGACGTGCGTCATCTCTTCTGCGGTCAGCGGTGTCTTCTGGTCATCACTCTTCAGCATGAACTGCACCCGTTGGTTGCCTGGACGTCGGCCCCGCACGCGAATTCGGAAGACCGCTTCGTCCGCCGGGGCGAGTGTGGCCAGTGGGTCGAACGAGACCAGCAGGTTCTCGACGCCGAACGGCACCGGCCCCTTGGCATCGATCGGCTCGAGATCGCCCAGCAGATTCGCTGCCAGCTCCACATTGGTCGCCGCCTTGGTGCCCTGGTTGGTCACCCGCACCACATATTCGGTCAGGCCACCAATTTCGATCGGATCTTCACTGTCGACCACCTCAAATGAGAGGGCAGCCAGACCCTCCACCTCGATCGTGTGCGTCAACTGGTCGGCAAGACCGGACGGGTTCCGGGCCGCTGCCACGATTGCCTGGGGCCCGAGTGTGGTTGGCATCACCACCAATTCAACGGTGCCATCCTCGCCCGCCGGCAGCTCCTCCAGGCTCCAGAGCACGCGATGCGTCCGCTCGTCGTAATAGCCGGCGTTGTTCGCCCGGACAAACTTCATCCCGGTCGGCAGCTGAGCCGCCAACTCCACCGCCAGGGCCGGGGCTGTGCCGGTGTTGGTCATCTTCAGTTTGCAGGTGGCCGGCCGCTGCAAGTAGCGACGGCTGGGAATGTCGGCCGCCAGCTCGAGCATCGGCGCGGTGATTTCAGCGCGGAGCCGCTGGGCAACCTCGATGCCGCCATCAGCGCGGGCCGCTAGACGAATTTCATGGACACCCGGGGTCACCGTCGTCAGCACCAGTGTGATCGACCGGGACGTGCCCGGCTCAAGCCGCCCCACATCGAACTCCACCTCACGGCCAGCCGGGTGGGAAACCGCTTCGGGCAGCTGCCCCTCGACCACGACACCGGTCGCGGTGCCGGTCCCCGGATTGGAGATCGTCAGCTCGAGTGTCATCGCCTCACCGATCAGCGTCTGCTGCGGTGGTTCGGCGGTGATCTCAAGCGCCGGCTTGGTCACCCGTGAGCGAACCGTGGCAGCGGCCCGGAAGCTGACACTGGCAACGCTGCCGATCTCCCCTTCCAGCCGGGGCATCAGTTCCATCGCCACCCGGGCTTCCTGCCCCGGGTTGAGCTCACCGATGCTCCAGAGCAGGTCGCCAGTCGGATCCCCTTGCCCTGCCGGGCTGGCCGGCGGCATGGTGGCAATCAGGCTGGTGCCATAGGGAATTGAATCTCGGAGCACGGTGTCATACGCCGTTGCCGCCCCGACGTTACGAATGGTCACCTCGAACCGGGCCGGCTTGCCGACCTGCAGATCACGCGGGCCACTTTTTTCGATCGTCAGCTGCGGCGTCTGGAGGCCTTCGAGTTGCGGCACGCCGGGCCGGCCCTGACCGGTCGCGCCTGCGGCGGCGGCGGGGGAATCACTGGGTGGCCGCTTGCCGGTCGCGGGCGGTGCGGAGACGGTGGTTGTTTCGGTCAGTGGCGGTGCCGCGGCGAAGGGAACCGCACCTGCCGTGGGCTGCAAGGCAGCTTCAGGCGGCGTGGTAGCGGGCTCGGCAGCCACCGGCGACCGCGGGCGGGCGAAGGGATTGGCCCGGGCAGCAAGGGGGGCAGCGGCAGCATCTGACGCCAGCGGCTGCGGTGGTAATGCCGGCGGCGGAACCGGCTCTGCACGTCTGACTCCCGGCGCAGGACCCGACTTCGCTGGCCCGGCCTCAATGGCCGACTTCGACCCTGCTGCTGCCGCCACGGCTGGCGGGGCTACCACGGAGGGGGCGGGCGGCGTTGGGTCGACTGACGCGGTCGCGGCCCGTCCAGCAAGTGGCGTTGCCGCGACCGGCGTGGGCTGCTCGGGCTTCGTTTCTCGGGCTTGCGGCCCGCCGATTGTCATCGGCTCTGTCAACGGAGTTACGGTCACAGACTCGGCCGGCTTGTCCACTGCCGGCGCGGGCTTGATCGGCGTGGTGTCGGCTGCCTGTGGAACGTCCGGCCCGGTGACGACCGACTTGACGGCGGCTGGTCTGGTCGTGGCCTCGACAGTCTTGTCCTGCTCGGTTACGGGCTCATTCGGCTCCGGATCAGTCTCCACTGCCGGGTCCAGCTCTGCTTTGTTCGCCCTGGGCCCAGCATGCTTGGGTTCGGCATTCTTGGGTTCGGTCTTCCGGGGCTCAGATTGCTCGCCGTCGACCGACTTTTCCATGGTCGGCTCGGGCTCCACCGGCTGAAGAAAAGCTGGTTTTGCCGGCGGCGATGGCTGATCCGAGGCGGCAGCCGGAACCGCTGGTGTGGTGTTGGGCGTCTCCTCCGCTTGCTGATCGGGACCTGCATCCGGTGGTGTAATCTGGCGGGCAGAGAATCGCGACAGCCGCCCCGGCGGTGTTTTGCCGTCGGCCGCGGGCGGTTCAACCGTGGGCTCGTCCTGCTTCTCGGCCGGGCCTTCGGCCCCGGCGGCTGGCTCCAGCGGTGCCTCGAACGAGGCCGGTCGCGTCGGGAATCTGGCGGGACTGGCTGGGAGTGGGCGACCCATTTCAGGATCAACAAATTGGTTCGGTTCGGCGTAGCGATCGACCTGATCGGCCACGGCCGCCGCCGTTGTGCCGCGGAAGCCACCAGCAGGCAGGGCCGCAGCCGAGGAGGGGGCAGGGAGGGCCGATTGGGTCACCGGCAGGGTCCGTCCAATCCCCGAAATCCAGATGATGGCGAAGCCAACGCAGCCGCAGAGCACGGCTCCGACAATCACTGGAGTTGCCGACCGGCCCCCGGGGGGAACAACGAGGTCCTGGCGTGATGTCCGCTCCTGCATCTGTCAATCCTCCGTCAGTTGCATAACCGGCCGCGGAAAACGCCCTCCATGGCCCTGCCCGCGACGGCGAGCGACAACGAGACCACTTGGGCAGCGGCCGAAAACGCCGAGGGTTTTCGGGGTTGGCAATCGCCGCATCGTGCGGCGGAAGACTTCTCCACCATCCACGCGCCGGAGAGGGGAGTACCAAAGATGGCGGACTGGGGAAAGGCGACATTCGCCGCCGGTGGTCCATCATCCATCATCGGATCAGCCGGCGCATGCTTCGCCGAGTCCGGCTGCCGCAAGCACCTGATGCAGGTGGAAATGAAATTTGCCCAGCTTGCCACCGTAGTTGCCGGCCGAGATTGCCGGGATGTCAGCCGCCACAACCGCCTGAATGGCCGCAGCCATGGCCCGGCTGATCACCGCCTCATCGGTGCCATCGATCACGATTTCGAGGCTGGCGGCCACCCCGGCTACCAGTTCTGACTCGACCCGACCGACCAGACCGGGACAGAAGGCGTCGTTGGTCGAGGCCCGCAGCGCCGCGTACCGGGAACCCACTTTGCTGCCGGAGCGGACAACGCCACCGGGAAACGGGGTGATCGTGCCCTCCACGGCAGCGATTGCCGCAACCGCCCGGCGGGCGGCGGCGAGCGCCGCGGGAAGCGTATTGCCCTGCAAAATCAGATTGCCACCGCCAATTCCCTTGGCAATCCCGCAGGTTTCCTCAATCAGAAACTCACCGTCCATCACGGGGATCCGCCAGAACCGCCGCCCAGCAAAGACCTTCGTTTTTTCAAAGCCGTCGCCAAAGAACCGGATCTGCTTGCCCAGCGGAGCCCGTTCGTCACCATCGGGAAGGCCATCAAAGACGGCCGTCGTTGGACAGGTCAGCAGGCACTGGCCCACCCGGTTGGCCACCGCTTTGGCGAGCGATTCGGCGGCAAACCCGAACGCCAGAATCGATACCCCCGGCCGGCCGTCAGGGCTCTCTTCCGGGGCAAGCTGACGCTCGACACCAATCTCAGCGTCACAGCCAATGACGCTGGTGCCGTAACCACAGACCGCAGCTGTCGCCGCCGCCACCCAGTGGGCGTCATGGGCGGTCACCTGCAGCCGGGCGAAGCGGAGCCGGAAGGCCTCGGCAAAGGTGTCGGCAATCACGGTTGGGCCAAGTTGCATCGCTGGTCCGATCGGGGTGTCACGGCGGGGGGATAAAAGCGGGCTTTCCCAGTTCTCATAGCAGTCGACTTTCGCATAGTCTAAAGAAGCTGCGGTGTTCGGTCGCCGGCTCCCACACACCCAAATCTCCTTTCCGAGGACTTTCACAGATGATTCAGCAGATCGGATCCCTTCAGCGTTTCAGCGACCATTCAACCAGCTCCCCCAGGCGGCGGTTTCAGCCCGGCCGCTGGCTGGTGCTGCCCGTGACTCTGGTGGGCATGCTGCTGCCGACGGTGGCAACCGCTGCTGAACCGGGCTTGGCGATCGTACCGGCTGACGCCGCCTTCCTCTCCAGCACCCTGCGGGGCCGCGAACAGTACGACCGGTTCGTCGGCAGCAACGCCTTCGCCGCCCTCCGTGACCTACCGGCGGTCAAGAAGGCCTTTGACGAACTGGCCAAGCAGCAGGCTCAGCCGGGCAATCCACTGACCATCGCGGCGATGTTCCTGCAGATGCCCGAGAACCAGCAGGCCCTCGCCCTGCTGCAGGACATGATCGCCACCGATACCTTCGTCTACGGCACCCCCTCATGGGTCAAGCTGGCCGGCCTGTTCAAAAAAGTGCAGCAGGCGCAACAGGCCGGGAACATCGCCGCGCTGAGCAAGGGGACGGGAATTGAATTCGATTCCCAGGAGACGACCCTCCGGCTGATCGTGAAGGCCCTCGCCGAAAACGCGGCCGACATCGTCATCCCCGACTTGGTCTGGGGCTTTCAGACCACGCAGCAGGAGGCGGCCGAGACGCAGCTGAAACGGCTCGAACTGACCCTCAAGATGTTCACCCAGGCCCAGCCTCTGCTGGCCAACGCCGTCAAACGACAGACGATCGGGCAGGGCGATTTCGTCACCCTGACGATCCGGCCCGACCCGAATCTGGTCCGCCTGGCGATCGCCGACGCGGTGGAAGATCTGGATGCCCAGGAAGAGGTCGACGCGATCCTGGCCCGGCTTGGTGAGCTTGAATTCGTAATCGCCCTCGGCCTGCTGGGAGACCATGTGATTCTCTCGCTTGGCGGAGGCACCGACCATCTTGAGCAACTGGGCAGTGACAGCAGCCTGCTGGCAACCGAACCTTTCGCGGTGGTCAGAGCAGCCGAGGGCAAGCCGCTGACCGGCATTTCGTACCTCAGTAAGCCGCTGGCTGCGGCGGCCATGCAGTCGGCCGACGACTTCAAGCAGGCTGAGGGCCTGATTACCGCCCTGGCAAAATCGGGCAAGTTGCCGGCCGAGGCCGAGTCTGAGGCGAAGGAGCTACTGCAGAAGCTGGTGGCCGGTTACGCCAGCCGGCTGCCGCTGCCCGGCCCCTGGCTTGCCTCCTCACAGCTGACCGACACCGGTTACGCCGGAGAGGTCTGGAACTGGGCCCAGAATCTTCCCTGGAACGGCAGCCAGCAACTCGACCTGCTGGAGTTCACGGGTGGCAGCCCGTTCGCGGCCCTTGTCTTCCGCACCGAGACGGACCCGGAGGCGTTCGAGGCCATGGTGGCCTGGCTCGCCTCAGCCCGGGACTTTGCGGTGAAGTACTTCGCCGCTGCGGCGGACGAGGATGCGCGGGAGGGCTTTGAAGCCTTTGAAAAACATATCTTGCCGCTGAGCGGCGAGTTGGTCGACACCATCCGCGGCAAGTTTCTGCCGGCACTCAAGAGCGGCCAGTTCGGCCTCGTGCTCGATGCCGACTCGACCACGACCAAGCTCCAGCAGTCGTTACCGACGTCGGCCGATCCGTTGCCAATTATCGAACCGGCCATTGTGCTAGCGATCGATGACGAAGCGAAGTTCCGCGCGGGGCTCAGCGACCTGTTCGCCCTCAGCGATAAACTGCTTGCCGCGATCAGAAAGATTGATGATGACGCCGTGCCGAGCGAATACAGGATTCCCAGTCCAACCCAAACCGAGGCGGACGGCGGCAAGCTCTGGACGTTCGCCCTGCCTGGAGCCGGCCTCGACGAGCAGGTGCAACTGAGCATCGGCATTGGTGAAAAGGTGGCGGTCTTTTCGCTGGTTCCCGAGCAGGCCAAGCGGCTGCTGGTCGCCAAGCCGCTGAAAACGGCTGGCAGCCTGGCGGCCTTTGACGCAAACCTGGCCGCCGCTGCCGCCCTCGACTGGGTTGGGCTGATCGATGCAATCGAGCCCTGGGCGGTCTTCCTCGCCCGCTGCGGCGTGGTGCAGCAGGCGGAGGGTCGGCTCGATCCAGACGCCACCATCGGCGCTGATGCCGAAACCGAAGAGGCGACCGAGGCGCTGGCCCAGGTGTCCACCATCCTCAAGGTGGCCCGCTGCCTGAAGGCGGCAGCCGCCGAAACCAGCGTCGATGGCCAGGCAACCGTCACCCGCTGGCGGAATCGGATCGAGGACCTGCCGGCCGACTGACCCCGATCCCGGGGCTGGCCGACGCAGCTTCATGAGGTGGGCTGAGCCGCGGGCCCGGGGAAACAGAAGGTCCGGCCCCCGGCGCGAGCCGGGGGCCGCAGTGGTGCAGCGTGTCACCCGCCAGCGTTATACGAGCGTCTCCAGCAGCAGCCGCATCTTGCGGAGTTCGCCGACCTGATCGATACCCTCCAGCGGTGGCACGTGGGCGCAGAGGCCACGCTTGTAGCCAACCCGGCTGAGCTGGGAGACGATGCGGCCGTATTCGACATTGCCCTGCCCCACCCGCACCTGGAAGGCTTCAGGCTTGGTGTCGCGCAGGTGAACATGGCAGACATACTGGAGAATCGAGTCCCAGGATGCCGGCTTCTTCCGGCCGAAGATCGAATGACTGGGGTCGAGCGTCACTCCCAGCCCCGGCACGTTACGGCAGAGCGAGGCTGTCGTTTCGGCATCCTGCGTCATCCGTTCGGCCTCGGTCTTGACGCCGACAAGCATGCCATAGGAGGCAGCAATCGCCACGAACTTCCGGAGCCGCTCAATCTCACCGTTGAAGGGTGTCCCGAGTTCAGAAGACTCAACCACCAGCGTCACAATTCCCAGTGACTTCGCGAGGCGACAACAGGCATCGAATTTTTCATAGACCGTGTCGTCGGTGGGAGCCGCAAAGGAGAGCGCCACGGGCTTGAGTCGCTGAAGATCGCTACAGGCCGCCACGGCGGCCGTGGGATCGGCGAGCACAGCGTCGGGCTGAAGATGGCTGCCCCCCTCATGAATATCGATTTCGACGGCGGTGTATTCCAGTTCGGCAAGCCGCTCCATCGCCTGATCGAGGGGCAAGTCGGGAAAACATTCGGTGCTGACGCAGACAAACACAGTGGCTGGCTCCTGGTGACCCGGCGGCCTGGTATGCGGCCACCGCTGCTGGCAAGGTAGCGGCCCCGCCAGAAAACTGGCAACGCCGAACTCACCGCCCCGGTTGCCCGATCTCGTAGAATGAGGCTGCTTGTGGTCGGCCCGTCCGACTTCGCAGACAATCGCACCCATTTCGCTCACCCCCCGGAGCCCGTCCATGGCATTCGAACCCGGCCAGCCTCCCACCCGCGTCATTCTCGAGCAGTCCGGCGGCTGGAACCGATGGGGAGGCCGCCTTGCCTGGGTCGTCGCCGGTATTTCGCTCCTGGTGGCGGTCGTTTCGGCCGGGGCCAACGCCCAGTATTTTCAGACCAACCCCAAGGTGATCGAGCAGTTTCATTCGCTGGCCCGAAACGCTTCCGACAAGGTGGCGATCGTTGAGATTCGCGGCGCCATCATGGGGGGTGACGGCTTTGCCCGGCATCAAATCGACCAGGTTGAAGCTGACGAATCGGTGCGGGCCATCGTGCTGCGGATCGATTCGCCGGGTGGCACGGTCAGCGGGAGTGATGAACTCCACTACCGCATTACGCAGCTGGCCCGAACCCGGAACCTTCCGGTCGTTGTCAGCATGGGCGGAATCGCTGCCAGCGGCGGCTACTACATCGCCATGGCCAGCGGGGGCCGCGAGGAGACGATCTTTGCCGAGCCTTCGACCATCACCGGCTCGATCGGGGTGATCATCCCGCACTTCGATCTCTCGCAGTTCCTCAAGCGATTCGAGATCACCGACGACTCGATCACCAGTGGTCCACTCAAGGAGATGCTGAGCCTGACCAGGGACCGCTCGCCGGAGATTGCGGAGCGGGAGCGGAAGGTACTGCAAGGACTCGTGGACGAGATGTTCACCCGATTCAAGACAATCGTGCAGGAGGGGCGGCCTGAACTCGACGATGAGACGTTGGCCGCGGTCACGACCGGTCAGGTCTTCACTGCCGAACAGGCGGTCGACTTCGGCCTGATCGACCGGATCGGCTTTCTCGAGGATGCGGTCAGCCGGGCGGTCGAACTGGCCGGCCTGTCGGCCGAGACAGCCCGGGCGGTCCGCTACAAGCAGCCGCGGGGCCTGCTCGACGAGGTGCTCGGCGGTGCCGGCCAGGCAGGGGCGACGGCGTCACTGCGAACCCTGGCCGAATGGACCGCGCCCAGAGCCTGGTACCTCTGCACCTGGTGGCCAGCAGTCGTCGCCAGCAGATAGCCGGCCGGGGGCACCCTCGAGTCTCGTCAAACGTGCGGCACAGGAAGCCAGGAGCGGAAGCGACTTAACTGGCAGCCTGGTTGATTACGAGCACGCCCAAACAGGCCAGCCTATCGCGGCTCGAGCGTCAGTTTGCCCAGTGCCGCAACCGCTGCCTGGTCAGCGGCTGTTGGCCGCTTCCCCGTTGCCGCGGCCAGGGCCTCACGGCACCAGCAGCCGGCGGCAAGCACTGCCTGGTCGTCGGCCTGGCGATCGGCCTGATGGACAACTGCCAGGCAGGAGATGAGCTGCTGCAGCCGGGTGGAAAGGTCGGCCACCACCAGCTGCCGGTCGGCCAGCCCACGGCCATACCGTCTTAGGCAGCGGTCAGCCTCAAGGCTCCAGGCAGCCAGGCCCCGGCGGGCCTGGTGGGCCCAGTCACGAAGCTCGCCAGCAAGCAGCCGACGATCGTCGGCATCACCATCCCGTCCCCAGCGGCGGCCCAACTGCCAGCCGAGCCAGCCGGCCAGCCGCCGCCTGCCGGCGACAGCGGCCAGGGGATGTCCTTTGGCCACCCCCTTGAACAACGCCAGGCCCAGCAGGTCGCTTTCACCTTCGTAAACACCGGCGGCAAAATGATCGTGGAATGAGTCGCCCAGCGGATGCCCAACCAAGAAGGCGCGGCCACCATGAATCCCAAGGGCCTCGATCGCCGCCGTCCGGAGGCAGCGACTGGCCACCACCTTGGCCAGAATTGCCTCGCATTCCCCGGTCTGGCCGGCCTCGATTGTCGCCGCGGCCCAACCCGCCAGCGCCTCGCAGGCCAGCCGGGCCGCCGCCATCCGGCCGATGCGACCCTGCACCAGTTCCCGCCGGGCAATCGGCTCGCCCCAGGTCTGCCGCTGCCAGGCGAAGTCGACCGCGCGGTTGATGAGCAGGCCGATCGTGCCGGCTGCCTGAGCTGCGAGGCTCACGCGGCCGCGGTTGAGCCCGTGCCAGACAATCGCCATGCCGTCGCGGTCCCGGCCGGAGTCCGACTGACCGGCAACCAGGATGTCATCCGGCGCGACCGGCAGCCGCCGAAATTCGACCGCGTTGTTGTGGGCATGCTTCAGCGGATGGAGGGCGTAGCCCCGCAGGGAAAATTCAGCCGTATCCGCCGGCGGCAGTTCAACCAGCACGATGGTCGGCCGGCCGTCGAGCCGGGCCAGGAGCTTCACCACGCGGCCGTAGGTTGCCCCGGTGATGAACATCTTGGTGCCTGAGAGCAGCAGCCGGTCGCCATCGCGTTCAAGCTGGCAGGCAACCCGGCTCAGGTCGCAGCCGGCGTCGGGCTCGGTGGCTGCGAAGACCGACAGTGGCGTTCCTGCCGCCAGCCGGGGCAGCCAGCGTTGCTGCTGCTGCGGACTGCCAAAGTCGGCCACGGCGGCGACGGCACCGATCGTCGAGTGCACCGAGAGCAGGCCGGCAACGGTGGGGCAGCAGCCGGCCAGCCGGGTCACCACGCGTGTAAAGTCACCAAACTGGCAGCCACTGCCGCCAAATTGCTCCGGGACAAGCAGCCCCCAGAGACCGGCTTCAGCCAGCCTCGCTTCAGCCTGGCGGGTGAGCTTGCCCGTGGGCGGTGGCGGCGGGTCAGCCAGCGGAGCGGTCGGGCCGGATGGCAGGTCGACCGGCTCATACAGTGTCCCGGCAGCGGCGAGCTCCGCAAGCAGACGTTCGGCCTGTTCGACCACACCGGTCACAGCAGCGGGCGGCGGCACCGTCCCTGCCGCTGCCGCCTGAGCGAATCCCGACGATCTACCGCTGACCGCTCCCTGCCAGACGGCGGTTGCCACAGCCGCAGCAGTGATCGCATTGGTGGAACCCTGACCAGAATCCTGTAACTCGATCGCCCCGGTTCGCTGCGGCAACAGCCCCGCCTGAAGCTGGTCGAGCAGATCGGAAAAATGGTCGGCCACGGCCCGCCGCTTCACCTTGAATGATTCGGTCGCCTCGCCGTGCGCGGCATCGAAGGGATGGTCAACCAGCACGAACCGGCGAACCTGCCAGCCGCGGGGCAGCTGCTGCTGCCGGGCCGCCAGCCGACGGCTGAACCAGTCGAGCAGCCGCCGGTCGGCGAGCGCCTGCCGGCGGCTCCAGACCCGACTGCGAAACTGCCGCAGCAGCCGCCGCACCCTGGTCGGCTCGGGCACGATCAACGCCACCGGCCAGGGCTGGCCACTGCCGGTCACGCAGACCTGGGCCACCGCCGGCTCTTCGAGCAGCGCTGCTTCAACCTCGGCAGCCGGCAGCTTGAGGCCGTTGGCGAGCGTCAGGACGTCATCGAGCCGGCCCCTGATCCGTAGCTGGCCATCGGCATCGAGACTGCCCAGATCGCCGGTCTCCAGCCAGTCGGAGGTGACGATCGGCCGTTCCCCGGCGGGATGTCCTGGATCGATCACGGCCACTGCCCGGCACGGGGTCTTGATCAGCAGCTGTCCGCGGGTGGCGGGCCGGTCATCGATTTTCAGGTCGATGCCGGCCAGTGGCCGCCCAACGGCGCCGGGCCGATAGTTCCGCGGATTGGAGACGGCGACCACCGGCCCAGCTTCGGCCAGACCGTAGCCCTCCACGAGCGGCACGCCCTCACGACGAAAAAGTGCCACGGTCCGTCGCCGCAGCGGCGCCCCGCCCGAAACGCAGGCCCGTATCCGACCGCCGAGGGCCGGGGCCAATTCGGCGATCCGGCCGGCCTCGACCGCCGCGGCCAACCGGTCAAAAAACGCCGGTACCCCGAGGATCACCGCCGGTGGCAACAGCCGACAGGCCTCGAGCAACCGCTGGCGGTCGGTCACGACGCTGAGTGTGCCCCCCCGGACCAGGGCAGTGTAGAGGTCACCCACCCGGGCCAGGGCGTGACTCATCGGCAGCCACGCCAGCCGGACATCATCCGGCTCGTCGAGAAACTCGGCTGCGGCGGCAATCGCGTTGCCGGCCAGTGCCCGCTGGCTGTGAACAAAGCCAGACGGCCGGCCGGTGGTGCCAGAGGAGATCAGGATCGTCGCCGGGGCATCAGGGTCACAGGAGGCTGACCGACGTTCGATGGCGGCGGCAAGCCCGGCCGTGTCGCTGGCCGCCATACCAGGGGTCGCCCAGTCCACCCGGACCTCATACCGAGGCCGTGACAATGCCCCCGGGGCCGGCAGCGGTCGCGTTCCTGACACAATAACAGACCGCGGCCGAAACAGCTGCAGCTGCTCAGCCTGCTCAGCTATCGCCGCATCGGCGTGGAGAGCCACCTGAACGAAGCCTCCGAGCAGGCAGGCGACATCGGCGATGATCCAATCGGCCCCATGGCCACCGACATGGACCAGCCGATCTCCCGGCTTCAGCCCCGCAGCCTCAAGTCGCTGGGCCGTTGCCAGCGACTGGGCCACCAGTTGACCCCAGGTCAGCCGCCGACTGGCGAGCGGGTCGACGATTGCCGTCCGATCACTGCTCTCCCGCACCCGCTGGGCGAGCAGGCCAACCAGCGTGGTGGCAGTACCCGAATCGACCGGCAGCGGAGTCATCTCGATTGTGCTGGTTGCCATCGCTGGTCTGCTCTGCTTCGTTTGAATGTTGCCGCAGCCGGCCCAAGCTCAACCCACCGCTTCGAACACCACGGCAATCCCCTGGCCCAGGCCGATGCACATGGTGGCCAGCCCACGGGCAGCCTGCCGGTCGCGCATCGCCTGAATCAGCGTCGTGGCGATTCGGGCACCGCTGGCCCCCAGTGGGTGGCCGATCGCCAACGATCCGCCACGGACGTTGACCCGCTCGTGATCAAGCCCGAGGTCATCGAGACAGGCAAGCGTCTGGGCGGCGAAGGCCTCGTTGAGTTCAATCAGGTCGATGTCGGCCAGCGTCAGGCCCGCCCGGGCGAGCACCTTCCGGCTGGCCGGCACGGGGCCGATGCCCATCACAGCCGGCGGCACCCCGACCACCGCCGTGGCCAGCACCCGCACCAGCGGTAAAAGCCCCTGCCGCTGGGCCTCGGCCTCACTCATCACCACCAGGGCCGCGGCGCCGTCACTCAAGGGGGCGGACGTTGCAGCGGTCACGCTGCCAACCTCGGGCAGGAAGGCCGGCGGCAGGCCGGCCATCGCTTCAAGGCTGGTGTCATCACGAATCGACTGATCGCGTTCGGCAAGGGTCACGACGCCTTCGGGATCGAGCGCCTGGACCGGCACGACCTCGGCCCGAAAGGCCCCCGCCGCCGTGGCAGCCGCCGCCCGGCGATGGCTTTCGAGGGCGTATTCCTCCTGGCGTCGCCGGCTGATACCGCGACTGGCGGCCAGATGCTCGGCTGTCATTCCCATCGACAGCACCGCCCGGCTCGAACCGGCCAATGCCCGCGGGTGAATGTCGATGCTCGAGTCCATCGGCAGATGGCCCAGATGCTCAACGCCGGCGACCACCTGGACGTTCTCGCTCCCGGCAGCGATGGCATGACAGGCCTGGGCAAGCGTCTGCAGCGACGACCCACAGAGCCGGTTGACCGTCGTGGCCGCCACCTGCTGCGGCAAGCCGGCCAACAGCCCGATACTGCGGGCGGCGTTGCCCCCCAGTTCATCCCGCTGTTGGCTGGCGCCAACCAGCAGGTCTTCGATTGTGGCGGGATCGACGCCACTACGATCGACTGCCGCCGCCACCGCCGTTGCGGCCAGTTCATCACCACGGACGTGACGGAACAGTCCGCGTTGGCCGTCCGCCCGACCGATCGCCGTCCGGCAGCAGGCGACAACGACGGGAGTGGCCTCAGGAGAGCGGCGGAGGATGGACATTGGAGGGCAGCGACCGAAGGCTGTCGGGAAACCAAATGTCACCATGGTAACAGCACTACAGGGCTGCCCGACGCAAACAGGCCGAGCGCAAACAGGCCGAGGAGGAGCAACTCGATTCGCCGGCGTGAGTGGCTGGCAGGCGGAGCACTGCGTTGGTCGGAATTCTGGCGAATTCCGCTACGGGCCGATGGATCGGAGTTTTGATGAGTTCCGTGACGGGCCGATGGTGGGCTTTTGCGTTGGTCGGAATTCTGGCGAATTCCGTGACGGGCCGATGGGTCGGAGTTTTGATGAATTCCGTGACGGGCCGATGGGTCGGTCGGAATTCTGGCGAATTCCGCTACGGGGCGAGCAGGCTTCGCGACCGGGACAGGCTGGCCGGCGGGGCCATCCGCGGCCCAAGGTCGGCAAACCGCTCGATTCGGCGGAGGATTTCAGCTGTTCCCAGGCTATCGCCCCAGGCCAACAGGCCGCCGCGGAAGGCGGGGAAGCCCAGGGCGTAAATTACCGCCAGGTCAATATCGCAGGCATCGCGGACGATCCCCTCATCAAGCACCCGCAGCGCTTCCAACAGCATCGGCAGAAACAGCCGGTCGGTGATCTCCCCGTCCGTAGCGGCTCGATCAGGCAGCCGGTAGGGCTCAAGCGTCGCCGCCAGTGCTTCGTCAACCGTCTCGAGCCGGGCCTCGTGCCCGACTCCCCGATAGCGATAGAACCCGCGGCCCGTCTTCCGGCCCAGCCGGCCCGCTTTGACAAAGGCCGGAATCAGCGGCGACGCGTCAATTCGGTCACCGAAGGCCGAGGCCATCACCAGGCCGGCATAGAAGGCGGTGTCGAGGCCGACCATGTCGTAGAGCTCCAGCGGCCCCAGCGGCATGCCAAAGCGACGGGAGAGCTTGTCGATTCGGGCCGGGTCGATCCCCTCCCGCAACAGTTCCACCGCCTCGTGCAGGTAGGGCGAAAGCACGCGGTTGACGAGGAAGCCCGGACTGTCCTGAACCACCACGGGTGACTTCCCCAGCCGCTTGGCATGGGCGACGACGGTGGCCACCGTGGCATCACTGGTAGCCGGCCCCCGGACCACCTCGACGAGCATCATCCGCCGAACGGGATTGAAGAAGTGCATGCCGCAGAAACGGCTGGGGTCGGTCAGTGGCTCGGCGAGGGTGGCGATCGGGTTGGTCGAAGTGTTGGTGCAGATGATGGTTGAGGCCGGCACCGTCGCCTCGATCTCGGCCAGCACCCGCCGCTTCAGATCGGTCCGTTCGATCACACTTTCAATAACCAGGTCGGCCGTGGCAGCCGCAGCGAGGCTGGTCGCCGGCAGCAGCCGGCCGGCCAGTTTCAGGGCCCGTTCTTGATCGGCGGCCCCACGCTGCCGGTCCCAGGCGGCCTCATCAAGGATGCCGGGAACAGCCCGGGCGAGGGCGTCGGCTTCGATGTCGACCAACGTCGTGCTGAAGCCTGACCGTAGGTGCCGGGCGACAATGCCGGCCCCCATGATGCCGGCACCAATCACAGCCGGAGCGGCAATGGCCAGCGGTTCAGCCGCCGATTCTTCAGCCGCTGCCGCCAGGCCACTGTCGCGGCGGTTTCGCTGCCGCAGCCGGAAGACCCGCACCAGCTGCCGGGCAACCGCAGTCCGGGCCAATCGGGCGAAGGCCTCGCTCTCGATCACCGCCGCCTCGGCGGCAGGCAGCGCACAGCCCCGCAGCATTGTCTCAATCGCCATGAGTGGCGCAGGATAGTGACCACCGGTGCGGCTGAGGATCAGCGCAGCAGTGGTCGCCTCAAGAAACTCCCGCTCCGCATCGTCCAGCGGGATGGCCGCTGTCTGCCGCTGCCGCCGCTGGTGGTGACGGCCGTCAGCGATTGCCCACTCCAGCAGCTGGAGTGCCGTTGGGACCGCCGCAACCGGGCTCACGCAGGCATCGACCAGGCCGAGCGTGAGGGCCCGGGGGCCGGTCACCGGCTCACCGGCCACGACCAGCTCGCTGGCCGGCCCGGGCCCGATCAGCCGCGGCAGCCGCACGGTGCCCCCCCAGCCGGGCAGCAGGCCGAGCTTGACCTCGGGGGCGGCCAGCCTGGTCTCCCGGGTGTCGGTCGCCACTCGCAGGTCACAGGCCAGGGCCAGCTCCAGCCCGCCCCCCACGCAATCGCCAGCAATGACGGCAACGCTCGGCCAGGCGGCCTCCGACAGCCGTGCCAGCAGCTGTCGGCCCCGATCGCAGAGGCCTTTGACCGCTGCTTCAGGGAGTTCCCAGAGCCGGTCGATCCGCTCGATATCGGCACCTGCCAGAAACGAGCCGGGGCGGCCCGACGCCAGCAGCAGCCCCCGCGGCGGCTGTCGCTCAAGGCTGTCGAGCAGCTGGCCGAGTTCCTCCAAAAAGGCCTCGGTCATGACGTTCTGCCGGTGGCCGGGAACCGTGATCGTCACCGCGACGATGTCACCTGCCAGCCGTTCCACCGCGAGGCTGGCAGGATTGGCGGAGGAGTCAATCATGGCGAATCCGTTTGGTGGGACAAATCCGGCGGCGGCCCGGTGAGGCTGGCTGCATGCGGTTCGCTTGCCCCTCAGCTGAAAACCGCTAGTGTATCGGGAGTTTCGCCAGTTGCGGGAGGCTCGTTCCACGGGCTTGATCCCGCGGCAGACGGAGCCTGCAGACTTTGCGACAAGTCTGCCGCCCTAAGGATGCGGCGACCGGCAACACCGGAGAACCCCCGGGGTTTATGGATGTTGCTCAAGTGGAAAAACGTCATAGACGGTATGTTCCATAAACAGCACAACCAGTTAGCTGGCAGGCAAGCCCCCACGAAAGACGAGCAGGTTGATGGCAAAGCGAATGGATGAGGCGTTCCGGTTCGGTCCCCGGGCACAGGTGGTCATCTGGCTGGTGCTGATCGCGGTCGGCATCTGTGGACGGCTCTGGCAGCCGACCTACAACGTCACGCCCCTGGCAGCCATCGCCCTGGCGGCCGGGACGGTACTCTCCTCCCGGCTGGCCGCAGCGGCGGTGCCACTGGCCTCCGTCATGCTGAGCAACCTGGCCCTTTCGCCCTACGGTTCGCCGCTGATGGCGGTGATCGTCTACGCGGCGATCGCCTGGCCTGTGCTGCTCGGTGGCCTCATCCGCCGCCAGGGCTGGCTGGCGGTGATCGGCGGCAGCCTTGCCTCGTCGCTGGTCTTTTTTGTGGTGACAAACGCCGCCCACTGGGCACTCACCTTGCAGTATCCCCATTCGCCCGAGGGCCTGCTGACCTGCTTCACCGCAGCGTTGCCTTTTTACCGCTGGATGCCAGCGGGCGATCTGGCCTGGAGCCTGGCGGTCTTCGGCGGGCTGGCGGCGGCTGGCCCGCTGATCCAGTCGACAGGCCCCACTCGATTGGTCCCGGTCGTAGCCGCCCGCGATCGACAGTGCAATCCATCGACCCGGTCGCTTGACTGAAGGCCGCAAGAGCTGACAATGCAATGCTCGACAGGTCTGCTGGCATCGTTGTCAACGGATTCTGTCGGCAACGATATCCGCGGGAATGGCGGAATTGGCAGACGCGCTAGGTTGAGGGCCTAGTGGTAGTAATACCGTGCAGGTTCAAGTCCTGTTTCCCGCATTTTCTTTCTGGGGTGCTGGCCGATGAATGAGACGCCCGAGGGTGGGGCCGACGGGGTGGAGACGGCCGCAGCCGCCACCCCACAAGATGTGGCGGTGACCGCAGCGGCAGCCGATGCCTCCGGTTCGCCAACGAGAACGGAGCCGGCCAGTCCCGAGCAGCCGGCCAGTCCCGAGCAGCCGGCCAGTCCCGAGCAGCCGGCCACTCCCGAACAGTCGGTCGGCCGCCGAATCGCCATTGGTACCCAGCGGACTGGTGGGACGGGCAGCAGCATGGCGGGCCGCTACACCTATGTGACCTCGGCCGACCGTCGGGCCGCAGCCCAGCCGGCAGTGGTCCCGGCCACCGGCGATGCTCAGCCCGGCGAAGCCAGTGCCTCCGCGGTCGCCGCCCCACCGGCATCAGCCCCACCGGCATCAGCCCCATCAGCCCCCGCCAGCCGCGATCAGCGGCGTGGCAAGCGAAGGCCCGACCGCGACAACAAGGCAGCGGCCTTCACCGATGCCCTGCCGCCGCAGAAGCGGGTGGCCGTGCCGAACCTGCGGCAGGACCTTGATGACGATCTTGAGGAAGACTTCGAGGCGGCCCTCGCCGGCATTGAAGTTGACGCACTCCTCGACCAGGCCGCTCTCGTCGACCAGCCGATTCCGCCTGGCTCGAGGGTGCAGGGCACCGTCCTGTCAATCGGCCCCGACACCGCTTTCATCGACCTGGGCAACCAGCGGCAGGGTGCCCTGCAACTGGCAGGTATTTTCGAGGAAGAGGGAGAACTGCCCCAGGTGGGTGAGGTGCTCGAACTCTCGGTCGGCGGCCGCAATGACGATGACGGCCTCTACGAGGTCGCGCCCGCCAACCGGGGCGTGGTGGTCGAGGACTGGTCGCAACTGGAAGTTGGCATGATCGTCCAGGCCCGCTGCACGGCGGCCAACAAGGGTGGGCTGGAGTGCGAAGTGGCCGGCCTGCGAGGCTTCATGCCGGCCAGCCTGGTCAGTCCCTGGCGGATTGAAAACCTCGAGGAGATGGTCGGCCAGACGCTCGAGAGCCTGGTCACCGAGATCAACCCCGACGCACAACGGCTGGTGCTTTCGCGGCGGGCCGTCATTGAGAAGCAGGCTGCCGACGCCCGGGCCACGATGCTGGAAACCCTCGAGCCCGGGGAGACCGTTGAGGGCATTGTCCGCAGTGTCCGTGACTTCGGGGCTTTCATCGACATCGGCCACGGCGTTGAAGGACTGGTCCACGTCAGTCAGCTCTCGTGGGAGCGGGTGGAAAAGCCCGAGGAAATCCTCCAGCCCGGCCAGAAGGTCGAGGCGGTCGTCAAGAAGGTCGACCGGGAAACGGGCAAGATTGGCCTCTCGATCCGCGACCTCGTGGAGAACCCCTGGAAGCGGGCCGATGCCAAGTACCCCGTAAGTTCAACTGTCCGGGGCACCGTCAGCCGGATTGCCGACTTTGGTGCGTTTGTAAAGCTGGAGCCGGGCATCGAGGGGCTGATCCATGTCTCAGAACTGGCGAACCGGCGAATCCGGGCTGTCAGTGATGTGGTGACTGAGGGCGAGGAGATCGAGTGCCGGGTGCTGGCAGTCGATCCGGCCGAGCAGCGGCTCTCACTGTCACTCAAGGCGCTTACCAAGGGTCCGGAAGCCGACGCGGATGCCAGCGAAGAAGACGCCCCACCGGAAAAGCCCCGCAAGAAGCGGACTGGCCCGCTCAAAGGCGGCGTTAGCAGCCTCAGCGAGGGTGCCCGCTTTGGGCTGAAGTGGTAGCGGTCAGCCGCCGATCACGTCCTTGCCCATCCACGGGATCAGCGGCTCGGGCACCAGCCGGCCTACGGCACGGAGCGGGTGAGCGTGCCGCTGATCCCGTGGATGGGCAAGAACGTGATTGGCGTCTGATCCCGAACGCGGTTAGGATGA
>Ga0180434_10003687_pt1 | contig 19350 bp, 14 predicted proteins | sample SS_ome_7_FD_132453 | JGI IMG/M metagenome (GOLD analysis project Ga0180434, IMG submission 132453) | Hypersaline lake sediment archaeal communities from the Salton Sea, California, USA - SS_1_D_2 metaG | ecosystem: Environmental > Aquatic > Non-marine Saline and Alkaline > Hypersaline >...
GCCTCCGCTCCTCCATTCATCAATCATCATTCAGCAGCTTGTCCCTCGAAGCCAGGAACGTAGTGAAGGCGTAGTGGGATCATCAATTCTTACCCGTCCCTCCGCCGCTGAGTCGTCACCAGTTTCTATTTTCATCTTCTCAGGGTATCTCGTCCCCGAGTCATGACGACTGCTTTGTAATTAGGGTGCGGGTGACATTATTCTTGATCTAACTCCCTCAGCTTTCAGTTTATGAATCCGGAGTCCGAATTCGATGTTTAGCAGCCTCCGGCTGTGTCAAAAGTCAATGGTCATTGGCCAGGGATTTACGACAAGAGGTCGTTGTCATCAGTCATCAATCAAGAGTCAAGGGTAAGATCGGAAATCCAATAATCTCCTGACTAAAGATTGCGGCCTTCGGCCGGTTGAAAGTTGAAGAAGAAGCAAGAATTTTTCTTCAAATCCAAAATCCGCATTCCGAAATCTAAAATAAGATGACTCCCTACTCCTAGTTCCTCGCTTCTTAAATTCATCACTCATCAGCCTGTCCCTCGTAGCCAACCAGCTTGGCCATGAGCAGACACAGTCCCTGAGTAATATCGAAGGGTCGAATGGGAGCGTAGCGAGGGCGAAGTGGGATCATCCATCAACAATTCCTTACTCCTCACTCCTTACATCCCAAATCATCAATATTTAATACGTCCTTCAAATCACTAAATCACAAAATCATGAAATCCCTAAATTCTTCATTCATCATTCATCCTTCATCAATTCCTTACTCCTCACTTCCCAAATCAGCATACATTATTTCCCCAGAGCCACACTCATACCGCGTTCGTTGCAGAAAATAGATAATGATCAGTACAACGAGACCGATTGGATACATCCAGTAACGGAGATTCGTACCGCCGGTTAGAAGAGCAGACACATAATCGGGCCTCATGAGGATGAATGTGGAAAGGAGTAAAAGAACGGTTTCATGAGGTCGATTCCGTGCTACAAACCACCCCTGAGTGGCTGCCGCAAACGCGCACGCGCCTGTTGCGGTCATGGCGAAAATCAAAATGGCGAGAGGCCAGCTGTTTATGTTGTAAAGAATAATATCGGGATTCATAACGAACATGAACGGAATAATCGCGGTTCTGATGTCGTACAGGAATCCCTGAATCCCCGTTGGTATCGGTCTCGATTTGGCTATGGCCGATGCCGCATATGCAGCCAGACCAACGGGGGGAGTATCATCGGCAAGGATACCGAAATAGAAGCAAAAGAGATGAGCAGCCATGAGCGGTATATGAAATTCATGCCAGGCTGCGAGATCTACCAGTGCCTTGGCTGTCAGCGATGCCATGACTATATAGGTCGCGGTTGTGGGTAGCCCCATGCCCAGTATGAGACTGGCGATAGCAGTAATCACAAGCATGATGGTCAGGTTCCCGCCTGAAATAACATCGATAATCTCGGTAACGAGTCCACCAAGACCCAAGGTGACCACACCCACGATAATGCCCGCCGCCGCGGTTGCCAGGGCAACCGACACCATGTTATTCGCACCGGCTGAGAGGCCCTGAAAGATGTCCTCAATACCTGCTTTCAATGACCTGACAACGGATTCTTTCTTCCGTATCGCATGCACTGGATGCTGCAGAATCATGATTATGGACAAAACGACAATGGCACGGAATACCGCCATATCAGGTGAATATCTCAAGACCACCAGTTGATAGAAGAGGTAGAGAAGCGGAATAAGGAAATGAAATCCGTCCCGGAGCACATCAGGGAGCCGAGGAAGTTCCTCTCTGGGGATTCCGGTGAGTCCAAGTTTGCAGGCTTCCAGGTGAGTTATATAAAATAGTGCTGCATACGAGGCGAACGCCGGGATTACAGCAGCCTTTACCACTTCGATGTACGGAACATTGACATATTCCGCGATGATAAACGCTGCCGCCCCCATGATGGGAGGCATCAGCTGCCCGTCAGTACTGGCGGCAACTTCGATTGCCGCCGCTTTCTTGGCGGGATATCCGACACGTTTCATCATGGGAATGGTGAACGTCCCGGTTGTGACGATGTTCGCTATACTTGATCCTGAAAAAAGTCCCGTGGCTGCGCTGCTCAGGATCGCCGCCTTTGCCGGACCACCTCGTACGCTGCCAAGGAGGCTGAGCGAAAGCCGTACGAAAAAATTTCCGGCGCCTGCGCGCTCAAGCAATGCGCCGAATAAGACAAACATGAAAACTATGGATGCGGATACATGGAGGGGTATACCATACACTCCTTCGGTGGACATGGTCATTTGTCCGATAAACCGATCAATTGATACTCCTCGCGACATGAGAAGCTGCGGCATATACGGTCCGAGAAAACTGTAGCCGATAAATACGAGAGCGATGATCGGAAGCGCGGGGCCGATAACCCTCCGTGTACCTTCAAGCAGAAAAACAATGAGCACGGCACCGATGATGATATCCCGAAGAATCGGAACTCCCTGCCGGGCGGCGAGACCGGGATAATCGATGCTGAGATACAGGGCTGAAAACGCGGCACACAACGCGATGAGAATATCCAGCTGACGGAAAGATTTACCTCTGGAAAACGGTACGATCTCCGAAAACCTCGAAAACCGTGCTGGAAATCGGACAAAGCACAGGAGAAGAGCAAACGCGAGATGAACACTTCGTATGGTTACGGTGTCGAGGATCCACCAACTGGCAACGGAAAGCTGGAACAATGACCACAGCACACCAATACCGATGATGATTAAACGATTGGAAACCACCGACGAACGAAGTTTCGCGTGAGATACGGGCGGTTTTTTAATCGGCTTTTCTGGTTTTTCGTGAGCCAATTATCCCATCCCGATGTGCGTGTCTATATCATATCGAACTGATTTCACGTACTATACTACGCGAAATCGCTTTGAATTTCCCGACGTTGCATGGTATTAGTCCAGGAGACCGTGTTCCCTGAAAAACCGTTCAGCCGCGGGATGGAGAGGAGCGGCAAGTCCTTCAAGCATTGATTCGGGCGTGAGACGGGCATATGCCGGGTGGAGAGTTTTAAAAAACTCAAGATTTGTAAATACCTCCCGTACCACGGCATCGACAACATGATCAGGGGTATCAACTGAAGTCACGAGCGTCGCTTTGACTCCAAAGGTCTCTATATCGGAATCGTTCTGCGCGCGGGGGTAATCTTTGCTGGGTATAATCGCACGTGCGTAGAATGGTCTCCTCCTGATCAGACTATCAACACCTTCTCCACTGATGGGGATAAAGCGTACCCGTTTTCTTCCGGACGTTGCTTCCTTCAGATTACCGCTCGGGTGACCCACCGTATAAAAGAACGCATCGATTCGACCGTCCTGCAGCAATGTCGGAGCGGCATCCGCTTTGACTCCTTCGGCATGCAGGTCCGTTTTCCAATCCAAACCGCCCGCTGCCAGCGCATCGATGGCATTCTGTCGTTGCCCGGATCCGGGATTACCGATATTGACTCGTTTGCCTTTCAGATCCTGAATGGTTTCGATGTCGGAGTCTATGTCCGCGATTAGAGACACAGTTTCAGGATGAATACTAAAAACCGATCTCATGGTTTTCACGGGACCGGCTTCCTCCCATTCGGCCAACCCATGCCATGCCTGGTATTGACGATCGGATTGAACAACGCCGAAATCGAGATCGCCTGAAAATATAGCGTTCACATTGAACACCGAGCCACCGGTGGATTCCACGGTACAACGAATACCATATTCGGTACTCTTCTTGTTTACGAGCCTCGCGATGGCATTCCCTGTAGGATAGTAGATACCCGTTACTCCACCGGTACCAATGGTGATCAGTGTGGAATCGGTTTTCGTACATCCACCGAAAAAGATCGGAATCAAACACAACAGCAACGATATGGTATAAAGACGTTTCACGGTTATCCTCCCCACCGTGATTCGGGAACACCTCAGTGCGCGGATGATCAATGTTTGCCGGGTCAAGCAATACTACCCTGCCCCTTTATAATGTCAATGTGTTCGGCAATAACCTGATAAAATAACCGGAAACCCGCCTTGACCCCCTTCTCACCTTCAGGTTATTTCGGCGGATATTCCATTCATAGGTATTCGATCATGTATCAGGTTGTATCACAACCGATAACGGCGTTTTTACGTTAGCATGTTCTGAGTTTTGGCAACGTTGCACGGGATGATAGAAGATCATACGAAGCGAGAGTTCGGCTTCACCATTCGTATTTTTTCGACCACTGTATCTGGTGCCTATCTTCGCTCCGTTGAAGTTGATATAGACTGAACAACGGTCTGATTCCTGAATTCAATTCGTTAATCGCGTATCTCAGCCGTGCAGAATAGAATCGAGGTTGCGGGTGCGAGTAGCCCTCATCAATCCACTATGGACCCCGGGTAAAAAGCTGAGAGGTCCCGTATACAACAGAATCTGGCCACCGCTGTCGCTGGCAACCGCTGCCGCCCTCATGCGTAAACACGGAATAGAAGTAACTATCATTGATGCAAATGCCGAGATCATTGATGGTGATATAGTAGCCGACCGGGTGAGAGGCATGGATATGGTGTTCGTCACCAGTTCCACTCTTGATAAGTGGGTATGCCCCAATACGGATTTGACACCGTTTCTCGCAACGGTCAATGCATTGAAATCAACGGTGGACAAACGAGTAGTAGTCGGAGTTCACGGTACCGTTACTCCTGAACATATACTCGATGAAACCGATGCGTGGGCCGTGGTCTCCGGGGAACCGGAACAAACCATGGTTGATCTTGCGTCGGGACAACCAAGAAACGACATCGCCGGTATTGTATTCAGGGAGAACGGAGTAACCATTAAAACATCCGAGCGAAAACTCATGGACGTGAGCGAGTTGCCTCCACCGTCCATGGATTTACTGCCCATTGAACGATACAGGTACGAGATTCTGGGTTCGAGGCTCATGATACTCGAAACATCCCGTGGGTGTCCGCATGGGTGCAGATTCTGTTTGCGGGCAATGTACGGCGGCAGAACGTACCGACGAAAAAAACCTGAGCAGATACGCAAGGAAATCCATAGCGCCGTGTATGATCATGGCGTGAAAAGTATTTACTTCATGGATATTGAGTTCACCATTGATAAACCCCTTGCTCTCGCAGTTTGTGATATCATGTCGGAGCTTGAAAACAACGTTGTGTGGTGTTGTCAGACACGGGCCGACAGCCTCGATAATGAACTGGTCACTCGAATGAGTGAGACGGGCTGTAAATTGGTTCATTTCGGAGTGGAATCAGGAAACGATCGTGTTCTGACATCAATCGGCAAGGGTGAGACCACGGAACAGATATTTAACGGGGTACGTATGGTTCGGGAAGCGGGGATGGAAACCGCGTGTTTTTTCATGTTCGGTTTCCCCGGGGAAACGGTGTCTGAAATGAAAGATACAATTTCGTTCGCAATCAGTCTCAAACCGACCTATGCATCGTTTCATGTCCTCGAACCCTATCCGGGAACCCCCATGGCCGATGATCTTTCGGATTACGTGAGCGGAGCATTTCCCATACAGTACGACCACCCCTCCATCGATCTGCGTGGCATACAGAGACAGGCCCTTATGAAATTCTATCTTCGACCGTCGTATATCCTGCAGAGACTGAAAAAAGGCAGATGGAATCTCATATCCCAGCAGGTCAGGATCCTTGCTGATTATCTCCGCTGAAAGGTGAGTAATACGGAAACCTTCACGGCGTCAGGTATTCCCGAAGCGGAGTCCCGCGTACGCTCTGATCTTGATTTCATCACGGAAGCTATTGTACACAGATACCCGTCCACACGAACGGTCGCTGTCGTCGGAGCTTTCGGTCGGGGGGAAGGAGCCGTTGTTCGCCGTGGCGATACGTTTGTCCCCTGGAACGATTATGACTTGTTTCTCGTATCGGAGGATCGTTCAAACTGGGAGAGTTTGGGCGAGTTCGGGCGGGAGACAGCTCAAATGCTCGGAATTCCTTCAATCGACATCCTGCCCATGCTTCCCGGCGATATCTTAAAACTATCCGATACCATGCCGGTATATGATGCATGTCACGGTAATCGCATTCTCTATGGAGACGGTTCAGTACTCTCTCCTGCTTTGTCTACCGATATCAAATCAGCGGAAATCTTCACCCTCTGTGTCAACAGGATGATCTGTCTGCTTGAAGCGCCTCCCGAATGTCTGACGGGAGTGCCACCCGATCCCCTGAAATACGCCTCTCAGGTCAGCAAGACTATTTTCGCCGTGATTGATGCAAAACTGTACAATTCCGGCGGATATGTAACCTCTTATAGAAATAAAACCTCTGATTTTACCAGTATGAATACCGTTTCCGAAACAATGAAATCCGCTGCGAAAGACGCGCTCTCGTTTCGGTTGGAACCGCGTCCGATGCAGTGGGATGCCACCAGATGGTTTACGGCACGCGATCACCTGCTTTCCTCCCTCATTCAATTCAAACGTGGGATTACTGATATCAACTTGCTTGCCCGGGCACACTGGCGAAATCGATTCGGAACAGTGAAAAATGTATTAAGGAAACTCGCCTCGGGATCAATTCCGGATTACTCGTGTCGCGCCATCGAGTGCGCTGAGATGCTTCTTCTCGCATCCGCAGTCGCCGATTCTGATGAGACGGATACGTTTTTAGTATCCCGCACCATTCATTATCTGCGGAAATCATCAATTACGGTTTCGGAAAAAGATTGGAAATCCTTGAGTGATGCTGTTGTTTCCGCATGGTTCAGGTATTGTCATGCATGATATAAAAACAATCGAAACCGGTATCAGGAATGAACCAATGCATACGCCAGAATATACATCACAATTGTTCATGATCCTGGTCGATGCATTGCGTCATGATCAGGTGGATGAAGAGCATACCCCGTTCCTGTGGCGGATGGGTGAACAAGGAAATCGATCATCTGTTCAGGAGATCTTCGCCGGTCAATTGAGACCGGCCTTTTTCGCCGGTCTTCACCCCGAAGAATCCGGTGTGGGCCATTTGTATGCCTTGAATCCGGATGAGTCACCATTCCGGAACGCACGGTACATTCCACCTGTATTTGAACGTTCCCGGAGACTGCTATGGCACTCGAGACAGTGGATACTGCGCAATGCCATAAAACACGAAATCACTCGCGGAAACCGGGGAAGTGCGTCGTACTGCTACCTTGCGGAAATTCCAACACGGCGTCTCCCCTATTTCGGTTTCTCGGAAAAACTCATGCCATGGGAGATCGGTGCCTTCCCGAATGGAGGTATACTGAGAAACCTGATCGAAGCGGGGGAATCCTGGCTGCACTTGGGGTATCCGGTAGTGGATCAGCGGACCGATCCGTTGACGTATGCCTGTTTGAGCAGGATACGCCCGGCACATCGCTTCGTCTTTCTCCACTACGCGGAACTGGATTGGATGGGACATGCATACGGCCCGGATAGCAAGGCATCAAAAAAGGCTCTCAAGGCCATCGACAGGTCATTGGAGACGCTATGGGATCACATTCAAACACTGTGGGCTGATCCCGTCCTCCTTGCATTCGGAGATCACGGTATGGTAAACGTGAATCATGGTGTAGACATTGAACGCGTTTTGGAACTCACGCCCTGGGAATACGGACACGATTACGTCGTTTTTCTTGATTCCACGGTTGCGAGATTCTGGTTCTATTCCGACATATGCCGGGATGATATATACCATCGATTGGAAGAAGTTTCGAACGGTCGATGGCTTACAGACCAAGACCGCGAACAGCTTCGTATCATGGAAATACCTGCTCAAAATGGTGAATACTTCTGGATCACGGAACCGGGTACGGTGATCCTGCCGTCATACTTCCAACGTACCGAATTACCGAAAGGAATGCACGGCTACCACCCGGAGGTACAGGATAACTGGGGAGCCTGTATTTCGTCACGCGATATCGGGTACCGGGATTCCGTTTGCCCTCTTACGGAAGTTTACACCATGGCGTGTTCGCTTATGGGAAAACCGCCTGGAAATGATTCAACTGATGGATAATGCGCTGATTCCATGAGCGATATACTCGTACTCCTCAGAATAACAGCGGGTATTCTTGTTCTCTGGATCATTCCATGGATTTCATTGGTTCCTCGTTTTATCTCAGGTGCCGCGTGGACGTCCCGTATCATCGTGGGAGCCCTATTCGGAATGATAATCAATGTATTCGTCGGCTACCTCCTGGGTATCACCGGAATGTATTCACCACGTTCGGGACTCGTAGTGTATCTCACCATATCGGCAATTGCTCTGGTTATTTCGCTCCGCAGACGAAAAGAAATATCAACCGGTGATCCATGGAAATACACGGCACTCCTTCTCGGAGCGGCTTCACTTCTGGCATTATTTCTCAGGCTTCCCGACAGCATCCGGAACAGTGCGCTCGGGGGAAATGATCCGTGGGGACATTTCGTTCTTGTAAAAGCTCTCAGCCTCGGAGATATGGTCGCGTCTTTCCACTACTTCAGTTACTATCCACGAGGGTTTCATTTCCTGACATTGACCATTTCTGAAATTACCGGAGTTCCTCCATACGATTTCATCCGTCTCGGAGCACCGTTACTTGGGATCTTAACCGTTTTGGGAGCATTTGCAATCGTCAGAGCAGGCTCCTCGCTTTTCGGAGGATTGACGGCTGCGTTTCTAGTCGCGATCCCTCCCTATCGACACCTCACCCTTGCCGCCTTACAAACAACCATGGAACCGGACCGGTTCATCTTCGCTTTGATCCCGGGATATGTCATTTTAGCTGCCGCGGCTATTAATAAACCAACCATACTTCGATATCTCTTGGTGATACTCTGTGGCATCGGGTTATTCCTGATCCATCCGCTCTCAACACAGTTTATCATAGCATGGATCGTCATACTTGCAATCTCGTATGCCCATACTGAAAACCAATGGCGTTCGGCCATACCAATGATTCTTGCCTCGGGGAACGTAATCCTCGCGGGTCTCGCGTATTATCACATTATGAATCGGGCGTATGGGGTGACCCCCATGAGTCATCTGGCACCTGAAACGATGCTATCGGTCGGTGGTTACGGTATTGATTGGATTCGCCTGTTTTTCGGTACAGGATGGTACGTGGAACCCATTGATGCCTTAGCCGTTCTTATCTCCCTTTTCGTAGTCTATTTCGGATGGAAAGACAGATCGTGGAGGACATCATTTATCGGTTTAGTACTGATCCACGCCACGTGGGCCGCCACCCGCGACGCCTTTTATATCGGCGATTTCGGCCATGCTCCTCCATATTATGCCATGGCGTTTGCATGGGGTGTCGGTACGCTCATCGGCGTTCATCGTCTGCGCGTACTGCGATGGATACTTCCTCCATTGCTTTTCATCGTTCTTCTCGGCAGATGGATCATTTGGGGACACCCCGCTACCGTACCGGGAATGGTACTCATAGCCGGTATCGGTCTCGTTTCCGGTATTGAACTCCTCATGCCTCATACACGAGGATACTCGGGTCCGCTCGCGGTAGGTCTGGCTCTCCTCGCCATCAGACCTATTCCGATCTCGTATGCCAGACTCGGATTTCCCGAAGCCGTGGAGTGGGCACGCTCTATTCCCTCGGACCGGAGATCAGAGGTGTATTCAATTGGTTTGATTTCCGAACTGCCCGACGGAACTCCGTTCCCTACTCAAAATCCAGTTCGATCGATCGTATGGCCCGACCACTCCCATCATGATCTCGACAAGCTTCTGACCAGAAAGCCGGAACACGTATGGTCCGACTCAACACCATGTTTCGTATTTCTCGAGACACGACCGTATAAATGGGGCTTCGCCTACTTTAAGGAAGCGACGCGAGACAGTATCATTCAACGGGCAGCCCGATGGCTTGAAACACGGAAAGCCGCCGGAGCACCGGTCCGGATTATTGATGCCACCGACAGGATGCAGTTCATCGCATTGCATGAAGAGCGTCTATCATGAACGCCTTGACCATCGTTATTCCCACGCGAAACCGTCCCGATCTTCTTCAAAGAACGCTTTCCGCGCTGGATACCCGGGGAGAGTGCCCGGATTCCACTGAGATCATTGTGGTTGACGACGGTTCCAATGAACTTACTCAACGCGAGGAATCGCGTATAATCAAACAACTGACCATACCCGCAACGCTTATTATGCAGCCACCGAAGGGACCCGCTGCAGCACGTAACAGGGGAATCCGGGCGGCAAATAACTCCATAGTCTTATTCCTGGGAGATGACATTCTTCCCGGACCGAACCTCGCACGCATTCATCTGGAACACCATACGAAACACCCTGAACAGTCTATCGCCGTTTTAGGCCGGGTTACCTGGGATCCCGGTATAAAGGTGACTCCGCTCATGGCCTGGCTTGAAGACGGTGGACCGCAGTTCCGGTTTAATGATATCCGTGATCCAATGGATGTTCCCGGTTCGTTTTTCTGGACTGCCAACGTTTCGGCGAAACGGGATTTTCTACTTTCTGTTGGTGGATTCAACGAACGTTTCCCCGACGCCGCATTTGAAGATGTTGATCTTGGAGTCAGACTTGAACGGGAAGGTCTCAAGCTTCATTATCGCTCCGATGCACTCGGATACCATTACCATCCCATGGATCTCAAAGGCAGCCTCGGACGTATGAGTCGACTTGCCCGGGGAGCGCTCATCGCCGCGGAAACCATCCCGGATATGATCTATCTTGATAACGATACGGTATTCAAGCGATTACGTCGCCGATTGGTTTTGCATCCATTGACGCGCGGATGTCTGTATGCATGCAACCCGATTCTCGGATATATACCACGTGTAAGGATCTTATACTTCCGGCTCGTCCACGACCTATACTACAAAGCCGCACTACGCCGACTGCTTAAAGACAGATGATATCAATAATTACCGTAACGTTCGGCGCGGTTGATCATATACGGAGATGCATTGAATCCGTCATGCGTTCACGTCCCTTCGACGGTTCGTATGAACATTTAATCATAGATAATACAATCGGGAATGAAGTATCAGCAGTAATCACGTCGGAGTTCCCGCATGTTGTGTTCGTGAAAAACTCACGGAACCGGGGATTTTCGCGGGCAGTTAACCAGGGTTTAAAGAAAGCCGGAGAAGAAGCGATTCTTCTGCTCAATCCTGATTGTATTGTTTCAGACGGAGATATTGAGAAACTCGTGGAATTTTTACATGCCAATCCTTCCACAGGTGCAATCAGCCCCATGCTTATCACACCGGATGGAGAACCCCAGATATCATATGCACGGTTTCCGAGACTCATTCCTCACATACTGGGCTTGTCTCCCCTGGGATGGATTCTGCCGGCACCATTGAAAGACATGGGATTCAGTGGTATACCACCGTCATTGGATGAAACTGAACCCCGGCCGGTCGATGCTCCCGCCGGTTCATGCATGCTTGTTCGGCGGTCAGTCTATGAGGCCATCGGCGGTTTGGATGAGGATTTCTTCATGTATTATGAAGATATCGAGTGGGCGTATCGTATGAAAAAGGCCGGATGGGATCGGTTCTATCTACCCGCGGTCAGAATCATCCACGATATGGGAGCCACCTGGCGCGCTCTTCCGGCTAAGCGACAGCTCTATCGATCCTACGAAGGCAAATACCTTTATTTCGCAAAACGGTACGGATATGTTGCAGGGCGACTTGTTCGAACCATTACACTGGTATGCGCGCGACTGAACGTCATACTGGCGTCGGTTCTTGTTTCGCTCCGAATTGGCGGGGAGCAATGGAAACGGAAACTGCAATTCAACCGGTTTCTGCTTGACGCGCACGCACAAAAGAATCGAATGGATGATTGAATCGATGGGAAGATTAGGCAGACTTGCCACGTTGTTCAGGCAACAGGGCATCTTCGGATTCACGAATCATATAATCGGGGCATATGCACTCCGTTCGCGCCCCCGCCGTGTCTTGGCATGGCCACGGTTTATTCAGATCGAGGTCTCCAGCAGGTGTAATATGGCGTGTGTTCAATGCTCCCGATCAACATTGGGAAAACCGTCACACCAGGGATTTATGGGCCTCGATCTTTTTAGTCACATAATGTCTCAATTCAAATACTACGAATTCGTCACACTGCACGGCCTCGGAGAACCGCTACTCCACCCGGATCTCGAATCAATGATACGATTGGTTCATAGGCGGTCACCGTGGGCCCGAATCGGGTTTAATACCAACGGTCTGCTTCTCGAGGCCAAACGAATCGCAGCATTGGGAAACGCGGGACTGCATGAGATGGGAATCAGTCTGGACGCAGCGACACAGGAAACATTCGAACGAATTCGAGGACCGCACAGTTTCACTGATATACTCGATAGAATACGGGACGTCGTACGGCTTCCTCAACCACGACCGAAGATCAGCATCGCCATGGTTATCATGCAGCCGAACGTTCACGAGATCTCCGCATTCATCGAACTCGCGGGCGAACTGGGCATAGACAGTGTAGGATTATGCGATCTCAGTCACCGGTGGCGTCCACAGGAAGGTGACGATCCCATGGCAGTTCGTGATCTCGAGACTGTATGGCGCGAAATACCGCGCGCGGAACAAAAAGCCGCTGAACTCAATATCGATTTCACCTATACAAAACTCGATGATGTTCTATGGCCCGGGACATTCATTCCCTGCTTTTATCTCTGGGATTACCCGTATATAACATGGGATGGTAGGCTGACACCGTGCTGCGCTCTCCCCTATGCCGACCAGTTCATGTTCGGAGATCTCAAAGAAACCTCATTCCGTGAGTTGTGGAACGGTGAGGAGTACAGAACCATGAGATCACAGCTCGTTGCCAATGAAATCCCCGATATCTGTGAAGGATGTCATCATGCGGAAGATCCCGCCGCGGGCCATGTCTGTACCTGTCGCTGAAAATACCATGTGTACTTCTATAGTCATGGGAGAGGCGATCACGTGAAGCCGGAGATTCTGCTCCTGTATCCCGGAAGTGATCCATCCAATCCGCATGCGGAGATCTCCTCGGATCCCGGCCGGAGTATGCCCATGGGGATACTCTTTCTTGCCGCTGCATTGGAGCGTGGCGGATACGGTATAAAAATTCTCGACGCGCGAACCATGTCTAAATCCGACGATCTGAAATGGTTGAAGGATTCGCTTGAACATGATCCCGTATACGTCGGCATATCAGCCATGACCGTACAGATAGGACACGCCCTGGATCTTGCGCGAGCAGTTCGTTCCCACAAACCGGATATCCCCATCGTATGGGGCGGGGCTCATCCGAGTCTTTATCCGGATTCAACGTGTCAGGATAGTATGGTGGACTACGTTATACGCAACGAAGCTGATTTCAGTGCCGTACAACTCGCGGACGCGTTACGGGAACATGAATCCGTTGATTCGGTACCCGGGGTAACCTATCAATCAGATGACACCATACATTCCGGTCCCATCGGCACCTTGCCAGATATCACGGCACTTGAATCCCCGGCATATCACCTCCTCGATACGGATATGTATCTGGAACGAACCTTGGCGGACGGAAGACGGGTTCTGGGCGTGGATATTCTCACTTCACGGGGCTGTCCGTATAGATGTGCGTTCTGCCCGAATGAAATTCTTCTCGGTCGACGCTGGCGGAAGCGTCCCGTTGATCAAGTTCTTGACGAATTGGATCTTTTACTTTCTGATTCGCGGATTAATCATGTCTGGTTCATGGACGACCTATTCATCGGAGATCGAGACCGAGTTGTCCGGATCGTTGAATATCTTCACCGGAAGTATCCGGCCGTCCTGTGGGAAGCTAATGTACGTGCCGATATGTTCAGAGAAGGGCTGGTGGATGAATCCTTTCTGAAGTTCCTGAAGGAAACGGGATGCTCAAGTCTCAGAATGGGTGCGGAAAGCGGAAACGATGAGATACTTCGCTTGCTGAAGAAGGATATCACCGTGGAACAGACCATCCATGCCGTGGCGGCCTGCAATGACGCGGGGATAGTTCCGGTGTGTTTTTTCATGATGGGGATTCCGGGAGAACGTATCGATCAAATTTATGACACCCTTGCTCTCATGGCGGACTTAAAGATTCGCTTTCCCCATACAATGGTGTGCGGTCCCGGTCTTTTCAGGCCGTATCCCGGTGGTGAGCTTTACGCCAGTGCTCTGGAAATGGGTCTCTCAGAACCGCGTGATCTCGCGCAATGGGCTGAAGCACTGGGAATCCAGGGGTTCTTAAAATCCAATGCCTTCCCTTGGATAGAGAATGCAGGCCTGTTAGACGATCTTCTGTTTTATATGTTTCACATCGAGCAACGGCACAATCTTTCCTCTTTTTCCCTGCCGGCACTCAGGCGATTCATATCCAATATCGCTCTATGGCGCGCACGGCATAAACAATGGAAAGGGAGAATCTTTGCCGCATCAAAACGGCATCTATCGCGATTGGCTGGTGCGGCATGATGATCGGTATAGACGTCAGGTGGCTGCACGAGGCTTTCATAAATGCAACCACGAAATCCTGGGATTCATGCGAACTGAACATACCGCCGGAGGAACCGGATACCATCGCGGGTCTCGGTGGAGTCGGAAGATATCTGTTCGAACTTCTCCCGCGTCTTTCCCGCCATATCACCGATGCCCGTGTAATTCTATTCTTCCTTGAAGGATCGGAACCACCTGATGAGCTGACGAATCTCTGGCCCGATTCCGAACATACCGCACTCCCGTCGCTCTGGAGGCCTCGTGGTGCCTCATGGGGACCACTGTGGAGGACATTCCAGACGTATCATGATATCCGCACGACACAGATTCTTTCGGGGCTGGAGTTAGACGTTTTCTTCAGTCCACATCAGCTTATGATCCCCCGTGATCGCTGGGCCACCAGGCGTGTGATAACCTGCCACGATCTGGCGTATCTGCAGTTCCCCGAGCTCTTTTTCGGCGGCGGACAGATTCCAACCGCGTATCAGGATCTCTATGAACGACTTGGACGGAGTGACTGTATCCTGTCAGTTTCAAAAACAACGGCGCAAGCGCTCGAAAATCTCCTGAGCATTCCGGAGGAACGCATAGTCATAACTCCGGAAGGAGTCTCGGAACGAATCTTATCGCCCGGTGAGCCATATCGACCCGGCTGGAAATATCTCCTCCATGTCGGAGGTCCGGGTCCGACGAAAAATATGCGGACCATTCTGGATGGCTGGCGACTCATCTCTGAAACCAATCAGGAGCTCCATCTTATCCTTGCGGGCACGTCAAGAGACGCCGTTTCCTCACTTATTGAGTCCCGCGGTCTCAAGGATATGACCCGTCTACATTGCGTCTCGCCGGTAAGCGACGTTCAGCTCGGTTCACTCTATCGTGGAGCGGTCATGCTTATCATGCCGTCAATTGTCGAAGGATTCGGGTTACCCGTCCTTGAAGCAATGGCATGTGGTTGTCCCGTTATTGCCTCGCGCAGCTCTCCCATGGAGGAAGTAGCTGAGGATTCGGGTATTTTCATAGATCATCGTTCCCCGGAACAACTGGCATATGCCGTGACCACACTGCTCTCGGATTCACTCAAACGTAAAACCATGAGCGCTCTCGGCCGGACAATCGCCGAGCAGTATTCATGGGACCGGACCGCCCGCATTACTGCGGACGCGATGCTGTCCTCGGCAACGACCGTCTGATCTCCCGTGTTACCATACATTGCAGCGGGTTTGGGTTTCGGTTTCCTGATCTACCCCTGGTTCAGCGGATCCCTTGGAATACTATCTCTTCCGGAGGAAACAGTCCGCCAACTGATGCTGCTCGCGGTAGCGGCATTTGTCGCTGCAAAACTGCCTATAAAAACCACTATCCGAAGAATACCCGTTTTGCTTCCCGCGCTGGGAACATTCATACTCTGTCTGCTTATATCACATACCGTGGTAAAAACCATGCCGTTTGTTCCCGGAGATGAAGATGAATATATCTTTCAGGCAAAGATTTTCGCACGGGGTGCCCTGACCGCTCCCGCACCTGAACCCGCTCACCCGTTTTGGGCTCCCGGTATCCTGGTACATGAAGACCGGTGGATGGGCCATCATCAACCGGGGCATAGTCTCTTTCTCTCCCTCGGCCTCATCCTCGGATCGGCGAATCTCATACCCGCGCTAATGACGGGGTTGACGGTGTTATTGCTTACACTTAGCGGACGTGCTCTCGGCGGCAAAGAGACGGGATACCTGACCGGCATACTTGGAATGACGAGTCCCATGCTCCTTATGACCGGCGCAACACTCGTCTCGGAAACCACCTCGCTCCTGCTTGTCGCCCTGGGATTCTGGCTCATCATTCGACAACCGGGTCGTATGAAAAATTCTATTCTCTGCGCGGGATTCGTCCTGGGTGTTCTCTTTAATGTACGGCTTCTCACCGCCATGTGTGCCATAGCTGCTCTGGTATGTGTTATGCCCATCAGGAATCTGAGATATCTCCTGCCCGGACTTCTGGCGGGAATGCTATTCGCAGCTGTTCACAATACGCTTGTCACGGGTTCGCCATGGATATTTCCGTTCAATATGTACGAAGTGGATGCCATAGGTTTCAAGGAGAAATTCCGCCCGATTGAGGCATTCGGACACAGCATCCGAAATATCTTCCTGCTGAATTTATGGTTGCTCGGATGGCCCATCTCCTTCCTCCTTCTCAAGCCCGGGCTCTCAACTATGCCCAGCCGATTGAAGCGTTCCGTGGGTGTTTTTTTTATTACACTTCTGCTCGTATACGCGTTCTACTGGCATCCCGGCCAGATCGCCACCGGTCCGCTGAGACTATACGAAGTATCTTTTCCATTGCTGGTGATATGCGGACTAGGGTGGGCGGCATCTCAAAAGAAAGGATCGTTTCTTTCTAAACTCGTTCCCTTGTTGATCTTTACCTCTGTTTTAGGATTTCTTCCCGTTCGAATGGCCGTGCTTCACACATTCATTCAGACTGAGCAGGCCGTGCGATTTTCCCTGGACAAAATCAATCTGGAAAATCGCCTTGTCGTTCTCAAAGGTAGTGGTAATCTGTTCCATTATCCCCGAAACGATCCGTGGCTCAGGCCTTTTGTACATCCCCTGATGATCCGCGCCCAGACCCGCGAAGAATGCAGGCGTATCTTCCCGTACAGAGATCCTCTCGTAGCAGAAGCACAATGTGATACATCGGGCTGCGATTTCAGGTACTATTCATGGATCAGAAATTCTTCTCGCGGGATTTCCGCGAAGAAAAGCCGTGATTCGGTACGGCCGGGATTGAAATCCCGGCTCTCCGCAGATCCCGGACCCTCGACGCATCCGCCCTTCGGGGATTGAAATCATGCATATCGCGTTCGTTGTCGAACACTGCCATAAAAGAGGCGGTCATGAAAGATGCGTGTATGAATGGGCACGAAGATTATCACGTCGACATCGCATAAGTATCATCTCTCATTCGGTTCGTGATATTGATAGAGGCCGGATTCATTGGATGCCGGTACGGTCAATTCGAGTACCTGCGGCTATAATGTACCTGAACTTTTACATGAGAGCCGGTCGACACGCCCGTTCCCTGAGCGAGGCAATCATTCATTCCCAGGGTCCGAACTGCCCGGTATTCAATGCCTCGAGCATCCATACCGTCATTGCCGCGAAATATGATGTCCTGAGAACCCTTCAATCCTTCAGTGATGAATTGACTGCTGTTCAGAAGATATCATGGAGTATGCATTACCGGCTTGCCCGATATTTCGAATCACGATTGTTTAAACACCCTCAGGGTATGCTACTTCCGGTATCCGGGGGAACCGGAGATGAACTTCGCCGGCACTACGATCCACCATCCAAGTCGATTCGCGTGATACCAAACGGAGTTGATCTCGACGAGTTCAGTCCGGGAAGACCTTCAGAAAAAACCGGAATACTAAAATCATTGGGATTGGAACCCGATGCTGACTACTTCCTCTTCGTCGGCGGTGAATGGGCGCGCAAGGGTCTTCCCACCGTTATCGAAGCACTCGCGCACTGTGCGGATCCACAGGTGATAGTAGCAGGCTATGGTCCTGTTGACACATACCGGAAGCTGGCGTATCGATTCGGTGTCAAACACCGAATCCATTTCATCGGTCCCGTATCCGATACCGCACGACTCTACCGTTCCGGAACTGCTCTCCTCATGCCCAGTCACTACGAAGCCTTCAGCCTGGTGAGTCTTGAAGCCGCTGCGAGCGGACTCCCGATCCTCGCATCTCCGGTGAGTGGTGCGGATGAGCTGATTGAAGCTGAAAGAAACGGATGGATTATGCCGAGAAACGCTCAGGACTGGGCAATGAACATGGAACGACTCTGCCGGGAACCGGACCTCGCGTACCGAATGGGAACTGCTTCACGGGAGATCGCCGCCAATTTTACCTGGGACCGCGCAGTCTCACGCTTCGAGGAAATCTACGGGACTATACGATAGGAAGCGTCAACGTTCAGTATTTCTTTATATCCTTACAGCCTCTTTCCAAATCATCAATCTTTTATACGTCCTTCAAATCACAAAATCATGAAATCCCTAAATTCTTCACTCATCATTTATCATTCATCAATTCTTACTAGTTGTCGGTTATCGGTTCATGGTTACGGAAACAAGCTCCAAGTGATTGATATGTATTTGGGATGTATCGATTTCGATCCCGATAGCGATACCGATTTCGATTTTCTTGTTTCTTCAATTCTTTTTCACGATTCACGAATCACGAACTACGATTCCAAAATCATTCTCTTCAAACTTTCAATTTTCAACCGGGGCATCCCTCCGCCAATTCATCACTCATCATTTATCATTCATCAATTCTTACTAGTTGTCCGTTCTCGGTTTATAGTTCCGGAATCTGTCATCGGACTGGGCACTCGCATTGAGTATCCGAGATACGTGCGATATCGAGGCTTGCGATAGCATGGTATACGTCCTCTTCGACCTTTCGACGTTGCTCAAGGACTACGTCTCGTTGATAGCAGGCGTAGCCTTCTTCTTCTTACCTTCTCCTTTCGAAAAGGAGGATTGAGGAGGATTTAATCTCCCAAACTGATAGACGAAGTCCTTGAGATGGCCGAAAGGCTGACAGACAAAGTCCATGAGCGACGGCGAATGGCTGAACGCTGAATGCTCTCATATGATAAGTCGGACGCCGGTTTTCTAACTGGTGTTCGAAACGAATCATAAGAGAAAGTATCGAATGCGAGGCATAGGATTGAGGTCGGCTGAAGGCGTATCCTTTGCGATACGGTGAAGTCGACCGACAGAGCATAACGATGCAGTCGGTGTTTTATCGTATGGTGCAGCCGAACACCAAATCTTCTCGCATCATCCGTA
>Ga0180434_10003688_pt1 | contig 19335 bp, 17 predicted proteins | sample SS_ome_7_FD_132453 | JGI IMG/M metagenome (GOLD analysis project Ga0180434, IMG submission 132453) | Hypersaline lake sediment archaeal communities from the Salton Sea, California, USA - SS_1_D_2 metaG | ecosystem: Environmental > Aquatic > Non-marine Saline and Alkaline > Hypersaline >...
CATCGACCGGTTCGACGGCAACTATGAAGACGGGAAACAGGGCATACTCGGCGCCAACTCCATAGTTTATCGGCTCGAACCAAGAAGAAACGTGTTGATCATTGCGCCGGCCGGTGGGAGGGAAGTGCGTGCTGCTTTGACTTGGGGCGCGCAGAAGATCACAGGGGTCGAACTGGACACCTCGGTGGTGAATCTTGTTCGTGATGAATTGAACGGGTACCTGGGCGGTATTTTTCGAGATCCACGCGTCACGCTCATCAATGATGAAGGCCGCAGCTTTGTCCGTCGTAGCCGGGAAAAGTATGACGCGATCCAAATGATCAGTGCATATTCGGTGACCGCTGTACAATCCGGCGCTGTTGACCTGGCCAGTTCCTACTTGATCACCAAGGAAGCCTTTCACGATTATATCGACCACCTCACGGAAGACGGTGTCCTTTCCGTCTCGAGGGACATGAGCCTCAAGCTGTTCTTCACAGGATGGGAAGTGCTGGAGGACAAAGGACTCGATCCTGCGGACAAGATTGTCTTGATTCTGAATGATGGCAGCACCTTGGGGCGGAATACTCTTCTCTTGAAGACCCGTCCCTTCGAGAAAGACGAATTGGATCGGATCAAGGAAATCTGTCTGGCCAAGAGGATGCCCATAAACTACGCGCCGCCGGGCCTGTTGACCCATGCGGACCGGATCCCTGAACTTGCCTCCGAAATCAAGACCAGACGCTTGATCGAAGAATTCGTTGCAGTCCCTCGTCAAGAGAGACGGAAATTCTATGATTCCTTCCCCTATCGCGTCCGTCCGGTTGTAGACGACAATCCGTTCTTCAATAATGTCCGTTATTTCTTCCGGGACATGAGGAGCATACCTGACAGGCTTACCGACGAGTTGGAAGAATACACGAAGAAGACATATTACATACCGTTCTTGCCCATCGGATACCTGGCCAAGTTGATTGTACTCGCCGAAGCAGCCGTCTTTGCCCTGTTGTTCTTGATCTTTCCACTGTGGAAATTCCGTTCCGAGGGGGTTCGACTGCGTTGGCAGAGATGGTCGATGTGTTATTTTCTCTGCTTGGGGTTGGGCTTCATCTGGATTGAACTCGTCTTGCTCAAGAAGTTCATCCTCTTCCTGGGAAACCCGGTCTATTCGATTACTGTCGTGCTCTTTGCAATGCTGGTTTTTGCCGGACTTGGCAGTCTGTTCTCGGAACGGTTGGGAGGCAATTTGAATCGCAGTCTGGGTCTCGTCGGGGCTGTTCTGGTTCTTATGGTCTTGTTGATCGCCCTTGTCTACCCGAAAATCTTCCACGGTTTTCTCGGGTTCTCATTTCCCCTTCGTATTCTCGTCGCGGTTCTGCTCATAGCACCTGTTGGTTTTGTTCTGGGAATCCCATTCCCCATAGGACTGAAATTCCTCGGCAATTCCAGCCCGGATTCGATTCCTTGGGCATGGGCCATGAATGGATACACGACCGTAATTGGTGTATCCACATCATCCCTCGTGGCCATGCAGACAGGGTTTGCCGTGCTGCTGTTCATTTCTTTGGGGGTTTACCTACTGGGCTTTGCATGCCTCAGGGCGAGTCAAGCCATGCTCCATAGCCAACCGTAACTGGAAAACCTTCTACGCATCCCGCACCCCATATCCCAATGTCGTGGACACTCAGGATGTAGCAGACGGGAATTACTTTCCGTAGATGCTGTTCAACTGGTCGATACAGTGGGCCGCATCGACTGCATAGAAGTCGGCACCGATCTCGTCGGCGAATTCCTGTGTCACAGGCGCGCCGCCCACCCAGACCTTGCACTGGTCTCTCAGGCCCGCCTCTTTGAGGGAATCGATGATCAATTTCATCTGGGTGACGGTCGTGGTCAGGAGCGCCGAGATGCCGATACAAGACACCCCCTTCTTCACCTGTTCCACGAAGACGCTGGCTTCCTGATCGACGCCCAGATTGATCACCTCGTACCCCACACTCTCGAGCATCATGGCCACAAGGTTTTTCCCGATATCGTGCAGATCCCCCTTCACCGTGCCGACCGCGAAGGTCGCTTTTGCCTTCACCTCGCCCCCCACAAGGTGGGGCTTCACGACATCCATACCCGTCTGCATCGTCTTGGCCGAACGGAGAACCTCGGGCACAAACACCTCGCCCGCCTTCCATTTCTCGGCCACCACGTCCATGGCGTTGACGAGTCCGTCCGCCAGGATGGTGTCCGGTTCCGCGCCGCCGTCGAGCACCGCCTGGACGATTTCCCCTATTTCCTTCAACTTTCCCTGCAACACCGCTTCAACAATATCGTTCACCTCAGCCATTGGCCCTGTCCTCCTCAGTGGTGAAGGTTCACCTTGTCCTACTGGACGAAATTCGCGAATTTGGCCCGAAGGGCCTTTACGATTTCTTCGTCCACAGGGACGGGTTTATGGTTCGCAAGCGTGTCCAGGACGATCTCGTGACAGCGTGCCCAGGTATCCTTCTTTCCGGACGCCTCCCAGTTCTCCCGCGGTTGCCGGTCCGCCACGGTCGGCACGAAGTGTTCGTTGCGCATGTGCTCGAAGGTGTGGTCCTCTTGTATGTAATTTCCACCGGGGCCCACCTCGGCCGTGACGTCCACGGCCAGGGTTTCGTCCGTGACTCGCACGCCCTTGAGGACCCGCATCACTTCCCCCAGGATCTCGTTGTCCATCACATACTTCTCATACGAGGCGGTCATGCAGAATTCGAGCAGCCCGAGCGCATCGTGGATGAAGTTTCCGCCTGCCATGCCCACGAGCAGGTTTGTGATGGCCCCCTCGAAGCCGGCCTGAGCATCCAGGATCTTGGAGTCGGACTGGCCCGCGGTTCCGTAGTACGGCAGCTCGTAGAACTGCGCCATCTGGGCCGCACAAGCGTTGATCAAGCCCTCCTCCACCGACCCCGATGCATACGCCATGGTCCTCAAGTCCGTAGAGGTGGAGGTGCAGGCCATCAGCACGGGCGTGCCCCAGTTGACCAACTGAGCCAGGCAGACCCCGGCCAGGGTTTCCGCACACAGGTTCGCCACATTACCTGCAATCGTGACGGGACCCGTGGCGCCCGTCAGTGGCTCGGCCGGAATGGAGACGGGAAGTCCGGATTCCGCACAGGTCATCAACAGGTCCCCGTAGGTCTGGTCGATCTCCAGGGGACTGATCACACACGTGATGAACGAGATGAAGGGCTCCTTCTGCAACTTCTCCAGACTGCCCGCGATCATGGAGCACATCTCGACCACTTGCTTCGTTCCCTCCACCGTGTATACGCCGCCCTGTACGTGCTTGTTCGTGTTGTTTATGGCCGCGAAGAAACGGTTGATGTCCACCTTCTCGGTTGCGAGGTCGTTCGGATAGACCGGAATCACCTGGAAGTGGGCGTTGTCCAAGGAATCGAGCAGCTTGGACACGTTCTGCACATCCTCGAGGGTGGAAAGGCGTTTCTCCCCGGTCTCCAGGTCCAGGACGTTCAAGGCGGTCCCCCCGCTCCCGAAGTGAACCCGCTTTCCCCCGACGATGATGTTGTTGTCCGGGTTGCCGCGAGCGTGAAGGACCAGTTCCGAGGGCGGTGCATCGATGCAGTCCTCGAGGAACCCTTGCGGAATGTAGACCAATTGCTTCTCGTCGTCCGTCTTGAGGCCCTTCTGCTTGAAGAGGTCGAAGCCCTTCTTGTTCGCCACATGGATCCCGACTTCAGACAGAATCCTCACGATCGCCTCATGCATGGAACGCATGTCGGAGTCGGTCAACGGACGGTACTGCCCACCGTCCAGACCGCCCAATTTGCCTCTCTTGAACATGATTCGGTCACTCCTTGTCTCGTTCACGTGTAGAATATATTCGTGTCATGGTACACCATCCACCGCCGGTGTTCAAAGCACTCAGGTCTTGTCTGAATCCTCGTCAAGCATCTCCCATTGGATCAGAGCCCCACACCGGTCACACCGGTACTTCGTCCCTTCCTCCTCCTTTGGAGCGAGCGCTTCAAAATCGTAGTGCCTCTCTCCGGCGATCGAATAGCATTCCGGGCAATATCCGCCACCCAGCTCATCGGCGGAGATGACCAAATGGCACTTCTTGCACCGGAGTCTGTCCCCTCGTTCCTTCAGGAGGGTCAATGTCTTGTGGCTGCATCGGGACATGAGAGAACTTACAGAGATGCTGTAACAAGCAGCGGATGTAAAGAAACGGTCAGATGCAAGGTGCACGAAATTCGCCCCTGCCAAGGCGGGGCCCCATGGACCCGTGAGGCGCACACCCTGCGCCGCAATGACGAAAGATGGGTGCAACGCCACAGATAGCCGTCTATGGTCAGCCTCCTTTGAGCAAGGGTGTCACCTTGGTGCGGTGCTGGTCGAATCCAAGCTTCTCTTCGGGGACGCCAAAGGCAAGCCCCAGCAGCTGAGATATGTACAAAACGGGCATTGCGTAATTGCAGTCTTCCTTTCGATTCAGCAGGACCTGTGCCCGATCGAACTGTTCGAAGCAGGAGGGACACCCTACACAGATGGCCTCCACATCCTTGTCGGCCATGTGGCTCAGTTTCTCCTTGGTGATCTGGTTGGCCGAGTCGAGGTCCACCTTGGTCCCGAGCCCGGAACCGCAACAGAGAAGCCTCCGATTGTACTGGACCGTGGTCAGGCCGGCAGCATCGAGGACGTCGTCCATCTGGGTGGGAAGGAAGTGCTTGCTCGGGGAAAGCCGCTCCGGGTACATGATCCGGGGCGGCCTGAAGAAGTGACACCCGTAATGACATCCGATACGAAAGGGCAAGGTCTTCTTGGTTTTCTCCCGGATCGCCTCCAGCCCGACGTCGTCACGGAGCACATCGAGAATGTGTTTGACCTCCATCTCTCCCGTGACTTCCTTTTCCCACGGCTTCAGGATCTCGTTCACCTTCTTCCTCTGTGCCGGATCGTTCCGCAATACCTGGTTGGCCTCTTTCAGAGTATTCGTGCACCCGTTGCAGACCGTCAGGATCGACAGGCCCTCCTGTTCGGCAAGGGCCAGGTTCCTCGCGGCAAGAGCCAGCCAGCTCTCGTAGTGAACGAGTTTCAACACCGTCGGCGCCGAACAACAACTGAACGGCATGTCCACCAATTCGACACCCAGGGCCTCGGCGACCACCCGGGTCGCACTCTCGTGGCCCGGGTACTTGACCGGCATCACGCATCCCAGAAAGAAGGCATATCGCATCGGTTCATCCTATCAGAGCAGCAAGCCCGGTTTTCTCCAAGATTCCCTCCACCTCTTCCACCGGTACCTCGGGCAAGGGCTTCAGACCCAGTTTCTCACGAATCGTATCCACCCTCCTTGACACCAGGAGCGTCCTGCCGGTGTGAAGGACCATCTCGGCGCTGGACCGGACCTTTTCCGGGACATGACCGTTCTTGGCCGCCTCGTTCATCAGGGAACAGAGCAGGTCCGCCACGTCGATCAGCTGTGGGCACCGATCCTCACAGACGTGACACGTGGTGCAGCACCACAGTTTCTCGTCCGTGATCACCGCGTCGACGCCGAGGCGAAGGTACGTGAGCAGAATATTCCTCGGGTTGAACCCCTCCACGGCAAACGCCGCCGGGCAACTGCCGGTGCAGCGAGCACACTGGTAACACTCGTAGAGGAGTTCCTCATTGAACAGGTCGGGCTTCTTCATCGGAACGCTCTCCCTTCGGTCGCTTCGGGGCAAAGGCCTCGACCCCCTTCTCGATCTCCTCGGGGGTGACCTGATCCACGATTTCCTTTAGCACACTGATCTCCTGAGAGAACCGCAGCCCCTCTGCAGCACTGATCCAGGCCAGCCGGAGGCGGTCTTTGTTCAGGCCGTGCCTGGCCATCTTTCTCCACAACCGCTGGACCCTCTTTTCGGTCTGATGGTTGGCGTTGATGTAGTGACAATCCCCGATGTGGCATCCGGAAACCAGCACCGCCGCGATTCCCTTGGCAAAGGCGTATTCCACGAACTTCGGGTCCACCCGGCCCGAGCACATGGTCCGCACGATCCGGACCTCGGCCGGGTACTGGATACGGCTCACCCCGGAGAAGTCGGCGCCTGCGTAGGAACACCAATTGCAGCAGAAGGCCAGGATCTTGCCGTCCGCATCGGACTCGGCCAGGGCATCGATCTGCGAGAGGATCTGGTGGTCTTCAAAATGCCTCATCGTGATGGCGCCAAAGTTGCACTCCGGCCCGCAGGTCCCGCACCCGGTGCAGGCCGCCTCTATCACCGTCGCCGTCTTTGCCTCCTCGTCCACCTGAATCGCCCCGTAGGGACAGACCCTCGCACACAGGCCGCATCCGGTGCAGAGGTCAGGGTCGATCCGGGAGGTAATCGCCTCCACGGTCACCTTGCCCTTTGACATGAGGATGTTGGCCCGGGATGCCGCGGCGCTGGCCTGGGTCACGCTGTCCTTGATGTCCTTGGGGCCTTCGGCACACCCGGCCAGGAAAATGCCCCCCGTCGGGGTGTCTACGGGCCTCAGCTTCGGATGGGCCTCCATGAAGAAGCCGTCCGCCATGCTCGGCAAAGAAAGGAGCCGCTTCACGACGACTGAATCCTTTCTGGGCTCGATTCCGACGGAAAGGATGACCATGTCCATTTCGTACTCGTAGAGCTTGCTCAGGAGCGTGTTTTCGCCGATGAGCCTCAGATTGTGGGTGTGGTCGTCCTGCAGGATCTCCCCGGGGATCCCCCGGATGAAGATCACGCCCTCCCTGCGGGCCCGCATGAGCAGGTCCTCGAAGCCCTTGCCGAAAGCACGGATGTCCATGTAGAAGACGTAGATCTTCGTGTCGGGCCAGTGTTCACGGATGAGCAGGGCATCCTTGATCGTGTTCATGCAGCAGATGTTGCTGCAGTAGGGGTTGGATCGCTTCGACCGGGAGCCGATGCACTGAAGAAATCCCACGCTCTTCGGGATCTTCTTGTCCGAAGGACGGATCAGGTTGCCGCCTGTCGGACCGCCCGCATTGATCAGCCGTTCGAACTCGAGGGCCGTAATCACGTTCGGAAAACGGTGGTAACCGAGTTCGGTGAGGGGCGTGGGATCGTACACGTCGCTTCCCGTGCAGACGATGATCGTGCCCACCTCCAGGTCCAGGATCTCCTCCTTCTGAGAGAAGTCGATACATTTGTGCTGGCACAACTGGTAGCACCTGTCGCAGGCCACGATGCCGTGCTTGTTCAGGCAGGACTCCATGTCGATCAGGTAGGTCGCGGGCACGGCCTGGGCAAAGGGCGAATAGATCCCTCTTCTCGTGGAAAGCCCGCAGTCGAACTCGTTCGGCATGTGCTGCGGGCAGTCCTTGATGCAGTCCCCGCAGTAGGTGCAGTCATCGGTCACGTACCTGGGTTTCTTTTTCACCTTGACCTGGAAGTTCCCGATGTACCCGTCGACCGATTCGACCTCGCTCAAGGTCATCAACTCGATGTTCGGGTGCCGGCCCACCTCGGACATCTTCGGGGCCAGGATGCAGATCGAGCAGTCCATGGTTGGGAAGGTCTTGTCGATCTGGGCCATTCGGCCACCGATACTTGCCTCCTTCTCGACCAGGTACACCTTGTACCCGGCATCCCCCAGGTCGAGGGCTGCCTGAATACCGGCCACACCCCCGCCCACGACCAGGGCCTTGGGCGTGATCGGCACCTCGGTCTCGATCTGAGGCTCCAACAGCCGGGCCCTTGCCACAGACATCTTGACCAGGTCTTTGGCCTTTTCGGTGGCCCCCTCCCGGTCGTGCAGGTGCACCCAGCTGCAGTGCTCCCGGATGTTGGCCATCTCGAACAGATAGGGGTTCAGCCCTGCGTCCACACAAGTGGCTCGGAAGGTGGGCTCATGAAGCCTGGGGGTACAGGAGGCAACCACCACCCGGTTCAGCTTGTGCTCTTTGATGTCGGCCTTGATCTGCTCCTGGCCCGAATCCGAGCAGGTGTACATGGAATCCGTGGCCAGCACCACATCGTCGAGAGAAGAGGCATATTTCGCGACATCCTCGCAATCGAGGGATCCGTCGATGTTCAGCCCGCAGTGGCAGACATAGACCCCTATCCTCGGGCCGTTCCCTGCCGGAATTACCGGGCTCTTCTTACCTTCTTTCTCTGCCTTCGCCTTCTTGCCCATATTGGTATCCCTTTTCAAAGGCCTGGGTGTTGAGCTCTTCGGTTCCCTTGGGCACGGAGGCCAGAACCGCATTCTGCAAGGATTCGTGCCGTACGATGCCCGTGACGGCCGTGAGGAATCCGAGCATCACGATGTTGGCCACCATCTTCCTGCCGAGTTCCTCGGCAAACCGGGTGGCCGGAACCGAGAGCAGGCGGTAGCACCTCCCCTCCAACCCCTCGTTCCGAACCAGATCCTGGTCGATAATGACCGTGGTTTCAGGTTCGAGGAGCTTTCCATAGGTGTTCTTCGCCTCCTCGGACATGAAAACGAGGATGTCGGGCCGCGTGACTTTGGGATAGTGGATCAAACCCTCGGAGATGACCACGTCTGCACTGCAGGCCCCTCCCCTGGCCTCGGGCCCATAGCTCTGGGTGAAGACCGCATTCTTCCCCTCGAAGAGGGCAACACTCCTGCCGAGGATGTTGCCGGCGAGCACGATACCCTGGCCGCCGAATCCGGACAGACGAACCTCCACTCTCCCCTCTTCTCCCTTGTCGGTTTCAGCGTGGGCGTCTTTCTGTGTCGTCATGTGAAATCCTTTATTCCCCTAGGGGACCTTGGAAAGGACTTCTTCCCGGTATCTGTCGAGGAAGGTCGGCTTATCCTCGTCCACAAACTCTCCAACCACGATGGGACCCCTGAGCTCTGAATCCGCATCCATCGGGTTGATATGATTACGAATTACGCTGTTTTCCCGGTACTCCTTCATCTGGTCCAGTCCCGATCCGAGCCGATTCGGCCTTCCGTAACCCGTGGGGCACGGGGTGAGGACTTCGATGAACTTGAAGCCCTTCTTGGAGAAACACTTCTGCACGGATTCGATGAGATACCGGGCATGGAAGCTCGTCCACCTTGCCACGTAGACCGCACCGCTCGCGTACGCGAGATGGGTCAGATTGAAGGGGTACTCGCAGTTTCCATAAGGGGTCGTTACCGTTTTGGCACCCGGGTGCGTGGTCGGCCCAGCCTGCCCACCCGTCATGCCGTAGTTGAAGTTGTTGACGCAGATCACGGTCAGATCCATGTTCCTTCGAGCGGCATGGATCATATGGTTCCCTCCGATGGCAAAAAGGTCGCCGTCTCCGCTGAAGACCACGACCTCCATCTCCGGCTTGGCGAGCTTCAGCCCCGTGGCAAAAGGGATGGCCCGGCCGTGGGTCGTGTGGTAGGTATCCATGTTGAGATAGCCTGCCACCCTCCCCGTGCATCCGATGCCGGAAACCACGGCACAGTTGTCGATGGGAATCTCCGCACTGTCCAGGCCCTTGATAAAAGCGGACAGGACGATTCCGAGCCCGCATCCCGGACACCAGATGTGCGGGATACGACCCGGCTTCAGATACCGGTCGTCCGGATGCAGCCCGTGGGTTTCATCAATCTTCTGCTGGGTCTCCTCGGGCCGGAAAGGCTCGAGGTCGACGAGTTTGTAACGCATCAGGCCATCTCCTCGATCGCCTCCAAGATGATTTCCGGTGTGTGGACCGCCCCCCCCATCAGCCCGACCATCAGGACATCCCTTCCCACTGCGCACCGCTCCACTTCACCGGCGATCTGGCCGTAGTTCACCTCGGGAACCACGAACCCCTTCACTCCGTTGGCGGCGAGTTCGCGCATCCTCTCCTCCGGGAAAGGCCAGACGGTGAGGAGACGCAGGAATCCGACCCGCCTCCCGTTTTTCCTTGCCAGGTTCACCGATTCCCTTGCGGTGCGGGCGGCACAGCCATAGGCCACCACAATGATTTCCGCGTCCTCGGTTCCTTCCTCCTCGATCCGTATGATGTCGGCCGCGTGTCTCCGGATCTTGTCCGAGAGCCTTCTTACGAGCCTTTCCTGGGCCTCGGCGGAAATGACGGGATAGCCCTTTTCATCGTGGGTCAGCCCGGTGACGTGGAGTCGATACCCCTCCCCGGCACAGGCCATGGGCGGCACCAGGTCCTCTCCTCCCAGGAAGGGCAAATGCTCGCTCGGGTCCTTCCTCGGCTTCCTGCGCCGGATCCTGGGCAGGAATTTCTTCTCCGGAATCACCACCCTTTCGTACATGTGCCCGATCAACTCATCGCTGAGGACGATCACCGGGATCCGGTACTTCTCGGAGAGGCTGAACGCCTCGATCGTCAGGTCGAAGGCCTCCTGGGGGGAGGATGGGGTAAGCGCTATCACCCCGTAATCCCCGTGGGATCCCCAGCGAGCCTGCATCACGTCCCCCTGTCCCACCAGGGTCGGAAGGCCGGTGGACGGCCCCCCACGCATGATGTTCACCACGACGCAGGGCGTCTCCATCATCATCCCGAGCCCGATGTTCTCCATCATCAGCGAGAAACCGGGGCCGGATGTGGCGGTCATGGTCTTGGTCCCACCCCACGAGGCGCCCAGGACGGCCGCCATGGAGGCGATCTCGTCCTCCATCTGGATGTACACGCCGGAAACCTCGGGAAGCCTCTTCGCCATACGCTCGGCGATCTCCGTGGCCGGTGTGATCGGGTAGCCTGCAAAGAAACGGCATCCGGCCGCGATGGCCCCCTCGGCACAGGCATCATCACCGTTCAGGAAGTGTTCCCCTGTGAGAACGTCTCTATCCTTGCTCACCTTTTTCCTCGCCCGAGGATGTCTCCTCGTATCTCAACAGGTCGATCTCGGTAAAGCGGCGCTTCTCCTTCACCGAGCTGTAGATAGCGAACTCCGGACAAATGAGCTCGCAGAGGCCGCAGTTGTTGCATTCATGATTCGGCTTCATCACCGGGGGGTGATAGCCTTTCTTGTTGAACTCGGGGGATGCCTCCAACACCTTGTTCGGGCAGAACTCGATGCAGAAATCGCATCCTTTGCAGCGGTCCACGATGATGACGAGTTCGCCTACCGGTATGTCCTGCTCGTCGGCATCCAGGGGCAGTCGCCAGAATTGCATCGGAAGGCCTCCGTATGTGCCCATGCCGCGGATCGTCAACCCCGGAGGGCAATGAGAACCGGCCACGAGAATGAGTTTTGCAGTCAGCAGGGAAAACGGAAAAAAGTCTTTAACGACGCTGAGAAAGGTTTCTGCGCGGCCTTACACAGATTCAACCCGGCATGTGCGGGTCCTATTGTTCGAGCAAAGTGGGCGCGTCTTCGTACAAAAACCGCCGAGGTCGGCGGGGGATGGCCACAACGAACGACGAAACCTATCCAAGAAAAATATGTCGCTGTTCTACCTACCCAAAAGCCGCCCAAAGCGTGAGACGGTAGTATAGCCCAATGAGCCCCTTGGATCAACACTGAGAAGCTTCGCCCCCCTACCTACCGGGTTGCATACTTCTCTTGGAGGTCTGCAAGAGAGTCCAGGTATTCCCTCTGAAAGACCAGGCCCCTCTGATTCCGGATCTCCTCGGCAACGGAATCGATGTGAGCCCGGATGTCGATCCCGTGACGATTGGCCTCCTCCTGATTGGCACGGTCCACGACCAGGACACAGTAGTAGGTCGTCAGAATTCGAACCCTGGAATCCCTCCTCAGCAGGTAGCTTCTGCCCCCCACCGAGTTGAGGAAGAACCCGGCGTACTCGTACAGGGTGCTCAAGGAAGGCCGTCTCTCGGTCCCCTCCGGTGGAGCCCCCTCCGGTGAGAACCATTCGAAGAGGATCGCACCCACAGGCTCCGCGATCTCCGCCTCGTTGACGATTACGTCCCGGGCCATCAACAGGTCCCGTTTCCCCAACACTCTGTAGAAGTGAGCCACATTCCGGATCAGGAGAAACGGGTCCTTGAGCTCGGCCGACACAACGGGCGGCTGTGCCGCGAGCCTGTCCACCATGCTTCGGAAGGTTTCGATCGCCCCTTTGTCGAGCCCATAAGCCTTGATGTAATCCTTCCCGTCCAGATATGCGAAAAACTCTCTTGCCTTTCTATCCACCTCCTCCGGTTCCGACTCGCCTCGCTCCCCAACCCGCACGACCGCATCCTCCCCAAAGACCTCCGCGAGCTTCTCTTCCGGGAGTGTTGCTTCCTGCTTGAGCACAAGCTCCTCTCTCAACTCCGCGATCTCCTGTTCCAGCCGCTCGCTTTCGTCCTGCCAGGCCACCCTCTTCTCTTCCAGAGATGCCTCCATGGCCTTCTCGTGCCATTTCAGGAACTGAACGTAGAGCCCATAGCCCAGGACGCCCAGCACCAGCAGAATCGCTGCAACCCCTATCCATCTTCTCATGGCTGAAGGGAACCTCCTTCTCGTGGTAAGCGGTTAACAGCTAGCGCCTGACTGTTGGAGTGCGTCGCAGGAGCAACCACGTTCCTTGCGTCGACGTCAAGGGATGATCCCACTGCCAAGGCTGGGAACGGGGACTGACCCCTGGCCCCTTGCGGCTTTTCCGCATCAGTTCTCTCGTTCCATCATGAACTCGATGGCCCCTTCCAGAAATGCCACCCCTTCTTTTCTCCAAGGACATGCCGTCAGCGCCCGCCTCGAATCTTCGACCAGGTTCCTGACCATTTCTTCGCAAGCGTCCAGGGCACCTGTTTCGACCACCAGCCGCCTGATCCCTTCCACCTCCCCCTCGGTAACATCCTTGTTCCCGAGCATCCGTTCCATGTACGCCCGCTGGTCCGGGTCCGCCTTCTCGAGGGCCTTCAAGATGAGAAGCGTCTTCTTCCCCTCCCGTATGTCCGAGCCTACCGGTTTTCCCAATCTTGCTGCATCCCCAAAGAGCCCGAGGATGTCATCCCGTACCTGGAAGGCATTGCCCAGGGGGATGGCATACCGGGAGAGCCTCTCCAGGTCCTCGCTTCCGGCCCCTCCCAGGAGCGCCCCCATGTGCAGGGGCCCCTCAACCGTATAGGAGGCCGTCTTCAGCATGGCGATCCCAAGAATATCCTGTTCCGAGACCTCGACCTCGACCTCGGAAAGGACATCCATGCATTCGCCGTAGATCGCGTGTGAAATCATCCTGTGCATCCTATCCAGAATGGCGTCCCTTCCCGGCACATCGAGGCCCAGGCGACCCAGGACCTCGTTGGCCAGCGCCAGCGCCAGGTCGCCACAGAGGATCGCCATGGATTCGCCGAAATGCTTTGGGTCCCTCAGGTGGTACCTCTCCCTGTGCAGGTCGGAGTAATGCCTGTGCACCGTCCAGCCACCCCTCCGCGTATCGTCCTCGTCGATCACATCATCGTGGACCAGCAGGAAGCTCTGGACCAGTTCCAGGCAGATGGCAGCGTTCCACACATCTTCCGTGTCTCGGTCGGAAAAGCATCTATGCCCGTAATAGACCAGGCCGGCCCTGAGACGCTTCCCTCCTCGCAGGGTGAATTCGCTCAGGACCCGAATCAGTTCCTCTGCCCCCGGGGAAATTCGAGCCGCTTCCGCGGTCTTGTCTCGCAGGAAGGCCTCGAGACGTCCCTCCACCTCCCCCTTTACGATATTGAGACTTCTCAAGAACTCGTCCATACCTATGGGAATCCTATCCGGACAGGATACTAGATGAACCCGTGCTCTTTCAGAAACCCGTACCAGGCCTCTCCACGCCCGCGTCTCGGAAAGAACAGGGCGTGCCCTCCCCGAAGGAAGAAGCGCTGCGGCCCTCCCCAATGATCATACAATCTTTTTACATCTTCAAACGGACAAAGTCGATCCCCCGTTGATGCGATCAGCAGACAGCGGTCCGGGGGCAGGGTACATGCATGAGAAAAGGGCGAGTGAATCCTCCACAGGGCCTCGATCTCCCCCTGGACGGCCACGCTCCCCTCGTCCCTGCTTTCCTCTCGAGAGAAGGGGCCGGCAGGAACACGCAGACTCTGGAAATCGAGGAAAGGGACGATCAAGGTGACCAGGTCTGCCTTGCGGGTCAGCGAAGCGAACAGGGCGGCCACGTAGCCTCCCAGGCTGGCCCCGACGAGCCCGATCCGGGAAGCCCCCATCTCTTCGAGCAGCAGGAACGAACTCGACAGGTCGTACATGGCCTGACCAAACCCTTCGAGACCCAGCACAGGATGGTGGAAGGGGAAGGGAGGACGGAATCGCTGCAAGAGGGAAGAGGCCCTCTTCCAGTGGAAGGGCGCGATGAAAAGCGCCACGTCCAGCCCCAGACCGTACAGCCGATGCATCCTGAACATCCGCTCCGCCTGCCCGGGGTCCCCGAGAGAGTACCCGTGGCAACAGAGAATGGTATTCCGCATCTTGTCGCCGTGGGTCCAGTGGACCAGGTAGGCCGTCCGGTTCTCCTTTGCCTTCAGGTATGCCTCACGAAAATCCGGGTTTCTCACCTTGTAACCGCTACGGAAGGCGTAGGTGCGAACGCTTCCGTCACAGAAAGGCCTTTCCTCGACGATCTTGGCCCTGGGAGGCTTCCTGGGAAACGAGAAGAAGCGGGCCGGCCGGTCCGCGTAGGGTTGACTGAGATAGAAGCCCGCCAATGAACGCAGCCGCCGTCGGTCCAGCTCGTCCGACTGTGTCTGAACGACCCGAAGCACCTTTGCCGAGTGCAGAAGAAATTCATCGAAATCCTTCCCGAATTTGTGCTGTGCCCTTTCGATCCAATTCACCGTTCGCCCTCCGCAAGATCGCAACTCGTGTCTTCCGCCAAACCGCGAGCAGACTCTACTATAAGCTCAAGAGCCCGGCCGGGTCCAGGTCGGGGGTCTTCGACATTCCACCCGAAAGGAACCACGAGACGGGCGGTTGCCCGGCGAGAGTCCGGGGCCATTGCGTTTGGGCAACCGCCTGAAACTTATTGACACCCGGAGTTCGTGTCTGTAACCTACCTTAATAAGAATGGTTCTCATTATGACTATTGAGGTACTTCTCGTGTCAACGAAAAAACACTTCAGGATGACCCGGCAGAGAAAGATCATCCTCGAGGAACTCAGGAATATGCACTCTCATCCCACAGCCGACGAGGTCTACGATAAGGTTCGCAAGCGGATGCCGCGGATAAGCCTCGGCACCGTTTACCGAAACCTCGAAATCCTCTCGCAGTGGGGACTGGCTAAGAAGCTCGACCTGGCCGGCAACCGAAGAAGGTTCGACGGGTCGACAGAAGATCATTATCATGTCCGATGCGTGCGTTGCGGCGAGGTGGAGGATGTCCCGGTGGAGCCCATGCAAGACATCGAAGCGTCTGCGCGTAACAACACCGATTTCGAGATCACCGGACACCGGCTGAACTTCCTTGGATTGTGCCCGAACTGCAGAAAAGAAACGAGTGCCCCCCCTCCTGCCGCGCAGACAAGAAGAACGTCCCGGGATATTGCCAACCAAAAGCCGGAATGATACATCCTCAAGGGACGCGGAATCGGCCGGTACGCTGCCCTGCATTCTCCTCAAGAAAAATCGGAAACCTGGAGCCGAGGTGGGTGATGAAAAAGATCGCATTGTTTGCTTTCAACGGTGACGCCATGTGTTTCATTCATGTGTTGCTCAACGCCATCGACCTGAGTGCGAATGGTCACGACGTTCGGATCATCCTGGAGGGCTCCGCCACCAAGTTGGTACCGGACATGGCCCGCGAGCAGAGCCCGTTGTTCCGTCTGTACCGGCAGGCGAAGGAGCAGGGTCTGTTCGAGGGCGCCTGCAAGGCCTGCTCGACCAAATTGAATGTGCTCAAGGCCGTCGAAGAGGAAGAACTCCCGTTCTTGGGTGACATGTCGGGCCACCCGAGCATGCGTCACTACCTGAAAGAAGGCTACGAGATCATCACATTCTAGAAACGTAAGCGGAGGGATATGGAGTATGGGGTCCGTTGAGATCAAGGAGGGTCTGTACTGGGTGGGAGCTGTCGATTGGAAAATTCGAGACTTCCACGGATATTCAACGAACAAGGGAACCACCTACAACGCGTTCCTGGCCATGGACAAGAAGGTCGCCCTCTTCGACACGGTGAAGAAGCCCTTTCGAAGCGATCTCCTTCACAACATCCGAAGGGTCACCGACCCGGCCAAGATCGATTATCTGATCATCAACCATGTGGAGATGGACCATTCCGGATGCCTGCCGGAGGTGATCGAGTCGGTGAAGCCGCAGAAGATCTTCTGCTCCGCCATGGGCAAGAAGGCGCTGCTCGACCACTTTCACAGAGACGACTGGCCCTACGAAGTGGTCAAATCGGGGGACACCATTCAACTCGGGAAACGTTCCGTCCAATTCCTCGAGACGAGGATGCTCCACTGGCCGGACAGCATGTTCTCCTATATCCCGGAGGATCGGCTTCTGATTTCGAGCGACGCCTTCGGACAGCACTGGGCCACGAGCGAAAGGTTCGACGATGAAGTGGATGGCTCCGAACTGTTCATGCATGCGGCCAAGTACTACGCGAACATCCTCCTGCTGTATTCCGCCCTTGTCCAAAAGCTTCTTGAGAACGTGCAAGACATGGGGATTGCCCTCGATATGATCGCGCCGGACCACGGGTTGATCTGGCGCTCCCAGCCGCAGAAGATCCTCGAGGCCTACGGCCACTGGAGTGGACAAGAGACCAGGCCCAAGGCGCTGATCATCTACGACACCATGTGGCAAAGCACCGAGACGATGGCCAAAGCGATCCTGGACGGGCTGGTGCAGGAAGGCATCAGCTGTCGGTTGCTCCACCTCGAGGGGTCCCATCGAAGCGACGTCATGACGGAAGCACTCGACGCAAAGGCGCTGATCTTCGGCTCCGCCACGCTGAACAATGGGATGCTTCCACGCATGGCTGACATGTTGAACTACATGAAAGGGTTGCGACCCGCGAATCGAATCGGCGCGGTCTTCGGCTCCTATGGGTGGAGCGGGGAGGCGGTCAAGCAGATGAATGCCGTTCTCGAAGAAGCGAAATTCCGGATCGTGGGGCCCGGGATCTCGGTAAGATACGTGCCCACCCACGACGACCTCCGCAAGTGTGTCGATTTGGGGCGGGAGATCGGTAGGGCCGTCAAGGAAACGGAGTCGTCCTGACCTTGGGGAACCATGACGAAACCCAGGGCAACCACCGGAAGGGAGATGAGACAGAGGCTGTCGGCGCTCCTCGAGGCCGGCGACCTTCATCCTTCCCTGCACGAATTGCGTAAATGGCCTCGCCAGCGCGTGCTCCGGGCCCTTCTGGGTTTCCTTAGCGAAGGGGATGAAAAGCGCAAAGGACGCGCCGTTTCCGTCATGGGCTTGCTGACGGCCGAACTTGCGAGGGGCAACATGGAGGAGGCCCGCGAGTTGATGCGGCGTCTGATGTGGAGCCTGAACGAAGAATCCGGAAGCAGCGGCTGGGGCGCCCCCCAGGCCATGGCAGAGATCATGGCCCTCCATGAAGGCCTTGCGGAAGAATACGCACACATGCTGGTTTCCTACATGCGGGAAGACGGGAACTTCCTGGAGAACCCCTTCCTGCAGCGGGACCTCCTGCGCGGGGTTGGGCGGCTTTCCGAGGCAAGGCCCGATCTCATGAAGAAGCATGGCGCGGACTTGTACCTGCTCCCTTTCCTGGACTCGCCAGACCGGGTGGTGCAGGGCCTCGCAGCGTGGTGTGCAGGCATCCTGGAAATCGACGCGGCCCGGCCGGGGCTCGAGTCCCTCGTAGACGAAGATGAAGAGATCCTTCTGTATGGGGGGCAGGGACTCGTGAAACGCCCTGCCGGGCATCTGGCTCGGGAGGCCCTCGAGAGGCTTGAAAAGAAAGCCATTAGCTCTTAGCTCCCAACCACTCCCGGCGACGATGCTTACCTGGGGGAGGGAGGTGGGCTAACAGCTAATAGCTAACAGCTCTCGTAGACACTGAACACGAAAGGAGGAACAACGCGATGGATGTCCTCATGCTCTCCCGGCTCCAGTTCGCCGCGGCCACCATGTTCCATTTCCTTTTCGTCCCCCTGACCCTGGGCCTTTCCATCTTGATCGCCATCATGGAGACCCAGTACGTCCGGACCGGTGATGAAGACTACATCCGAATGGCGAAGTTCTGGGGCAAGCTGTTCCTGATCAACTTCGCCGTGGGCGTCGTGACCGGCATCACCCTGGAATTCCAGTTCGGCACGAACTGGTCCCGGTATTCCGCCTACGTGGGAGACATCTTCGGATCCCTCCTGGCCATCGAGGCGACGGTGACCTTCTTTCTGGAATCCACCTTCATCGCCGTCTGGCATTTCGGTTGGAAGAGGCTGTCCCCCAAGCTCCATTGCCTGTCGATCTGGCTCGTGGCCTTTGCCGGGTCCCTCTCAGGCGTCTGGATTCTGATCGCGAACACCTGGATGCAGTACCCGGTGGGCTACACGATCAACGAGGTTAGCGGCAGGGCGGAAATGACCGATTTCATGGCCGTCGTTACCCAGCCGTTTGCCTTCATTCAGATCCTTCACACCCTGACGGCTGCCTACTGTTTGGCCGGCTTCTTCGTGATGGGCGTGAGCGCCTACCACCTTCTGCGCAAGCAGAACACGCGGTTCTTCGGCAAGTCCTTCCGGCTGGCGCTCTACTTCGCTCTGATTTTTTCCATCGGCGCAGCCCTCATGGGCGATTTCTCGGGACAGCAGGTGGCCAGCAAACAACCTTCGAAGCTCGCTGCCCTTGAATCCCACTGGGAAACACAGACGAACGCGCCCTTCGTGATGTTCTTCATCCCGGATGAAGAGAACGAGCGGAACCTTTACGAGTTCGGATCGATCCCGGGCGGGCTGAGCCTTCTGGCCTTCCACTCCACCAAGGCAGAGGTAACGGGCCTGAAGGACATACCTCCGGACGAAAGGCCGCCCGTGGCCCTCACCTTCGTTGCCTTTCGAATCATGGTGCTCCTCGGCGGCCTGTTCCTGCTCCTGCCCATGGTGATCTTCCTGGCCTGGGTCAGCTTCGATTACGTGATGATGTCCTGGTCCCTGTTCGAGGGTTCACGAGAGGCGGGCGGCCTGCCCTTCCTCTACGTGATGAAGTCCTACATCCTGATCCTGGCCGGCATGTTGTTCCTGCAGGGCATTGCCAGTATTGGTCGTTCCATCCTTAATTTGCGCGGGGGTGCTGCGTAATGGGATGGATGGCCTTACTCATGTTTATTTCTGTGATCGCCGTGCTGATGGCGGGTTACCCGGTGGCCTTTACCCTGGGCGGTGTGGCGCTGATCTTTGCGGGTATCGGCTGGGTAACTGGTACGATTGATCCCATCATGGCGATGATGCCCGAACGCCTGTTCGGCATTATGAACAATGAAACGCTTATCGCCGTGCCCCTGTTCGTATTCATGGG